>Ga0157370_10007341_pt1 | contig 12023 bp, 6 predicted proteins | sample C35metaG_FD_113463 | JGI IMG/M metagenome (GOLD analysis project Ga0157370, IMG submission 113463) | Corn rhizosphere microbial communities from Kellogg Biological Station, Michigan, USA - C3-5 metaG | ecosystem: Host-associated > Plants > Roots > Rhizosphere > Soil | place: USA: Michigan... | reverse complement strand
GAAGATCATCCAGAACATCGCGACGAAACAGCCGGTCGTGATGACGCCCGCGACCGATGCCACGGCGACGATGCCCCACAACGGCCCCATCAGCATGTGTTGCACGGCTAGCCTCCTACGGGCTCTTGCTGCGTGCGGCGGCCACCCCGGCCGGCGTCACCGGCCTGGCATGGTTGCCCCAGGAACTGCGCTCGTGATTGATGATGTCGGCGATCTGCGCATCGCTCAGCCGACCGGCGAACGGCGGCATCACGCTGGTGTATTCCACGCCACCGATGGTGACGCCATGCGCCCCCTGCAACACGGTGTGGATGTGCAAGGTCGAGTCGGCGTCATTTACCGCGGCATTGCCCTTGAGCGGAGGAAACGCACCCGGAATGCCTTCGCCACTGGCCTGGTGGCAGGCGGAACAGTTGGCCGCGTACAGCGACGCCCCCCTGGCCGCATCGAAACGATAGGCTCCGGCGGCCACCGGCGTCGAGGATGCGGCCGCCACGGTAGCGGCCGGCGCGACACTGGTGACGCCGCCCATGCCGCCATTCATCGTGTAGCCGGGAATCGGCGTCTGTCTCAGCGACAGCAGGTAGGCGACCAGCGCCTTGGCCTGCTGCGTGGGAATCACCTTGCCGGTCGTCGGCGCGAACGCCGCCGGGATCGGCACCGCGGTCTCGCCGGGCGGCAACTCATCCACCACCCGGAACAGGAACCTGAAGTTGGGCATGATCGACTCGGGCACCACCGCGCGCGGATCGAACAGATGGATGTATTGCCAGACATCGCTGGGCTTGCTGGCGCCGACGTTGGTGAGGTCGGGGCCGGTGCGTTCGGAACCGAGCAGCTCCGGCGTCTGGTAGGCGAAGTCGCCCGGCGCGGACGGCCGTCCGAACAGCTTGTCCTCGGGCAACGGCCGCACCTGCTGGGTGTGACAATAACCGCAGCCGTTGGCCACGAAGACATCGCGACCCTCGGCCTGCAACGCGGTCAACGGTTCGACGCCCGGGCCGGCCGGCGTCATCGACAGGTCGATCGCGGGGATCACCGCGATCAGCATCACGATGACGACGTAGATGCCCAGCGCGCCACCGGCGATCATCAGCAACTTCTTCATGCCGGGACCTCTCCGGCCGTGCCGGGACCAAGCACCGGCGAGGCGGCGTTGCCCGGTTGGCCGGAGGTCATCCGCCACACGTTCCAGCCGAACACGAGGTGCGACAGGAACATCAGCATGCCGCCCACGCCGCGCCACACGTAGTACGGCTGCATGTCCACCACCGACTGGATGAAGGGGTGCCCCTGCGCCCAGTCCAGCCCCTGCACGGTGCCGCCGATCGACAACGAGATCACGTAGATGAAACTGCCCACCAGGGCCATCCAGAAATGCGCCGCCAGGCCGAAACGCCCGGCAGTCTTGCCGGTTGCGAGCGGCAGCAGCGCATAGATGCTGCCCCACAGCGCGAAGGTGACGAAGCCGTACATGGTCAGGTGCGAATGTCCGACCGTGAAGTTGGTGAAGTGCCAGATCGCCTGCATCGAACGGAACGCCTCGACCGTGCCCTGGGTCGAGCCGAACAGGTAACCGATCACGGCCACGAAGATGAACATCAGCGGATACGAGTGGATCATGTCGCGATAGCGCCCGCGCATGGTCAGCAGGTAGTTCGCGCTGCCGCCCCACACCGGCACCAGCATCGCCACGCTGAACACGATCGCGGTGGTCTGCAGCCACCACGGCAGCGGGCTGAACAGGAAGTGGTGCCCGCCCAGCAGCGGATAGAACAGCAGGTTCGTCCAGAACGCGAACACGCCCAGCGCGTAGGAATAGATCGGGCGGCTCAGGATCTTCGGGATCGCGTAGTAGAACGCGCCCAGCGCCAGCGGCGTGAACCACATGCCGACCGCGTTGTGCATGTAGAAACCGGAGATCGCCACCTGGCCCAGGCCATGCTGGTACCACGGCAGCACACCCACGATCGCGATCACGCAGGTCCACAGCACGCCGGCGATGGTGTACCAGTTGGAAAGATAGATGTCTTCGCTGCTGCGTCGCAGGACCGTGCCGATCAGGTTCCAGCCGGTCACCAGCAAAGCCGCGAGAAAGATCAGCCGGATCGGCCACGGCCATTCGCGGTATTCCAGGTCGCCGTCGTTGTAACCCAGGTCCAGCGCGACCGTGCCGGCGATCGCCGCGATGTTGAACAGGGCCAGGCCGATCCATGCCAGGCGCCGGCTGTACAACCCGGTGCCGCAGCTGCGCGCCGCGACGTAATACGCCACCCCGACCAGGCCGATGCTGGCCCAGCCGTAGAACGTCGCATTGGTGTGAATGGGCCGCAATCGGCCGAACGTCAGGTACTTCGCCGCCCAGAAATCCGGCGCGCCAAACTTGAACGCCAGCAGCAGCCCGACTGCGGTGGCGAACAGCAGCCAGGCCGTCGCGGTGGCGGTGTAGGCCGAAAACACCGAAGTCAACGCCTGATCGTCTTCCGCGCCCACCATTGACTGATGTGCCGTGGCGCTTGTCTGCATCGTCCCATCCCGCTGCACGTGGCGCGGCGTCCGTCCGGGCGTCGAGTCCCGAGACCATAGACCCGGCCGACGGGCACGACACTGATCCAGATCAGGCGATGCCCAGCTTTGGCGCCAGGGCCTAGGTTTGTTCCGTCCCGCGCGCCCGCTGCGTGCCGACACGCTGCAATGTCTGCCTGAGCGCCAGCGGCTTCAGCGGCTTGTACAGGACGCTGATTCCCGCATCGAGCAGGCGCTGGCGCAGGTCGCTGTCGCGATCCGCGGTGAGCATCACCGTGGGCACGTCGACGTGCAACCCGGCCAATTGCCGCCAGGCATCCAATCCGTTGAACCCGCCATCGAGATGAAAATCCAGGATGTTGATATCCGGCCGCCACGGCACCGCGAGCGCCTGCATCGCATTGCGCGCGGCATGCACTTGCCAGCCCCAGCTGGCCAGCAGGGTGGTCAACGCCGCCAGGGCCGCCGGTTCGTTGTCCAGCACCAGCGCGCGGCCGGCCGGCAATGACTGCTGCGCATCGGTGACCGGCGACGGTCGTACCGCCGCTCGCGCGATCGGCGCGCTGAGGTCGAACACGCTGCCGCGTCCCGGCCATGAGCGCAACCCCAGCGGATGACCGAGCAGGCCGGCCATGCGCTGCGCGATCGACAGACCCAGTCCGAGCCCCTGCCCGCCTGCAGCACTACCGCGACGGAACTCCTGGAAGATCAGCTGCTGTTCGCCCGGCGCGATGCCCGGCCCGGTATCCCACACTTCCACGCGCAGTTGCTGGCCGGATCGGCGCACGCCGAGCAGCACGCGTCCGTGTTCCGCATAACGCAACGCGTTCGACAGGAAGTTCTGCAGCACGCGACGCAGCAGTTGCGGATCGGAATGCACCCACGCGCGGGTGCCGACCACGTCGAAGCGCAGGCCGCGGTCGAGCGCGATCGCGCGGAATTCGGCAGCCAGCGGATCGAGCACGTCGGCCAAGGGAAACGCGCGCGGTTGCGGATGCAGGCGGCCGCCTTCCAGTCGCGCGATGTCGAGCAGGCCGGCGAGCAGGCCTTCGGTGGCGGCCAACGCGCCGTTGAGATGCTGCGCGGTGGTCGCATCGGCGCCGTGCCCGGTGAGCGAGTGGGCGAACAACTGCGCCGCGTGCAACGGCTGCATCAGGTCGTGGGTCACGGCGGTGAGGAAGCGGCTCTTCGCCTCGTTCGCGCCTTGCGCCTCGGCCGAGGCGGCGGCCAGTGCGCGGGTACGTTCTTCCACCCGCAATTCCAGCGTTTCGTTGACGCGCTTGAGCGCGCCTTCGGCCTGGCGGAATGCCGTGACGTCGGTGAAGGTGGCGACGAAGCCGCCGCCGGGCATCGGGTTGCCGCGGATCTCGACGATGGTGCCGGCGGCGGGAAGGCGTCGCTCGGACAGGTGCCGGGTGCCGGCGCGCATGTGCGCCAGCCGGCGCTGCACGCGCTGTTCCGTTTCGCCGGGACCGAGCACGCCGGCGTCGATGTTGTGGCGGGTCAGCTCGGCGACCGGGCGACCGACCTGCAGCAGCTCCGGCGGATAGTTGAACAGGCGCGCATAGGGCGTGTTCCACGCCACCAGCTGCAATTCGGCATCGACCACGCAGATGCCCTGGCTCATGTTCTCCAGCGCCGCTTCCAGCACGCGCTGATTGAAGCGCAGGTCCTGCGCCGCCTCGCCAACGATGGCGACGACCGTGTCCAGATCGTCGCGACCCTGCCGATGCACCACTTCCAGCAACAGGCGCGCCGAGGCGGCGCCGATCACGGCGGCCAGTTCGTGCTCCACTTCGGCCACGCGCAGGCGCCCGGACGATCCGGCCGGCGGCGCACCGTGGAACAGATGCTCGACCCGCTCGGCCGGCAGGAAGCGCGCGGCCAGTGCGCGCAGCTCGGTGACGCCGACATCACCCACGCTGACCGCGTGCTCGGCACGGCCGTAACGCGAGCCGGCCACCGCCAGCATCACCGCACCGTTCGCCGCCAGGCTCACCACCACCGCGCGGCCCAGCCGGTTCCAGTCGCCCAGCCCGAGCAGATCGTCCGGCGCCAGCCAGCGCAGGCCGAACGGCCCCTCGTGCAGCCACGGCAACGTCGCCGGCAGCAGCGCGGGCAGCACCGCGTACATCCACACCAGGGTACCGGCGGCGAGCCCCGCCATCACTGCTCGCGGACCCAGCTGCGGCCGGTACATCGCTGCCAGCATCGCCGGGGTCAGCCCGGCCAGTGCGGAGAACGAGATCGCACCGATGTCAGCCAGCGCCTCGTTGCGCGCCAGCAACCGGCTGTACGCCCACGCCAGCAGGATCACCACCAGGATCGCCACGCGCCGGTGGTTCAGCAGCTCGCCACGCAGGTCGCCGTGCTCGTCGCGGCCCCAGCCGGCCTTCACCCGCAATGGCGCAATGAAGTGGTTGACCACCATCAGGCTGAGCGCCAGCGTGGCGATCACCACCATGCTGGTGGCCGCGCTCAACCCGCCGAGAAAGGCGACCAGCGCCAGCCCGTGCCTGCCGCTGGCCAGCGGCAGCGCCAGCACGTACATGCCCGACGACACGCCGCTCGATCCCAGCCATGCATCGCCCAGCCGCGCCAGTGGCAGGATCGGCAGCGAGATCAGCAGCAGGTACAGCGGGAACAGCCAGCGTGCGGTGCGCAGGTTGCCGTCGTTGCGGCACTCCACGATGCCGGCATAGAACTGGTGCGGCATGGTGAACATCGCCAGCGCGCCGAGCAGGATCAGCGCCGGGAAACCGCCACTGTCCGGCACCGTCGGCAGGCTGGCCGGCAGGCCCGCCGGCAACGTCGTGAACAGCAGCGTGCCCAGCGCCAGCATCGCACCGAGCTTGAACAGCGACTCGAACGCCATCGCCAGCACCAGCCCGCGGTTGTGCGCCATGGTGGAGGCGCGCCGGGTGCCGAACAGCATCGCGAACAGCGCCATCAGCAACGCCACGTACAGCGCGCTGTCCTGCCACGGCTCGGCCTCGGCGAGCTGACCGTGGCTGAGGATGCCGTAGCTCATCGCCACCGCCTTCAGCTGCAGCGCGATGTACGGCACGATGCCGATCACCACCACTGCGGTGACCAGCGCCGCCAGCCCCGAATGCCGCCCCAATCGCACCGCGATCAGGTCAGCCAGCGAGCCGGCGTTGTACTCGCGCACCAGCTGCACCATCCGGCCGAGGAACTTCAGCGCGAACAGGTACATCAGGATCGCCCCGACGAAGGTCGGCGGCAGCCACCAGCCGGAACGACTGGCCTGGGTCACGGTGCCGTAGAACGTCCATGAGGTGCAGTGGATCGCCAGCGACAGCGCATACACGATCGCCCAGCGTTTCTCGAAAATGTGCGGGCGGCGCTCGCCCAGCAGCGCCACGCCGAACAGCAGGCCCAGCCAGCACAACGCGGCGAAGGCGATGAGACTGGCGCTCAGCATGGTGCTCGAACCTGTGGAAGCGACTTCAGTCGCGATGCTTTTGTCGCTTTATTGATAGCCCATAGCGAAGAGCTTTCGGCTGCCTTTGGCAGCCGAAAGCTCTTCGCTATGAAGCTCTTGGCCCTGAGTGGAGCAACAGCATCGCGCACAGAGCTTGCCCCGGACACGATCCGGGGGGACGCTCCTACAGCTGTGCAAGCGACCGGGCGGCGGCACGCCGCCATCAATGCCCCGCTGGCAACCCCAGCGCCCGCACCGCGTTCACCAGCCAGCGCAACTGCACGCCGTGGCGGCTGTCGTAGTCGGCTCCGGAATATCCCCACCAGTCCCAGCATGCCTGCGGATTCAAGGGCGCGAAACTTGCGCGGGTCTGAGGATATAGCACCGCCACGTCGTAGGCGTCGGCCCAGCGGTTGAAACCGGCATCCTTCACGAAGGCCTCGCCCACCGCATCGGCATTCTGCTTGCAGCCGTGGAACGCGACCATCAACCCGCACGGCTTGCCGTTGAGACAGTCGGGCGGCAGGTAGATGTAGCCGGTTCTGGCCAGTAGTGCGTCGGTTCCGTCGGGGCGCAAGCGATCCTGGTCGAAGCTGCGCAGTTCGCCACGCGCCTGCGTTGCCGCACGTGCCGGCGGGCCGAACATCTGCACGAAGATCTCGCCGGCGGCATCGAAACCGCAATGACCGAGATACGGCGGCACCGACTTGTCGCAGTCGTCGCCGCCGGCAGCAATCGGCAGGTTGTGGGCAAAGGCGCGCTGGCCATCGTCATGCACCTGCATGTCCTTCAGGCCCGGGATGCTGTCGCGCAACTGCCGGTAGAACTGCGCGCCGGCCTCGGCCACGGCCGGCGCCACCAGCGCGTCATCGCGGCCGTGCAGCAGGTAGACACGAGCATGCGCCAGATCCTTCAGCGCGCCGATCTCGCCAGCTGCGGAGCGCTTGGCGGCGCTGGCCACCAGTGCCGCCACATCCGGCGCCGGCACGCCCTTCATGCAGCTGCCGAGCGCCACGTCGAGCTTGCCGCCGGCGCAGCCATAGGGACCGCCGGCGACGATGGCTGCGTTCGGGAACAGTTCCGGATACGCCAGTTGCGCCTGGCCTGCCATGTACGCGCCGGAGGATAGCCCGGCCACGGCGACCCGCGCCGGGTCGAGCTTCAGCTTCGGCAGAGTGGCGGCCGGCTTCGCCGCGCAGGCGCTGCCGCTGACCAGCAGCAGCGACAGGCCGAGCAGGCGCATCGCATGTTTCAGTGACATGGGGGAGTCTCCCGGTTCGGTGTTAGCGATGCGCGTGCCGGCCCGTGCGCGGCCGCTGCAGCAGCTTCGCACGGACCGGCCGGTGGTGGCAGCTGGAATCAGAACGTGTAGCGTGCGCTCAGCGTCACCATCCGTGGCGTACCGTAATAGCCGGTGTAGATGCCCAGCGCGCCAACGTTGTAGCCCGTGGTGCGATACGACTTGTTGGCCAGATTGGTGCCCTGCAGGCTCAGCGTCCAGGGCTTGTTGACCTGCCAGATGATGCCGGCGTTCCACAGGCCGTAGGCCGGTTGCGCGATCAGCGGCGACAGGGTGGTCTCCGGATACACCATGGTCTGGTAGGTATAGTTGATACGCGCGGTGAGGCTGCCGCCGTTGGACAGCGGCTGGGTGTTCTCCAGCGACAGGGCGCCGGAGAACTTGGGCGCGTTGGTGAACTTCTGCGAGTCGGCGATGTTCACCCCGCTGCTGAGGAATTTGGTGTACTTGGTGTGCAGCCACGCGAAGTTGCCACTGAGCAGCCAGTTTTCCGACGGCTTCCAGGCGAACTCCTCCTCCAGGCCATCGATATGGCCCTTGCCGGCGTTGGTGAAGTCGCCGAAGAAGCCCTGGCTGCCGTTCGGCAGGGTGTAGGAGCTGAACACCGACAGCTGGATGTCCGAATAGATGTTGTGGAACAGCGCCGTGTTCATCATCAGCGCGTCGTCGAAGAAGGTCATCTTGCTGCCCAGTTCGAACGACTGCACCTTCTCGTCCTTGATCGGCCGGCACGACGACGGGATCGCCGTGCAGTTGGCGCGGATGTTGTACCCGCCGGAGTGGAAGCCGGCGCTGTAGCTGGCGTAGAGCCTGACGTCGTCGTTGACGCTCCAGTCCAGCGATGCCTTGGGCGAGGCATTCTTGGAAGTGTGCGAGCCGGTGAAATCGGCCAGCACCGCGATCGGCGTGGAGAAGCTCTCGTCGGCGTAGCCGTAGTTCTGGATCACGGCGCCCTTGGTTTCGCGGGTGAGGCGTGCGCCCAGGTCGAGGCTCAGGCTCGGGCCGAGATCGAAGGTGAAGTCGCCGTAGGCGGCCAGGCTGCGCGTGTTGATGCGGCCACCGGTGCTGCCGTACTGCGACAGACCGAGCGTGCTGTACGGCGGCGAGCCGAGGAAGATGTTGTGGATCTCGCCGGCGGCATCGCCGTTGAAATAGTACAGGCCGGCCACGCCATGCACACTGCCGCCGGAGTCGTAGTTGGCCTGGAATTCCTGGGTGAACTGGTGATCGCGGTAGATCGCGTTCACGTCGGCGATCTTCTCCGGCAGCGTGTCGAAGTCGATGTTGGTGTCGGTGGAGGAACCGCGCACGGCGGTGACCGACTTCAGCGACCATGCCTCGCTGGCGATCCAGTTCATCGTGAGCGAGCTGCCGTACAGCTTGGTGTGGTTGAGCTGCGGCATGCCGCTGCGCGTGTCGAAGTCGCTGGCCAGCGGCTGATAAGCCGGGTCGAGCTTGTTGACCGTGAGCATCTTGGCCCCACGCGGGTTGGAGTTGTCGCGCACGCCGTCGATCGACAGTTGCGCGTTGAAGCTGTTCGACGGGAAGTAGCCGATCGTGGCGCGCGCGGAATTGGTGTTCTTGTTGCCGTTGCGGCTGCCGCTGAGGACGTCCTTGCCGTAACCGTCATTGTGCTCGCTGGCCACTGCGATGCGGCCACGCCAGACCTGATCGGCGCTGGCGCCGCCGAGGCTGGCCTTGACGTCCTTCTCGCCGTGGGTGCCGGCGGTCACCTGGGCCGAGCCCTCGGTCTTCACCGGCAGCGGTGCGGAGACGTACTTGATCGCGCCACCGATGGTGTTCTTGCCGTACAGGCTGCCCTGCGGGCCGCGCAGCACCTCGATGCGGCTGACGTCGAACACGCTCAGCACAGCACCCTGCGGACGCGCCATGTAGACGTCGTCGAGATAGATGCCGACAGCGGGATCGAAGCCCCAGGTCGGGTCGGCCTGGCCGATGCCGCGGATGTAGGCGGTGAGCGTGGTGTTGGAACCGCGCGCCGCATAGATCTGCAGCGAGGGCACCTTGCCCTGCAGGTCGCTGAGGTCCTGCACGTTCTCGTTGAACAGCTTTTCCGCGGTGAACGCCGTGACCGCGATCGGCACGTCCTGCAGGGTCTCCTGACGTTTGCGCGCCGTGACCACCACCGTGCCCAACTGCTTGGCGTTGGCAGGCCTGGCCACCGCACTGGCCTTGTCGGCCGTTGTCGTGTCGTCACCGCTTTGCTGCGCGTGCAGCGGCACCGCACACAACAGGCCGGTGGCCAGACCGATCGCCAGAGACAGAGACGTACGCTTCATGGTTTCCCCTCACAGTGAAGCCCGCATCCGCGATGAAGGCTGATGCGGGCCAGAATAGGCAGCTGTCGGCGCGACGACACTTGTACCTTCGTACAGTGCCCGCCCTGCGCATGTCCGTCGATACTCGGGTCTCTGTCGAGTCCGACCAAGCGCAAACGGGGAACCGCAAGAATGGCCTTTCTGATCGTGCTGGCCGCGCTGTGCTTTCTGATGCTGGCGGCGTATCGCGGCCACAGCGTGATCCTGTTCGCGCCGATCGCCGCGCTGGGCGCCGTGCTGCTGACCGAGCCGGCGCTGGTGGCGCCGATCTTCACCGGCCTGTTCATGGACAAGATGGTCGGTTTCCTCAAGCTGTACTTCCCGGTGTTCATGCTCGGCGCGCTGTTCGGCAAGCTGATCGAGCTGTCCGGGTTTTCCCGGTCCATCGTCGCGGCCACCATCAACCTGGTCGGACGCAGCCGCGCGATCCTGTCGATCGTGGTGGTCTGTGCGCTGCTCACCTACGGCGGCGTGTCGCTGTTCGTGGTGGTGTTCGCCGTGTATCCGTTCGCCGCGGAATTGTTCCGCGCCAGCGATATCCCGAAACGGCTGATTCCCGGCACCATCGCGCTGGGCGCATTCACCTTCACCATGGACTCGCTGCCCGGTACACCGCAGATCCAGAACATCATCCCCACCGCGTTTTTCGGCACCAATACCTGGGCGGCGCCGTGGCTGGGCACGATCGGTGGCGTGTTCATCCTGATCGCGGGCCTGGGCTACCTCGACTGGCGCCGGCGCCGGGCCGCTGCCGCGTGCGAAGGCTACGGCACCGAACTGGTCAATGAACCGGCGTCGTTCGAGCACGGCAAGCTGGCCCATCCGCTGATCGCGCTGCTGCCGCTGGTGCTGGTCGGGGTGGGCAACAAGCTCCTTACCGACCTGATCCCGCGCATCTATGGCTCCACCCAGTCGTTCATTCCCGCCGTCGTCGGCGAGGCGGCGCCGGTCGTGCAGGAGGTGTCGAAGATCGCCGCGATCTGGGCCGTCGAGGGCGCCCTGCTGCTGGGCATCGTGTGCGTGCTGGTGTTTGCCTGGCGACCGGTGCGCGAGCGCTTCGCCGAAGGCAGCAAGCTGGCGGTCAGCGGCGCGTTGCTGGCCTCGATGAATACCGCTTCCGAATACGGATTCGGCGCCGTGATCGCCGCCCTGCCCGGTTTCAAGCTGGTTGCCGATGCCCTGCATTCGATTCCCGATCCGCTGGTCAACGAAGCGGTCACGGTCACCGCGCTGGCCGGTATCACCGGTTCAGCCTCCGGCGGCATGAGCATCGCGCTGGGTGCGATGGCGCAGACCTTCATCCACAACGCGCAAGCCGCCGGCATTCCGATGGAGGTCCTGCATCGGGTGGCCGCGATGGCCTCCGGCGGCATGGACACCCTGCCGCACAACGGCGCGGTGATCACCCTGCTGGCGGTGACCGGACTGACCCACCGGCAGGCCTACAAGGACATCTTCGCGATCACCGTGATCAAGACCCTGGCGGTGGCCGTGGTGATCGCCGCGTACTACCTGACGGGCGTGGTCTAGAAACCGCACCAACGACAACACGGCGCATCAGGACTGCATCCGCCGCGCGCAGGTCGCCGAAGGCCTCGTGCTCGCCGATGGTGCCAAGATCGCGATGATCGATTACCGGCAACGCCACGGTCGCTGGCCCGCCAACAATGCGCAGGCCAGCCTGGCGGCGCCGGACGGTATCCCCGGCGTCTACATCGACCGTTTGAGCATGGACGCGAACGGCCGGATCGGCGTGCATTTCAATGCCACGCTACCGCAGAAGGCCAACCAGGCCATTGCCGGCAAGCCCCTTGATCCTGCAGGCGACGCAGGTGCAGGACCGCGGCTGGGCATGGTCGTGCAGCCCGCCCGATATTCAGGCCAAGCCCCTGCCGCCCGGTTGCCGGCAACCCTGACCCGGCCGGTGCCGAATCTCCGGGGCCCGGGGCAGTCCCCCGGATCCGGCGGCAGGGCGCGCCTGAATGCGGCGGCACACGCCCCGGCACGCTGCCGCGCAAACCCGTATAATCCTCGGGTTAACCTTCCGATAACCCACGTGGTGGCTGCATGCGCCACCCGAGTCGATCCCATGTCCATCGAAAACCTGCGCAATATCGCCATCGTCGCCCACGTCGACCACGGCAAGACCACCCTCGTCGACTGCCTGCTCAAGCAGTCGGGCACGCTGAGCGAGCGCACGGTGCTGGCCGAGCGCGTGATGGACTCGAATGACCAGGAAAAGGAACGCGGCATCACCATCCTGGCCAAGAACACCGCGATCACCTGGCGCGGCAACCGCATCAACATCGTCGACACGCCGGGACACGCCGACTTCGGCGGCGAGGTGGAGCGCGTGCTGTCGATGGTCGACTCGGTGCTGATCCTGGTCGACGCGATGGACGGCCCGATGCCG
>Ga0157370_10007340_pt1 | contig 12025 bp, 10 predicted proteins | sample C35metaG_FD_113463 | JGI IMG/M metagenome (GOLD analysis project Ga0157370, IMG submission 113463) | Corn rhizosphere microbial communities from Kellogg Biological Station, Michigan, USA - C3-5 metaG | ecosystem: Host-associated > Plants > Roots > Rhizosphere > Soil | place: USA: Michigan... | reverse complement strand
CGATCATTTTAAATAGGCCTCTATTTCTTCCACCAGCTTTTGAATGGCTCTCACTTCCTGATTGATCAAAGCCCGATCCATTGCGTTCAGGTCTTCTCCTGAATTTCGTTTGCGGGCAATCTGATTGAGGTTGGCCGCCATGTGATTTAGGGTACCGATAAATTGAAGTACCTCTTTTGGGAGGGTCTTCAATTTTATCTTAACAGCCCCCTTTAGGCCAAGCTCCCGAAGGTAGACTGAGACGCTAAGGTTCACTTTTCTGGCGTTAAGCTGAATCAGTTTCTTCTCAATTGCATTACACATCACTGTAAGAGAAGCTGCCCTTTTAAGTGATACTTTGGGGCGTCCGCCCTTATTCCTTTTTATTTTATCATTCTGATTGATCATGGCTGATACTGTTACTGTCATAGTTCAAGGATTCATAAAATTCACTCATCCAGCACTTTTAGCGAAGCTCCCCCCATGAATCCTAAGCGCAGCGTGGATGAATGGGGCCAGCGTTTCGACCCCGTCGAAACATAGCTGGCTCCGCTATATCGCATAGGCAAACGGGCGAGCAGTGCACCGCAACAGCAGGTGCATCTGGTACCCGGTCTGCCGGGTGCTCCAGCTACCAAAGCAGGCTGTCATGCCTGGGATGGCAGCTGGCTACTTTTCCCGAAGGGAAAGGGATTTGACCTTCAATAAGCCTCACACTTCATGAGCTACCTCACCATCTTTTAACAAAGTGATCTGACTGGCCAAATGCGGATGGTAGGATGGCTGATAATCTACATATCCGTATTTAATTAAATCCTTCATGCATTTGTGGTAAGTAGCAAATGAATGGATTGCCGAGTGTTTCATCAGCTCTCGCCTTGATATGCGAAAAGGATTTTGACACAAGCCTTTATTGTAGCACATCAGTAGTGCGGAATAAAGGCTAAGGTGTGATTGATGAAAGCGTTTGTTTTTGCTGGCTAGTTGCAAAAAGCTGCTGAGTCTATTTCCTGTATCCATCATGAGTTCCCGATTTCGCCCATCAATTGAACAATGTCTGCATAGGCATAATAAAAAATACCTCCTACTTTTTCATAACGTAGAATACCTTTAATGCGCAAGTTTTGAAGTGTACCCGATGAAATCTTTAACAGCTTTCTGACTTCTGAACTTCTAAGCCATTGTTTGGGTAGTGTCTCATCAGATTTGATGGCTTGTTTAATTTCCTGAATAAGTTCGGACCTGAACTTTAACAGCTCTTCTTTTGTGAAAATTTCGATCTGCATATTGCTTCTGTTTTAAGTTTACGAAGCAAATGTCAAATGAAAGAATAGATAAATGATGACCACTGGTTTGTATCGGTCATATTCAGCTGTTAGACCTGTTGTTATTTTTCAACCTCATTAACAGGAACGATTTTGAAAATCTGATGTTCTTTGCGTATTAATGTACCTTTTATAGGCAGATCACCTTTCTTCTCGACAAAATAATTACGTGAGGTTTCAAGTGGGATATCTCTGCCATCATAAGAAAAATATTTACTGATCATTTTAGAATAGGGACTTTTCTTGTCACAAGCCAAGAACTTCCTCCCTGATGGTAGTCTCAACTGGCTCATCTGTTTAAGTAAGTCAACCAAGGTTGGAAGCGCATTATCTTCTATACTGATTTTCTGTAAAACCTCATATTCACCCAGTTCAGTTAATCTAGCCTGAAGTTTTTCGATTTCTGTTTTCTGCCTCTGAATCAGGTCATCCTTTTCGGCGATAACGATGTGGGCAGGTCTTGCGTCCCACTGGTCAATGCTAGTCAGATACTTCTGGAATTGTTGTAATTTCCCTATTCTTAATATATATCGGTCATGATAAGTAGAATAAGGATCTTTCGCTTTTAAGTGCTTAATCCTATCGTTAACGATCTCCCATACCTTAATAAAGAAAGCCTCCTCAGAGCAAACATTATGTTGTAAGCTATATGATAAATGATATTTGTAAAAGGCCTCAAACTCAACGTCATTAACGTTATATAGTTTTTTCAAAAAATGGTTGTCTTCATATTTATGCCAAAACCCAAAAGGATTACCTATATAGTATGGGTGTGGCGAAAAATCGAACGGTTTACAGGATCTGAAATAGCTTACTCTCATACACTACTACATCAATTAATCTAATTTGATGATTTCGAATTAGACTACAATCTACTAATAATGGGAACACTTACAAAGTTTAAACAAAACACAAAACCACATCTAACTAATCCCATTTTATCGATTTTGGACTTAACCTAGGTAAATTTCAGTACGCCCAACAGTTCGGACCTTATCTCATCGATTTGATCATCTGGCTTTCTCTTGTTATAATTTCAACTCTATCTCAACTTACCAATAATAACAAACTCATTGTTCAAATTATTATTTTTAGCCAAAGCATAACCATATACTCCCATATCGACTACACTTACCTCATGATTAATATTAGTGATTCGCAAAATTTCGGCAAGTTCATCAATAGTCGGCTTACCATTGTTGCGATACGACATCACGATATGTGAATGTGAATGTCGTCCGAAGAGCTGCTGAAGTTCATTTATAAAATTAACCTTATTTTCAAATTCACTGGAACGATTGATCGAAATTTCTTTGTTTCTCTTATCATGGTTAATATTGGCTTCAATTTCATTATAATGTACCAAACCTTCTAGAAAATGATATTTACTATGATAAGTTGTATTAGATCCTGTTGTAAAATATGGCGGATCTATATAAACTAGATCCGCATTTTCTGGACAATTAAGTGCACTGAAGTTTACTACGAAGTTTTCATGGCCGTTATCAAAACAGAAAGTATTCAACTCCTTAATAAACCGCTCGAACAATTCGGCAAAAGGCCGTTCCCAAGTCTTCTTGTTTCCAAATCCACCACCTGTATAATTAACCCTCATATTTAGATTATTTCTGTGGAATAGATTATAGGGTCTTTTAATGATACAGGATTGGAGCAGAATATAGTACGCAGAAGCCTTTTTATTATCGGAATCCAAGTATTCTATATTCTGCACAAAATAGTCAATCTCTTGGTTTTCACTATCTGTAAAATATATACCTCCAAAATTATCACTGATAACACTACGGTAAACTCTTCCGGGAACAGGAATCAGCATTGCTATCGCCTCTTCTATGCTAAGCTCATTACTCGTCTGCTCTATAAGTTTTTTGGCTATTACACTGTTGAATTTGAATATATCATTAAAAATTACAGTTTTGTTTCTTTGCTTGGCAAAGTATGAGAAAGATCCGGTTCCTCCGAACACATCAAGTACAGAATCAAAATTTAATTCTTTTCTTTCAATTTCTGTCCAAATCCTATCCACAAGCTTTCTTTTTGAACCATAGTACCTAGTGACTGGCAGATTTATTTTGGGCATATTTCTGATATAATTGATTCCATATTAGCATATTCAGGTTCAGCAACGCACAAAATATCTTTACCCGGAATATTAGGAATCGGAACTTTGAAAAGGTATGGGATTGTATTTAAACCTTCTCGTTTTTTGTTATAGTTATCTCTCGGCATCAAATCAACAAAATGCTGGTAACTATCAACATTTGTGTCACTAAAGCCACCCAATAGCAAAAATTCCATATCGAAATCGTCACCAAATCGAGCCTTAAATATTGTAAGTATTTTTGCGGCATTATCTAAATAACTATAAATATAGTCTTTACTCAATTTAGTTTTGGCTTCGATAAAGTATAGTTTTTCATTTGTGTTTACTAAAAAATCGACCTCAAATTTTGGCTTTCCCTTAATCGTAAGGGCAATATTAGATAAGAATTCATATTCCTTATCATTCAAGATTTTAGCAACCACGTCTTCAAAATACTTTTCAAGGACGTAAAAAGAGATTTGAGGCTTTAGAACGGAAACAAGCTTCTTACCTCTTTTCTCAGATTTCGGACCCGGAAAATAGTTAAAGTTATCCTCATTGTGATGCTCTAACCAGTGAAGTAGATTGTAATTATCGTTCTTTTTAACTGTAGCATAAACACCTAATGCACTATCGTCAACCGCCTGCGGCATATAAAGTTCGTATTCCTCTAGGTACTTTAGTTTTTCAACATATGTAAAATCCCTAAAAAAGTCTGCATATTTCGGTGGAATTTCAATTCCCGAATCTATATAGAGATTTTTTTTCAGATTGGAAAGCAATTTATTAAGCGCGGACTCATCTCGCAAAGCAATAAAATTTTTCAACAACTGGGAGTCTTCACGATACTTTTTATCGGGCTTACCTAGATTCTCCTTAAAAACTAGGTACCAATAATTAATGTTCCTGTCCTTATTGATAAACTTGCTTAGATCATTTATAAATGGGAGTACCATTGGCCCTATCCTCAAACCTATCTTGATATCTTCGCTATATAGATAGAAAAAATCATCCTCGATATTAATTTCTATCTGATGCTTATTTTTATAAGAAGCAGAATTTACCCAAATTTTTTCAGTTCCCGAAGCATCCTGTGTAAAAGTATCTTCATCCAACATATCAAAGGGAACGCCACGCAGTTCAGGCTTTATAACCTTTTCTTCTAGTGATATAACGTTGCTGTAAAGTGCGAAATGTTCAAACTTACTAATTTCCTTAAGAGAAAGTTTGATTTTTTCATTAGACAGACTGTCAATTAGATCTTGTATTACATCGGCTTGCTTAATAGCATTAACAAGCAAATTTTTAATATCCTTGCTAAAACTACAAAGCTCATTGATCTCCCTTTCGATGAAAGCAATTTCTGATTTTTTTAAATATGAGGTAACTTTCTCAAAACCCAATATATTTTTGTTGTAATAGCTGCAAATTTCCGAGAAGAACGAGTCCGGAACATATTTGAATTTTTTCGCCTCATCCTTTTCAAGTAAAATATCTTTATTTACTTTTATTTTGTCAAGGAAATCCTGGTTAAACATACTCAGTGCATAACCGATGTTCCGATCATCTTCACCAAGATTATCCATTTGTATGCCAATGTCCAACGCCATATTACATATAGCATTCAAAATATCGTCGAGTCTAATTTCATATTGATGAAAGTAGATATTAGTATTATTGTCAAACATCTTACAAATTGTCTTTTGTATAATTTGAAATAATTTCCTTTAACATGGGCTGCAGATCAAAATTTTGGCGATAGATTTCTAAGAGTACAAAAAGTACTTCCGGATCATAATCGACTATCCTGATGTCAATCTTCTCATAATCATCAAAAGTACTATTGTTCAACTCCAGTTTTTCAGGCGCATATACAATCATAGTATTTGGTTCCCTATCGAAAACATGGTCCGCTATTTTCATGAGTTCATTGTCAAGGGTGTCTTTATTCACATTGAAGATGAAATACTGAAGACGCTGGGTATCTTCATCAAAAAAATATCTTTCTTGTTTTTTAATGTTGTTGACATCAAATGACATTGATTCAAGATAATCCTCCAAAGGATCAAAAAACTTACGATGGATATTTTTGAATGCATCATTTTTAATCAGATTATCTCTTGTATCGTCGTATATCTCTTCGAGATGCTTTGACTTAACTAATTCCTCTATGCTTAAATAAGTGATGTCTTTCTTAAATATAATCCTAGAAATAGCCATAATAAGACGCCTATTACTTGATCTCTCTTCATCACCAAGCTTCTTTAATTGACTCAAAATCTCCTCTATATCAACATCTTCCTGGAATACTCCACTCAAATATTGGATTAATTCTTTCTTATCTTCATTACTAGTAATCTGATTAACTGGCAACAGATCTCCAGATATTCTGCTATGTAATGCTTCATTTGACTCCCGAATAAGATTTCCATCGGAGCCATCAGTGATCGCCAAGATTATATAGTGTCCATTAACTTTATTGAACAAATCGATAAGTTCCCTGTAAGAAGTTAAAAAGTGATTGAACCTAACCTTAGATTTTTCAATAATTTTCTCAACTTCATCAATACCAAATATGATGTATTCCTTACTATTCGAAAGAATATTCAAGAACAATACTAGAACCTCCCTTCGATGGAAATCCTTAAGCTGCCCCATTTTATACTTATCAAAATATCTCTTGTTACTCAACCTACCTGTCCCCATGTAGATCAAATTCTTGATCTCTTCATCATCGGATTTTGAAAAGAGAATATCTGCATATTCCTTAATTTCGATAAAAGATTCTTCAAAATCATTAGCAAATCCATTATAATCGATTTTCGACAGACAGATTTCCTTAATAGCCAAAATAAGTTTATCAAGATAAACATCCTGCACCATCTTCAGTAAAAAAACCACTAAGTCTGTTCTCTCAGGATCAGCCCTAGTATATTGAACTCTAACATTATACGCTGGATAAGTTTTATTATAAAACAGCTCAAGGTATTTTAACACGTTAGTCTTGCCGTTACCATAGTTTGCTAAAATAACTGAAGTAGTCATTCGCGTAGAATCGATATTTTCAATCTTGTTCTTTATAGCCCCCTTAAGGTCAGCTTGATCTACAATATAAAAAGGAAGCTGAGGAACCTTACCTTCACTGACATCTTTGATAAATTTATTGTCTTTAGTTTTGGGTGGAGTCAATTCCTCCCACAGCTTAGTTACATCCATTAGGATTTTTTTATTTTAATGTTCAATACCGGTCTATTCCGGATATAAAACCGTTTTCGCTTATCTATTGAATGTACAATATTATTAAAAAATAAACTGTAATTATTTCTTTCTGCCTCATAAAATTCAGAAAGATATTTCTGAAAATTCTCCATACTCACATTCAGTCCCTTTTTGACTTCATACAAGTTTACATATCCTAGTTCATTTGCCTTACAATTATCGTAAGAGCTTAAAAATTGCTTTTTAAAAGTGTTATATTTCCTTTTTTTGACTAGGTTGCTCGTTTCATATGCTTTAAATTTTACGTCTAAATCACCTTTAGTCGCGATATATTTATCGCTGATCAATAGATCACCATAAATTTTCCTAATATTATGGTTTTTATCCAATACTTTTAGATCCTTTATCCAATAGTTACGCACCGTATTGAAATTCCCAAGGCTGGCACTTGTAAAGTTAAAATGGCCAATTCCATAATATTCATCAAGAAAATTAAACTGATCTGTTTCTCTATCGGAAAGATTATACTTATCCCCCACTTTCTGAAAATAGCAGTTGGTGATAAAAAGATGAAAATCAACCTCCAAAATCACCTGAAAAAAAAAGTACCGTTCCTTGGAAGATAACTCAAATTCATTCGATTTTAAACTCATCAGCTTTCTGCCGTTAGGCGTGAGCTGATTATTTTCATCCACTAGCTTAAACTTATCTTTAGCCAAGTTTATGTAATAAGAGCATGCCTTATATGTACTATAGATATTCCTATCGATTTGGTCACTTGGGTTACGCACCTTTGCTGCAATCAGATCCAATATTTCATGCTGCGAATTCGCTTTTATGAATGCATGAACATTGCTTATCGCTTCTGCGCTTGGCAACCCAGTCAAATCCAGAGATGGCGACTTGTTGTAACGTTTAGACAACTTCTCGATCAGATACAAGTAAAAACGGGCGTAGAATTGCGACTTAGGTACTCCCTTATTTCCCAAACTATTAACAAATGAGCATACCCATTTTGCAGTATTTAAGTTTTGGTTAAAGGGCCTATGAAGACTTTGTATATATTTTATTTCTGTCATCGTCGAAAGCATTCATTTGGGTTGTATACATGATTCAGCCTAATATACTCTATTAAATTAGGTGAATAAAAAAAGTATCCCAACTATTTCATATTATAGAACGTAGACTTAAAATCATAACTATAATCTTCTAGGAATTTATCTATTCGTTCCTGACTAGACTTATCAATTTTTACAATTTCAAGCTCCTCAGCAAAATCACGTATCGTCTCAAGAAGACTTGCAGCTTCATCCGATGGTAAAATATCTTTTTCCATTCCAGTCTTTTTTCTTGCCATAAAATTCATAGCAATCCCTTGTAGTGGATGCTGTTTACCAATCTGCGTTAAGAGGCGGTCCATCGAATTCTCAGGAAGCTTATCGTTTTTTAACAGTTCGGCATATAGCAAAGGCCGTAGAGCCAGAAATGCCATCTTGTAATCGACCTCTTTGGCCTTCTCCATGGTTTTCAAATTACCTTTTCCATAGCCAACAAATCCATTAGCGAGGGCCTGGAGATCAAAATACTCTATCACTTCTTGCTTAAATTTCGAAAAATCACCTATTTCATTAAGATAGATGAGATCCGATCTCAACATCTCAAAAGCAGTTGGACTATTGTCGGATATAAGACCCAAAAAACCATTAAAGTCATAGCATGTAAAATCTAGTCCTTCAGGATTTACAGTTATTTTTTTTGCCTCGTACCTGAAATCAAACAATTGTGCCTTTGATCTGATATAAAAACCTTTTACATCATAATCGCTAGCCTCATTATTCACTCCCCAGTTTCTACTACCAGTATCCACTGCAAAAAGTGGTATTTCATTTCTTCCTGCAAAAATTGATTTTATTTTTTCTTCCATATTAATTGCATTGAAAAACCAACTGAACACTACGTCTTTACTTAATTACAGATAAAAAGCAAAGCGGTTCCCATTAAGTTCCTTTCGCATCATAACAGAGAAAGTTGATCAATTGTCATTAAAAATTTAAAATTGAGCGTTATCTCCATCTCAAAAACGAAATAGGAACTAGGGGTAAACATACCGAATTAATACAGAATAGCGTATGTTTTGTTAGAGCCGCAATTAAAATAGAGCAATCTAAAAAAACTAAACAACAACTATTGTAGTTAAAACTTGATTTCAACATAATTAACACTAATTTTAACTTATAGCATTTGCAGTTATAAATGGAAATAAAAAGCTGAGTGATTCGGTGAGTCAACGATCATAAACCACCTAGACACCGTATTAGAGTGGGATTTTAATCGTGGGTGCAATTCCCCCACTGATCAAAATATCCTCACTCATTCTGAAATTTTGTTTTATCAAAAACCACATCCTTTGAACATGACAAGACCTGAATTCGATCGCTGATCTTTTGTTCATTAATGCAACCCTTTATTTCCCGCTTCCATATTTCTGATTTAACAAAGCCATATCCTTCCCAACTTTTAAATCAAGAACTTTCGCATAATGTTGTGTAGTTTTAATACTCTTATGTCCAAGCATCTTAGAAACTGTTTCAATAGGCACATTATTGTTCAGCGTTACAGTCGTAGCGAAAGTATGACGCGCCATATGAAAAGTTAAAGATTTCGTGATCCCACATACATCTGCTATTTCTTTCAGGTAACTATTCATACGTTGATTGCTCAACACAGGAAACATACAACCATTATTGATGCATTCTGGGTGATTAGTGTAACGATCGACCAAATCAATAGCCTTGCTCATAAGTGGAATATGAGTAATGGATCCTGTCTTTTCCCGATCAGTAAAAATCCACAGATTACCATCCACACCTTTCTTAAGATCTGTACGGCAAAGCTTTTTTACGTCTATGTAAGCAAGTCCAGTATAGCAGCTGAAAACAAATATATCACGTACTTGGGCAAGTCTTTGAATACCAAAATGCTTTTGGCTAACAACATCCAGCTCCTCCTGAGTTAGATATTCCCTTTCTTTAGCCTGAGCTGTATTTTTATAAAAAACAAAAGGATCCTCTTTAATCCACCGGAAGGCCAGACAGAGGTTTGTGATTTTTTGAAAATGCACCATATACTTAGCCGCAGTCGTTGGACAACAGCCCTTATCTGACCGGAGATAAAATTCATATCCATTCACAAACGCATAATCGATAACACACACGTCAACATCAGGCTTCCGATAGCATTTCAGCAAGTAAGAACTCATATGCGAAAAAGACGTTTTATATCCTTTAAGAGTATTAGACTTAAAACCCTTACCGATTAACGCTTCAATTTTTGCATTGTGATTGGCAAAAACTTCCATCAAATAATGCGGTCTATCGGCAACTCCCAAATACCTATTCTTAATTACCTGCGCCGTTATTTTAACTCCCTCTCTTATCAACCGCGTGTGAATTTCTTCAATCCGTGTTTCCAGGCTTTCCAGGTGGCGATTAAGCAACCGGGTATCTTCTCTATCCCCCTTACCTCTATTCACCCTGGAGGACCACTTTTTAGGATCACAATCGCGACCAACAGACAGCTCGTTAGGGATCCCATCTACTGTAATTCGCATGTAAATAGGTTTAGGCGTCCCCTCTACATAATTTTTCGGCTTTTTGAGATAAAAAAGCAAAGAATAATTTGCATTCATAATTTACTCATTTTTAATGTGAACAAAATTAGAACTACAGCCACCCGCAAACAAGATGTACATCTACCGAACATGTTGTTTGTCAGAAACTTACCCCACGCCCAGTGAGTCAGCATTTAAAAAAGGTGACTCACTGAATTACTCACTTTAAAAACGGCAAAAGTTGAATAATTTGACACCCCAATAAAACAAAAAAGCCTGCAAATCGTCGATTTGCAGGCTTTTGTACGTTTTGTTACTCTTTTCAGTGGTCCCGACGAGAATCGAACTCATATCTAAAGTTTAAGTAGTTTCTATCTATCCGTTGAACTACTGCCACTTTTTTAGACTCCAGTCATCACTTATATAGCTTGGTTGTCGGTTTCGTTGTCGCCAACAGTTGCTAAAGGCTTATATAAAATAGTAGGTAACCTTGTTAATAAATCTGTTAATTTGATTCTAAGTTACGTCTCTGCTTAAGAGATATCAAGTAGTATCAACATAGTCACTATAAGAATCATCAATAGCGGTCTCTTGTCTGTTCAAAATGCTTTGTGTCATTGGTCTGGTATTAATTATAGCACTCAAACCAAGCTTTCCAAGAGACTAAGTAAAGAGGCAACGGAATAAATGGACTATGTGACTGGTGTTGTGGGTTTATGCCGGAACTTCTTTAAACGTGTCGATTGGACAAGCTTAACTTTGTGTAATGATTAATACAACCCACTACTGAAAAATAGTGAACATAACATCTAAGATTGGCATTCTCAATAAGTACAATAGTAGTAGCACGGGGATAATGCATAAGTAGGACTTAGCCGTAGATAGGTTGCCGTTTCTAACGCTCCTACTCAAACTAAACCATAGGATAATAAGTGCGACTATCAACGGCAGCCATTCTGAAATAAATATCGCTAAGGGTAAATGGTCAATTCGTTCAGATGATGCGCCTTCTCCATAGATACTCCAAAATGCAACTGGGATTACGAAAATATAAAGAAACGTCGTCAGCAATACCGTAGCTATCAACAAGAATGTTAAATGCAGCCACTTAGTTTCACTAGAGAGGATACTTGTGATGATTGTTTTCATTATTGCGGTGTGATGGCTGTCTTAAGTTACACAAGATAGCAGTTTGCTATCACTCTTCCATATCCATTTATCATTGTAAAACCTATTGTTAAGGGGTGAGTACAGATTATGGATATTGGTATGATGGCATTGGTGAAGGAGTAATACAACCCATATCTTTTATAAGGTGAAAGTGTCCTTTGCTATTGTGAGTTGTTACCTTTTAAACAGACAGGAACAATTTGTTAGTCAATCGTAACACTACCATAGATTCTATCCTCCATCGCATTGCCACTTCCACTACGGCTGTTCCTTTCACCACTCAACTATCTCAATCTTTATATATTGAAGGTTTACGTCGACCTATCCATAAGTCGCCAAGGCGTTTAGCATAGTAGATCTCATTCTCGTTCTGTACCTTCTTTACGTAACCATCATTAAGTAAGTCATCAATGGTAAAATCAGCATCCTCGGTATCACTTTCAAAGTGTATGTGCTCGTCGTCTGCCAAAATCCATTCAAAGTCATTTAGGTCATAAACCTCGCTCCTTAAAATATTATGAGGAAACGGCTTCACTAAATCAGACTCCCAAGTGAATCGCAATAGCTGGTTGGGTTGGCTCACTTTCCAGCAGCTGATCTCTGATCGAATAAAGGAGGGGT
>Ga0157370_10007333_pt1 | contig 12036 bp, 10 predicted proteins | sample C35metaG_FD_113463 | JGI IMG/M metagenome (GOLD analysis project Ga0157370, IMG submission 113463) | Corn rhizosphere microbial communities from Kellogg Biological Station, Michigan, USA - C3-5 metaG | ecosystem: Host-associated > Plants > Roots > Rhizosphere > Soil | place: USA: Michigan... | reverse complement strand
CGCGGGAACGCGCTTCACGTGGCGGCTGATGTCGCGCGCCTGCCAGTAGGCGTCGTAGCCCGGGTGATGCATCACGATGTCCCAGAGCGGCGCCGTCTCCGGGGGCAGCCATTTGCGAGAGCCCGGGCCCACCGGCCCCATGTCGAGGAACAACTTGTAGGCGTCGGCGATGCGCTCCGGTCCGGGGTATCGCGGGTCCGGTCCGAGCTCCGGCGCGCGCGGCGTGCGTCCGTACCCGAGATAGAAATCGAAATTCGCTCCGAGCATGAAGGCGCCGTTGTGGAACAGGTCGTCGCCCATCCAGAGGTCGGTCATCGGCGCCCCGGGCTCGCACGCCACGAGAGCGGCATGGGGATCGATGCAGCTCGCGGTGGTATAGAACCCGGGATAGGACGTTCCGTAGATCCCGACTTTGCCGTTGTTGTGCGGCAGGTTCTTGATCAGCCAGTCGATCGTGTCGTACGAGTCGGTCGATTCGTCGACGTCGGCCGCGCTCTTCTTCACGTCCTTGTGCGGCGTCATCTCGGTGTACGCGCCCTCCGAGTAGTTCCGGCCGCGCGCGTCCTGATACACAAAGATGAATCCTGAGTCGGCAAACTCGGGATTTCCGCTCGGCCCGAGCGACACACGATACGCGTCGGCGCCGTACGGTCCGACGCCGTAGGGCGTTCGGTCCATGAGGATCGGGTAGTCGCGCGTACTGTCGCGCGGGACGTAGATCGACGTGAAGAGCTTCACGCCGTCGCGCATCGGGATGCGCACCTCGAGCTTGGCGTATCGGGCCTTGACGGCCGCTACGGCCGCCGGACTGCCCCCGCGCTGCGCCGCGGCCAACGAACCGGCGACCAGGACGAACACCGCGCCCACAGCCGGCGTGATGATACGACGAAACGACGCGACATGGGACACGAAACAATCTCCGGAAGCGAGTCGTGAAACGCCGTGGCGATTATGGCGCGCGGCGCGTCCGCGCGCCAGATTCTCGCCAATGACCCTGGATCGAATCTATTCGCGGCCGCGAAAGCCGCTGCAATTGTTCGCCGGCGCGTTGGCGTGCATGCTCGCCTGGAACGTCGTCGCGGCGCAGGCATCTCGCGCTGCGCCGCCGGCGCCCGCGGTTCGTGCGTTCGTGGCAATCGACACGCCGTTGGTCGCACTGAAGCACGTGAAGGTCATCGACGGCACCGGCGCGGCGGCGCGCGACGACCAGACTATCGTGATCCGCGACGGGACGATCGCCGCCGTCGGCTCCTCGTCGAGCGTGCCGGTCCCGGCCGGCGCGCGGGTGCTCGACCTCACCGGCAAGTCGGTGATTCCCGGGCTCGTGATGGTGCACGAGCACCTCTACTACCCGACCGGTCCCGGTGTATACGCGTACCTCGCCGAGAGCTTCACGCGGCTGTATCTCGCCGGCGGCGTGACGTCGATGCGCACGGGCGGGAACATGAACGGCTTCGGCGAGTTGAACATCAAGCGCAGCATCGATCGCGGGGAGCGCGCCGGGCCCTGGATCGACGCGACGGCGCCGTATCTCGAGGGCGCCGGGCTCGGACTTCCGCAGGTCCACGAGCTCACCGATGCGGCCGACGCGCGGCGCCTGATCGACTATTGGTCGGACATGGGCGCGACGTCGCTCAAGGCGTACATGCACATCACGCGCGATGAGCTGCGGGCGGCGATCGACGAAGGGCACGCGCGCGGGCTCAAGATTACCGGCCATCTCTGCTCCATCACCTACCGCGAGGCGGCGGAGCTCGGAATCGACAACCTGGAGCACGGGTTCTTCGCCGCCACGGATTTCGTCGGCGATAAGAAGCCGGACGTCTGCCCGGGTCAAGGCGCGGGCCAGGCGGCGCTCGCCGCGGTCGATCCCAAGGGAGCCCAGGTCGAATCGCTCATTAAAGATCTCGTGCAGCACCACGTCGCCCTGACGTCGACGCTCACCGTCTTCGAGACGTTCACGCCGGGGCGTCCTCTACCGCCAGGCCTCGACGTGCTCGTTCCCGAGCTTCGCGAGCAATTCGAGCAGCGTTTTGCCGCGACCGCCAAGAACACTCGGTCGATCTACACGACGCTCTTTCCCAAGGCGCGCCAGCTCGAGGTCCAATTCCTCCGCGCCGGCGGCCTCCTCATCGCGGGCACGGATCCCACCGGCGGCGGCGGCGTGGTCGCCGGCTACGCCGACCAGCGCGCGATCGAGCTGCTCGTCGAGAGCGGCCTCACGCCGCTGGAAGCGATCAAGGTCGGTACGCTGAACGGCGCCACGTACCTTGGACGCGCCGCCACCGTCGGCTCGATCGCTACCGGCAAGCAAGCCGACCTCGTCGTGATCGACGGCGATCCGTCGGCACACATCGAAGACATTCGCCACGTGACTCTCGTGTTCAAGCAAGGCGTCGGGTACGACCCCGCCAAACTGATCGCATCCGTGCGGGGAAAGGTGGGGCTGTTTTAGCGGGGAAGCGTCGCTTTTGTCTGCCGTTCACGGCCGCTGCCGCCGTCTCCGTTCCGATCCGTTGAATCCGTGCAATCCGTTTCCATCATTGTTCCGGCCTGCCTGGCGCACCCAGAGTCAATCGCCAGCCTCTCGCGACAGCGGCTCGGGCAAGCCGTAACGGTAAAGGGGAACGGAGTGAACGGATGAAACGAATGGAACGGATCTGCTCCATGCGCCGGGACCCGTTCACGTTCCACCGTTCCACCGTTCAATCCCCATCAAATGCCTGCTGTCGGAAGCAACGTGCCGCGTAAGGACGGAATCGGCAAAGCGACGGGTCAGGCGCTCTACGCCGACGACCTCGTGTTCCCTGGAATGCTGTTCGGGCGCACGGTGCGGTCGACGATTCCGCGCGGCCGCGTGCGGTCGGTCCGCGTGCCTGGCGACGTTCCCGGCCTGATCGTCGTCGACCATCGCGACATTCCGGGCCGGAACGTCGTCGATCTCATCGACCCGGACCAGCCGTTCCTCGTCGAACGCGAGGTAAAGCACCTCGCCGAGCCGATCGTGCTGCTCGCGCACGAGGACCGCGAGACGCTCGCCGCGGTACGCGTCGAGATCGACTACGAGGAGCTCGAGCCGGAGCTCGACCCCGAACGCTCGAACGGCGTTCTCAAAGCCATCGACATCGTCAAGGGCGATGTCGAGCGCGCGCTCGCGGACGCCGACTTCATCGTCGAAGGGACATATCGCACCGGGCACCAGGAGCACGTGTACATCGAGCCGAATGTCGTCGTCGCCGTGCCCGAGAACGGCGGCATCGCTGTGTTCGGCTCGCTGCAGTGTCCGTTCTACGTGCTCAAGGCGCTCAGAAGTCTGCTCGGCGGGAGTGCGCACATTCGCGTCGTGCAGACCGAGACCGGCGGCGGGTTCGGCGGCAAGGAGGAATATCCTTCCATGATCGCCGGGCACGCGACCCTGCTCGCCCTTCAGGCCGGGCGGCCCGTCAAGATCCTCTACGACCGCGTCGAGGACATGATCGCGACCACCAAGCGGCATCCGTCCATTGTCCGGCACCGTACCGGCGTCACGCGCGACGGGCGTATTGTCGCCATGGACGTCGACGTGCTACTCGATGGCGGCGCCTACTCCACGCTGAGCCCCGTCGTGCTGTCGCGCGGCTGCATTCACGCGGCGGGGCCATACCGGTGTGAGAACATCCGAATTCACGGACGCGCGATGGCGACGAACACGCCGCCGAACGGCGCCTTCCGCGGATTCGGCGCGCCGCAGACGACGTTCGCCGTCGAGGTACACATGGACCGCATCGGCGAAGAGCTGGGGATGGATCCGGTCACGCTTCGCGAGCAGAATGCTCTGCGTCCCGGCGATACCACCGCGACGGGTCAGCTCATGGGCGACGACTGCAGCGCGCACATGGTGCTCGCCGAGGCCGTACGCCGTACGGACTTCCATGCCAGGCGCGAACAGCTGCGCGGTACCCATCGCTCGATCGGGCTCTCGCTCTTCTTTCACGGCGCCGGCTTCACGGGCAGCGGCGAACGCCAGTTGAACTCGAAGGCGCGGCTCGACCTCACCGAGCACGGCGTGCGCATCGCCGTCGGCAGCACGGAGATCGGACAGGGGACACGCACGATGCACGCCCAGATCGTGGCCGACGCGCTTGGCATTCCTTACGAGGACGTCGAGGTCGCGCAGCCCGACACCACGCTCGTCGCCGACAGCGGACCGACCGTCGCCTCGCGAACCTGCATGGTTGTCGGCAAGATTCTCGAGCAATGCGCGCTGGAGATGAAGCAGCGGCTCGGCGGGCTCACGCCCGCCGCCTACCACGCCCGGCACGGTACGTTCTCGGTGCTCAAGACGTATGAGCCGCCCGACTGGATTCAGTGGGACGACCAGACGTATCGTCGCGACGCGTACGCGACCTACGCGTGGGGGTGCGACGTGGTCGAGATCGAGCTGGATCCCGACACGTACGAAGTCCGGCCGATCAAGCTTACGGCCGTGCAGGAGTTCGGCCGGCCCATCCACCCGGCGCTGGCGCGCGGACAGATCGAGGGCGGCACGGTACAGGGCCTGGGCTACGCGCTGCTCGAGCAGGTCGTGATGCGAAACGGAGGAATGGCCAACGCCCAGCTCACGAACTACATCATCCCCACCACGCTCGACACGCCCGAGCTCGACGTCGCGATGTTAGAGAACCCATATGCCGGCGGGCCGTTCGGCGCCAAGGGACTCGGCGAGCTGCCCATCGACGGGCCGGCGCCGGCAGTCGTGAATGCCATTCGCCAGCTCGGCCTCGACGTGCGCGAGATTCCCGCCGTCCCCGAACACTTGGCGGCATGCGCTTCACGCTGAACGGGACCGTCACCGACGTCGACGCGCATCCGATGGCGCGTCTGCTCGACGTCCTTCGCGAGCAGTGCGGGCTGACCGGCACCAAGGAGGGATGCGGCGAAGGCGAGTGCGGCGCCTGCACGGTGCTCGTCGGCGGCGAGCCCGTGTGCTCCTGCCTCGTCCCGGTCGCGCAGGTCGAGGGCGCGGACGTTCAGACGATCGAGGGACTGGGCGGTGATCACCCGCTGCAGCACGCGTTCATGAACGAGGTCGGCGCGCAGTGCGGCATCTGCACACCAGGCATGATCATGGCCGCGCTCGTCCTTCCACCCGACGCGACGCTGGACGAGGTCAAGGTCGCGTTGGCCGGTAATCTCTGTCGCTGCACGGGGTACGCGGCGATCTACCGCGCAGTCATGCGCGCGCGGCAGGCATGAAGACCGCCGTCTCGCCGCTCGATCTTCGGCGCGCGTCCTCGCTCGCCGACGCGCTGCGATTGCTCGACGAGGAAGCGCGCACGCCGATCGCCGGAGCGACCGACCTCTACGTCGCACTCAACTTTGGGATGCTCGCCCCTCGCCGCTTCGTCGACATCTGGGGCGTCGACGAGCTGCGCGGAATCTCGGTGCGCGACGACACGCTTGTCCTGGGCGGCCTCACGACCTACACCGCGATCATTCACTCGCCGATCGTCGCCGAGCGACTGCCAATGCTCGTCGCCGCGGCGCAACAGGTGGGCGGTCCACAGATTCAGAATCGCGGAACCATCGCCGGCAACGTCGCCAACGGCTCGCCGGCCGCGGATTCGGTTCCCGTCTTCGCCGCGACGGATGCGATCGTCGTGCTCAGAAGCCACGACCACGAGCGACGCATCCCGATCACCCATTTCTACACCGGGTATCGCGCCTCGGTCATGCGCGCCAACGAGCTGATCGTGGCGATCGAGGTCCCGCGCGTCGACGGCCGACAATGGTTCAGAAAAGTCGGGACGCGCGCCGCGCAGGCGATTTCGAAGATCGTCGTCGCCGGCGTCCGCGGCGCCGCGCCGCGCTTTGCCCTCGGCAGTGTCGCACCCACCGTCGTTCGCGCCTACGCCGCCGAGCGAGCGCTCGCCGGCGGCGCGTCGATCGGAGACGCGGCGAGGGCGCTGCGCCGCGAGATCGCTCCGATCGACGACGTCCGCTCGTCAGCGGAGTACCGGGGCCAGGTCGCCGAGCGATTGCTCCGCCGATTCTGGATCGAGACCGCCTGACCGCGCGCGGTCGCGACGGCATGAGCGACCCGGGCCTGGTCCTTTGCTCGCGACGCGTCGTGACGCCCGAGGGCGTTCGCGCGGCGTCGGTGCACCTGTCGAACGACACCATCCTGCGAATCGCCGGCTGGAACGACCGAGCGCCGGGGGCGACGGTCGTCGACTATGAGAATTTCGTGATCATGCCCGGGCTCGTCGACACGCACGTGCACGTGAACGAACCCGGGCGAACGGAGTGGGAGGGTTTCGCGACGGCGACCCGTGCCGCGGCCGCCGGTGGCGTGACGACGATTCTCGACATGCCGCTCAACTGCATTCCGCCCACCACCACGGCGGCCGCGCTCGGCGCGAAGCGCGCCGCGCTCGACGGTCAGGCGGTCGTCGACGTCGCGTTCATCGGCGGCGTCGTGCCAGGCAACCTGGACAACCTCGCGGAGCTCGCCGGGGCCGGCGTTCGGGCGTTCAAGTGCTTTTTGTCGCCGTCCGGCGTCGACGAGTTTCCGGCCGTCTCGGAGAACGACCTTCGCGCCGCCTTTCCCGTGCTGGCTCGTCTCGGGCTTCCTCTCATGGTGCACGCCGAGGATCCGGCGCGCCTGCGGCCGCCGCCGCCGGGTGGATCGCGGCGCTATGCCACGTATCTCGCGTCGCGTCCGCCCGGCGCCGAGCGAGAGGCGATTGCGCTCCTCGTACGACTCATGGACGAGTGTCCGACGCCGGTCCACGTCGTCCACCTGTCCTCGGCTCAGTCGCTCGACACGATCCGCTCGGCGCGAGCGCGCGGACTTCCGTTGAGCGTCGAGACCTGTCCGCACTATCTCACCTTCGCCGCCGAGGACATTCCCGACGGCGCGACGGAATTCAAATGCGCCCCACCGATTCGCGGGCGATTGGAGCGCGACGGGCTCTGGGACGCGTTGATTCGCGGTGAGATCGACCTCGTCGCGTCGGATCACTCGTCCTGCCCGCCGGCATTGAAGAACTCGGACGGAGACTTCTTCGCCGCGTGGGGCGGCATCGCGTCTTTACAACTCTCGTTGTCGGCGGTGTGGACGGGTGCTCGCGCGCGCGGCATGGCACCCGAGCGACTGGCGGGCTGGATGTCGAGCAGCCCCGCGCGCCTGGCCGGCCTGGCTGGTCGCAAGGGACGGCTCGCCGCCGGGTATGACGCGGACATCGTGGTATGGGACCCGGACGCGAGCTTCTCGGTCGACGCCAGCCGGCTCGAGCACCGGCATGCGGTCACGCCATACGCGGGCCGCGAGCTGTTCGGCGTCGTTCGGGCCACATATGTAAGTGGCAAAAAAGTCTCTGAGGACATATGATTGGGCCGTGTAGGTGTCAGCGCAGTTCCCTCCCGCTTTCCCCCTCCCCGTTCCAGCCGTGTTCATCGATCTCCCCGACCTCGCGGCCGAGCGGTTCGGCGGTGCGGTGGTCGCCGCGAATGATGAATTCTTCGCGCCCAAGGAGTCGCTCATCAAAGCGTCCGCGCCCGAGTGGCGCGAGGGCGTCTACACCGAGCACGGGAAGTGGATGGACGGTTGGGAGACGCGCCGCCGCCGCACGCCCGGGCACGACTGGGCCATCGTTCGACTCGGGCTTCCGGGCGTCGCACGCGGCGTCGTGATCGACACGAGCTTTTTCACTGGCAACTTCCCCCAGCACGCCAGCGTCGACGCGTGCTCGGTCGCCGGCCTCCCTTCCACCGAGTGGTTGACGGGCGCCAACGCGCCGTGGCGGCCGCTCGTTGCCTCGTCTCCGCTCGCGGGAAATACGCAGAACGCCTTCGCGGTCACGCCCGGAGGCTCGCCACAACGCGTGACCCACGTCCGTCTCAACATCTTCCCTGACGGCGGCGTGGCGCGCATGCGCGTCCACGGGGACGTCGTCCCTGACGCGAGCGTGTTCGCAAACGGGCGCGAGGCCGATCTCGCGTCGATCGAGAACGGCGGCTTCGTCGTGCTGTGCAGCGACATGCACTACGGCCATCGTCAGAATCTCATCATGCCGGGACGCTCGACACACATGGGCGACGGCTGGGAGACGAAACGCCGCCGCGGACCTGGTCACGATTGGTCGATCATTCGGCTCGGCCGGCGCGGCGCGATCGTGCGCGTCGAGCTCGACACCGATCACTTCAAGGGAAACGCGCCCGGCTCGGCGATGCTCGAGACTTGCGACGTCGGCGACCCGCCCGGGTCCGACGCGGCCTCGGCGAACTGGCGCGTGCTCGTGCCGGAGACGCCACTCGAGCCGAACGCGCGTCATCGCTTCGACGATCTCGCTGGGCCCGCGGCGACGCACGTGCGCCTCAATATCTATCCGGACGGTGGCGTGGCCAGGTTGCGCGCCTTCGGCCAGGTCGCCGAATGACGATCTCGCTGCGCGAGCTCAACGAGCTTTCCGCCGCGCGTGCGGCCGAGCTGTTCACCGCATGCTGCGGCGCCCCTCGCTGGGTGTCTTCGATGGTGGCACGCCGCCCCTTCCAGTCGCTCGACGACGTCTTCGGCGCGGCGGACGACGTGTGGTGGTCGCTCGATCAACACGATTGGCGCGACGCATTCGCGCGCCATCCACGCATCGGCGAGATCGATGCCGCACCGCCAGCCGACGAGCGCGAACGGACCTGGGCCGCCAGCGAGCAGGCCGGCATCGCCACGGCGCAGGACGCCGTGCGAAACGCACTCGTCGAGGCGAATCGCGAGTACGAGCGTCGATTCGGCTACGTCTACATCGTCAACGCCACGGGCCGGACCGCTGACGAGATGCTGGCGCTGGCGCGCGGCCGTCTCCACAACTCGCCGAAAGTCGAGCTTCGGGTGGCCGCCGAAGAGCTGCGAAAGATCACGCAGGTTCGCCTGGAAAAACTGTTGGTCGGAGAACCGCACCGGTGACCACGCTCGGCACGCACGTGCTGGACACGGCGCTCGGCGCGCCGGCGCGCGGGATTCGCGTCACGCTCGAGCGCGCGAGCGACGGCCAGGCGCTCGGCACCGGCGTCACCGACGGCGACGGACGGATCCGCGATCTCCTGCCCGCGCGCGGCGACATCGAGGCGGGCGAATATCGTCTACGGTTCGCCGTCGGCGAGTACTTCGCGACGACGCGACGCGACGCATTCTACGCGGAGATCGTCATCGCTTTCCATGTCGGCGACGACGACCACTACCACGTGCCCCTCCTTCTGAGCCCGTTCGGCTACTCGACGTATCGCGGGAGCTAGCCGGCGCGGCGTTGGGTTGCTGCGCCTGGCCACTCTCCTCACGCCGTGACGTATACATCCAGGTCGCGGTGTCCCACGCACGGGCTTGTACGTCGCGCCGCGCCGCGCGATGAGAACGGCACGGCCGACGTACAGGAGTCCCGCCGCCAGCGTTCTGGATCACGTAGAACGATTCCCAACCCGCGAGCGGGAGCAGTGCCGATGGATCCAAGTGTCCTCCACGACGACGTTAACGGATCGTGGCGCCCTGATCGATCCACCGGCCCAGCAGCGCACGTTCGCCGTCGGTGATGTTCGTCTTGTTCGCCGGCGGCATCGTTCGCGTGACGACGGCGCGTTCACGAATCCGCAACACGCGGGCCGCGATTTCCTCGGGCGTATCGAACATCACGCCGGCCGGCGCGACACCGAACGTCAGATCCGCCGGCTGCGCCGAGTGGCACGCGGCGCACCGGCGGTCGATCACGCGGCGCGCATCGGCAAATGACACGTGGTCGGGAATCGCCGCCGTCTGGCTCGTGGACGACGGAGCCACCGGCTGCACCAGGACGTACATTGCCGCGACGCTGGCAATCAGCGTCCCGGCGAGCGCCGGCTTCCATGCCGGATACGTGAATCGCACGTTGAGTATGTGGCGCACCGCCGCGCCCGACGCGACCAGCAGCAGGAGCAGCAGCCAGTTCCGCGAATGTCCGTAGATCGATGGAAAGTGGTTGCTCACCATCAACACGATCACGGGAAAAGTAAAGTAGTTGTTGTGGATCGAGACGCGTTTCGCGCGCGCCGACACGGCGGGATCGGCGCCGTGTCCTTGCGCCACCGCGGCCACCAGCGCTCGCTGCGACGGGATGATCGTGAAGCAGACGTTCGCCGCCATGATCGTCCCGAGCATCGCGCCCACATGGAGGAACGCCGCGCGGCCGTTGAGCAAACGCGTGAGCGCGATCGCGATCGCCCCGAGCGCCACGATCCATACCGCCACGGCCGTGCGCGGCGCACCGGGAGCGACGAAACGTTGCATCGTCTCGTAGATCGCCCACCCGCCGACGATCGCGCCGAGTCCGACGAGCGTCGCTTGGCCATGGCTCAGTGACGCGACAGTCTGGTCGGCCAGCACTGCTCGTCCCCCCAGGTAATACACGACGACGAGCAGCGCCATGCCGCTCAGCCACGTCGTGTATGCCTGCCACTTGAACCAGTGCAATGGACTCGGCAGGGGTTGTCCGGCGAGCAGGGTTTTCTCGACGAGATAGAATCCGCCGCTGTGCAGCAGCCAGATGTCGCCGAGCGGAGCGCGGCCGCCGGCGTCGCGCGGCGGACGCAGGTTGCGATCGAGCCAGTTGAACAGCATCGAGTTGCCGATCCACATGATGCCCGCGATCACGTGAACCCATCGCGCGACGAGATCGGCCAGCTCGATGACGCCGGCGGGTGTCGTCATCCGTTGTAGATCGTGCCGCTCGTCGAACGGTAGAGCTCGAGCACCGCACGCGCTTCGTCGCGAAGCACGTTGTGCTCGATCGCGATGCCGCGATCCTCGAGGTAGCGATAGGATTCGGGAAACACGGGACCCTCCTCGAACTCGAGCCGCGATGCGTCTTCACGGGCCGCGCCGCACACCACGCGCCGCACGCCGCTCCAGAGCGCCGCGCCGAGGCACATGGCGCACGGCTCGCACGAGGTGAAGAGCTCGTGCTCGGGAAGCGCCGGCGAGCGCAACGTGAACGAGCCGACCCGCTGCTGCGCCATCATGAACGCCACCATCTCGCCGTGCAGAGTGCAGTTGTTGGCCCGGACGACGCTGTTCATGCCGACCGCCGCGACGCGCCCCGACTCCCGCTCGAAGATCGCCGCGCCGAACGGTCCGCCCGTGCCGCGCGCCACGTTCTCGCGCGAGACGTCGATGGCCAATCGCATTTTCTCCTCGTCGGACGCGTAGCGTCGCTCCCAATCGACGACGTCGTCGACCCAGTCGGGATACTCGAGGTGAATCGTCGGATGCGTCGCGTCGGTGGGCATGCGGAGTGATTGGCGGCGAAGGGCCTTGGCTGCACCGTCAAAGCGACGCACGGTTCAGTTTGACGTCAAGACGCGCGGCGTACTTGACGTGCGCGCCCGATCAGCCAGAATGATGATCGATTCACATCCCACCTGATACTCCCGGGAGCTTTTTCATGTACGCTCGCGTGCGCTCCACTCGCGCCGTCCTCGCCGTGCTCGCCACATCGTCGTCGCTCGCGTTCGTCGCGCCGGCGGCCGGGCAAGCCGGTCCCCAGTCCGCTCCAACGTCGTTCGATCCGACGCAGATGGCGTCGGCTCTCCGGTTCCGCTACATCGGACCCGTCGGCAACCGCGTCGACGCGGTTGCCGGCGTACCGAGCGACCCGAACACTTATTACGCCGGCGCGGCGTCCGGCGGCGTGTGGAAGACGACCGACGGGGGCATCCACTGGACGCCCGTGTTCGACGACCAGCCCGTCGCGTCGATCGGCGCGCTCGCCGTGACACCGTCCAATCCCAACGTCGTGTGGGCCGGCACGGGCGAAGCCTTCATTCGAAGCCACATCTCGATCGGCAACGGCATCTATAAGTCGACCGACGCCGGCCGTACGTGGACACACATGGGACTCGACTCGACGGGACGTATCGCGCGCATCGCCATCGATCCGAACAACCCCGACATCGTGTTCGTCGCCGCACAGGGGCACAGCTACGGGCCGCAGCAGGAGCGGGGCATCTTCCGCACCACCGACGGCGGCAAAACGT
>Ga0157370_10007332_pt1 | contig 12037 bp, 8 predicted proteins | sample C35metaG_FD_113463 | JGI IMG/M metagenome (GOLD analysis project Ga0157370, IMG submission 113463) | Corn rhizosphere microbial communities from Kellogg Biological Station, Michigan, USA - C3-5 metaG | ecosystem: Host-associated > Plants > Roots > Rhizosphere > Soil | place: USA: Michigan... | reverse complement strand
GTGATCGCCGCCAGGGGCGCGGCGAGGCGGCCCAGCTGGTGCGGCGCGACGATCGCGGCGATCACGGCGGCACCGCCGACCACGAGCCCCGTTGCTCCGACGGCGGTGAGCAGGCGCTCGCGCGCCGTGGGCTGCCCGCCGTACTCGTATAGAAATTCCTCACGGCGCCGGTCAAACGATGTGCGCAAGGCGGCGACGATGTCGTCGATTCCGTACCCGACGCGCAACAGCTTGCGCAGCCGCTGCACGATCATTCCGAACGGAAGGCCAAGACTCATCGCCGCCGCAACGATGATCGCCGCGATGGGCCCGACGTGCCCGCCGTGGATCGCGATGCCCCGGACAATGCCCGAAACCAGCGGGAAGCTGACCATCGCCGGAATGATCATCGTCATCATCCGGCGGCGATCGAGGAAGACGCGGATCGGCACCGGAATCTCGGGCCGCTTCTCGATGCCCGGGGCCAGCGCATCGGCCAGCGCCTCGCCGGTGGCGAAGCGGACTGACGCCTGCTTCTGCAAACATCTATCGATGGCCTGGGAGAGCGATCGAGGAACGCCACGCGCCACGGACGCGACGGGCGGCGGCGGCTGTGTGAGGTGTTGCGCGATCACGCCCTGCGCCGTGTTCGCCGTGAACGGCAGCGTGCCCGTGAGCGCCAGGTACGAAACGATGCCGAGCGCGTAGAGGTCGCTTCGGCCATCCAACTCCTCCGCGGTGGCCTGCTCCGGGCTCATGAACTCGGGCGTGCCGAGGACGGTGCCGGCCGCCGTGTCGCCCGTGGCTTCGGCGAGTCGCGCGATGCCGAAGTCGGCGACCATGGCGCGCCCCGTCCCGCGCTCGAGGAGGATGTTGGCCGGCTTGATGTCGCGATGCACCACGCCCTGCGCGTGCGCGTAGGCGAGCGCCCACGCCACCTCGCGCATGATGCGAGTCACGTCGTGCGCGGGAAGCGGCCCATGCGACGCCAGCCGTTGCGCCATCGTCCCGCCGTCGACGTAAGCCATGACGATGAACACGAATCCGGCGATCTCGTCGACGGCGTGGATCGGAACGATGTACGGATGCGATAGTCGCGCCGCCGTCCTCGCCTCGCGCATGAAGCGGTCGCGCAGCTCAGGGCGCGCGGCGAGCTCCGGGGGCAGGAGCTTGATCGCCACCGGGCGGTCGAGCAGCACCTCGCGCGCGAGATACACGACGCCCATTCCGCCACGCCCGAGCTCGCGCTCCAGCGAGTAGCGCCCGGCCACCGCTTGCTGAAACGAGAGAAAAAGAGCGTCGACGTCGGAGTTTGGCATGGGGATAAGTAATACAGGTTACCGGGTGCTGGTTACTGGGTGCTGGTTACACCTTGCGGCATCCCGATCCGCTGTCCACAATCAAACTATGACCTCCACTCGACGCGATTTTCTGCAGGCTTCGGCCTCGGCGGCCGCGGCGCTGACTCTGAGCCCGTTGGCTCAGAGTGCCGCCGCCGAAACACTTGCCAAGGCGCGACGCGGGACGTTCGGCGGCGCCGGGACGAACGCGATCGAGGAGAAGGTGATTCGCGCGCGGCCCGTGCACCTGAGCAAGGTGCGCGTGCTCGGAGGGCCGCTCAAGCTCGCGCAGGAGGCAACGGCCAAATACCTGCTGGAGCTCGAGCCGGATCGCATGATGGCGTACTATCGCGTGCGAGCCGGACTTCCGCAAAAGGCGCAGCCGTACGGCGGATGGGACGGCGGTGGACGCAATCTCACCGGGCATATCGCCGGACATTATCTGTCGGCGGTGAGTCTGATGTACCTGGCCACGGGCGACGCGCGCTTCAAGGCGCGAGCCGATTATCTCGTCCGCGAGCTGAAAGAAGTGCAGGACAAGCACGGTGACGGATACCTCAGCGCGCTCGAGGGTGGGCGCGAAGCGTTCGCGGCGCTGTCGAAGGGCGACATTCGCTCGGGCGCGTTCGATCTCAATGGTCTATGGTCGCCCTGGTACACGCTGCACAAGACGTTCGCCGGACTGCGCGACGCGTACCGCCACACCGGGAATCGCGCGGCCCTCGACGTCGAGACGAAATTCGCGACGTGGACGGAGGGCGTGCTCGCGCCGCTCAGCGACGTGCAGATTCAGAAGATGCTCAACACCGAGCACGGCGGCATGAACGAGGTGCTCGCCGATCTCTACGCCGACACGGGCCAGGCACGCTGGCTCGTCCTGTCATACAGGTTCGAGCATCGCGCGTTCACCGATGCGCTCAAGCGTGGCCAGGACAAGCTCGCCGGCAAGCACGCCAACTGTCAAATCCCGAAGCTCGTCGGATCGGCGGCGAGGTACGTGTACACGGGAGACACGGGCGACGTTCTCGCCGCGTCGTTCTTCTGGGATCGAGTGACGGAACACCACAGCTATGCCACGGGAGGCGAAGGCCTCGCCGAGTATTACGGATTCCCCGATGAGCTGGGTTCGCGCGTCGACGGACGAACGTGCGAGTCGTGCAACGTGTACAACATGCTCAAGCTCACGCGCCGCCTGTTCTCGTTGCATCCCGACGCGTTCTACGCCGACTTCCACGAGCGGGCGCTGTTCAATCACGCACTGGCGTCGATGGACCCGGTCCAAGGGGAGATGTCGTACATGGTGCCCGTGGGCCGCGGCGTGCAGCAGGAGTATCAGAACATGCTGCAAAGCTTCACCTGCTGCGTCGGCACGGGCATGGAGAACCATGCTTTACATGGCGACGGTCTCTACTACGAGTCGCCCGACACGCTGTGGGTGAATCTGTTCGTTCCCTCGACGGCGCAGTTCACGACAGCCGGCGTTCATCTCACGATGGACACCGATTTCCCCGACGGGGGCGCGGCGAAGATCACGCTGGCCATGCCCAAGCCGGCCGCCTTCACGCTCGCCGTGCGTCGGCCGAGCTGGGCGGGCGACGGATTCACCGTGAAGGTGAACGGTTCGAGCGTGGAGGTACCGCCGCTCGCGAGTCTGCGCGCCGGCAGCGCGGGCGGGCGAAACATGGGCACGGAGGACTCGTCGCCCCAACCCAGCTCGTACGTGGAGCTCGAGCGAACGTGGAAATCCGGCGACACCGTCGAGTTGACGCTTCCCAAATCCGTTCGCCTCGAGCCGACGCCTGACGATCACACCGTGGCCGCGATCATGTGGGGGCCGCTCGTGCTCGCGGGCAATCTGGGGCCGCGCCGCGAGGGACGCGTCCGAACCGCGGATTCATCAGCCGGTGTGCCGGCCGCTCCCGCGCCGGTCCCGGTGCTGGTCGCCGCCGATCGGCCGGTCCGCGACTGGGTGGTCCCATCGGCGGAACGCGCGGGCGATTTCCGCGCGAGCCAGGTTGGTCGCGTGCCGGCGGCGCCCGCTGCCCCGACCGACGTGTCGCTCACGCCGTTCTATCGCACGCACCAGCGCACGTACAGCGTGTACTTCGACGTCCTCACCCCGGCGGAATTCGACGCGCGCGTGGCGGCCCTGGCGGCGGAGCGAGAGCGGATCCGGAAGCTCGAGGCGGCGACGGTGGCGTTCGTGCGGCCGGGCGATGCGCAGCGCGAGCGCGAGGTGAACTATCAGAGCGACCGGGCGGATCGCGCGGTGCAGCGGACGAACGGCCGCACGAGCCGATCGGGCCCCGGCTGGTTCTCGTTCGACCTTCCCGTCGACCCGGCGTCCGACGTCACGGTGGTCGTGACGTACTTCAACGAGCTCGGTCTGCCGCCGGCGTCCGGCAATTTTCAGATCCTCGTTGACGGAACCGTGATCGCGCCGTTCGCGCCGAACGCGACGGCAACGGGCTTCTACGACGCGCAGTATGCGGTGCCCGCCGCCTTGGCGGCCGGCAAGGGCAAGGTGACCGTGCGCTTTCAGGCGGCGCCGGGCGGGCGGATCGCCCCGGTGTTCGGCGTGCGGACGATTCGCGGAGCGAACCAGCCAAGGTGACCCTCCCCGCGCGCGCGCGGTTGTACTGGTTACCTGCTGGTCCACTCCAACTTTCATCATGAGAGGTCTCATGCACCTGCCTCGTCTGATCGTCGTTGGTGGTCTCCTCGGCGGTACGCTGGCCATGGCGCGCGTGCCCATCCACCGAGTCGAAGTCCACCGGGTACAGAATCATCTGGACAGTGTCTTGACGGAGCTTGGCGCAGATGATGTTCGCGGGCTGTCGTCGGGCCAGCGCGCGCGCCGCGCCGCGCTCATCCAGGAGTTGCGCGCGTATCGCGACCGCGGCGTTTTTCCGCACAACTATGATTTCCCGGGCGAGTTGGTTCCCTATTTCGTCGATCGCAAAACGGGAACCCTGTGCGCGGTCGGCGATCTCCTCGCGTTCACGGGGCGCCGCGACATCGTCGATCGCGTCGTCCGCGCCAACAACAACGTGCGCGTCGCGGAGCTCTCCGACGACAGCGCGTTCACGACGTGGCTCGGCGCGAATGGACTGACGCTCGCCGAGGCGGCGCGAATCCAGGTCGTATACGCCGCCAGCGGTCCATCGATGTCCAGCATCGCATTGATGCTCGGAACGCCGGTCATAGCCGGTACCGCGGCGGCGTCCGTCCTCTGGAACAGCGCGTGGAACGCTGACGGCCACAGCAGGACGGGGAGCATCCTCGGTCTGGTGTCGGGCATCGCGTCCGTTGGGGCCGGGACCGCCGTGGCGATGAACAACGGGTTCGGATCGGCGGGTCCGAAGTTTGGGGCGATGAGCGCGGCGGTCGGTGGCTTGAGCATTCTTTCATCGGCGATGGCCATGCACAGCCATGCGCGGGTCCTGGCGACGGCGCGCGACGCCGATCAGAGACACGTCATCGCCGAACCGACGATCTCGCCGATCGTGTCCACGATCAGTGGTCGCGCGAGCGCGGGGGCGCTCTTGTCGCTCAAGTTTTGAGCGAGGCCGCAGGCGCGGCTTAGAAAGATCCGATCACGCAACCGTCATTTCGGCACCGCGGCGATGCAGTCGATCTCGACCTTCGCCGCGGCGCTGACGAGCGCCGCCACGACGACGGTGGACCGGGCCGGGGGCTCCTTCGGGAAGAATGTGCTGTAGACGGAATTCATTCCCGCAAAATCCTTCAGGTCGGCCAGAAACACGGTGCATTTGAGCACGTTCGCCATCGTGCTGCCGCCCGCCTCGACGACGGCCTTCACATTCTCCAGCGCCTTTTTCGTCTGCCCTTGAATGGTGCTGTCCGGCGCGCTGCGCGATACACCGAGCTGTCCGGACGTGTAGATCACGTCGCCGGCACGCGTGCCGGGCGACAGCGTGGCCGACGCGGCCATCCCTGTCGGCACGATGGCCTGTCGCTGCGCCGAAACGATGGATGGAGCCAGAATCGCCGCCGCCAGGGCGGACAAGATTTTTCTCATTGGAGCCTCGAATCGGGGGGACCGCACGACGATGTTCCAATCTCGGATGGTCGAGTGGCCGGCGGAAGGGATCGCGCAACCGACATCTTCACGAGACGTCATCGCGTCCCGCGAATTCGGTATGCCGCATTAGCACGATGGCGCCGTTGAACCGGAGGCCTCGGACGTTGTGCCGGCGGAAGCACGGCCAATAGCGCCGCGCATCACGACTGGCGGTCGAAGAAGCTTTCGACCGGCGGCATGACGGCCGGCGCCGCGTCGCTCGATTCGTTGGCGCGCGGCGAGGAGCCGAACGGCGCGCGCATCCGTCCGAAGAACGCGATCGCCGCGTCGACCACCCGCTTCCGCTCGTCTTCGTCGACGTCGAGCGACCACACGCCGCGCTGCGAGACGTGGCCGAGGACGATCCCATCGCTACGGGGCATCATCCCGCCCGCCGAATACGTGACGTCCGCCTGCGGCACCAGGACGGTGAGCTGTCCCTTGACCGGCACCAGCTCGTCATCGCCGAATAGGGCCTTGGCGCCGAGCCCGGTGCAATTCACGAGCAGCGGCTCCGACAACGACATGAGATCCCGCCGCGTCTCGAAGGCGCGAACGACGATGTGGCCGCCGAAGGTGATCACGTCGCGCATCAACGCGTCGAGGTAGATCGAGGGCTCGAAGCGCAGGCTGGGAACGCGCGACCCATACGATGTGGCGAACGGATGCTCGCCCGGTCCGAGCATGGTCCGCCCGAGCGTCATGTCGGACGCAAGAAGGCCGGGGCCTGACTCGTCGCCGCTGACCGCGCTCCGGCGGCGTGGCGCATTCGGATTCGCGATCGGTGAATACTCGTCGATCCACGACACGCCGTAGCGCGTACCGGCCAGGAGCTGGTGTTGGTGGTAGGCAATGTCTACGGCGCGTCGAAACTGGGCATCCCACTCCGGCGTGCGGCGCTCCGACGAGACGAGACCCGACAGCGGGGTGAACGCGGCCCACGCCATGTTCGACGTCGTCTCCGGCGGCAACGACGCGGCGTAGATCGTGACGTCGAAGCCACGCCGCTGGAGCTGTCGCGCGGCCGTGAGCCCGACGATGCCGCACCCGATCACGGCGGCCCGGCGCTCCGGATGGGCCAGCGCCAGCTCCGCGGCAAGCGCGCCCGTGCCCCACGAGAGCGAGTATCCCGCGCCGCCGTGCCCGTAATTGTGAATGATTGTTTTCTCATCGAGGCGCTCGTCGCGCAGCACGAAGCCGGCGTCGCGATGCGGTCGCAACCCGACAGTGGTTCGAATGACGCGGTCCCACGAGACGTCGACCGGAACGAGGTCGGCCGGCCGGTGGGCCAACGGCGCCGGACGGGCGCGGCCTCTCGGAAGACAGCCGCCGATGGCGAGGCCGGCGACGACCCGGCCGCCAGTCGTCAGGAACGAGCGTCGATGCATGAGAGGATCGAGGTCCGGGCGGAAATTGACGACAGCACCTGCCGTCGCGGAGGGCGGAACGGCGGTTGGTGTGCTCCTGAATTATCGCCGGAGCGCGGAAAGAGCAATCGCCGCGGCCACGGGAGGTCGGCGCGCTTGACGACGTCGCTCGCCGACATATGCTTGTGGCGCGATTTCTCACTCGACCCGGACCGACCATGAGCGTGCGCGAAGATCTGGAATGGCTCGATCAAACTGAGACCGAGCTGGATCACATTGCCGGCGCCGTCGAGGAATCGACCGGCATCGACCGCCGCGACTTCGTGTTCTGGTCGCTGGTCACGGCGGCGGCGAGCACGTTTGGATTCGGCTCGCGTGCCTTGGCGCAAGCGCCGGCCGGCGGTGCGTCGGCTCCGCAGAACCCCCAAGCGCCGATCCCGCAGCTCGGCAACGGGGAGCCCGTGGCGTGGACGTTCCAGCCCTATCCCGGCGGAACGGGCGCGCTCATGGAAAAGCTGATCCACGAGCACGGCGCGGCGGCCTTTCAACGATCCACTTTCTCCGTCGCTCCGTGGACCGGTGCCGTCCCGACCATGCACGACGAAATCGCGTTCCTCCCGGCGCATCGGCTCTCGGCGTTGATCCGCGCGCGCAAGATCACGTCCACCCAACTCACGAAGATCTACCTCGATCGCATCAAGCGGCTCGATCCGATGCTGCTCTGCGCCGTCACGATCATGGAGGAGCAAGCGCTCGCCGAGGCCGCGCGTGCCGACGCCGAGCTCGCGGCGGGGAAGTATCGCGGCCCGCTGCACGGCATCCCGTACGGCGTCAAAGATCTCTTCTCGACGAAAGGTGTTCGCACCACGTGGGGCTCGAAGGATTTCGAGGATCGGGTCATCGACGAGGACGCCGAAGTGGTCGTGCGTCTGCGCGACGCCGGCGCGGTGTTGATGGCCAAGCTCGCGACCGGCCTCTTCGCGTCGGGCGATCAGTGGTATCGCGGCCGCACCAACAATCCGTGGGACATTCGCCGCGGCTCGAGCGGATCGTCCGCGGGACCGTCATCGGCGACGGCGGCGGGATGCGTCGCGTTCGGCATCGGGACGGAGACGTCGGGCTCGATCGTCTCGCCGGCGCGCGAATGCGGCCTGAGCGCGCTCCGTCCGACGTTCGGCCGCGTGAGCCGCTACGGCGGCATGGTGCTCGCCTGGTCGCAGGACCGCGTCGGGCCGATCTGCCGCACGATCGAAGACTGCGCGATGGTGTTCAACGTGATCCACGGCGTCGACCCGAAAGATCCGGGGACGGTGACGACGCCGTTCCACTTCGACCCCAACATCAAGCTCGCGTCGCTGCGCATCGGCATCGACGAGAACGCGCCGAAAGAGTTCGTCGACACGCTGCGTGAGCTTGGCGCCACGCCAAAGAGTATCGGCCCGCGGCCGCAGTGGCAGGCGGGCGGCGTGGGCGGCGTCGAGTACGCCGCGGCCTTCGACTCGTACGTGCAGACGAAAGCCAAGGAGCTCGGCATCGACCTCGCCACGATTCCGGAGCCGCAGCGCGGCGGCGGTCGAGGCGGCGGCGCCGGCCCGGGTCCCGGTGCTGGCGGAGAACGCGGCGATCCGGGAAATCCCACCGGCATCGCCGTGCTGACGCGCTGGACCGGCGGCCGCTTTCCGCGCGCGATCGATTTCGTGCAGCAGCAGCGGCGCCGGTACACCCTCATCACGCAGATGGCCGAGCTGCTGAAGGACTTCGACATGTACGTCCCCGGCGGCGCCGGCGCGGGACAGTGGGACGTTGGGCTGCACGCGCAAACGGGGCACCCATGCGCGGTCGTGCCGTACAAATTCGATTCGCCGCCCGCGGGCCGTGGCGGCCGCGGCGGCGGGCGCGGCGGCGCAGACACGACGGCCGGCCGCGCGGCCGCGGAGCCCGTCGTCTACAACCAACAGCCCATCTGTGCCGTGCTGGCCGGGAATCTCTACAACGACGACAAGATTCTTTCTGTGGCGCACCAGTATCAGGTGCACACGGCCTGGCACTTGAAGCACCCCACGCTATGACGCCTGGCCGGTAGAGTTCCGATGACCGTTCATGGAGGCAGCACCATGAGTCTCACACGCCGGGAATTCATCGCGGTGGCGGCGTTCGCCGCCGCTACCCGCCCGCGCTTCGGCAACAGCTCGAGCGATACCAGCTCGAGGGACGAGGTGCTCATCGTCCAGTTCTCCGACACGGGAGAGCGCCAAGGAAAGATTCGCGTACCGAAAGTCGTGAAGCCTGACGCTGATTGGCGGAAGCAACTCTCGCCGCTGGCGTACCACATCACGCGCGAAGCCGGCACCGAACGCTCGTTCACGGGCGCGTACTGGAATCTCCACGATACCGGCATCTTCCGCTGCATCTGCTGCGACACTGCGCTCTTCAGCTCGGCGGCCAAGTTCGATTCGGGAACCGGGTGGCCAAGCTTCTGGCAGCCGATCGCCGAAGAGAACGTGCATCATGGAAAACCAAGCGGGGGCTATACCAACAGCGAGGTCACGTGTATCCGATGCGACGCGCATCTGGGCGACCTGTTCGACGACGGCCCGCATCCGACCGGTCTGCGCTACTGCATCGATTCCGTCGCCCTTCGATTTGTGAAATTTTGATGGCCCTCGCGATCTCGCGCCGGGCGCTCGTCGCGGCGTGCGTCGTCGTCGCGGCGTCCTGCGGCCGAGCGGGACAGGCGGGACAACGACCGCTCGCGCCGGCCCCGTCACTCACGACCATGCAGCCGGGGTGGAATCGCGTTGCCGGCGGCCCGCACACCACCTGTGCCCTCGGCACGCCATACGCGTTTTTCGTCAAGGTCGGCGATCCGCGGAAGCTCGCGATCTACTTTCAAGGCGGTGGTGGCTGCTGGGACGCGGCCAGTTGCGATCCCAGGCGAAAGCCCCTGCTTTACAAGCCGGAGGTCGGCGCTGGCGAGCAACCGTATCGCGGCGGACTGCTGAACGACGCGAATCCGGCAAACCCGATTCGCGGCTACACCACGGTGTTCGTGCCCTACTGTACCGCTGACGTGCATCTGGGCGCGCGAACGGTCATCTTCACCACCGCGGCCACGACGAATATTTCGGCGCACCGATTCGAGATCCATTACAACGGCGCGGCGAACGTCACGGCGGCGCTCGACTGGATCTACGGGCACCTGCCTTCGCCGCGCACGATCTTCGTGACGGGCGAGAGCGCCGGTTCGTTCCCGACGCCTGTCTACGCCGTGGCGGTCTCGAAGCATTATCCACAGGCTCGCGTCGTGCAGCTCGGCGACGCCTCGGGGGCATACGTGAGCGCCGCGGCGGTCGCGACGATCTGGCTCGGGCTCCCCGTGCTGCGCGCGGTCGGCATGGGAAGCGGACTCGACTCGGCGCGGCTGACCTTCGCCGACCTGTACAAGCTTGCCGCGCGCGCGGCTCCGCGCATCGCGTTCGCCGAGGTCAACAGCGCCGAAGACTCGGAGCAAGCGCTCTACCTGCGTGCGGCGGGAGACGGATCATCGGCGCCGGTGCCGGTGCTATTGCGCCACAACATCGCCGACATCGAGAGCGCGCTCCCCGCGTTCCGGAGCTACGTGTGGCCGGGCGCCATGCACACCGTAATCTCGCGGCCCGGGTTCTATACGGTCTCGGTCGACGGCGTCAGATTGCGCGACTGGGTGGACGCGCTGGTCAACGGCGCGCCGGTCGGCGACGTCGGTGCGTCGTTACTGTCCGTGAAATAGGATAACCGGCCTCACACATCACAGATCTCGTAGGCCTGTTTCAGCGACGTGAGCGGGTCGCGCTTGGGCACGAACTCCTGGCCCACGAATCCCGTGAAGCCGAGGTCGGCGATCGCTTGCATCACGCGGCGGTAGTTGAGCTCCTGGGTGTCGTCGATCTCGCCCCGGCCGGGGACGCCTCCGGTATGGAAATGGGCGATGTGTTGGGCGTTGGCGCGAATCGTCGCGATCACGTCGCCCTCCATGACCTGCATATGATAGATATCGTATAAGAGCTTGAGTCGCGGCGAGCCGACGCCCTGGACCACCTGGACCGCCCACGCCGTATGGTCGGCCTGGTAGTCTTTGTGATCGACCTTGCTGTTGAGCATCTCGAGACACAGCGTCACGCCGTGCTGCTCGGCGGCCGGCGTCACGCGTTTGAGCCCGGCGATGCAGTTGGCGATGCCCTCGCCGTCGGAAAGGCCGCCGCGGTTGCCGCTGAAGACGACGATGTTCGGCACGCCGGCCGCCGCCGCCTTGGGGATCATGGCCTCGGCATCGGCGACGAGCTTGTCGTGGTGGTCGGGCCGGTTGAAACCGACGGGGATCGTGCCGAAGCCGTTCGCCATCGCGCACTCGAGGCCGTGCTGCTTCGGCACGAGCCAGTCGGCTTCGTCGAGCAGCTCCACGGAACGGTAGCCCATTCCTTTCGCCGCCTCGCACAGGTCGTCGAGCTTGATGCGGCCATAGCACCAGCGCGATACGGACTGCTTGAGCCGCGACGCGGCCCCGGGACGACGCGCGAAGAGCGCGCGGGGCGACAACGTCGCCGCCGCGGCCAGCGCGCCGAGCGTTCCCACCGCCTCGCGCCGCGTGAGATCGCGCATCAGATCTCGCCTCGCTTCATCGCCGCCACGGCGTGCGCGACCGCCCGGGCCGTCAACGCCATGTACGTGATGCTCGGGTTCTGGCACGCGGTGCTCGCCATGCAAGAGCCGTCGGTCAGGAACAGGTTCTTCACGTCCCACGTCTGATTCCAGCGATTCACGACGCCGTCCTTCGCCGTGCGGCTCATACGCGCGCCGCCCATCTCGTGAATGCAATGACCGGGCGGATTGTCGGAGCCGTGTTGCCGAATGTCGGTACAGCCAGCGGCGTCGAGCATCTCGGACATTGCCGTCATCATGTCCTTGTCCATCGCTCGCTCGTTGTCGCGCCAGCGCACCTCGATGCGCGCCGCGGGAATGCCCCACTTGTCCTTCACCTCGGGGTCGAGGGTGACGCGATTGTCCTCGTGCGGCAGCGTCTCGCCCCACCCTGAAGCTGAGAGCGACCACGGTCCCAGCTCGTCGATGAGAGATTGCTTGAACGCGGCCCCGTAGCCCGGCATGCTGGATCCGCGTCCCCACCCGGAGCGCCCCGAGCCGCCCTGCATGCCGTAGCCGCGAAGGAAGTCGGGGTGCTGCGTCTTCACGTTGCGGAAGCGCGCGATGTAGATGCCGTTCGGGCGGCGGCC
>Ga0157370_10007331_pt1 | contig 12037 bp, 13 predicted proteins | sample C35metaG_FD_113463 | JGI IMG/M metagenome (GOLD analysis project Ga0157370, IMG submission 113463) | Corn rhizosphere microbial communities from Kellogg Biological Station, Michigan, USA - C3-5 metaG | ecosystem: Host-associated > Plants > Roots > Rhizosphere > Soil | place: USA: Michigan... | reverse complement strand
GTGATCGCGAAGGAAGCCGGCTGCTGCGGCGCGGTGAAGTTCCACCTCAACGACCAGGAGGGCGGCAAGGCGCAGATGCGCGCCAACATCGATGCGTGGTGGCCGCAGGTCGAACGCAACGAGGTCGAAGCCATCGTGATGAACGCGTCGGGCTGCGGCGTCACCGTGCGCGAGTACGGCCACATCCTGCAGCACGATGCGGCCTACGCGGCGAAAGCGGCGCGCATCGGCGAGCTGACGCGCGACCTGAGCGAGCTGCTGCCCGATCTCGTGCCCGTGCTGAAGGCCCGCGTGCGCGCGCCCGAGGGTGTGGTCGCCTACCACCCGCCATGCACGCTGCAGCATGGCCAGAAGCTGCGCGGCGGCGTCGAGACCCACCTGCGCGCGCTCGGCTTCGACGTGCGCGTGGCCATGAACGAATCGCACCTGTGCTGCGGCTCGGCAGGCACGTATTCGGTGTTGCAACCCGAGCTGGCCTACCCGCTGCGCGACCGCAAGCTGGGGCACCTGAAGCAGCTGCGGCCCACCACCATCGCCTCGGCCAACATCGGTTGCATCACGCACCTGCAAAGCGGCAGCGGGGAAACGCCGGTGCGGCACTGGGTGGAGCTGCTGGACGCCGCGCTGGCTGGCGGGCGCAAAGGGTAGGGCCTGATCGCACAGCAGGGCAGCGTCCGGTCCGACTCGCGCGGCGAGCGGCTGCGGCGCATCATGGCGGCACCGAATCTGCAAGGAGCCTGTGCCATGTTCCACGTTACCCAACTTCCGCTGCGACGCGTTCTGCTGGCCTGCGCCTGCCTGGCCGGTGCCGTGGCGGCGCAAGCCCAGTCCGCCATGCCTGCGTGGCAAGGCGCCGGCCCGACGCGCTACGTCTGCGGCGGCATCGGCTCCGACGAATCGAATGCCATGCGCGCGGCCATGAAGGAGCATCCGCTCTCGCTGCTGTTCGCACGCGCCGACGGCGCCTACATGGCCAGCGTGGACGTCACGATCAAGGGGGGCGACGCCAACTCGGCCGCCGCCATGGCCTTTCGCGCCGGCGGGCCGGTATGCCTGATCGACATTCCCGACGGGCGCTACACCATCGACGTCACCACGCCCGGCGGGCAGGCCAAGAGCCAGACGGTGACGGTGGGCGGCGGTGCGAAGACCGCCAGCTTTCGCTTCTGAAAAGAGTGTTCAGCCCGCTGCGAGCGCCGCCTCGACGTCGCGTGTGAGCGAGGCGGGCGTGTCGAGCGGCGCATAGCGCTTGAGCACCGTGCCGTCGCGCCCGATGAGGAACTTGGTGAAGTTCCACTTGATGGCCGTCGAGCCCAGGAGGCCGGGCTTTTCCTTGGTGAGCCACTGGTAGAGCGGCGCGGCATTGCTGCCGTTGACGTCGATCTTCTCCATCATCGGAAAACTCACGCCGTAGTTCTTGGTGCAGAAGGCGCCGATTTCCTCGTTGGTGCCCGGGTCCTGCGAGCCGAACTGGTTCGAGGGAAAGCCCAGCACGGTGAGGCCCTGGTCGGCGTACTTCTCGTGCAGCGCTTCGAGCCCGGCGAACTGCGGCGTGAAGCCGCATTTGCTCGCGGTATTGACGATCAGCAGCACCTTGCCTTTGAAGGCGGAAAGCTTCACCGGCTTGCCGTCGATCTGGTTGGCCTCGAAGTCGTAGACGCTGGTCATGGGGGTGTTCCTCAGGTGGACGCAGAGGCGCGATCATCGCCCCGAGCCGGTGTTCGTGCAAACGCGGCCCAGACGGCGCCCAGCACGATCAGCGCGCCGCCCGTGAGGATGCGCAGGTCCATCGTGGACGCGCCGAGCGCGACCGACGAAACGCTGGCGAACAGCACCTCCGACAGCATGATCACCGAGGTCGCGCTGGCCGCCAGCCGTGCCGCGCCGTATTGAAGACACACGTTGGCGATCACGAAACCCGTGCCCAGCAGGACGGCCCAGCCGAACCAGCCCGGCGAGGCCTGCAGCGGCGAAGCGATGGCGCCAAGCGCACTACCGCCGAGCGCCGCGATGCCCGCCACGAACGTGCAGCCGCAGAACATCGCGAGCGCACGCGATTCGCCCGGCGCGTGCCGCAGGTGGCGCAGCACGATGTTGGTCACCGCGAAGCCGAAGCCGGCCGCGAGGCCCAGCCAGTCAGGCAGGCTCGACGGCACCGGCCAGTCGGTGCCCGGCGTCTTGAGCACCACGACCACCCCGGTGAGCGCCAGCGCTACGCGCGCGAGCGCGCCGCCCGTGGGCCGTTCGCCCAGCAGCAGCCAGCCGAGCAGCACGCTCCACAGCGGCATCAGGTAGAACAGCAGCACCACGCGCACCACGTCGCCCTGCGTCACCGCCCAGTTGAAACCCACGTTGGTGAAGCCCGCCGCAAGGCCCAGCACCGCGAGCATCGGGTAGGCGGCCAAGCCCTTCCATGCGTGACGGCGCACGATGCCCATCACGATCGTGATGGCCAGGTAGATGAGGCAGGTGGTCCACACCGGATGCAGGCCGTGGCCTTCGATGTGCCGGAAGGGAAACCACGACAGCCCCCAGACGAAGGCGTTGAAGATCAGCGCGAGGGCGGGCATGGGGGCGTTGGGAGAAAAGGGGCTTCGGCACTCGGCGCGCCGGCCGTCTCACCAACGCAGTCGCGCAAGGTCAGTGGTGTTTGTCGCTGCGGGCGATCGCAAGCAGGTGCTCGACTTCTTCCGGGTACTTCTTGAGGTTGTTCTCGTGCCAGCGCTTGATGAGCCACATGCAGCCCGCCACCACGAGGCCGAAGGCACTGATTGCGCCGTAGGCCGAGAGACCCAGCCCCGTGCAGACGCTGTAGAAGCCGCCCAGCAAGAGAATGCAGGCCTGCTCGTTGAAGTTCTGCACTGCGATCGAGCGGCCCGCGCCCATCAGGTTGTGGCCACGATGCTGCAGCAGCGCATTCATCGGCACCACGAGGAAGCCGCCCAGGCCGCCCAGGATGATGAGGAACGGCACCGCCAGCCACACGTTGCCGATGAAGTTCATGCAGATGACCATCAGCCCCATCGCGATGCCCATCGGGATCACGCGGGTGGCCATGTCCAGCCGCATGCGCATCGAGGCCACGATGGCGCCCACGGCCGTGCCGATGGTCACCACGCCGGTGAGCGCCGAGGCCTGCGTCGTGTTGTAGCCCAGCGCGAGCGATGCCCACGCGAGCACGATGTACTTGAGGTTGCCGCCCGCGCCCCAGAAGAGCGTGGTGGTGGCCAGCGAGATCTGGCCGAGGCGGTCGCGCCACAGGCGTGCATTGCAATGCCAGAAGTCGGGCAGCAGCGCAGCGATGTTGCGCGCGAGGCCGTGCTCGGGGTTGGAGCGCAGCGGGCGCATCTCGACGCCGGTGTGCGGAATGCGTGTGTTGAACCAGGCCGCCAGTATGTACACGAGGATCAGCACCGAGATCGCGGCCTCGGCCGGCGAGTCGATGCCGGTGTCGATCAACGGGAAGTCGAAGGCCAGCAACTGGCTGGAGACCGCATGGCCCACCAGCGTGCCGCCGAGCACGATGCCCAGCAGGATGGAGGCGATGGTCAACCCCTCGATCCAGCCGTTGGCCTTGACCAGCTGGGAGGCGGGCAGCAGTTCGGTCAGGATGCCGTACTTGGCCGGCGAGTAGGCCGCCGCACCCAGGCCCACGATCGAATACGACAACAGGGGGTGCGAGCCGAACAGCATCATCAGGCAGCCGACCACCTTGATCGCGTTGCTGATGAACATCACCTTGCCCTTGGGCAGCGCATCTGCAAACGCGCCCACCAGCGGTGCGAGCACCACGTAGAAGACCGCGAAGATCGGCACCAGGGCCGCGCGTTGCCATTCGGGGGCGCCCGAACTTCGCATGAGATCGACGGCAACAACGAAAAGCGCTTGGTCGGCCAGCGACGAAAAGAACTGGGCCGACATGATCGTGTAGAAACCGCGCTTCATCGATGGGCTGGCTGGCCAGAGGGGTCTGCTGGCGGTAGTGAAAAAGTGTCGCGTCCGGAGCGAATGGGCGGTTATAGCATGGGGGTACGACGTGGAAATGGGCATCCCTTCCGTATTCGACCCCATTCCCGGAAATGCTAAAACGTGGTCTGAACTTAGCCCCAGTCCGCCTGCAGCCTGCCCAAAGCCCCCCATGCCGCGCCCCATTCTTGCCACCGTCCATACCGCCGCCCTGCGCAACAACCTCGACAGGGTCCGCCGCGCGGCCCTCGACGCCCGTGTCTGGGCCGTGGTCAAGGCCAACGCCTATGGCCATGGCATCGAGCGGGTCTATGAGGGCCTGCGCGGTGCCGACGGGTTTGCGCTGCTCGATCTGGCCGAGGCCGAGCGCGTGCGCGCCCTGGGCTGGCGCGGCCCTGTGCTGCTGCTGGAAGGCGTGTTCGACGCGCGCGACCTCGAACTGTGTTCGCGCCTGGACCTCTGGCACACCGTGCACTGCGACGAGCAGATCGACATGCTCGCAGCGCACAAGACCCTCAAGCCGCAGCGTGTTTTCCTGAAAATGAACTCGGGCATGAACCGCCTGGGTTTCACGCCGGAGCGCTTCGGTTCGGCCTGGACGCGGCTCAATGCACTGACGCAGGTCGACGAGATATCGCTGATGACGCACTTCAGCGATGCCGACGGCCCCCGCGGCATCGCGCACCAGCTCGAAGCCTTCGAGCGCGCGACGCGCGACCTGCCGGGCGAACGCTCCATTGCCAACAGCGCGGCTACCCTGCGTCACGCCGACCAGACGCGCGGCGACTGGGTGCGCCCCGGCATCGTGCTGTACGGCAGCGCCCCCGACTTCCCGTTGAACAACGCGGCGCACTGGCAACTGCAGCCAACGATGACGCTGTCGACGCAACTGCTCTCGGTGCAGACGCTCAAGGCCGGCGACACCATCGGCTATGGCTCCAACTTCACGGCCGAAGGGCCGCTCACCATCGGTGTGGCAGCGGTCGGCTACGCCGATGGCTACCCGCGCCACTGCAACACCGGCACGCCGGTGCTGGTGAACGGCGTTCGCACCCGCATGGTGGGCCGCGTGAGCATGGACATGATCACCGTCGACCTCACGCCCGTGCCTGATGCGAAGTTCGGCGCCGAGGTCACGCTGTGGGGCCGCTCGACGGTCACCGATGCGGTGCTGCCCATCGACGAGGTCGCACAGGCGGCGGGCACCGTCGGCTACGAGCTCATGTGCGCCGTGGCCCAACGCGTGCCGTTCGCTGCTCTCATCGACGAATGAAGGTTCTTTCCAACTGGCGCTCGGTGCGCCTTTGGGAAACGCAGGTCGAGCGCGACCTGCACCGCAACTACAGCCTGCGCACGCACGGCATCCTGATCGGCACATTCACGCTCCTCCTCATGTGGGGCGTGTCGGCGCTGCAGATGCACCTGCTGCACGTGGACTCGCTCGCGATTCGCTACTTCCTCACGCTGGGCGTGGGGTATCTGGGCTACCTGCTGGTGCTGCGCTGGTGGGCGAAGCGACTGGTCGAGGGGCGCAGCGTCGATGTCGATGCCGATGTGCCCGATATGGACTTCAGCGGGGGAAGCTCGTCCGATCATCTGAGGGTTGCCGACGTGGCCGACGCCGCCGATGGTGGCAGCGTGCTGTCCGACGTGGCCGGTGGTGTGCTCGATGTGGCGGGCGGTGCGGACGAAGGTGCAATCATTGTGGTGCCGGTGCTGGCCATCTTCGCGATCTGCGTGGCCGTGCTGTTCGGCGCCGGCTATCTCGCGCTGCTGTACTTCAGCTGGGACGCGCTGCTGGCCGTGGCCGTCGAGGTGGCGTTCTCGTATGTCTCGGCTCGCGCCGCGGTGCGCGTGGCGCGCGAAGGCTGGTTGATGGCTGCGGTGCGGCTGACCTGGAAGCCGCTGCTCGGCGCGGTGCTCTCCGCCGTGATCCTCGGGGCCGTGCTCGACCGCTTCATGCCAGAGGTCAATTCCCTCCCCGAGGCGGTGCGGGTCTTGCTGAAGAAGCACTAGCTTCCCGTTTTCGTTGCCGGCGGGTTGCTGGTAGTGGCGGCAGGGTGGTGAGTGACGATGGCGAGCTGCACCGAGACGCGGGCCGCCACGCCCGAGAAGTTCTTGTAAGCAGAGCGGTGCTCAGTACAACCCGAGCTGCCGCGTCCTCAACCGCGCCAGCCCCAGCAGCGCATCGGTGAACGGCGTGGCCACGCCCGTCAACACACCCAGCTCGCGCACCACCGTCACCAGCGCATCGAGCTCCACCGACCGACCGGCTTCCACGTCCTGCAGCATCGAGGTCTTGAACGCGCCGAGCTTCTTGGTCACCTCGTGCCGGTCTTCGGGGCTCTGCGTGATCTCGATGCCGATGCGGCGCCCGATCTCCTTGGCCTCGAGCATCACGGCCGAGATGAAGCTGCGTACATCGTCGTCGCCCATGATGAGGTCGGTGGTGGCGCCGGTCAGCGCACTGATCGGGTTCACCGTCATGTTGCCCCAGAGCTTGAACCACACGTCCTTCTGGATCTGCGGCGACAGCGTGGTGTCGATGCCCGCACGGTTCAGGAGCTCGACCAGCTTCTGCACGCGCGGCGTGGCTTCGCCCGAAGGCTCGCCCACGATCAGTCCGTTGCCGAAGTGATGCCGCACCACGCCCGGTCCGTCGAGCGAGCAGCTCGCATGCACCACGCAGCCGATCACGTTGCGGGCCGGAATGGCCCTGGCGATGGCGCCGTCGGGGTCCACCGCGGCCAGCCGGTGGCCGGTAATTTCGCCGCCGAAGCCGCCTTCCAGAAACCACCACGGCACGCCGTTCATTGCGACCAGCACGATGGTGTCGGGCCCGATCAGCGGCCCGATGCGGTCGGCCACGGCCGCCAGCGCAGGCGCCTTCACGGCGATGACCACCAGGTCCTGCACGCCGAGCATCTCGGGGTCGGCCACCGCGTTGACCGGCACGCGTGTGCGCACGTCGCCGCGCATCAGCGAAAGGCCATCTTGCTGCAGGGTTTCGAGCGTCGCGCCGCGCGCGACCACGTTGAGGCGTTCGCTGGCCTGTGCAAGGCCGGCACCGATCCAGCCGCCGATCGCGCCGGCGCCGTAAATACAAATCTTCATGGGAGAGTTCGCCTCAGTTTCTGTAGCCCGGATCGATGCGGTCGACCTGCCGCACCAGCGCATTGAACACGTCCTGCCCGGCGCCGTGCGCGGGGCTGAACTGCAGCGCATCGCGCGTGCAGCGCTGCGCGATCTCCTCGCTCACCGGAATGGCCGCGCCCATCGAGAAGGTCGCCATCTGGATCTCGCAGGCGCGTTGCAGCGTCCACAGGATCGCGAAGGTCTGCGGCAGCGTCTGCCCCCAGGCCAGGAGGCCGTGGTTGCGCAGGATCACCGCGTTGCGGTTGCCGATGCTCTGCAGAAGGCGCGGGCCTTCGTCCGCGTGGATCGTGATGCCCTCGAAGTCGTGGTACGCCACCATGCCGTGCAGCTGGGCGGTATAGAAATTGGTCTGCTGCAGGCCGCCCTGCAGGCAGGCCACGGCCACGCCGGCCGTGGTGTGGGTGTGCATCACGCAGTGCGCGCCGGGCAGGCCGTCGTGGATGGCCGCGTGCACCGTGAAGCCGGCGGGGTTCACCGGGTACGAGGACCCGTCGAGCACCCTGCCGTGCAGGTCGATCTTCACGAGGTTGCTGGCCGTCACTTCGCTGTAGTGCAGGCCGAAGGGGTTGATGAGGAACTGCTTCTCGCCACCGGTCACGCTGTCGGGCAAGCGCACCGTGATGTGGTTGTAGATCATCTCGACCCAGCCGAGCATCGCGAAGACGCGGTAGCAGGCCGCGAGCTCTTCGCGTGCGGCGCGCTCGTCGGGGTGGATCGATGGATGGACCAGCGCCGAGGGCGTCGAGGTCGTGGTGGCGAGTGGGGTGGTCATTGCAGTTCCTTCAGTCGGTTAACCCTCCGCGGTGAAGCCGACTTCTTTCACGATCGGCGCCCACTTGGCGGTGTCTTTCTTCAGCAGCTCGGTCAGCTCCGCGGGTGTGGAAGACATGGCCTCCAGCCCGAAGGTGCCCAGGCCGTCGATCACGTCCTTTTGCGCGAGCGCGTTCTTCATCGCGGTGTTCAGGCGCGTCACCAGTTCGGGCGATGCCTTGGCCGGCAGGAAGAAGGCGAACCATTCGCTGTGCGCCATGTCCTTGATGCCCTGCTCGCCGAAGGTCGGCACCTCGGGCGCGAAGCGGCTGCGCTTGGCACCCGAGACGCCCAGGATGCGCACCTTGCCCGAGGGCAGGTGCTGGGTGATGTCGCCGATGGGGCCCGACACCGCCGAGATGTTGCCGCCCAGCAGGTCGAGCATCGCCGGCTGCGTGCCGCGGTAGGCGGCGTGCTTGAGTTCGACGTCGCCCTTCTTGCCCAGCAGCGCGCCGATGAAGTGCGGCGTGGAGCCCGCGGCCGGCGAGCCGAAGTTGGCGCCGGCCGGGTTGGCCTTGGCCCAGGCGAGGAACTCGGGCACGCTCTTCACGCTGGCCGGCACCGACGGGCCGACGGCAAAGCCGAAGTCGAAGATGCAGCCGATGCTGACCGGGGTGAGGTCCACCATCGGGTCGTACGGCAGCTTCTTGTAGATGTGCGGATAGATCGTGAGGATCGAGGTCGGCGTCTGCAGGATGGTGACGCCGTCGGCCGGCCGGCCCTTCACGTAGGTGACCGCGATCTGGCCGCCCGCGCCGGTGCGGTTCTCGACCACTGCCGCCTTGGCGTATTCGGGGCTGAGCTTCTGCGCTAGGCGGCGGCAGATGGTGTCCGAGGTGCCGCCGGCCGCGAAGCCGGTGACGATGGTCGCGGTCTCGATGCCGGCCTGCGCGTAGGCCTGATGGCCGATGCTTGCAAGCAGCGCCGAGGCGCCGGTGGTCTGAAGGATCTGGCGGCGTGTGAAGCTCATGATGGGTCTCTCTCCGGGTGGTGGTGGTTCGGGAGCGCGTATTTTTCCAGTAAGGCATGGGGTGGGACCCCCGCGTTTACCTCACGTTTTGAAAGCCGCGACACGATTTCTTCACCCGGAGAGTTCGTCCTCAGAACATTCCGTTGTTGTTGGCGGCGGTCTCCGGAACCGGTTGCGCCACGTCCCAGTGCTCGACGATCTTCCCGTTCTCCAGCTTGAAGATGTCGATGATCGCGGTGCCGCGCGTACCCGGCTCGCGTACCGCGTGCACATGCAGGATCACGTAGTCGCCTTCGACAAAACTGCGCTTGATGGCGCTGTGCGACTTCGGAAATTTCTCGCGCAGGAAGGCGACGAACTTGCGAAAGCCCTCCGGGCCGTCGGCCGCCACGGGGTTGTGCTGCACGTAGCGGTTGCCCACGTACTGAAGGGCTGCGTCGGCGTCCTTCTGGTTCAGGCCCTTTTCGTAGAAGGCCAGAACGGTCTGGCGGTTGGCTTCCTGTTGTGAGGTGGTGCTTTGCTTGGCCCCGCCCATGGGGGCACAGGCTGCGAGGAACAGGGTGGTGGATGCGGCGATGGCCGTCCAGGTGATGCGTTGCATTGGTTAACTCCCTTGGTTGAAAAATCAATAGCTATTGACAGCGTCGGTCTTCGCCGAGTTCCTGTACTTCGCGAGCAATTGTTTGGCCGCAGCCGTGAGCACCATGGTGTCCACGCCCACGGCCACGAAGCGCGCGCCTGCCGCGAGCCACTTGCGTGCCTGCTCCTCGGTGGTCGAGAGAATGCCCGGCGCCTTGCCGGCCTTCAGGATGCGCGCGATGGCGTCGGCGATCACCGCCTGTACCTCGGGATGGTTGGGCTGGCCCACGAAACCCATCGATGCCGACAAATCCGCCGGCCCGATGAACACGCCATCCACGCCCGGTGTCGCCGCGATGGCGTCGAGGTTCTTCATCGCCTCGACCGTCTCGGCCTGCACCAAGAGGCAGGTCTGCGCATTGGCTTCATGCAGGTACTGCGGGTAGGCCTGCCAGCGTGACGCGCGTGCGAGCGCGCTGCCCATGCCGCGAATGCCTTCGGGCGGATAGCGCATGCCCTGCACCATGCGCGCGGCCTGCTCGGCGGTATCGACCATCGGCACCAGCAGCGTCTGCGCGCCGATGTCCAGGTACTGCTTGATCAGCGTGGTGTCGCCGGTCGGAATGCGCACCACCGGATGCGAGCGCTCCGACTCGGGCTGCGCCGACCACGCGCTGGAGATGCCCTGCAATTGCCCGAGCACCGAGCGCACGTCGTTGGGCGCGTGCTCGCCGTCGACCAGCAGCCAGTCGTAGCCGCAGCCCGCGAGGATCTCGGCGACGTAGCTGTCCGCCAGGCCGACCCAGAGGCCGATCTTTTGCTCGCCGGCCTGCATGGCCTGCTTGAAGGTGTTGATGGGGGTGTGCATTGTTCAGTCCAACAGATCGAAGGGTGATGTTTTCATTCGTGGAGCACCGCGGAACCGGCTTTGCCGGGCCGCTGGTGTTGCCCCCGGTAGGGGGTGGGAGATGCGACACGAAGTGCGCAAAGCCTGGGGGCGAGCTTCATATCAGGCGGAACGAGATGGCGCCAAGGGGGCCGTAGTCGGCATGGAAGGTGTCGCCCGGGAGCGCGGTGGTCGGGCGCGTGAACGAGCCGGCGAGCACCACCTCGCCGGCTTCGAGGTGCTCGTCCCACGGCGCGAGCTTGTTCGCGAGCCATGCCACGCCGGTGGCGGGATGGTTGAGCACGCCCGCGGCCACGCCCGTTTCCTCGATCACGCCGTTCTTGTAGAGGAGGGCGCTCACCCAGCGCAAATCGACCGCATCGGGCTTGACCGGACGCCCGCCCATCACGATGCCGGCGTTGGCCGCGTTGTCGGAGATGGTGTCGAACACCTTGCGCGGCGCCTTGGTGTGGCGGTCGAACTGCTCGATGCGTGCATCGATGATCTCGATGGCGGGCACCACGTAGTCGGTGGCGGCCAGCACGTCGAAGATGGTCACGTTCGGACCCTGCAGTTTCCTGCCGAGGATGAAGGCCAGTTCCACCTCGATGCGCGGCGCGATGAAGCGCGTGAAGGGAATGTCGCCGCCCTGCTCGAAGAACATGTCGTCCAAGAGCGTGCCGTAGTCGGGCTCGTCGATCTGGCTGGACTGCTGCATCGCGCGCGAGGTGAGGCCGATCTTGTGGCCCTTCACCGTGCGGCCTTCGGCGATCTTCTTCTTCACCCATTCGCGCGAGATGGCGTAGCCGTCTTCGACGGTCATCCCGGGAAAGCGTTTCGAGAAGTGCTCGACCTGCACGCGCGACTTCTCGCTTTCGTGCAACTCGGCGGCCAGTTGGGCGATGGTGGCTTGGGACAGCATGGCGGCTCGCTTCTTCTTATGGCTTGTTGAACAGAGGGTGCAGGTTGCTGTGCTTGCCGTCGTACACCTGTCCCGGGCTTTCGTCGATCTGCAGCGTGATGCCGATGTGGCGCTGGTCGAAGATCGGCGCGAAATGCGCGCGCACATCGGCCAGCAGCTCGTCGCCGGCCTTCTTCTTCACCGCCTCCGACCGTCCTGCGGCCATGCGGATGTTGAGGTACACGAAGGCGTAGTCGGCCTTGCCGTCGGCCACCGCATGGTGCGCGGCGGGGTAGGCCAGCACACGCGTGCCGCCGATGGGGAACACCGGCTTGTCCGCCTCGTCACGTTGCTTGAGCATCGTGTCGGCGAGCGTGCGGCACAGGGCCGACATGTCGGTCTCGGCTTCGATGTTGGGGGTGTAGAGGATCACCAGGTGCGGCATGTCGCTGCTCTTTCGTTCATGCCACCGACATGACGGCGGCCGTGCAGGTCACCGCGAAGATCGGGATGGCCTTCATATGGAAGATCTCGCCCTTGCCGCGCGCGGCCGCGGCCACGCTGAGGAATGTGCGGATCTCGAAGCCGCCCTGGCCGGCTTCGCGGTAGGTGGCCTCGTCGCTGTAGTCGTCCTGCGAGAGCAGCGCCTCGCGGTCGTTGGCGCACCAGCGGCGCATGAACTCGGCGTCCCATTCGGCATTGACCTTGCCCGAATCGGGCGTGGCCGGCCAGTGCGAGATGCCGCCCGTGCCCACCAGCGCGATGCGCT
>Ga0157370_10007330_pt1 | contig 12038 bp, 15 predicted proteins | sample C35metaG_FD_113463 | JGI IMG/M metagenome (GOLD analysis project Ga0157370, IMG submission 113463) | Corn rhizosphere microbial communities from Kellogg Biological Station, Michigan, USA - C3-5 metaG | ecosystem: Host-associated > Plants > Roots > Rhizosphere > Soil | place: USA: Michigan... | reverse complement strand
TTAGGGTCATACTCGCCTGCAACCTTGCGCACACCCGTCACTGGCTTCACCGCATCGGCAAGGCCATCAGGATCATCGAACGCTTCCGCCATTTCGGCCTGAATCTCTTCGCGCATGCCCATAATCAGGTCCTCTTGAGCATCATTACACCGGAGCGCTTGATCCAAGGATCGAGCAGCGCCAGGGCAAAATTCACACCCGCGGATTGATCGGTAGAGCCCGCCACGTAGGTCTTGCTTACAGACGTTCCGGACTGCGCCGATACCGTCTTGCTCTGAACTTCCTTCTGCGTGGACGTGTACAGCTTGCCCGCTGCCGCCTCTTTGGCGACCTGAGCGCCGGCTGTTTTGATCTCGGCCGGAACCGGATCTGGAACAGCCCGCTTAATCTTGGTCGTGAGCCAGGCATTGGCCATGGCCACGGCAAGGACCGGATCACCGGTGCCAGCCCAGCCAGAACCGAGCTGGGCGTCAACATCGGCGACGGTGATGAGGTCAGTCATGTGCTTGTCCTTATTCCGCCGGCACCAAGGCCTGCAGGTCTTCTTTCTTGGCGGTCGGATCGAAGGCGATGCCCTTCTCGGTCAGCCATTCTTTCAGCTGTGGAACCTTCATTTTCAGAGGGCCGGTTTCCGGGGCTTCCTGCTCATTGCCGTCGGATACCTTGATGCCGGCCGCTTGGTAGGCATCGACGATATCCGGGGCATCGCCATCGACGACTACCTCGGTAGCGGAGCCGATGACACCGAAGAATTCGCTCAACAGGCGGTAGCAGACGCCGCGCTCATTGCCCGGCTTGTCCGTGTAGATCACTTTCATGAGTCACCTCAAAAGCATCCCGGCGCCACACGGGCGCCTGGTTGTGTGGGCCGAGTTACGGCGTGGTGGTACCGCTGATCACGGCGGCGAATGGAACCTGCTTGCGGCTGAACACGCGCTGCCAGTTGGCTGCTGCGGCGTATTGGGTCGCGGTCGGACTGGCGTTCTGGGCTTCAGAACCCTTCCAGCTGAAACCAGCAGGCTGGAGGATGTAGGTCTTCCGCTCCCACAACACTTCCGCACCGCCACCGTTGCCGCCACCTGGCTTACGCTCCAGCTCGACCGGCACCTTCGGAGCGCCTTCGCCGTAGCCGAAAGCGCCCTGGCCGAAGAACACAGACAGGTATTTGCCCGCGCCATAGATCAGTCCATCGTCCATGAACACCGGTTTGCCCAGGTAGGTGGCCAAGATGATCTTGCCGTCGGAGTCGCGCAGGTACTCAATCAGGTCTTGCTTGACCATCTGGTTCATCACGACCGAGTGCACGCCGATCGCGCCGAACTGATCAGCAGCATCGCCGGCGGTAAACGCGGCATCCTGAAAGGCATTGGCGTTGATGGTCGCGCCCGCGTCGATGACCATGTCACCGCCGTTATTGGCGATGTTCGAGGCGATGATGCCGCGAGCGGCGCCCAGAGTGTAACGCTGCCACTGCCGGGTCCAGTAGGTGCCGAAGCGGTTGCGGATCTGCTGCTGTGGCTCGGTGTTGGCCAGCTCCGCAGTCAAATCCGTTACGCCGTAGCCTTTGTTCAGGTACAGAACGCGAGCACGCATGCTGTCCTGCTCGACCTTGCCTACTTCACCCTGGTCGTTCGGGTCATCGTTGCTGATGTTCGGGGCTTCATCGGCGTTGAGATCCTGCCAGTAGCTGATCTCGGCGGTGCCTTGGCTGCCGGAGGCGATCGCGTCCAGCACAGGCGAGCGAGTCACGATGCCCGACTCGTAAACAGCAGTCTTTTCCGGACTGTTAACCGGCGCCAGCGAGGCGTAGTAGTCGCCGACGAAGATGTCGGTCAGTTGGGTAGTTGCCATGGATTAGGTTCCTTTGGTGGCTTGGAGTTTTTTGAATGCGTCGGGGTTGTCCCGGGCCAGCGCGGCGCGCTCCTGCTCGGTGTACTCGCCCCATTTCTTCGTGGCCTTGCCACCTTGATCGCCGGTCGGACCGGCACCCTGAGCCCTTGGCCACAGGTGTGTTGCTGTTTCACGCAGCGATTCCGCCCATTCGAGCGGCGACAGCGGGGTTTTCCCGTCCTTCCCGTAAACGACCTCGCCGTCACGGTCGGTGGCAATCGCCTCGCCGTCTTCACTGAGTTTGAAAGTGCCTCGGGCGCGCAGGATGATGTCCTCGGCGGCCTCTGGGAGCGCGCCGGCCTTGATGGCAGCGGCGCGGATGGAGTCGGCCAGCACCTTGTCGCTATACTTGGCGGCAAATTGTTCGGCCTTATCGGCACGGGCCTTTTCGGCGGCCAGCTTGGTGTCGTAGTCGGTGCGCAGGCGCTCAGTACGGCGGGTGATGACCTCGTCCAGCTTGCCCTCGGCAATCAGCTTGGTCTCTTCATCCTGGCCAACCTTGGTCAGCAGCCCTTTCACAGCGGCAATGTCCAGGCCTTCGAACTGGGTCTTGAAGCCGTCCAACTCGGTTTTGGTGGCCCGGAGCGAGCCAAGTAGCTCGGTGTTTTTGTTCTTGAGACCCAGGGTTGCAGCCTCAACGGCTGCAGAAATGGCGGTCTGAACTGCCGGGTCTTCAAGATCAATCTGGTTTTCGTCTGCCACTTGGTGCACCCCTTGGGTTCGGTAGGCCCGCTTTGCGGGCATAAAAAAACCCCGGCATGGCCGAGGTTTAGAAATCATAAAAAAACCGCCCTCAAAGGCGGTTGTTGGGCTTCACGCTATCGGCTTATGGCCGGTACATGTCATCTGATGTGAATCTGAATCCAAACTTTGTCTCATATACACCAGGCTGAATGTAATTCAGCTCATGACGATCATGCGTTTCAATCTTCAAGCTGATGCGGTTTAGGTCCATCCTTCCCGTCTCGCTTGCTTCAGTAGCCATCAGTTGGCTGGGATATGTGTGAAAAGCAAAAAACTGATGTCTAGCTCCATTTTTATCCCACGCAAAAAAAGCCCTTTTTACTTCGACTTCCATCTCGACCTCCTAGTCTTCAGACAGGATACAGGCCGCTACAAAAGCCGACAATGCGAGAGATTTGCTGCCTACTTGACGATTGTCAGGCCACGCATCACTAGGTAATCGGCGAATTGCGTGCTGCTCGGCGCGTATGGCGGCGGCCGCATGCGAAAACCTGGCGTATCTCGGTTGAGCCGCGTGCGCCGGCCGTTTGGCTCAGTGCAATGCGTCGGCTCCTCAATCTGGAAGCCCTGCTCGGCGGCGTACAGCTCCACCGCCAGCCGCACCTGACCCCATTCAAGCTCAAAGGGCACGAACGTCTCGGACAGCGTCTGGTATTCGATCTTGCAGTCACGCCGGGGCCAGGCCATTGCCTGTTCAGGCTGAGCTTTTCGGCCCTTCCACTGGCGGCCGTTGATGTCGGCCGCAGCGCGCAGCAGCAGTTCAACCTGCTCAACCTCAGCTTCAGGTATCCGGAACCCGTAGTAGTCGCGGTAGAAGGTCAGCTTCTCCAGCGGCACGAAGCTATTCGCGTCTGGCCTGCCCTTCCCGTCCTCAACGATGATCTGCATGCGCTATCTCAAACTGGTGGAGCGCCGAGTGTAACGCCTGCTCGGATGAACATGTCAGGCTCTGCGGCCTTCAACTGCGCCAGCGTCAGCGGCTTGAAAGACTTGTCGAGTTGCAGCTTGGCGAACTTCTCTGGCGTCAGCCCGCCATCGCGGAACAACTTGCCCCGGACCGGCCCGAGGGCATGATCCTGGAAGCTCGCCGGTTGCCTTGCCAGCCACTCGTAATAGTTCAGGCCTGCGTCGACCTGGGCGCCGCCGTTGTCGCCCACCGAGGCGCGCGTGGAGTCCTTGGCGAACATCTCGGAAAGCCTGGTGGTCGGCACCGTGGTTGACCGGCAGTTGATGTGCGCCGGCGGCAACGGGCCTTTGCCCAAGTCGAAGCGCATGCCATCCAGGCCTTTGCATTGCTGCGAGGTCTTGCGGTCGAGCGTCGACACCCAGCGATAGCCCAGCACCACGTCGCTGTTCGCCTTCAGCGTCTCCATACGTGCCGTGGTCGCCACATGCTGGATTGCCGTCTGCACCACGGCGGCAGCATTGCGGTTACTCACCGCCAGGACGCCGTCCGTGAAGTTCTGCGCCGCGGTCCCGCGAATCGCCTGGATGATCTGGGCATTGGTCTGCCCCTGGCCGAAGCCGAGCCGGATAGTGTTCGTGACGCGCATCGTCTCGGTTCGCGTCCAGCCGCTGACGAAACTCTTCAGCAGCTTGCCGCCGTCGATGCCCTTCACCTGAAGCGGATAGGAGAACACCGCCGCACGGATCACCGTGTTGGTCGGCACCACCGCGTCGATGGACAGTGCATTGCTCAGGCTTTTAGCCTCGAAGGTTGACTCGTACAGCGCGATATCGACCAGATCTGCCTGCACTAGGTCGCCGTAGGCCTTGTAGATATCCAGCAGCTTGCCGTCCACCCGGGCCAGGAACTGCTCAAGGCGGTCACGGCTGTAGGTGGTCAGTTCCTTGCGGGTGAGCTGTTCCCGCACCAGCTTGTCGATCTGCCGCAGGTACTTCTCAAACTTCTTGACCTCGCCGGCCTTAAGCCGCTCCAGCATTACCGAGTGGCGGGTCGTCTGCTCCAGCAGTTGGCTGTCCGCCTGCGCCAGGCTTGTCGTTGGCATCGTCGTTGTCCAGGTTGATGCCGGCCGACTCGCGCTCATCGCTGATCAGCTCGGCCTCTTCGTAGTATGGGCGGTCCGGCAGCTTGCCGGTGGTGAGGTACTGCCAGTAGGTGTCGGCACTGATCGTCCCGGCCATCACGCCCTTGAGCAGCTCGGCGAGCACCTGGGCGTCGACCACCGGGGTCACGAACTCAGGGTTCACCTTGAACTTGACCTGTTTAGGGTCGTAGCCCTTCCACTCTGCGGCATAGCGCAGGCCCTGCTCCACCGCCTCAGCCACCGTGATGACGATGCTGTGCAGTGTGGCGTGCTGGTCGTTCTGACGCGTCTTCCGCGCCTCCCCCGACTCAGTGCCGCCCACGTCCATAACCTTGGCACCGGCCTCAAGCGCGGCGTTCTTTTGGTCATCCATGGCCTTGCGGTTGGCCTCAATGCCGGTGCCCTTAAACTCCAGGTAGTCAGCCTTGCCTGTAGGGCCGAGATCCCAGGCTGCTGATGGACCGGTCACGCTTAACTCTACCGACTCATCCATGCCAGTCACCCACGGCTGCGGGTGACTGGTCTGATGCAGCGAACTGAAGTAGTCAGCGCTGATCTGATAGGACTTGATCGCGGCCCGCGCCATGGTGAGCAGCGGCACCTCATCGACATCCGGGGAGTTGTCGGTGGAACCGCAGTAGATCACCGGCAAGTACGGCAGGCCTTTAACCAGACGGTTGTCAGCTCCTGTTGTGCCCAGCGGCTTTTCGTCCTCGACCAGCTCACCGCCTTCATTTCGCACGGCGGTGTAGCAGACCTCGTTGAGCATGAAGAACTCACGGAACACAGTGTCGCAGTCATGGCTGTATCGGTCCCCGCCCTTTTTGCGGAATTCCCGGAACACCGAAAGGACCAGGTCTTGCCGACCACCTTGATCAGCAGTGTCCCAGTTGATGGCGTTGCGGGTGGCGTACGTCGAGAAATAGGGCTCGCCACGGTCATCGATGTTCACCACAAGCGGCACCCGGCCGTGGGAAATGGCCTGGCGCACCATCCGGAAGAACAACTGCTTCAGGCCGAAGCCGTCCGCCGTTGCGTTGTCCTCCAACCCTTTCAGGCCGGCGGGAAGCTCGATCTCCGGAATCAGCCGGGAAACCAGGCCCATCATCGAGCGCAACGAGTCGCGTACCCAGTGCTCGTACTGAGCCCGGTTCGTGTAATTCTCGTAGAGGTACTTGTTACCCGCGCCGTCGAGCTTCTCCGCTTCGACCATGCCGCTCGGCTTTGGCAGATTGCGCTCATTGCGCTTCACGGCGCACTCACCCTCGAGCGCGTCGTCCATCATCTCCCACTCGGCGATGTGCGCGTCGCAGTCTGGGTTTGTCGATTGCACTGGCATCAGGCCAAGCCTCCAATTCGGCGTGTTCCGCCTGTGCGTTTGATGCACGGCCACTCAACGTCGATGCAATAGCCGATCGCCGTGGTGATGTGCTGGTAGTCGTTTTTCTGGTCTTCCTGGAAGGTCGAACCCATTTGAAGCTGGACCGTACTCAAGCCCTTGTGGCACCAGGGCGCGGTAACTGGATTGATGAAAAGGCTTGTTTCGCCTGACGCGGTCAGGATCTTCGCCCGTACGGCGTTCTGCCGGTCCTTGATGGATGGGTGCGCCGGCTTGACCTTGCGGGTGTACGTCCAGCCATTGGCCTTCAGCACGCCCTCAATGTCGGTGTAGTCAGACGCGTGGCCGTGCTTCTCGCCCGCCTTGCCCGCCGGGTCGCCGTAGATCAGGACGTGTTTGTTTTTGTGATCCTTGAACTTGTCCACGACCTCAGCAGCCGACTGCTTCGAAACGGCGCTGATCAGCACAATCTCATCGAGCAGATAAAGGTCTTTGCCATCGTTGCGCCGGACACCGATCGCAGATGACAGAGGCGTGAAGTTCTGGTCGTGCATCCACATCAGCTGCTCATGCGGCTCTATGGCTGCATCCGTGGTGTTCGCTTTGCTGTAGTCCTCGTAGATTCGGCCAGACGCCGTTTCGAACGATGCTTCAAATTCCTGCTTGAACTGCTTGGCCGACATGGCCCGCTTCATTGCGTCCATTACGTCAGCCGGAAGAATCTCGGCCGATTTCCAGTGGAACACACGGAAGTTCGGGTCATTGCCCGACTCCGCCTGCATGCACAGGTCGTAGTAGTGGTTCAAGCCGTCAGGTACGCCGAGCAACCAGCACCAGGCCCGGTAATCAGGCATGGTTGGGTTGACGGTGTTCAGCGCCGGGAGAATGTTTGCCTCCCAGGCGTCCGGCTTAATGTCAGCAAACTCGTCAATGCCGCCGCCGGTCCAGGGAATACCCTCAATCCGCTGCGGCTTGTCCAGGCCGATGACGTGAATCTCGCTGCCGTTGTCCAGGTAGATGATCAGGTCGGACTCGGAAGGCCTGCGACTGTGCATGCAGCAGAGCGTGAAAGCCTTGAGGTCATCCCAGAAGATCTTCTTGGCCTGGGCATGCGTTGGTGCGGCGGCAAAGTACATGCCGGTGTACGCCGATGCCTGCTTCACCACGAAGCGCTTGAAACGCTCAGTCTTGCCGCTACGACGACCTGCAGGCACCAGCGGGAAGCGAATGCCTTCAGACACAGCGGACACCAAGGCGAGTTGCACCGGGTGATCCTTCAGCGGATACCAGCGGGACAGCTGGCGGCCCAGCATCAGGTTTCCAGTGTTCGCGATCATGACGGCAATCTCGCAATCAGGTCGGCCAGCAGCTGGGCATTGGAGTTGCCGCCGCCCTTCTCTATCAGCTTGAGCTCGGCTTTGCGCCTCTCGATCTCAAGCCGTTTGATTTCCTCATCCAGCGACTTGTCAGGCTCAACGCGTCGATTAACGTAGACGTCTCCCGTCTCCTTAGCGGCCTGCTCCAACAGCTGGGCCGTTAACGCCATATTCTTTGAGTTCTCGGCCTTCTCCGCCATACGCCCAAGCGTTCGCAGCCGATGGGCTCGATTGGCTATAGGAATCTCTGCCGTTTCTTCACGGAACCGCTTGCGAGTATCTTCGAAAAGGGTTCGCCACTTGGCTGCCAGATTGGCTCCGGCGCGCTTTGTAGGGTCGTGCTGCTCCACCTGCTGGCGGGTCACATCAATGTCGAATTCTTGCTTAACGTTTTTTGAGACGAGCGTAGGGGTGTCGAAACACGCCAAAGCCTGAACGATGAAGGCTTTCACATCGTTTTTCAGGGCTGCCATAGATTGGGTTCCGTCTCATGCCTGTCTCACATTCAGGCCAGCTTGAGCAGACAGGTTCCGCAAGCCCTCGATATATTCAGTTTCCCCACCTCGGCGGGTTTGTTTGCAGCATCCACCAACGCTTGAACGCCAGGGCTCGCACCATAGCGACGGACCACACCGACGAACTCTTCTACGTCATGGCCGCGCATCTCAAGCTTTGGAGCACCCTCTTTGCTGAAGGCTGGCTGACCGTATTTATCCGTGGCGTGTGCAATGTGATACAGCTCATGCTCTACCAGGGCACAGAAGTCGATGTCGCTGCACTCAGCGCAGTAGTCAGCAGCCAAGGTGATGATGTAGGCCGGCACGTCGCCGAACCAATCACGCATCTGCTGCTCCATCCGTGCTTTCTGCCAACCACCGGCGCGGAACGCTACCTGTTCGGCCTGACCAACTACTGTGCGACCCTTCTTCGTGAGTCCGGCAGACGCCCACATCACGCTAATATCCGCATCGATGAGATGAGCGTGCTCTTCGTTGTGAATGCTTCCGGTGTCGGCGAGGATCTCGGCTTGGAGCCACTCCCAAACTTCTGGAGCAGGACTCAGCCGCATCGTGAAATCGGCCTGCGTAAGTAGTGAGGGTGGAGGATATGGCCTGTTCATCATTCACCCTTTAAGCTTGAAATAGTGGCCCATAGCCGGTATTTGTGTGCGCCTCGAAAAGTAAGGACGCCCAACTCATGCGAGTTCAACAAACTTCCCTCGTCGCCACTGCTCTCGCCGTAATCACCATTTCTGGCTGTGTGACCGCTCCAACATGGACCAACAGAGGGCCGTCGACGATTGTCACCGCCAAAGGGTTGATCTCTTGCTACGAAGACGCAAACATCATCGATGGAGATCGGATGCAAGGCACGATTTGCGCCACTCCTGAATCTGGCTTCTTCGGCGGCGGCGAACCAGAGATCTACTTTGGGCCATGGAATCGGACATTCATGAAGGAACCAGCAAGCACAACAACGGCAGGTGTGACACGAGATTATCAAGGCAAGAAGGTGTTTCTGCAGTGTGACCCGGTATTTGCACCCGGTACAAAGACTGAAACCGGTCGGGCGTGCAAGGTCACCGTCAACGGCCAGCTCCTCGTCACAGCCAATGTTGAATTCAAAAAATAGACCGCTCCGTGCCGCACTCGCCTGCGGCACACCCTACATAAAAAGGCTAGAGATCGGAAATGAGTGATCAGCATCTTCCCCACCACCTCTGGGTGGGAGCAATGCACTATGTCGCCGCAAAGCTAGTTCTTTCAGCTCCGGAGTTCAGCCAAGCAGATAGAGACAAGGCGTCAATCGTTGTCGAATACACTGGCGGTAAGCTGTCTTCGGCTGGCTTTGCGGCTGATAAGGGGGCCTGGCTTCCGCCGGAAAATCTGGCCGTAGAGAACGTGGGCGGACCGGCTTACGGAATCCCCATGGCTGATAGCGACCATGTAGTCCCTGTTCCTAGTGACTCGTATCGCAAAGCGATCCAGGTTGCGTATAGCTGCCTTCTTATCTCCGATCCATCGAAAACTATCGCGTAGCCCGGACAGCCATTGCAGACTCGCTATACACATCCGGCAGACGCGGGTTATGGCGACTGCCGATCTACAGCTTCGTTGACCTTCTCTGCCGCCTTGCTCGCGGTGTCAGCGGCCTGTACGGCGGAGTTCGACGCCTCTTGCACCTTCACGGCTGCGTCCTGGGTCTTCTCGGCCAGGTTGGTCAGGCGAAGGTCTCGTTTGCCCAAGGCGGCGTCATAAGCGGCGCGCACCTCTGCAAGCTGCTTGGTCTGCTCGCTACTGGCGGACCACACACCCGCCTGATAGCCGAGGGTCAGCCCACCGAACACCAGCAGGATCGCAATGACCCATACTTCTGCGCGCCTCCACCAATGGCGGGCGATGAAGTTGATTGCGCATCTGTCCATCAGTTGATCCCTCCAAGCTTGGTTCGCAGACGGGCGATCTCTTCGCTCTGCGAGGTAACCGTGGCAGTGAGCTGCGCCACCTGGCTGGTGAGGGCCTCAATCTTGCCCTCCATCCGCCCTACTGCTGCGGCAAGCTCGTTTCGCTCCTTGGCGAACTGGTCAGCGCGGGCCTCGGCGGCGTTCGCCCTGGCACGCTCAGTGTCGAGCAATTCATTCAGCCGGCGGACAGTGCCAATGTCGGCGTTATCCATCGCCCGGTCGGTCGCGTCCTTGGAGAGGAATTTCCTCAACCACAGAAAGCCCCCAAGCAATACAGTTCCAGTACCGCCCAGCCAGGTAGCTGTGCCTGGGCCGAGGTCGGTAGGATCCATCGCAACTCCATCAGGAAAGATGGCCGAGGTCGGCCTTGTGTAATAAGTCGGCTCACACAGCACTCCCAGCTCGGAGCAATGGGTGTGGTGGAGCCGAAAACGAAAAGGCCTCGATCAATGTCGAGGCCCTAAATAGGTGTGCGCGGTCTTTCCCGCAGTCAGCCAAAGACGATCCTGGTGTCGGCGCCCTGAGGGCATCAACCGTTCCGGTCCTGTCACGCCCATCTTGAAAGGACAAAGGGATTGGCTGCCGGAGTTTTAACTGACCACAGCATCATCACCTAATCAGCGTCCGCGCCTCCGGTGAGGCAGCCCTGGAATCGGTGACGTCCTAACACTCGCCCACAAAAAACCCGACATCAATGCCGGGCTGTGAGGAAAAACCTCGTCCGGAAGCTCAATATCCGCACGGTAGATGATCTTCAAATCAAAAGAATCAAATGCCACCAGGAGAATCTAGGATCTGCCTAACTTTACGAGCAAGGTCATGAGGCAGATATGGCTTTGAGATGACTTCAAATTCTGACCCGCCTGCATCTGTGCGCTCGATAGAGTTTTCTGCGTAACCTGTAGTCAGCAACACCTTAGTCTTCGGCATGCGCCTTCTGACCTCTCTCGCCAGCATCACCCCGTTCATGCCACCAGGCAAGATGAGATCTGTGAAAAGAAGATCGTACTTTTCACCGGCTTCGTACCGCTTTAAAGCCTCACGGGCGTTCAGCGATATTTCAGTGGTATACCCGTAATCCTCGAGCACCATCTTGACGAGCTCAGCAACGTCCGGTCGATCCTCTACGATCAAGACCTTTTCTGTACCGTCTTCATAGTCAGATCTCTGCCTAGTTTCTTCCGGTGTAACGGAGGCAGTATCCACTGGGAAGTACAGACGAAGCGTTGTCCCAATCCCCTCTTCTGAGTAAATCCGAGCTGCCCCGCCGGACTGCTTGGCAAACCCGTAGACCATAGACAAGCCCAAACCAGACCCTTTGCCTTCGTCTTTGGTGGTAAAAAATGGATCCATTACTCTATCGCGGATAGTTGAAGGCATGCCGATGCCGTTATCCGTCACGGATATGCTTACGTAAGAACCAGGAAAAAGCCCTTCGTAAGATGTGGCTAAGTCGCGAATACTGATATTTCTTGTTTCAACAAATACTCTCGGATCACTTCGACCTATCAATGCATCCCGCGCATTGATGAAGATATTCAAAAGCGCCATTTCCGCTTGAGTAGGATCGATTCGGCAGTTTTGCAGCGAATCCTCTAGATCGAACTCAACCCTGACTTCACTCCCGAACGTCCGCTCAATCAGCGGCTCAACCAAGCCAACCCGAGTGTTTAGATTCAGTACTCGACCTTGTAGCTTTTGCTTCCTGGAAAAAGCCAAAAGCTGCTTGGTCAGCGTACTCGCCTTCTCGACCGCGGATTTTGCATGGAACACGCTTTTTTTGATCCGATCTAGATTTGCCTCAGGTTTTTCGACGGCACTGCCAATGAGATCGACATAGCCACCTATCACCTGTAGGAGGTTGTTGAAGTCATGCGCAATTCCGCCAGTGAGCTGACCAAGCGCTTCCATTTTCTGGGCCTGCCTCAGTCCCGCCTCAGCATCTCGCCGTCGGCTTACGTCCAGCTGCGAGGCAAAAAAGTAAATCAAATCGCCCTTTTCATTGTGTATAGGAGATATGAAGAGCGCGTTCCAAAAACTGCTCCCATCCTTTATGTAATTAAGAATCTCAGTGGAAAACTCTTGCCGCGCTTTTATTGCATTTCTGATCGAGGTTACGACGTTCCTATCGGTATCCACCCCTTGAAGAAAACGACAATTTTTGCCAAAAATTTCGT
>Ga0157370_10007327_pt1 | contig 12040 bp, 10 predicted proteins | sample C35metaG_FD_113463 | JGI IMG/M metagenome (GOLD analysis project Ga0157370, IMG submission 113463) | Corn rhizosphere microbial communities from Kellogg Biological Station, Michigan, USA - C3-5 metaG | ecosystem: Host-associated > Plants > Roots > Rhizosphere > Soil | place: USA: Michigan... | reverse complement strand
TGGCCGGCTGGGTGCACATGAAGGTCACGCTCATCAAGGGCGGCATGGCCAAGTACGGCATCAAGAACCCGATCTTCAAGCCCAGCCCGATCACGCCGCAATACAACGACTACCTGATCTTCGAGGGCATCTCGGTCGACGAGAGCGGCAAGCAGCATTACCTCGACGTGAACGTGGCCTATCGCCAGGCCTGCCTCAACGCCATCGAGTACCTGAAGAAGTTCGGCTACTCGGGCGCGCAGGCTTATTCGATCCTCGGTACGGCACCGGTGCAAGGCCACATCAGCGGTGTGGTCGACGTGCCGAATTCATGTGCGACCCTGTGGCTGCCCACGGGCATCTTCGACTTCGACATCAACCCGAACGCCTCGGGCCCGGTGAAGATGATCGACGGCAGCATCGACATGCCGCTGTCGCACGACCTGCGCTGAAGAAGAAAAAAGCCATGCCGACCTACGACTACGCCTGCGGGCAATGCGGTGGCTTCGACGCGCTGCGGCCTTCGGGCCAGCGCGACGAACCGGCTGCGTGCCCCGACTGCGGAAGCGCCTCGCCGCGTGTACTTTCGGCCGCACCGCGGCTCGCGTTGATGGCTTCGGGCACGCGCAGTGCCATGGAGACCAACGAACGCGCGCGGCACGAGCCCGGCAGCTCCCGCGACTACGCGCGCTTCAAGCATCCGGCGGGCTGCGGCTGCTGCTCGGGATCGTCCCGCCGCAGTGCGACGGTGACCGCGTCGAACGGTGCGAAGTCGGCGCCATCGAAGCGGCCGTGGATGATTTCGCATTAGGGTCGCCGTCGCAAATCGGGGTGCATCGCGGTCCGGTGCAAACCCCGATTGTTTCAATCTCGTGAACGCCGCGATTCCTTTTGCCGTGGTTTTTTGGAGGCCTTCAGGATCAAACTTCTCCTCACCAACCAACCGATTGAAGGAGATTGAAATGAATGCCTCGAAGATCCTCGCTGCTGCTGCTCTCTCGCTCCTGGCTGCCGCCGGTGCGCAAGCAGAAACCTATGACGGCGTGCACACCGTGAACTCGTCGGTGTCGCGTGCGGAAGTCGCTTCGCAAGCCGTTGTCGCCGCTCGCGCCGGCAACGAATACGGCGACGGCGCAACCGCCGGTGCGCAACCTTTCACCTCGACCGCCAACCGCGCGACCGTCCAGGCCGAAGCCGTTGCCAAGGCCCACGATCCGTTCGCGAGCCTGGACCGCCGCGCGTTCTATCGCGACGAAGTGCCTGCTGCCTACAAGAAGCCCAGCGTGTCGTTCACGCGCCAAGCCGGCCTCTGATCCGATCGCTCTGATCGGCACCATGAAGAACGGGCCCTCGGGCCCGTTTTTTCGTTTCTGCGGCCGCCTCCTCATTCGATCCTGAATGTCTTGGGCTTTGCGTCGCATTCGGCATGCAGGATGTCGTGGTCGATCTCGATGTGCGTCCCGCCAGCGATCACTTCGTCGTTGGGGAGGTACCGGGCATTGCGCGCCGCATGAAACCGCCATCGGGGGCGGGTAAGCTCGCGGCCCATGAAGCGCAACAGCAGCAACAGCACCTCCCGATCCGCCAGTCCCAAGTCCACCGCCATGCCGCCGCCCGAGTTGCCGGACGGCCAGGTCTCGGCGGTGCTCGCGCGCATCGAGACGCTGTGGTCGTCGCTCGGCCCGGTGGGCCAGCGCATTGCCGACTTCATCGTGAAGAACCCACGCGAGGTGGTCCACATGTCGGTGAGCGAAGTGGCCGAGCGCACCGGCTCCAGCGAAGGCAGCATTGTCGGCCTGTGCAAGAACCTCGGCGCCACCGGCTTCCAGCAGATCAAGATCGCACTCGCACAGGAGATCGTGCAGCCGGTGCAGTTCATCCATGAAGACCTCGATCCGCAGGACAAGGCCGACGCGGTGATCCGCAAGATCTTCCAGAGCAACGTGCAGACGCTGCACGACACGCAGGCCACGCTCGACGCAAAGGCGATGGAGCGCGCGGTCAAACTCTTCCGGGCCGCCGAGCGCATCGAGATCTACGGCATCGGCAGCTCCGCCACCATTGCCGAAGACGCCCACTACCGCATGCTGCGCATCGGCTTGAACGCCAAGGTGGTGGTCGACTCGCATGTGCAGGCCATCAGCGCCTCGCTCACCGATCCGAAGGTGGCGGTGCTCACCATCTCGCACTCTGGCAGCACGCACGAGACGGTCACGGCCACGCGACTGGCCAAGGAGGCGGGCGCCTCGACGGTGTGCATCACCAATTTCGGCAAGTCACCGCTGCAGGCCTTTGCCGACGTGGTGCTCTTCACCATGGCGCGCGAAACCAGCTTTCGCACCGAGGCGATGACCAGCCGGCTCGCGCAGCTGGCGATCATCGATGTGCTGATCGCCTGCCTCGCGCTCTCGGACTACGACACCTCGGTGCGCACGCTGCGCCAGACCTTCGACGTGCTCTCGCTCAAGCGGTACTGAGGCAATTCCTCTGCCGCGGGCGTCGAAGCCCTGAACAGCCCGGCCACGGTGGGTGCGACCGCCCCCGGCGCCTGCCCCACCAGCAGGCAGGCCATGCCGAGCCGCGCGGCGCCCTCGGCGTCGGTGAGCGGGTTGTCGCCGACGACCACGGTGCTGGCGGGCTCCGCGCCCAGGCGGCGCAATCCCTCCTCGAACAGCAGCGGCGCGGGCTTGCCGATCACGCGCCACGGCTGCACGCCGCTCGCGGCGACCACGGCTGCGAGCAGCGAGCCGGTCTCGGGCACCACGCGGCCCTGCGGGCCGGGGTGCGTGGTGTCGGCATTGGTCACCATCAGCTTGGCGCCACGCAGCAGTTCGTTCGCGACGGCCGCCAGGCGTGCGTGGCTGAAGTGCATGTCGAGCGCGAGCAGCACGAAGTCGGCATTCGCCTGCACGAGGTCGCAGCCCTCGGCCCGCGCAAAGCGCTGCAGGGCGATGCTCCCGATCAGCAGCACACGCGCGCCGGGGTGCTGCTGTGCCAGTTGCCGCACCGCCAGCTCGCCGGCCAGCACGATCCGCCCGGGCGGCACGCGCAGGCCCAGCCGGCGCAAGCGCTGCGCGAGGCCCTGGGCCGTATGCGTGGAGTTGTTCGAAACGATGGCGTAGCGGTCGTGAAAGTGCGCGAGCAGCCCGGCCGCGCCGTCGATCGCTTCCTGCTGGCGCACCAGCGTGCCGTCGAGGTCGACGAGCAGGTGGCGGGCCCGGGTGAGCCATTCGCCGTTCGCCGCGGTACTGCTGCCTGCGTTGTTGCTGCCGTTGCCATTCACTGTCGCTGTCTTGAAATTCGTGCTCATGGATCTCCGGTGTCGGCCGACCGGTGTCTCGGCCATGGCGGCGGATTGTATTGAACATTACTCAGTGATTTTGTGTTTTTACGTTGAGTTAATTTCATTTTCTTGTCATCTTTGGTTTCTAAGCTCACCGGCATCCGAGCGATGAACCCGCTCGCTACCCCGATCCGAAACCAAGGAACCGATGATGAAAAAGCTCCTGGCCGTCGCGGCCGCCGCACTCTCGCTGACCGCAGCGCTTTCCCTCCCGGCGCATGCGCAATCCGTGGCCGACGGCTCGCGAGAACGCCCGCTGCGCGTGCTGCTGATTCCTGCCGATGGCGGCACCGAGTCGGGCACCAAGGCCGACTATGCGCCCGTCTTCAACGCCATCACGCGCACCACGGGCCTGAACTTCGACCTGAAGGTCGGCCAGTCGTACGGCGCGGTGGTCGAGGGCATGTGCAACCAGCTCGCCGACATCGCCTTCTTCGGCCCCGTCTCCTACGTGCAGGCCCACAAGCGCGGCTGCGCGCAACTGCTGGCCGTGGGCGTGGAGAAGGGCGCCTCGGTGTACTACGCCGGCATGTTCGCCAAGGCCAACGCACCGATCGCCGCCATCAAGGACGTGAAGGGCAAGCGCGTGGCCTTCGGCGACGTCAACTCGGCTTCGAGCTTCACCTTCCAGGTCGCGATGCTGATGGACGCGGGCATGGACCCGGCCAGGGACCTCTCGGCCATCCGCATGACCGGCAGCCACGCGAGCAGCCTGGCAGCGCTGGTGCAGGACCAGGTCGATGTGGCCTCGCTCTCGTTCGACTCGTACGAGAAGGCCGTCAAGCAAGGCGCCGTCGATCCGAAGACCGTGAAGGTCATTGCCAAGAGCATCGCCATCCCGTACCCGCCGCTCGCGCTCAATTCGAAGCTGACCGAGCCGCTGAAGGCCAAGCTGAAGGACGCCTTCCAGACGGTCAACAAGGCACCCGGCATCACGCCCGACATGATCCGCGGCTACGGCGGCGGCAAGATCGACGGCTACGACACCAAGTTCTCGGAAGACGAGTTCAGCGTCGCCGCCGAGAAGCTCGGCCTCCTGACCGACGAACTCAAGGGCCGCATCCTCGCCAAGGCCGCGGAGCGTTGAGCACTGCCATGCTGAACTTCGATTCGGTCGCCATGCGCTATGCCGACGGCACGCGCGCGCTCGACGGCGTCTCGCTCCAGGTGCCGGCCGGGCAGTTCTGCGTGGTGCTGGGCTCCTCGGGCGCGGGCAAGTCGACGCTGCTGCGCATGGCCAACGGGCTGGTCAGGCCCACGCAGGGCGCGGTGCAGGTCGAAGGCGTGAAGATCGTGGCCGCCGCGCTGGCGCGCATCCGCCCTCGCATCGGCATGATTCATCAGCAGTTCAACCTCGTGCTGCGCTCCACCGTGGCTGACAACGTGCTGGCCGGCGCGTTGCCCGCGATGCCGACCTGGCGTGCGCTGCTCGGTCTTTTCACCGACGCGCAGCGCAGCAAGGCCTGCGCGCTGATCGAATCGGTGGGCCTGCAGGAGCAGCACCTGCTGCGCCGCGTGAGCGAGCTCTCGGGTGGCCAACAGCAGCGCGTGGGCATCGCGCGTGCCTTCATGCTCGATCCGCCGCTGGTGCTCGCCGATGAGCCGGTGGCGAGCCTCGACCCGCAGACCAGCCACGATGTGCTTTCGCTGCTGCGGCGCGAGGCGCAGGAGCGTGGCACCACGGTGCTGTGCAGCCTGCACCAGATCGAGCTGGCCTGCGAGTTCGCCGACCGCATCGTGGCGCTGCGCCACGGCGTGGTGGTGTTCGACGGCGCGCCTGAAGCCTTCGATCCCAAGGTCTTCGATGCGATCTACGGCCGCCCCGCGAGCGCCGCGCAACCGCAAAGCCCGATGACCGAACCCGAAGCCGTGCTGCCCTTGCACAACGGCGCACTGGAGCTTGCGCGATGAGTCGCCTGGACCGCCCTTCGTCCGCCTGGGAACTGCCGCGCCCCTTCGGCACCCGCAGCCTCGCCGTGCTGTTCCTCGTGCTCGTCGTCGGCTTCTTTGCCGGCCAGCGGGTGGAGATGGGCCGCATGCTCTCGCTCACCGGCGAAGGCGTGCTCGCCGCCGTGGGCCTGCGCGACCAGTCGCAGGTGCTCTCGGGCCTGGGCACCATCGCGCGCTCGCTCTTTCCGCCGCAGGTTTCGGAGCGCACCGAGGTCGCGCGCGTCGAAGGCTTCGACCGCAACCAGCTGCCCTGGTTCTCGCATGTCGAGACCGAGGAATCGCGCCAGCCCAAGCTCAACCCGCAGACACTGCAGATGGAGGAGGTGGTCGACCAGCGCGAAGTGCTCGTCGAACCCTTCGGCTACCTCTGGCATGTGGCGGTGAAGATGCTCGAGACCTTCGAGATCGCCATCTGGGCCACGCTGCTGGCCATCGTGCTGAGCGCGCCGCTGGCCTGGTGCAGCGCGAAGAACTACACGCCCAACCGCGCCGTCTACACGCTGGCGCGCAGCGTGGTGGGCATGTTCCGCGCGGTGCCCGAGCTGGTGAGCGCGCTCTTCCTGGTGCTGGCCTACGGCTTCGGTCCCATTGCCGGCGTGCTGGCCCTCGCGCTGCACTCGGCCGGCTTTCTCGGCAAGTTCTACGCGGAAGACATCGAGACCGCCGACGACAAGCCGCAGGAGGCCCTGCGCGCCATCGGCGCGAACAAGCTCAAGGTGATGCGCTTCGCGGTGCTGCCGCAGGTGATGCCGCAGTTCATCGCCTACACGCTCTACGTGCTCGACCGCAATGTGCGCATGGCCACCGTGGTGGGCCTGGTGGGCGCGGGCGGCATCGGCCAGGAACTCAAGGGGCGCTACGACATGTACAACTATGCGCACGTCGGAACGATCCTGATCGCGATCTTCCTGACGGTCCTCGTGCTCGACAGGGTCGCAGCCCGCCTGCGCAGCCGCTATGCCTGAGCGCTAGCCCCACCCGTTCCCCGACTTTCTTCCGACTCCGGTGCGAGCCCTTCGCGGGCCCGCAGGGGATCGGCTTTGCCCTCGCTTCTTGCTTCTTGTTTGTTTGCTTCCTCACGCCCAACCGACTCCAAAGGACACCTCATGAAATCAGCTTCTTCCCGGTACGGCCTCGCTGCGGCGAGCCTCGTCTTGTGCCTTGGCCTCGCCGCCTGCGGCGGTGGTGGTGGCGGCAGCGGTGGCCTGCCCATCCTTCCGCCAGGGCAGACGCCGCCCGCCGGCAGCGGCCCGCAGCAGCCCGGCGGCGACCAGCCCCAGCAGCCTGCCCTCAAGTGCGCGCCCTGACCACGCCCATCGCCACTCGATCAATTTCCGATCAGTCCCCCAATTCCCCGCGTTGAAAGACCACCCATGACCACCTCCAACCGTCGCGATTTCTTCCGCAAGTCGGCCGGCGCCATCGGCGCCGCCTCGGCCCTGACGATGCTGCCGCCCGTGATCCGCAAGGCACTCGCCGTCGAGGCCGCCGTCGACACCGGCACCATCAAGGACATCAAGCACATCGTGATCCTGATGCAGGAAAACCGCAGCTTCGACCACTACTTCGGCACCCTGCGCGGCGTGCGCGGTTTCGGCGACCGCTTCCCGATTCCGCTGGCCAGCGGCAAGCCGGTGTACTTCCAGCCCAACTCCACCGTCGGCGGACCCGATATCCAGCCCTTCCGCCGTGACTCCACGATCGCCAACGCGCTGATCGGATCGGGCACGCCGCACAACTTCCCCGACATGCAGGGCGCATGGAACCAGGGAAAGATGGACCGCTGGATTCAATTCAAGAACCAGGCAACGATGGGCTATTACCTGCGCGAAGACATTCCGTTCCAGTTCGCGCTGGCCGATGCCTTCACCATCTGCGACGGCTACCACTGCTCTATCCTCACCGGCACCGATCCGAACCGCATCGTGTTCTGGTCGGGCTCCAACTTCAATCCGGAATTGCGCAAGAAGGGCATCAACAGCACCGACACCGATTCCGAACCGGTGAACTCGCGCTGCTGGCCCAGCCCCTCCAACTGGGTCGCGGGCCGGGCGCAGAAGGCCGACGGCACGGGCCAGACCGACCCCACCTCGGGCGCCTACAACTACAAATACGTCAACAACTCCTTCAAGTGGGACACCTTGCCCGACGTGCTGCAGAAGGCCGGCATCACCTGGCACATCTACCAGAACATGAACAACAACTGGACGGGCGCCATGAATGGCTGCCTGGCCTTCGAGAGCTTCCGCACCGCGCAGCCGGGCTCGCCGATCTACGAGCACGGCCTCACGGGCGGCCCCGCGGCGGCCGACGGCGCCGTCAACTTCCTCGCCCAGCTCAAGCAGGATGTGATGAACGACACCCTGCCGCAGGTCTCGTGGGTGCTGCCCACGCAGGCGCTGGCCGAGCATCCGGGCAGCAGCGAAGGCGTGGCCGGCGCGGCTGACTTCATCTCCGACGTGCTGACCGCGTTGACGTCGAACCCCTCCGTCTGGAGCAAGACGGCGCTGTTCGTCACCTTCGACGAGAACGACGGCTTCTTCGACCACCTGGCGATGCCCTCGGTGCCCTCGTACGACGCCAGCGGCGAGCTGATGGGCAAGTCCACCGTGCCGCTGGACGGCGAGTATTTCGACGCTTCCGTGGGCAGCTACCTGAACGCGGCCGACACCACCAGCGGCAAGACGCGCCCCTGGGGCCTGAGCTCGCGCGTGCCGATGTACGTGGTCTCGCCATGGAGCAAGGGCGGCTGGGTCAATTCGCAGGTGTTCGACCACACCTCGATGGGCCGTTTCCTGGAACAGCGCTTCGGCATCACGATCGACGCCATCAGCCCATGGCATCGCGCGGTCTGCGGCGATCTCACCTCGTGCTTCGATTTCGTGAGCCCGAACGATCCGGTCGTTCCCAAGCTGCCCGACACGAGCAACTATCCCGCCGTCAACGCGGCGCAGAAGCTTCTGGGCAACACGGGTGCGGTGACCAAGGCCCCCGCCACGCCCCAGCCGCTGTACCAGGAAACCGGCACGCGCTTTTCGCGCGCGCTGCCCTACGAGCTGCACACCAGCGCGCGCGTCGAGCCGCGCGGCCTGGTGTCGCTGATCTTCAGCAACACCGGCGACCAGGGCGCGGTGTTCCATGTCTACGACAAGCTGCACCTGGACCGCATCCCGCGCCGCTACACCGTGGAAGCCGGCAAGCAGCTCACCGACTACTGGAACGCCGGCGCCACCGACAGCGGCAAGTACGAGCTCTGGGTCTACAGCAGCAACGGCTTCGTGCGCACCTTCAAGGGCGACGCGCTGGCCACCGATGCCGCGGCCTTCAAGCCCGAAGTGCAGGTCTGCTACGACCCGGCCGCCGGCCAGGTCTACGTGAAGGTGCACAACACCGGCAAGGGCAGTGGCACGGTGTCGGTCAAGGCCAACGCCTACCGCGCCGACGGCCCCTGGTCGCTCGACGTGGCCGCGGGCGCCACCGGCATGCTGCACTGGAACCTGGAGGACAGCGGCCACTGGTACGACTTCACCGTGACGGCGGACAACTTCGAGCGCCGCTTCTCGGGCCGCGTCGAAACCGGCAAGCCCAGCGTGAGCGATCCGGCGATGGCACTGCATCTCACGGCCGCTTGAACGCCGCTTCCAACCGCAACAAGAAGGAAAGCATGAAACACAAGCGCGCAACGCGCGGCGCAGCCCTGGTCGGGCTGGCCGTCGCGCTCGGCTCCGGCGCGGGTCTCGGTCGTGCCCAGACCATCACCTGGGACCCGGCCAAGTCCAACCTCGGGATCGGTGCCGGCACGGGCATCACGGGCGTCACCGGCACCAACAACCAGGCGATGGGCACCAACACCGGCAACAACGTCAGCACCAAGTACAACCTGGCCATCGGCGACGGCGCAGGAACCAACGTGAGCGGCGACAACGCGAACCAGGCCATCGGCTTCCAGGCGGGCACCGACGTCAAGGGCGGCTGGAACCAGTCCTTCGGCCGCAGCGCGGGCGACAACGTCACGGGCAATCACAACAACGCGACGGGCTTTCACGCCGGCAGCGGCGTGACCGGCTCGGACAACAACTCGACCGGCACCAACGCCGGCATGACCGTCGCGGGCAGCAACAACAACGCCATGGGCAATGGCGCCGGCAGCAACGTCACGGGCAGCGACAACACCGGCATCGGCACCAACGCCGGCAACAACGTGACCGGCAGCAACAACGTGTCGATGGGCGAGGGCGCGGGCAACAACGTCGGCACCAACTGGAACCTGGCCATCGGCGAGGGCGCGGGCACCAACGTGTCGGGCAAGAACGCCAACCAGGCGATCGGCTACTACGCGGGCACCGACGTCAAGGGCGGCTGGAACCAGACCATGGGCCGCAGCTCGGGCGAGAACGTCACCGGCGACTACAACAACTCGACCGGCTACGCCGCGGGCCAGTTCGTCACCGGCAACCGCAACGACGCCACCGGCTCCAACGCCGGCCAGCACGTCACTGGCTCCGACAACGAGGCCTACGGCACCAGTGCCGGCGGCAACGTCACGGGCAACAACAACCAGGCCTACGGCAACAGCGCGGGCCGCGACGTGAACGGCAGCAACAACATCGCCAGCGGTGCGGGCGCCGGCGCGGGCGTCACGGGTTCGGGCAACCAGGCCTCGGGCCAGATGGCCGGCGCACAGGTCTCGGGCAACAGCAACATCGCGACGGGCCAGGGCGCGGGCGGCGGCGTGCAGGGCAACCGCAACCAGGCCTTCGGCGCGACGGCCGGGCAGGGCGTGACAGGCAACGACAACACCGCACAGGGCAACGGCGCCGGCCGGCGCGTGAGCGGCAACGCGAACATCGCCATCGGCAACGACGCGGGCATCTACGTGAACGCGAGCCAGACACTGTCGATCGGCACCTCGGCGCGCGCCAGTGCCGACAACGCGATGGCCATCGGCAGCGGCGCAGAGGCGCGGGCCGATTCGGGCATCGCACTCGGTGCCAACGCGCTCGTGCAGCACGCCAACAGCGTGGCGCTCGGCGCGGGCAGCGTGACCACGCGCGGCGCGCAAACCGGCTACGTGGCCACCGGCATGGCCGGGCTGCAGTCGTCGGCCGGCGAAGTGGCGCTGGGCAACCGCCAGGTCACCGGCGTGGCGCCCGGCAGCGCACCGACCGACGCGACCAACGTGGGCCAGGTGCAGGGCATGGTGCAGAACGGCGTGGCCTCGGCCAATGCGTACACCGACACCGTCGCGGCGCAGGGCCTGCCGTTCGGCAAGGCCTACACCGACCTCACGGCTGCGCGCCTGCAGAACGAGATCAGCGACAACGCACGCCGCTCGTATGCGGGCATCGCGGGCGTTGCCGCGATGGAAGCCGCACCGGTCGTGCCCGGCAAGGTCAGCTATGCCGTGGGCCTGGGCAATTTCCGCAGCGAGAACGCGATGGGCGGATCGCTGCGCCGCACTTCGGAAGACGGCCGCTACAGCGTCACGTTCGGCGCGGGAGTGACCAGCTCGGGCGTGGTGAGCCGGGTGGCGTTCACGGGCGTGTTCGATTGACAAGGCGTGAAAAGGCACCTGCGCATCGGTGCCTTCTCACGCAGGTCTAAGCAAGCTCTCACGGGCCTGTAAGTGGGCCGGCCTAGAGTGAAAAAACCAATCACTCCAGGAGACACCCATGAGAGTTCGTACCGTTGCCCTCTGCATCGCCGCCGCGCCGGCGCTGGTGCTGGCCTCGCTGGCGCATGCGAGCGGGTTCGCCGATCCCGACTATCCGCAGCCATCGCACTCGACCCAGTCGCGCGACGCGGTGGCCGCGGAGGCCATGCGCGCCAACAACGGCATCCACGCGACCGAGATCGCCGAATCGCAGGTGCAGCCGCAGGTCGCGGGCGCCGACCGCGCGCAGGTTCAGGCCGAGGCGGTGCGCGCCAACAACGCGATGCACCCGACCGAGATCCTCGAATCGCAGGTGCAGCCGCCGGTGGCGTCGGCGAACCTGTCGGCATCGACCACGCACGCAAGCATGGGCGCGGACCTGAACGGCCAGTGAGCCGCCCGGCTCACTGGCGGGGTCACTCGCGGGTCAATACGAAGCGCTTGCGGATGCCGCCCGCAGCCGAGGGCGCTACCCACAGGTCGAACTCGCCCGGCTCGACCACGGGCTTCATGTCGCGGCCGATGAATGCCATGTCGGCCGCGGCGAGCGTGAATTCGACCACCTTCGATGCACCCGGCTCGATGCGCACCTTCTGGAAGCCCTTGAGCTCGCGCACCGGCCGCGTCACGCTCGCGGCGCGTTCCGACAGGTAGAGCTGCACCACTTCCTCGGCCTCACGCATGCCGGTGTTGGTGACGGTGGCGCGCACGCGCAGCGTGTCGCCCATCGTCATGCGCTCTCGGCTCAGCTCGACGTCGTCGTAGCGCACGGGCGCATAGCCGATGCCGAAGCCGAAGGGGTAGAGCGCCTCGTTCGTCGCATCGACATAGCGCGTCTTGAACGACGTGCCCGGCGCGCCTTCGGGCGAGGGCCGGCCGGTGCGCTTGTGGGCGTAGTAGTAGGGCACCTGGCCTGCCGTCTGCGGAAAGCTCACCGGCAGGCGGCCCGAGGGGTTGAAGTCGCCGAACACCACGTCGGCGATGGCGTGGCCCGTCTGCACGCCGAGGAACCAGGTCACGAGGATGGCGCGCGCATTGCGCACCGCGCCCTTGAGCGCCATCGCGCGGCCGTTGCTCAGCAGCACGACCACCGGCTTGCCGGTGGCGGCCACGGC
>Ga0157370_10007326_pt1 | contig 12040 bp, 6 predicted proteins | sample C35metaG_FD_113463 | JGI IMG/M metagenome (GOLD analysis project Ga0157370, IMG submission 113463) | Corn rhizosphere microbial communities from Kellogg Biological Station, Michigan, USA - C3-5 metaG | ecosystem: Host-associated > Plants > Roots > Rhizosphere > Soil | place: USA: Michigan... | reverse complement strand
ATAATCCCCGGATGTCTTCCGATCCTTTCGCCGGCGCGGTCACCGACAGCCTGCGCATCCATTCGTTCGCCTCGCTGAACCCCGGTCCCCGGCTGCTCGCGATGGGAGGCGTGCATGGCGACGAGATCTCCGGCACCCTGGGCATCGAGCGCGTGCTGGGCGAGTTCGAGTCGGGCTCGCTGCGGCTCTTGCGCGGCGAACTCACCATGGTGCCGGTGGCCAACCCGCTCGCGCGGCGCCGCCTGCAGCGCGAGGGCGAGCGCAACCTCAACCGCATGTTCCGCCCGAGCGGGTCGCCGGCCGACTACGAAGCCCGCGTGACCAACGTGCTGGCCCCGATCATCGAACGCCACGAGGTCCTGCTTGACCTGCACTCCTTCCAGAGCGAGGGCGAGGCCTTCGCGATGATCGGCCCGCGCGACAACACCGGCACGCTGGAGCCCTTTGCGCGTTCCTATGAAGAGGGCCAGCTTGCGCTGCACATCGGCACGCCCATCGTGGTGGAAGGCTGGCTCGACATCTACGCCGCCGGCCTCGCGCAGCGCGCGGGCGGCGCACCGGCCGACGAGGCCGCGCTCGACTTCGGCCGGGGCACCAACGAATACATCCGCAGCTGCGGCGGCTACGGCGTCACGCTCGAATGCGGCCAGCACCAGGACCCCGAGGCGCCCGAGGTGGCGTGGCGCGCCATCCGCCGCACGCTCGCGCTGCTGGGCATGGCGCCGCTGCCGGCCGCGCTGCCTGCAGCATCGGTACAGCCCAAGCTGCTGCGCCTGGCCAGCGTGACCGACCGCCTGCATGAAGAAGACAGCTTCGTGCGCGACTGGGCCACCTTCGACGCGGTGCAGCGCGGCGAGCCAGTCGGCATGCGCCACGACGGCACGCTGGTGACCGCGCCCGGCGACGGCTTCATCGTGTTCCCCAACGCGCTCGCGCTGCCGGGCACCGAATGGTTCTACTTCGCGCACCCGAGCGAGCGCATGCTCGGGCCGGCGACCGGCACGGCCTGAGGCCGCGTTCCTACACCGCGCGGCCCGGGGCGCGGCACACATTCCGAAACTGAAGGAGTGTGCCCATGCCCGTCTCGAAAAAAGCCCCCGCGCCGCGCGTCCTGTGGAAGGGCGCCATCAGTTTCGGCCTCGTCCACATTCCGGTGGCGCTCTATTCGGCCACCACCGACCACGGCATTGACTTCGACTGGCTCGACAAGCGCAGCATGGACCCGGTCGGCTACAAGCGCATCAACAAGAAGACCGGCAGGGAAATCACGCGCGAGAACATCGTCAAGGGCGTGGAATACGAAGACGGCGAGTACGTGGTGCTCAGCGACAAGGAAATCGCGGCCGCCTACCCCAAGACGACGCAGACCATCGAGATCGAGACCTTCGTGCCCGCGAACGGCATTCCGTTCGTGTACCTGGAGCGGCCCTACTACGTGGCGCCGATCAACAAGGGCGCCAAGGTCTATGCGCTGCTGCGCGAAACCTTGCAGCGCAGCGAGCGTGTGGGCGTGGCGCGCGTGGTGATCCAGACCAAGCAGCACCTGGCGGTGCTGGTGCCCGTCGGCCCCGGCCTCGTGCTGAACCTGCTGCGCTGGGGCGCCGACATCCGCCCGTGGAACGACCTGCCGCTGCCGTCCGAAGACGCGAAGAAGGCGGGCCTCACCGAGCGCGAGCTCAAGATGGCCAAGCAACTCGTCGAGGACATGAGCGGCGACTGGGACCCGATGGAATTCAAGGACGAGTTCAAGGACGAGATCCTGCGCCTGGTCGACCGCAAGGTGAAGGCCGGCCAGACCGAGACGGTGACGCAGCCCGAGCCCGAAGAGGGCCAGTCGACCGAGGGCAAGGGCGCCAAGATCATCGATCTCACCGAACTGCTGCAGCGCAGCCTGCGCAACAAGGGCGGAAAGACGAAGGCCGCGGCCAATGACGAGGACGAGGCAGAAGACGACGAGCCCGCGCCTCGCGCGAAGCCCGCTGCAAAGAAGCGCAAGCCCGCCGCAAAGGCCGCTTCGAAAACAGCATCGAAGACCACCCCCCGCCATCGCCGCGCGGCCTGAGGCGCCTTCGCCATGGCGACCCGCACCGCCTCGACCGCGCGCAAGGCGCTTTCCCGCTACCACGGCAAGCGCGATTTCTCGCGCACGCCGGAGCCCAGGGAGGGCGGCCTTACGGGCAAGGGCGTGCTCTCCTTCGTCGTCCAGAAGCACCACGCGAGCCACCTGCACTACGACTTCCGGCTCGAACTCGACGGCACGCTCAAGAGCTGGGCGGTGCCGAAGGGGCCGTGCCTCGATCCGACGGTCAAGCGCATGGCGGTGCATGTCGAGGACCATCCGATCTCGTATGCGGATTTCGAAGGCACGATCCCGCCGAAGCAGTACGGCGCAGGCACCGTCATCGTGTGGGACCGCGGCGACTGGCTGCCGGAAGGGGGCACAGAGGGCGACGCGCGCAAGGCGCTCGCGGCCGGCAAGCTCAAGTTCGAACTCCGCGGCGAAAAACTCAAAGGCCACTGGACGCTGGTGCGCATGCACGGCAAGGGCGACGAGAAGCACGAGCCGTGGCTGCTCATCAAGGAGCGCGACGACGCGGCGCGCGATCTTGCCGATTACGACGTGCTCGAAGACCAGCCCGCGAGCGTGCTGACCGGCCGCGGCGTGGACGAAGTGGACAGTCCGCCGAAGAAGGTGGCGCCCGCCAGGAAGGCCGCGGTGAAGAAGCCCGGGAAGAAGAAAGCCGCGAAGAAGGCGACCCCGAAAAAGGCGACGCTGCCCGCCACCTTTGAACCGCAGCTCGCGACCCTTGCAGCTTCGCCTCCGTCGTCGCCCGACGACTGGCTCTACGAACTCAAGTTCGACGGCTACCGCCTGCTCGCGCGCATCGAGAAGGGCAAGGTGCGCTGCTTCACCCGCAACGGCCACGACTGGACGGACAAGCTGCCCGCGCTCGCCAAGGCCCTCGCCAAGCTGCCGACCGATTCGGCCTGGCTCGACGGCGAGATCACCGTCGAGGGCGACAACGGCGCGCCCGATTTCCAGGCGCTGCAGAACGCCTTCGACCGCGGCGCGACCTCGTCCATCGTCTACTGGCTGTTCGACGCGCCCTTTCTCGATGGCCAAGACCTGCGCGACGAGCCGGTCGAAGCGCGGCGCGCGCAACTGGCCCGCCTGCTCGGCAAGCGGCCGCCGGCGCCGCTGCGCCTGAGCGAGGCCTTCGATGCATCGCCGCGCGACCTGCTCGCGTCGTCCGCGCACATCGGCTTCGAGGGCATCGTCGGCAAGCGGAAGGGCTCGCCGTATGTGTCGCGCCGTTCGGCAGACTGGATCAAGCTCAAGAACCAGCAGCGCCAGGAATTCGTGATCGGCGGCTACACCGCGCCCAAGGGCGCGCGCTCGGGGTTCGGCGCGCTGCTGCTGGGTGTGCACGACGACAAGGGGCGGCTGCGCTATTGCGGCAACGTGGGCACCGGCTTCAACGCGGATCGTCTCGCCGACATCAAGGCGCGGCTGGACAAGCTGGCCACCGAAGACTGCCCCTTCACGCCCGTGCCTGACGGCGTGAACGCGAAAGCGCAATGGGTCAGGCCCACGCTGGTGGCCGAAGTCTCCTTCGGCGAATGGACGCGCGAAGACCGCGTGCGCCAGGCGGTGTTCCAGGGGCTGCGCGCCGACAAGCCCGCGCGCGGCATCGTGCGCGAACGGGCGGCGCCTCCCGAAGCAACACCGGGCACACCGCACGCGAAGAAGCAAGGAGCAAGAAAACCCATGGCGCTGAAGATCTCCCACGCCGACCGCGTGATCGATGCGAAGAGCGGCATCACCAAGGGCGAACTCGCCGCCTATTACGACGCGGTGGGCACGCTCATGCTGCCGCATCTGCGCGGGCGGCCGGTGTCGCTGGTGCGCGCGCCCGAGGGCGTGGGCGGCGAGCTGTTCTTCCAGAAGCACATCCAGAACCGCGAGATACCCGGCGTCAAGCTGCTGGACCCCGCGCTCGATCCGGGCCACGAGCCGCTGCTGCAGATCGACAGCAAGGCCGGGCTCGTCGGCGCCGCGCAGATGAACGTCATCGAGCTGCATACCTGGAACGCCACCTCGCGCGCCATCGACCGGCCCGACCGCATGACCTTCGACCTGGACCCCGGCGAAGGCGTGGCCTGGCCGCAGATCCAGGAGGCGACGATGCTGGTGCGCACGCTGCTCGACGAACTGGGCCTGCCGTCGTTTCTCAAGACCAGCGGCGGCAAGGGCATGCACGTGGTGGTGCCGATCCGACGGCAGTACGGCTGGGACGAGGTCAAGGGGTTTTCGCAGGCCGTGGTGGTGCATCTGGCGCAGACGATTCCGGACCGCTTCGTCGCCAAGAGCGGGCCGCGCAACCGCGTGGGAAAGGTGTTCGTCGATTACCTGCGCAACGGCTTCGGCGCGACGACGGTCAGCGCGTGGTCGGCGCGATCGCGCCCGGGGCTGGGCGTGTCGGTGCCGGTGGCGTGGGACGAGTTGCCCGCGCTGACAGGTGCCGCGCAATGGACCATCGCCAATGTGGCCGAGCGATTCGCCATCGGCAACAAGCCATGGGCGGCGATGGAGCGCAGCCGGAGGGGCATTGCCGCGGCGATGAAGATGCTCGACTACAAGCCGGCGTAGCGACCGGCGAGGGAGCGCTACTGCAGCACTTCCTCCGTCGTCACATTGAAGCGCTCCAGCGTGTTCGCGCCGAACACCATCGTGATCGGCACGTCCGCCGCGTCGCGCCCGCGCGCCATCACGATGCGGCCGATGCGCGGCGTGTTGTGGCGCGCATCGAAGGTGTGCCAGCGGTCGCCCAGGTACACCTCGAACCACGCGCTGAAGTCCATCGGATAGCGCACCGGCGGAATGCCGATGTCGCCCAGGTAGCCGGTCACGTAGCGCGCCGGAATGTTCATGCAGCGGCACAGCGTGACCGCCAGGTGCGCGAAGTCGCGGCACACGCCCGTGCCTTCGCGAAAGCCCTCGAGCGCGGTGCGCGTGGCGCGGGCGTTCTGGTAGTCGAAGCGCAGGTGGCTGTGCACGAAGTCGCAGATCGCCTGCACGCGGCGCCAGCCCGGTGCCACGTTCGCGAAGTTGGCCCATGCGAACTGCAGCAGCTCGCTGTCGACCTCGCAGTAGCGGCTGGGCAGCACGAAAGGCAATGTGCCCACCGGCAGGTCGGCCGCCGCGTGCTCGATGGCGCCCAGGTCGACCGGATCGGGTGCGCCGGTGTCGAACACGGTCGCGTGGTTGCGCAGCCGCACGCTGGTGACCCCCGGGGGCACGTGCACGCGCGCGCACTGGTTGTCGAAGCTGTCGCGGTAATGGTCGGTGACCAGCGGCGGGCTGATGGTGATGTGCTCGCTGCCCTGGATGTCGCCGGCGCGCGATGGATGCACCTGCAGCATGTAGATCAGCGCGGTGGGGGCGGTGACGCCCAGCTCGATGTCGTAGCCGATCCTGATCTGCATTTGGATTTCTTCCCTGAGTGAGTCGGAGAGGACAAGACAAGCACGATCGGTGCCGCCTTTGACCCATGCTATGCGACAGGGCGCCGCGGGCAGCCCGGCGACATGCCGCGATGCGTCGTAGTCCGCCGCAATGCGCTGTAGTCGCGCTCCTACCGCCGGGGCGCACGCTCTCCCACAAGCGAGGGAGGGGCGCCACTACGGGTAACAGTCGCGTCGAAACCTAACCTCGACAGCCTGTTCATTCAGATATTCCTTGGAGGGAAATCATGGAGCTTTCTTCGCTGTTCAGCGCGCTCGGCGGTCCGTTGGGCGACGAGATCCTGGTTTGGGCCGTTGCCGCGGTCGCAGGCTGCATCTGCCTGATCGCCGTGGTGAATGTGCTCGACATGTTCATGGACAACCCCAACGAAATGGGCTGACCGCCTCCCTTTCTCCCTTCTCTCCATGAAAGATTCCAGGTCCCCGATGACGCCACAGAACAAGGCCGCCGCAGGTCGCCGCGCCAATGCCGCCAAGACCGCCAAGTCCGGTGATGGCCGCAACACCAAGCAGTTGCAGCTCGATGGCTTCACCACCGAGCATCCCGCGCACCTGACCACCAACCAGGGGCTGCAGATTCCGGACAACCACAACTCGCTGAAGGCGGGGGTGCGGGGACCCACGCTGCTGGAAGACTTCATCCTGCGCGAGAAGATCACGCACTTCGACCACGAGCGCATTCCAGAGCGCGCGGTGCATGCGCGGGGCTCGGCGGCGCACGGCTATTTCCAGGTCTACAAGTCGATGTCGCAGTTCACCTCGGCGGACTTTCTGCAGGACCCGGATGTGAAGACGCCCGTTTTCGTGCGCTTCTCGACGGTGGCAGGCGAACGCGGATCGGCCGATACGGTGCGCGACGTGCGCGGCTTCGCCGTCAAGTTCTACACCCGCGAAGGCAACTACGACCTCGTGGGCAACAACATCCCGGTGTTCTTCATCCAGGACGCGATGAAGTTTCCCGACCTCGTGCACGCAGTGAAGCCCGAGCCGCATCACGCGATGCCGCAGGCCGCGAGCGCACACGACACCTTCTGGGACTTCGCCTCGCTCATGCCCGAGACCACCCACATGCTGATGTGGGCGATGAGCGACCGGGCCATTCCGCGCAGCTACCGGATGATGGAAGGCTTTGGCGTACACACCTTCCGCTTCGTCAACAGCCACGGCGAGAGCCACTTCGTGAAGTTCCACTGGAAGCCCAAGCTGGGCATCCACGGCCTGGTGTGGGACGAGGCACAGAAGATCGCCGGCAAGGACGCCGACTTCCACCGCCGCGACCTCTGGGAAGCCATCGAGAACGGCGACTTCCCCGAATGGGAGCTGGGCGTGCAGATCATCCCGGCCGACAAGGAGCACTCGCTGGGCTTCGACCTGCTCGACCCCACCAAGCTGATTCCGGAGGAAATGGTGCCCGTGCAGCGCATCGGCAGGCTGGTGCTCGACCGCAACCCCGACAACTTCTTTGCCGAGACCGAACAGGTGGCTTTCCACCCCGGCCACGTGGTGCCCGGCATCGATTTCAGCAACGACCCGCTGCTGCAGGGGCGCTTGTTCTCGTACACCGACACGCAGATCTCGCGCCTGGGCGGAGCGAACTTCCACGAACTACCGATCAACAAGGCCGTGTGCCCGTTCCACAACTTCCAGCGCGACGGCATGCACCGCCAGACCATCGCGCGCGGCCAGGTGGCCTACGAGCCCAACACGCTGGGCAGCGGCACGGAGTTCCGCGTCGATGGCGGCAGCAACGGCTTCCAGTCGTTCCCCGAAGAGATCGATGCGCCCAAGGTGCGCCGCCGCAGCCCTTCGTTCGACGACCACTTCACGCAGGCGCGCCTGTTCTTCAACAGCCAGAGCGCGGCCGAGAAGGAACACATCATCGCGGCCTTCCGCTTCGAGCTTTCCAAGCTGGAGGTGCCGGCGATCCGCCAGCGCATGGTCGACAACCTCGCGCACGTGGACGAGAAGCTCGCGCGCCGCGTGGCCGAACCGCTGGGCATCGGCGAGCCCGATGCCAAGGCGGCGGCGGGCCGCTCGGGCTTTCGCGACCATCGCATCGCGCTGCCCATCGACGAGTCGCCCGCGCTCAGCATGGCGGATACCGGCGACGGTTCGATCCGCACCCGCAAGATCGCGATCCTCGTGGCGGACGGTGTCGATTCGGCGTCACTCAAGCCGATCCGCGACGCGCTCGAGCAGGCGGGCGCGCAATGCAAGATCGTCGGCCCGCGCCTGGGCACCGTGGCCAGTGCATCCAAGCGGCAGATCGATGTGGACATGACGTTCGCGAACACGCCCTCGGTGATGTTCGATGCGGTGCTGGTGCCGGCCGGCGCCGACAGCGCGGCTGCGATGTCGGCGACCGGCGATGCGGTGCACTTCGTGCTGGAGGCCTACAAGCACTGCAAGGCGATCTGCACGGTGGGCGAGGGCGTGCAACTGCTCTCGACGCTGGGCATCGGCGCGGACAGCGATGCGCCCGCGGGCGTGGTCGTGGCCGCCACGCCGGTCACCAACCTGGGCGACAGCACGGCGGCGCTGCAGATCGCGCAGGACTTCGTCGCGGCGATCGCGAAGCATCGGCACTGGGATCGCGTGAACATCGACGCGGTGCCTGCCTAGCAAGCAGTACAGGCCATCCAGGCCGATCCGCCGGGCGCTCCTCGTGCCCGGCGTGCGCGAGCCGCGTCTCGCGCACCACTCACCACACGCACACCACTCCCATGCTTGAACTTCGCGCCGGCGCGCGTTGACGGCGTCGTGCTGCGCTGTGTGCGGGTTGCCCACGACAGGGCCGCGCTTGCGCAGTCATCCAAGTGCAATCGGGGTTACTCGGGGATGACACACAAGAAACTTAGAACAGCCGCTGCTCGCCCGCGGTTTCTTATTTCATTCAAAAAGTTCCCACATGACGCATCCGGCATCGAGGTCCATCCGGCAACTCAAATTCCTGGCGCTGACACTGGTCCTCGTGCTGACCGCCTGCGGTGGCGGCGGCAATGGCGACGCTTCGTTCCCGCTGATCCCTCCGCCTTCGGGCAATGCGCCGCCGGCCACGACGCCACCCACCACACTGCCGGAAACGCCCCCCGGAACACCGCCGGAGAATCCGCCGGTCACACCGCCCACCTGCGCCGCCGCCGTGCCGGCCCATGCGCCGCTCACGGCCATCTCGGCGATTCAGGGCACGGGCGACCTGAGCCCCATGGCGGCACAGGCCGTGACCGTGCGCGGCGTGGTCGTCGGCGACTTCCAGAACACCGGCACCACCAGCGTGAAGCTCAACGGCTTCTTCGTGCAGCAACTCGTGCCCGACGCCGACCCCGCGACCTCCGAAGGCATCTTCGTCTACGCGCCGGGCAACGCCACGCGCGTGGCCGTGGGCGACTACGTCCAGGTCTCGGGCGCGGTGACCGAGTTCGGCCAGACCGCGGGCGCCGGCGCCAAGCCCGATGCCATCACGCAGATCGCGGGCACCAGCGGCGACCCGCTGGCCATCAGCGTCTGCGGCAGCGGCGTTGTCATCGCGCCCACGAAGATCACGCTGCCGGTGGCGAACGAGCAAACGCTGGAGCGCTACGAAGGCATGCTGGTCGAGATCGCGCAGCCGCTGGCCGTGACCGAACTCTTCGAGCTGGGCCGCTACGGCCAGATGGTGCTGTCGCTCAACGGGCGGCAGTTCAACCCCACCAACGGCAACGCGGCGGCCACGCATGCAGAGAACCTGCTCTCGCGCATCGTGCTGGACGACGGCGCCTCGCCCCAGAACCCGAATCCCATTCCCTACATGAGCGCGCCCGGCACCGACGGCACCCGGCGCATGGGCGACACGACGCAGAAGGTCACCGGCATCCTGAGCCACAACTTCGGCGCCTACCGCATCCAGCCGACGGTGGCGCCGGTGTTCGCGCAGACCAATGCGCGCCAGCCCACCGCACCGGCGGTGAGCGGCACGCTCAAGGTGGCGAGCTTCAACGTGCTGAACTACTTCACCACGTTCCTGAACGGAGAAACGGCCTCGGGCCAGACCGGCCAGGGCTGTTCGTTCGGCACCGGTCCCGCAGCCGCGGGCAACTGCCGCGGCGCCAACAACCTTGTCGAGTTCCAGCGCCAGCAAGCCAAGATCGTGGCCGCCATCGCGGGGCTCGATGCCGATGTGGTCGGGTTGATGGAAATCCAGAACACCGACGTGGCAACGAACGACCTGCTGGCCGCCCTCAACGCCAAGGTCGGCGCGGGCACCTATGCCGCCGTGCACAGCGGCGTGTTCGGCACCGACGCCATCAAGGTGGACATCCTCTACAAGCCCGCGAAGGTGCAGCGCGTGGGCAACGTCGTGCTGCCGACGGGCGCGGACCTCGCGAACTACACCGCCGCGAGCGGCCGGCCGCCGCTCGCGCAGCGGTTCAGCACGGTGGGCAACAACGGCGGCTTCTGGTTCGTGGTCAACCATTTCAAGAGCAAGGGCAGCTGCCCCACCACGGGCGACATCGACGCGGGCCAGGGTTGCTTCAACCTCGCGCGCATCGAGCAGGCGAAGGCGCTCAACAGCTTCGTCGGCAAGCTCAAGCTCATGGGCACGCCCGAGAACGACGTGCTGATGATGGGCGACTTCAACAGCTACCTGCTCGAAGACCCGACCAAGGAGCTGGAAGCTGCCGGCAACGAGAGCCTGCTCAAGCGCATGCCCGCCAACGACCGCTACACCTATGTCTTCGGCGGCGAGACCGGCGCGCTGGACCACTCCTACGCCTCGGCTTCGCTGAAGACGCAGGTCACCGGCGTGGGCGTGTGGCACATCAATTCCGATGAGCCCACGGCGCTGGACTACAACACCGACTTCACCACCGACGACCGCTACGCCCCCACGCCCTTCCGCGCGTCGGACCACGACCCCGTGCTGGTCGGCCTCACGCTCACGGCCGATGCCGCCGTAGCGCAACCCATCGTCACCGCATCGATCCCGGCCGCGGTGAAGGTCGGCGAGACCTACAGCGTGAACATCTCGGAAGCCACGCCGGGCGGCTCGGCCACGCTGGCTTCGCTGTCGGTCGACTGGGGCGACGGCACCGCTGCCACGACAGCGCCGGGCACGGGCGTGGTCACGCACACCTACGCGGCCGCGGGCACCTTCAACGTGGTGGTCACGCTGACCAACTCCGCGGGCCAGATCGCCGTGCAATCGGGCAGCGTGAACGTGAGCACCGTGGTGGTGGTCACGCCACCGGGCGCGCCGGATCTCTTCTTCAGCGAGTACGTGGAAGGTTCGGCGACCAACAAGGCGCTGGAGATCTACAACCCGACCGCAGCGGCCGTGGACCTGAGCCTCTACACGCTGAACCTGTATTCCAACGGCGCGGCCGCGCCGAGCAGCTTCGCGCCGCTGACCGGCACCTTGCCCGCCGGCGCCGTGCTGGTGCTCGCGAACAACGCCGCCACGGCGGCCTTCAAGCCGCCGGGCACGGTCATCAACAGCAGCGTCATCAACTTCAATGGCGACGATGCGCTGACGCTGGAAAAATCGGGCGTGGTCATCGACCGCCTCGGCCAGGTCGGCACCGACCCCGGCACCGAATGGACCGGCGTCGGCGGCGTCAGCACGCTGAACCAGACGCTGCGCCGCAAGCCGACCATCAAGGCCGGGGACCGCAACCCGGGCCTCGCCTTCGATCCGTCGGTGGAATGGGACAGCTTTCCCATCGACACCTCCGCAGGCCTCGGCGCGCACGCGGTGAATTGAGCGCACGGCGAACCGGCGAAATCGGTCCTCGGGCCTGTTTCGCCTTCATGACTTAGTCCTTTTGCGCTAGACCGTATTGCGAATAGCCGCGGAGAGTACCCCCTCCTAGACTTTCTCCACGAGGCCTGAACGGCGCGCACTTCCGCGGCGTCGAGCATCTGTTGCAACACCAGCAGCAGGTGCACCGGCCGCGTGCGGGGGTCCAATGGCGTGGTTTTCAAGATGGGGATGGGAGCGCCCCGCACGTGGCCGTGCGGGAATCGCATGGGCGTTCGGCCTGGCCGGCATTCTTCTCCTGGGCTACGGTCCTTCGGTGCCGGCACAGCCGCAAGCACCGAACGCCGAAGCCGCGGCCAACAAGGCGGAGCAAGCGCGGCTTGCAGACACCGACACCTTGCTGGCCCTCACCAGCGAAGGCGCCGTGCTCTACGGGCAGGACGCGGTCAAGCTCTCGGGCTACCAGTACTGCAGCCAGGCCGTCGCGCTGGCGGAGGCCGGTGAGTTCCGCCAGAGCATCCGTGCCGCGAGCAAGGCGCTGCACCTGGCCAACGCCACGCGCGATCCCAACCTCATGGCCATGGCCAATCGCGACCTGGCCATCGTCTACAGCTACTCGGGCCAGCTCGAAAAGGCCGAGGAGTTCGCACGCGAAGCGCTCAAGCACCCGGCGCGCGATCCCAAGCTGGTGGTCGGCCCGGTGCAGAAGGTGATCGGCGACGTGCGCACGCGCCGCGGCGACTTCTCCGGCGCGGTGCTCAGCTATGACGAGGCGCT
>Ga0157370_10007325_pt1 | contig 12042 bp, 13 predicted proteins | sample C35metaG_FD_113463 | JGI IMG/M metagenome (GOLD analysis project Ga0157370, IMG submission 113463) | Corn rhizosphere microbial communities from Kellogg Biological Station, Michigan, USA - C3-5 metaG | ecosystem: Host-associated > Plants > Roots > Rhizosphere > Soil | place: USA: Michigan... | reverse complement strand
GCCGACAAGGAGCAGGTGGGGAAGATGGTGAAGGCGATCCTCGGGCTCGACGCGGTGCCGACGCCGAACCACGCCGCCGATGCCCTCGCGGTCGCGATCTGCCACGCGCTCGCTCCGCCGCTGATGAGGATCGCATCAAGCCTCTAGAACGTCCGTTCGTGCGCCTAGTCTGTAGCGGATGACTGTCCGGGGCTCGAGTCGATGATCGCCCGCCTGCGCGGCCGCATCGCAGGTCGGGCCGGGACGGGGCTGATCGTCGACGTCAACGGCGTCGGCTACCTGGTCAGCGCCGCGCCCTCGGTGCAGCAGCTGGGCGACGGCGAGATCACGATCGAGATCCACACGGTCGTGCGCGAGGACGCGTTGCAGCTCTACGGCTTCGCGACGGCCGAGGAGCGGGAGGTGTTCGAGCTGCTGCTCGGGGTGTCGGGCGTCGGGCCGAAGGTGGCGCTCGCGATCGTCTCGGGCTCGACCCCTGCCGAGCTCGGGCGCGCGATCGCGCGCGACGACGTGAAGCGGTTCCAGGCGATTCCCGGCGTCGGCCTCAAGACGGCGCAGCGCGTCGTGCTCGAGCTGAAGGAGAAGATGACCTTCGCCGACGACACGCGGGCGGGGCAGAGCGGCGAGCTCACCGCGCGCGACGCCCTGGTCGAGCTCGGTTGGTCGTTGCTCGACGCAGAACGGGCGCTGGCCGGCGTCGACCAGGAGTTGCCGATCGAAGAGCAAGTGCGCCAGGCGCTGAGGGCTGCCGCATGAGCCAGTTTCTTGCCCCGGTGCTCGGCGAGCAGGAAGAGGAAGTCGAACGCTCGCTGCGCCCGCGGTCGCTCGGCGACTTCGTCGGCCAGGAGCGGGTCAAGGAGCAACTCTCGATCGCCCTCGAGGCGGCGAAGGCCCGCGGCGAGGCGCTCGACCACGTGCTGCTGGCGGGGCCGCCGGGGCTCGGGAAGACATCGCTGGCGCAGATCGTCCGGAACGAGCTCGGAGTCGGCATCCGCCAGGTCGCAGGCCCGGCGCTCGAGCGCAAGGGCGACATCGCCGCGATCCTGACGACGCTCGAGCCGCGCGACGTCCTCTTCGTCGACGAGATCCACCGGCTGAACCGCGCCGCCGAGGAGATCCTCTACCCGGCGCTCGAAGACTTCCGCCTCGACATCATCGTCGGGCAGGGGCCTGCCGCGCGCACGCTCACGCTCGACCTGCCGCCGTTCACGTTGATCGGCGCGACCACCCGCACCGGCCTGCTCACGACTCCGCTCCGCGACCGGTTCGGGCTGACGTTTCGTCTCGACCACTACGCGCCGGCCGAGCTCGCGACGATCGTCATGCGTTCGGCCGGCATCCTCGGCGTCGAGATCGGCGCCGACGCCGCCGAGCTCGTCGCCCGCCGCTCGCGCGGCACGCCGCGGGTCGCGAACCGGATCCTGCGCCGTGTGCGCGATGTCGCCGAGGTGCGTCACCAGGGTGCGATCACGACGGCGATCGCCGACGAGGCGCTCGCGCTGCTCGAGGTCGACGGCGCCGGGCTCGAACGCTTCGACCGCGCCCTGCTTCGCTGCATCGTCGAGAAGTTCGGCGGCGGCCCGGTTGGGCTGTCGACGCTGGCGGTCTCGCTCGGCGAGGAGCCCGAGACGATCGAAGACGTCTACGAGCCGTATCTGTTGCAACTCGGATTGCTGCAGCGGACACCGCGCGGGCGCACGATCACGGCGCGCGGGCGTGAGCACCTCGGGGCGCCCGCCGAGAGCTCGAGCCTGTTTTAGAGAGCAGTTTCGCTCATACTTCGGGCATGTCGACGACCGCACCTCGCGCCGACGCGGCAGCCGCCTCGGTTGGGGCTTCCGACCTCTTCGTGCTGCGACGGGTGGGCGACAACCGGTTCGTGCACTTCGGCGGCAGCGGCCGTGGCGCCGGCTGGGCCGGCCTGATCGAGGTCGTCTCCGACGACGAGGCCACCTTGGCCAAGGCACTTGACGCGCGTGAGCCCCTGCGGATCGCCCACGGTGGAATGGAGCTGGTGTTCGGGCCCTACTACGCCAGCGCTGCTGTCTTCGTGCCGGTCACGAACGACGTCGTCGTCGTCTTCGGCGGCGAAAGCGCGAATCTCGAGCAGGCCTCCGACGAAAGCCTGCAGTCGGCAGCGACGCTCGCCGCCGAGGCCGTCGAATCCGTCACGCCGGCGAAGCGGCTCGCCGACGAGCTCGAGGAGCTCGAGGGCGTTCGGGCTGCGGCCGCAGTCCAGCCTGACGACGTTGAGGCGGCGATGCGGCAGATCGGCGAGATCTCGGCCGGCGCCCTCTCCTGCGAGCTGGCTGCGGTCTACCTGGCCGACGGCGACCGGATCGCGACGGTCGACGCCGGCTGGAAGTTCGAGGCGTCGGAGCGAGAAGTCGCTGCCGCATTGAGATCGGTGCTCGACGCCAAGCGCTTCCCGTACTGCGTCCAGGACGCGGCGGTCCTGCCGCTGCCTGCGCCGCTCGAGCACGAGCCGGGCATCCGCTCGTACTACCTGCTCGAGCTCTACGGCGTTGCGCGCGGCGTGCTCTTCGTCGCGCACACCGACGCCGCCCCGCGCGGATTCACGCTGCTCTGCCGGCGGCTCGGGCTGAGGCTCGGCGAGGTTGCCTCGGCCCAGCTGGGCGTTGCGCTCACCCGGGAGTGGTGTTCGGCAGAGGCCGAGCGCCTCCAGACGGCGTTCGCCCAGCTCGACGCCTGACGAACGCGAGCATCGCGGGCGCGGTCAGGAGCGCCATCACGTCGAACCACACGTAACCCGAGGCAACGCCGCTCGGTGGGTTGCCGTCGGGGATGCCGAGACCCGGCAGCTCCCGCGCCCAGCGCCAGGTGCCGATCGCCGTGCCGTAGAGCTCGAGCGAGGCGACAACGAGGAAGACGCCCGCGTAGACGGCGCGGTTGCGACCGCGCCACAGGAAGACGAGCAGCAGCGGTACACCGACCGCGCCCGCCACATCGAGACGCGGCAGCACGGTCAGCCCGGCGAGCCCCCACCCGGTTGCGGCAAGCGCGGCTGTCAGCACGAGCGCCCGCGCGTGCCGTTTGAGCGCGACCGCAAGCGACAGGCCGGTCAGGTAGACCAGCCCGTGCGCAGGCGGGATGAAGAGCGGCAGGTTGTGCAGCCGGTAGTGGTAGACGCCCCAAACGAGCGAGCCCGTCACCTCGCCGACCGTTGCGAACACGACGACGGCAAGAGCCTGAGCGCGCCGCTCCGGCGAAACGCGTGTGAGCGCCAGGCCGAGCACGAGCCACGTGACCACACCGAGCCCGAGCTGCTCCGGATAGGTTGCCTGACGGTCGACCGCGAGCAGCGCCGCCAGGTACGCGGCGCCCGCTAGTGGCGGTACTGCAGCTCGTGCCACGATGGGACCGGGGCAAGCTCCAGCAGCGGTCTGCCACCGCCGTCGGGATGCTGGTAGGCGAACTCGTCGTCCGACTCGTCCCACACGACCTCGAGCGCGCCGCGCTTCACCTGGTGGTCGAGCCAGGCGCCGCGGAAGATCAGCTTGCGCAGCCAGTAGACGAGCGATTCGCCGTCGACCAGCGAGACGCGTTCCCAGTTGCGTACGAGATAGCGGCCGAGCCGTGAGGACGGCGTGTCGACGACGCCCTGAGCGGCGAGCGAGACGAGGTCGCCGACCTCCTCCTCGTCGAGTTCCGGCGTCTCGACGACGCCCAGCTTGACGGCCGCCGCTACCACGCGGCCCTCGAAGTCCACCGCGCCGAACGAGAAGCGGTAGCCCAGGAACTCGACCACGTAGTCGTTCCCCGACGAGTAGTTGGCGTCCGGCGGCGGCAGCGATTCAGGCACGATCTCATGGTAGTGGACCTCCTGGCCTCGAACTCCCCCTGGGTGCGCCTCGTGATCTGGCTGCCGGCGCTCGTGATCGGCATCGGCCTGATCCTCGGCGTGCTGATCCTGCTTGGGCGGGCATTTGCCGCGACCGTGCGCGAATCGGGCCATCCCAGATGGATCCTCGGCGGCTTCGTCACGCTCGTCGGCGTGGTGCTCGTGCTGACATGGCTCGGGGTCAGTCTGCCGCGCGAATAAGAGCTGTTTTCTCCGTCCGACGGGCGCCGTACCCTCGGCGAGGGCGATGGCAACCGCAACCTGGGATCTCGCAGCCTGCTCCTTCGGTGAGGTGCGCGAGCTCGCGGAAGAGCTGGGAATCGACGAGGTGACCGCAGCCGTGCTCGTGCGGCGCGGACTGGGCGATGCGCCGTCGGCGCGGCGTTTTCTGGAGGGCGCGCTGCCCGGCCACGACCCGTTCCTGCTCGGCGACATGCGCGAGGCGGTCGAGACGATCACGGCCGCCGTCGATGCGGGCGCCCGGATCTGCGTGCACGGCGACTACGACGCCGACGGCATCTGTGCCACGGCGCTCGCTGTGCTGCTCCTCCGCGAGGTCAGCACTGAAAGACACAGCAGCGCAGACGTTGTCTGGCATCTGCCCTCGCGCTTCGAGGAGGGGTACGGACTGAACGGGCAGACGCTGACCCGGCTCGCCGAGGAAGGGTTCGAGCTGGTCGTGACCGTCGACTGCGGGATCACGGCGGTCGCCGAGGTCGAGCACGCAGCGTCGCTCGGCCTGGAGATCGTCGTGACCGATCATCACCGGCCCGCCGAGGAGTTCCCCGCGTGCCCGGTGGTCGCGCCGTTGAAGGGTGACTATCCATTCACCGGTCTCTGCGGCACAGCCGTCGTCTGGAAGCTCGCGCAGGCGCTGCTCGGCGCCGAGCATCCGTTCTGCGACCGGCATCTCGACATCGTGGCGCTCGCGACCGTTGCCGACGTCGTACCGCTCGTCGACGAGAGCCGCGCGCTCGCGCTGCTCGGACTGCGCCGCCTTGCACAGACGCAGAAGCCGGGCCTGCGGGCGTTGATGAAGGTCGCCGGCGTCGATCCGGCTGCGCTCGACGAGGCGTCGATCGGCTTCCGGCTGGCGCCGCGGATCAACGCGTCCGGCCGGCTCTGCCGACCCGAATCCGCGCTGGCGCTGCTCTTGACCGACGACGCCGGCGAGGCGAAGGCGCTCGCCGAAGAGCTCGAGACTCTGAACCGGGAACGGCAAGGGGTCGAGGAGCGCATCGCACGCGAGGCGATCGACCAGATCGAGGCGTGGCCGGCCGCACGCCGCAGCCATCGTGGCTACGTCGTCGCAGGCGAAGGCTGGCACGAGGGAGTGATCGGGATCGTCGCGTCTCGGCTCGTCGAGCGCTACAACCGGCCGGTTGTGATCCTTGCGGGTGCCGACGGCGCCTGGAAGGGCTCGGGCCGCTCGGTCTCGGCGTTCGACCTGCACGCCGGTCTGGCCGCGTGCTCGGGCCACCTCGAGCGCTTCGGCGGTCACCGTGCGGCCGCAGGGCTGACGATCGACGGCGCGCGGATCGAGACGTTCGCCGCGGCGTTCGCCGCGCACTGCGACGAGGTGCTCACCGACGACGACCTCAGGCCGCACACGCGGATCGACGCGATCGTCCCCGGCGCCAAGCTCGGGCTCGACCTCTGCGCCGAGCTCGGACGGCTTGCGCCGTTCGGCATCGGCAATCCCGGCGTGACCCTGCTCGCCGGCGGGTGCGAGCTCGTCGACCTGAACACGGTCGGCGAAGGCAAGCATCTTCGTTTCCGCGTCCGCCAGCACGGCCGCGACGCCGGTCAGGCAATCGCCTTCGGCATGGGGGCGCAGCTTGACAGCTTCCGCCGTCCGGGACGCTACGACCTCGCGTTTCGCCTGGCCGAGAACCGCTGGAACGGCACGGTCGCGCCGCAGCTCGTCGTGCGGCGAATCTTCGACGCGGCCGAGAGCTACGCCGAGCTGCGGGAGTGGCTCGCGGGGCAGTGGAGGGCGGGCGAGGCGGCGTGGACACCGGCCGCGCGCGCGGTATTTGCAGAGCTCGAGCTGGCAGGCGGTGCGAAGCGCAGCCTGCTCGAGTCGGCGACCTTCAGGATGCTGCTCGAAGAGAAGCCCGAGCTCGCCGCGGCGGCGTAGCAGCGGGGCGTGACACAGCGTCGAGCTCGCGCAGCATGCGGGCGATCTGGATCAGCTTGCGGGCTTCCCGGCGGCGCGCGAACATGGGCTCCCTTCGTTCATCGGCAAGGCGTCCAGTCCTCCTGAGCGCGGCGTTGGATCCGTAAACCCCAGGGGTACACTGGACCCCATGACGGTGCTCGAGCGGCATCAGGACCTCGTCGACGAGCTGGTCGGGGAGGTTGAGGCGTACAAGCCCGATGTCGACCGGGAGCTTCTCACTCGCGCGTTCGACTATGCGGCCACCGCTCATGCCGGGCAGGTGCGCCAGTCCGGGCAGGAGTTCATCTACCACCCGTGGGGGGTCGCCAAGATCCTCGCGGGGCTGCAGCTCGACGAGCCGACGCTCGCCGCGGCGCTGATGCATGACGTAGTCGAGGACACAGGCGTCGACATCGACGAGCTGCGTGCCGAGTTCGGTGACGAGATCGCCCAGCTCGTCGAGGGCGTGACGAAGCTGACGCGGGTGCAGTTCCGCAGTCGCGAGCATGCCGAGGCCGAGAACTACCGCAAGCTGATCGTGGCGATGGCCGAGGACCTGCGCGTGATCCTGATCAAGCTGGCCGACCGCCTGCACAACCTGCGCACGATCGAGTATCTCGGCAAGCAGAAGCAGCTGCAGAAGGCGCGGGAGACGCTCGAGGTCTACGCGCCGCTTGCACACCGCCTCGGTATCCACGCGCTCAAGTGGGAGCTCGAGGATCTGTCGTTCCAGACGCTGCATCCGCGCAAGTACGAGGAGATCAAGCAGATGGTGTCGGAGCGCCGCACCGACCGCGAGGAGCACGTCCGCGAGGCGGCGATGGTGCTGCAGAAGGAGCTCGACAAGGTCGACATCCCGGCCGAGATCTCGGGACGCGCGAAGCACTTCTATTCGATCTACGACAAGATGGCGAAGAAAGGCCGGGAGTTCAACGAGATCTATGACCTGACCGCGATGCGCGTGATCTCGGAGCGCACGGGTGACGAGGGGACGCGCGATTGTTACGGCGCGCTCGGTCTCATCCACTCGTTGTGGAAGCCGATGCCCGGCCGCTTCAAGGACTTCATCGCGATGCCGAAGTTCAACGCCTACCAGGCGCTGCACACGACGGTGATCGGGCCTCAGGGCCGCCCGCTCGAGATCCAGGTGCGTACGCGCGAGATGCACGAGACGGCCGAGTACGGCGTGGCCGCGCATTGGCTCTACAAGCAGGGCAAGAAGGAGAAGGACGCCGAGTGGGTGCGCTGGGTCAAGCAGCTGATGGACGAGGGAACGACCGACGAGGCCGATCCCCGCGAGTTCATGAAGACGTTCCGCACCGACCTGTTCGACGAGGAGGTGCATGTCTTCACCCCCAAGGGTCAGGTGAAGACGCTGCCGGCGGGCTCGACGCCGATCGACTTCGCGTATGCCGTCCATACGGATGTCGGCCACCGGACCGTCGGCGCGAAGATCAACGGGCGGATCGTGCCGCTGCACTACGCGCTCCGGAACGGTGACTTCGTCGAGATCCTCACCTCGAAGCAGGGGCGCGGGCCGTCGCGCGACTGGATGTCGCTGGCGAAGAGCTCACGTGCCCGGAACAAGATCCGCCAGTGGTTCTCCCGCGAGTCTCGCGAGGACGCGGAGCACAAGGGCCGCGAGGCACTCGAACAGGCGCTGAAGGCACAGAACCTGCCGTACGCGAAGCTCAGGGGCTCGGCCACGCTCGCGCAGGTGATCCGCGACGTCGGCTTCAAGAAGGCCGAGGACTTCTATCTCGCGCTCGGTTCGGGCAAGCTCCAGCCGGGCTCGATCGTCAACAAGGTGATCCAGCGCCTGAAGACGGAGCAGGTCGCCGAGGAGGCGCCGGTCGTCACCAAGTCGCCTCGTGCGCGCGAGACGATCCAGGGCACCGACCTGGGCGTCGTGGTGCCGGGCGTCACCGACGTGCTCGTACGGCTCGCGAAGTGCTGCACGCCGGTGCCGGGCGACGGGATCGTCGGCTACATCTCACTCGGGCGCGGGATCACGATCCACCGCGAGGACTGCCCGAACGTGAAGGCGCTGCGGCGGAACCCGGAGCGGTTCACCCCGGTCGAGTGGGACGGCGCGGTCACGACGAAGAGCTTCCGGGTGCAGATCGCCGTCGATTCGTGGGATCGCCCGCGTCTGCTGGAGGATGTCGCACGGACGTTCGCCGAGCACGGCGCAAACATCGTCAGCTACAGCGGGGGTGTCGAGGATCAGCTGGCGAAGAATCGCTACACGGCCGAGGTTGGCGACCTGAAGGCGTTGCGCACGTTGCTGACGGCGCTCCGCAACCTCGAAGCCGTGTTCGACGCCTACCGCGTCACGCCGTCGTAGCGCCGTCGAACTCGGCGATCCGTTCGCGGAACTCGGGCGGCACCGGAACAGCCTTGCGCTCGGCGAGCGCGATGCAGACGAGCGTCGCCTTGGCCGTCGCCATCAGCGTGTCGCCGTCGTCGTCGATGCGATAGGCGGCGTGGTCGTAGGTGATGCTCGTGCGGCCGATCCGCTCGACGCGCACGAACACCTCGAGCAGGTCGTCGAAGCGTGCGCCGGCGACGTATTCCACCGTCGTCGCGCGCATCGCGAAGTCGACGTCGCCGAGGGTGACACGGCCGAGGTGCCGGTGGAACTCCGTGCGTGCGAGGTCGAAGTACGGGAGGTAGCGGCCGTAGTAGACGACCCCCTGGGCGTCGGTCTCCGAGAAGCCGACACGGGTGTACGCCGCGTAGCGAAACGGCGGCCGCCGGTCGGTCGTGTGCCCGAGCTCGATCACGCGCGGATCGTACTCACGCGGGCGCAGGTGCCAGGACTGAGCGCCGCAAACCTGGTTTCGTGACTTGCAGGTGCTAGCCGCGGATCGCGGCAAGCACGTCGTCGCGCTTCTCTTCCATCAGCGCCTGCGAACGGGCCTCGAGGTTCAGGCGCAGGAGCGGCTCCGTGTTCGAGGGGCGGACGTTGAAGTGCCAGTCGGCGAACTCGACCGAGAGGCCGTCCAGATGGGTGACCTTCCCGTCGGCGCCGAAGCGCTGCTCGAGCTTCACGAGCGTTGCCGCCACGTCGTCCACCGGCGTGTTCAGCTCGCCGGTGATGAAGTACCGCTCACGGAGCGGCGCCAAGACCTCGCTCAGCGAGCCGCGGCGCGAGACAAGCTCGCACATCAGCAGGAACGGCACGGTTCCCGAGTCGGCTTGCGAGAAGTCGCGGAAGTAGTAGTGCGCCGACACCTCACCGGCGAACACCGCATCGACGTCGCGCATCCGTTGCTTGATGAACGCGTGCCCGACGCGGTTGATCAGCGCCTCGCCGCCGGCTCGCTCGATCGCCTCCGGCACCGCCCACGACGCGCGAACGTCGTAGATCACCTTGCCGCCGGGTTCCCTGGCGAGGATGGTCTCGGCGAAGAGGGCGGTCGTGAAGTCGCCTGGCACGAACTCGCCGGTGTCGTCGACGAAGAAGCAACGGTCGGCATCCCCGTCGTACGCCACGCCGAAATCGGCCTTCGCCTCGCGCATCTTCGCGATGATGAACTCACGGTTCTCGGGCAGGAGCGGGTTCGGCTCGTGATTCGGGAACGAGCCGTCGGGCTCGAAGTAACAGCGCACCACGTCGAGCAGCGGCAGACGGTCGAGCACCGGCGGCAACATTGCGCCCGCCATGCCGTTCGCCGCGTCGATCACGATCCGGAGCGGCTTCAGGGCATCGACGTCGATGAACGAGAGCACACGGTCGACGAAGCGCGCCCAGATGTCCTCCTCGCGGATCTCGCCGCGCGGTCCGTCGCGCCAGACACCAGCGACTGCCCGGTCGCGCACGTCGAACAGCCCCGATTCGCCGCCGACGGGCAGCGCTCCGCGGCGGACGATCTTCATGCCCGTGTACTGCTTGGGATTGTGAGACGCGGTGACGGCGATCCCGCCGTCGAGGCCCAGCTCGCCGACGGCGAAGTACACCATCTCCGTGCCGACCATCCCCAGGTCGAGCACCTCGGCGCCGCCGTCGGCCGCACCCTCGCGGACGGCGGCGGCCATCGTGGGCGACGACTCGCGCATGTCGCGTCCGACGGCGATCCGGGCAGGTGAGAACTGCTCGACGTACGCCCGTCCGACGGCGTACGCGCCCTCTTCGTCGAGCTCCGTCGGATAGACGCCGCGGATGTCGTACGCCTTGAATGCTTTCGGGTCGAGCACGCATTCAGCGTAGACAGGCCACGCGGGCTATGCGCCGAGGATCGCCTTGATCGTGTCGGTCGACTCTGCCGTCGGCGATTCGGAGATCACCGTTGCCGGACGCTCGAAGTGCGCGAGCGCGTCTCGGAGCGGCTCCGCCCGCAACGTGCCTTCGCCGTACGGCAGGTGCTTCGTCTCGTTGCGGTTCGCGTACTGGATGTCGGAGAAGTGGATGTGAAACGGCGCGCCTGGCAGGAGCACGTTGTCCACCTGGGTGAGCGCGGCCGCGAACGGCTCCACCGACAGGAAGGCGCCGTCGGAGGTCGCGTGCATGTGCGCGAAGTCGATCACCGGCCTGATCCAGTCGAGCTGGGCCGCGATCTCGACGACGTCGGCCAGAGAGCCGAGCTCCCGCACCCGTCCCATCACCTCGATCCCGAACGGCACCGCCCGATCCTTCCCTTCGAGCCGATCGCGCAGCTCGCCGAGCTGCTCGACCACGGCGGCGATCGCCTCCTCACGTGTGCGGCCGAGCAGGAAGCCCGGGTGGAAGATAACCAGCTCGGCCCCGGCCGCCTTTGCGATCCCCGCCGAGTGGTCGAGCATGCCCACCGCCATGTTCAGCTTCTTCCCGCGCTCCGCGTGGCCCATGAACCCGGCCAGCGGCGCGTGCACCGACAGCGCAATGTCGTGCTCACGGGCCAGCTCGCCGAAGCGGGCCGCGAAGTCGTAGTCCATCCAGAACCGTCCCTCGAAGTCGATCTCGCAGGCCGAGAACCCGCGTTCGAGGAGCGGCGTGAGCGCCTCCTCGGGTGAGTTGCGCGAGGGAACGCGGGCGGGGCCGAAGTGCAGGTGACGGGACATCGAAGCTTCCGATTCTCCTTGAAAACGGGACAACGGCGCGGAGGACGGAGTCCGTCCGGGGCGGTTTCTACTCTGTTTTGCGTGAGCGAGAACCCCTCCCGGATCGACCTGCTGGAGCTCGATATCGACCTTCGCCTCGCCGACCTGTGGCGTGAGGCGGCCGGGATCACCGACTGGTCGCTGGACGTCGTGGCCGCGTTCATGCGCGCCGCCTACGGCAAGGGGTACTGCGACGCGCTGACCGAGGATTCGCCCGGTGCGCTCTGCGCCGACCACGGCTATCGGGTTCCGGCCCGGAAGCACCAGGCTGCACAGCTAAACTCCTGACCGTGCCCACGCGCAGTCCAGCGCGCCTGATCATCGCCCTCTCGGTCGCGGCGGTCCTGGCCGTCTTCCTGGTCTACACGGCCCTCGCCGGCGGCTCGACGCCCCAGCTCACGCCGAGCCAGCTCGCGGGCCACACCGGCAAGGTCTCTGCGGTCGGCGCCGTCGTCGGGCCGCTGCTGGGCGACTCGCACTCGGCGGCCGGCCTGCGCTTCGGACTGAAGAACATCACCGGCAAGAGCGCCGTCGTCCCGGTCGTCTACCACGGCGACAAGCCGCCGCCGCTGTTCGCAGTCGGCCGGCACGTCGTGGTCAGCGGGAGCTACGCGAACGGGAAGGTGACGGGCACCGACATCCTGACCAAGTGCCCGTCCAAGTACCAAGCCTCGAAGCCAACGGCCTAATGACCGCGGGGGCACGTGGCTGACCTCGGACGGGCGGCGCTCGCCGTCACGCTGCTGCTCTCCGTCTACGCGCTCGTCGTCGGCTCGTATGCAGCGTTCAGCAACCGGCGCCGGCTGGCGACCTCGGCACGAAACGCGCTCCTCTGCGCCTTCGGCTCGACGCTGCTCGCGGCCGGCATCCTGGCGAGCGCGCTCTACCGGCACGACTTTTCGTTCGTCTACGTCGCGCAGCACACGAACCGCACGCT
>Ga0157370_10007324_pt1 | contig 12042 bp, 10 predicted proteins | sample C35metaG_FD_113463 | JGI IMG/M metagenome (GOLD analysis project Ga0157370, IMG submission 113463) | Corn rhizosphere microbial communities from Kellogg Biological Station, Michigan, USA - C3-5 metaG | ecosystem: Host-associated > Plants > Roots > Rhizosphere > Soil | place: USA: Michigan... | reverse complement strand
TGCCTCCTCTGCGCGAGCGGGCGGTCGACATCCCGTTGCTCGCGCAGCATTTCCTGACGCACATCGCCGGTCCGTCGGCCACGGGGTTCAGCGCCGACGCCATCGCGCTGCTCCAGGACTATCCATGGCCCGGCAACGTGCGTGAACTGCACAACGTGCTCGAGCGGGTGGCGCTCCTGACCCGTGACAGCGCGCAGGAGATTCGGGCGCAGGACCTTCCTCTCGCCAACGCGCCCTCCGCCTCTCGAATCGGCGTGGGCTCGCCCACGACGCTGGCGGAGCTCGAGCGCCAGCACATCGCGGCGGTGCTCGAGCAGACCAAGTGGCATCAGGGGAAAGCCGCGAAGCTGCTCGGCATCTCGTCCAAGACGCTGTATCGCAAAATTCGGGAGTACGGGTTCCGGCGAAGCAAGCCGGCGGGTTGACGCGTATGGGGTGCGCGTATGGGGTGGAGGTCCACCCCCCACCATCCACCCCGACTCATCCGTGTCTAGGTTTGGGGCATGCGCATCCTGGTCATCGAAGACGATCCGACGGTTGGGCAATACGTCAAACGCGGATTGGAGGAGCACCGCTGGTCCGTCGATCTCGTGGCGGACGGCGAAGAGGGGGAGCGGCGCGCGGGCTCCGAGGCGTACGATCTCGTGGTGCTCGACATGCGCCTGCCTGGGAAGTCCGGGCTCGAAGTGTTGAACTCGCTACGCGGCCGCGGATTCCAGCGGCCGGTCCTCGTGCTCACGGCGCAGGACGCGGTCGACGCCAAGGTCACGGCACTTCGGGCGGGCGCTGACGACTACGTCACCAAGCCGTTCGCCTTCGAGGAGCTGCTGGCGCGAGTCGAAGCCCTTGCGCGGCGGCCGCGCGCACTGGCGTCGCAGGTCCTCATGGTCGGCGATCTCGTGCTCGACCAAGCAACGCGCGAGGTCCGGCGTGGCGGGGAACTGATCGACCTCACGCCGAAGGAGTATACCGTGCTCGAGTATCTCATGCGGCACGCCGGACGCGTCATGAGCCGGACGCTGATCACGGAATATGCTTGGGGGTATCACTTTGATCCGGGCACCAACATCGTGGACGTCGTGATCAACCATCTTCGCAAGAAGATCGACGCCAAGCACCAGAAGCGGATGATCACGACGGTGCGCGGGGTTGGCTATATGATCAAAGACGGGTGATTGACGAATGGCTTCGACGCGCGCACGCCTGACGATCTCGTACGCCCTCGTCCTGCTGGGGACGATGGTCGCATTCGGTGTGGCGTTGGCCGTCGGCCGCTCCAAGGAGGCCATTCAGATCCAGCTCGGCGAAGACGCGTTTCGCGTTGCCGACAATGTGCTGTACACGATTCAGAGCGCGCAGCTCGCCTTCAAGCGGCTGACGTTCGTCGACAGTACGAGCGGCCCGATGCCGGTCATCAAAAGCACGAAGGAGCTGGCCGACGTCCTCGATCCGCTGCCGGGATACTTCATGGTGCTCGATCAGGCGGGCAAGCTGCTCTACTCGTCGGCGCTGATGCGGCTGTTGTCGGGCGACGACCAGACCGCCCTCCTCCGAAGCGTGCTGCAACTGACTGACGAGACGGGCGGGGTGATCGTGCCGGTGCGCGGGGATTCTCTGCGCCTGCTCGAGGTGACGCGGCGCAACGTGCTCGTGGGCGGGAACATCTCGCGCGTCGTCGCCGCGCTGCCGACCAACCTCGCCGAGCTCCCGACCTCGCTGCTGGTCGGGACGATGATCGTCGTGGCGCCGATCATCTTCATCGTGTCGATGCTCGTGGCGTACTTCGTGGTGGGCAACGCCTTCCAGCCGGTGGACCAGTTGATCAACGAAGTGGAGGCGATCACCGACGGCCGAAGCCTGCACCGGCGGCTGCCGGCGGACACGAGCAACGACGAGCTCTCGCGACTGAGCCTGACGGTCAACGCCATGCTCTCCCGGCTCGAGAGCTCGTTTGCCGGGTTGCGTCGCTTCACGGCGGACGCGAGCCACGAGCTCAAGACGCCCCTCACCGTACTGCGGGCCGACGTCGAGCGGGCCATGCACCCGGGAACCAACCGCGCCGATCGCATGGTGGCGCTCGAGGAAGCGCTGCAGGAGACGGCGCGGATGGCCGATCTGGTCGATAGTCTGCTCACGCTGGCGCGCGCCGACGAGGGTCGGTTCGACATCCATCGGACGCCGGTCGAGCTCGAGCCGCTAGTGCGCGAGGTGTACGAGACGGCGGTGATTCTCGGCGAGGACGCCGGGCTGACGCTGTCGCTCTCGGCGCTCGAGGACGGCGTCGTGATGGGCGACCGCACGCGCCTTCGGCAACTGTTGTTGAACCTCGTCACGAACGCGATCAAGTACACGCCGCGCGGGGGCCACGTGGAGGTCGCCGTGACGCACAAGTCGAACGACGAGGTGGCGATCACGGTGCGCGATACGGGCATCGGCATCGCCGCCGGCGACCAGACGCACATCTTCGATCGCTTCTGGCGCGCCGACCGCGTGCGGTCGCGAGCGTCGGAGCGGGGCGGGTTCGGGCTCGGCCTGTCGATCGCGCAATGGATCGTGCACGCGCACGGCGGAAGCATCAGCGTGCAATCGCGGCTGGGGCGGGGGACGCTGTTCACGGTGCTGCTCCCGATCGTGCCGGGAACGTTGGCGAAGACGTCGGTGAACGCCCGGGCAAAGCCCTCGGTGGAAGAAGCGATCGAGTCGGCGGAAAGCTGATACGTGACGCAACGTCGCATGTCCGAAAGCGGCTTCTAACATCGGCTTCACCAACTCTTAATCTTCCGGGCATTCCGTCAGGCCTGCTGAGGAATAGCTTATCCAACCAGACTGTTCGCGCGTTTCCTCAGTGTACCCGATCAGGCCAAACGAGACATGTTCGACAACCTCATCGAGTCCAGGGCATCAAAGCAGAGGCGTGCGGGCGGCACTTTTCTGAGCGTCGTCGTTCATGCCGTGCTGATCTCCGCTGCGGTGATCGGCACCTTGCACGCGAGCCAGGGGCTCGAGAAGCCAAAGGCGGAGAAGGTCGAGTTCGTCACTGTCAAGAAGGACGAGCCGCCTCCGCCGAAAGAAGTGCCGAAGCCGCCGCCGGACGTGGTCATGAAGGCGCCGCCGCCGAAAGGCTTCCAGGTGCTGACCGCGCCGATCAAGATCCCAGACGTCCTCCCCGACATCGACCTGTCCAAGAAGGTCACGAACGAGGAAGACTTCACGGGTAAGGGTGTAGCGGGTGGTATCGCCAAGGGCGTCGTTGGCGGAACGCCGCAGCCCGCGAACGACAACCAGACCTACTTCGAGTTCCAGGTCGAGAAGCAGGTGTCGCCGGTGCCGGGTAATTCGGCGCCGCGCTACCCCGACATGCTTCGCTCGGCCAACGTCGAAGGCGAAGTGCTGGCGCAGTTCGTGGTCGACACCACGGGTAAGGCCGACATGAGCACGTTCAAGGTGCTCAAGACGACCCACGACCTCTTCACCAACGCCGTCAAGTCGTCGCTGCCGAACATGAAGTTCTATCCGGCGGAAGTTGGCGGCCACAAGGTGAAGCAGCTCGTCCAGATGCCATTCCAGTTCTCACTCACCAAGTAGCTCGAGCACCTCAGAGTAACTCACCGGAGACTAGTCGATATGGATCTCTCACTTCTTGGCATGTGGCACGCGATGGGCAACTTTGCCAAGGGCATCGTTGTCACCATGGCGATCATGTCCATCTATTCGCTGACGATCACGGTCTCCAAGTGGTGGAGCCTTCGGAAAGCGCAGAAAGAAACGATCAAGTTCGCGCCTGAGTTCTCGCAGTTCCTCGAGGAAGACAACCTCACCGAGGCCATTCGTCTGGCGGAGAGCTATAAGAAGTCGCACGTCGCGCTCGTTCTCGGCGGCGCGCTGGGCGAAGTGAAGCCGTTGATCGCCGACGGCTCGGTGACGGTGTCGGACATCAACTCGGCCGAACGCGCCGTCGAGCGCAACATGCTGCTCGAGATCACGAACCTGAAGCGCGGCATGGCGGTGCTCGCCACGGTCGGCGCCACGGCGCCGTTCGTCGGACTGCTCGGTACCACGATGGGCGTCGTCAACTCGTTCACCGGCATGGCGGCGTCGGGTTCCGGCGGTCTGGCCGCGATCGGCGGTGGTATCGCCGAGGCGCTCATCACGACGGCGTTCGGTCTGCTCGTCGCGATCCCGGCCGTGTGGGCGTACAACTACTTCACGACGAAGATCGACAACCTCACGGCCGAGATGACGTACGTCTCCAAGGAGATGATCGATTACCTCATCAAGGGCGTCTCCGGCGAGTTCGGCCGGTCGCGCTTCACGCGTGAGTTCAACACGGCGGGTGGTGGCAGCGGCAGCGCCGGCCCGATCTCGACCTGATCGACTCTCACCGTTGAGGAGGTAGTCCAATGGCCATGTCAGCAGGTGGGGGCCAGGGAGCCGTTCAGTCGACGCCAAACGTGACGCCGATGGTGGACGTCATGCTGGTCTTGCTGATCATCTTCATGGTGGTTGCGCCGGCGCTGTTGGCGGGATTCAACGCCGACCCGCCGCAGGCGCAGAACATCAAGGACCATCCCGAGGACGATCAGACCGATCAGGTGCTCGGCATCGACAAGGATGGGAATTACTATCTGAACAAGAAGCCCATCCGCCAAGAAGATATCGGCGCCGCGCTCAAGCACGTCTACGTCGACACGCCGCGCGACGACTACATCATGTACTTCAAGGCGGACAAGAACATCGACTACAGCAAGGTCCTCGACATCATGGATATCGCGATGAAGAACGGCGTCCGATTGGTCGGGATGATCAGCGATCAGAAGCCGGGCACGGTGTCGATGATTCCTGGCGATTCCAAGCAGCAGACGCCCGCGCCGGTTGCGGGAGGAGCCAAGTAATGGCCATGTCATCAGGCGGGGGCGCCGGCCTCTCGAACGACATCAATGTCACGCCGATGATCGACGTGCTGCTCGTGCTCTTGATCATCTTCATGGCGGTGTTGCCGTCCATGCGAAAGGCGATCGACATCCAACTTCCCGATCCGAACCCGACCGTGCAGCCGGCGAACGCCAAGAGCGATCAGATCGTGCTCGAGGTCAAGCCGGGTGGACAGTTCGCGATCAACAGCGAAGTGCAGACGCGCGATCACCTGGCGGCGCGGTTGAAGGAGATCTACGACCCGCGTCCGGAGAAAGTCATCTTTGTGAAGGGGAACCCGGGCGTACCATACGGCGACGTGATCTTCGCGATGGACGCGGCGCGCGGCGCAATCGGAGTGCACTCCGTGATCGGCATTCCGCCAAAGGACACGCCTGGCTCGACGCCGGCCGCAGCAAAGTAGTCGAGCTCGAGGTTGGACTCTCTTACGGCGGACGAACCCTTTTGGGGTCGTCCGCCGTATAAATTTCCACATCTCGCGGGCGTGGCAGTCGACGGCGGCAACCCTGATGGATTCATTCCCCGATTCGAATCGCGTTTCGGCAGCCGGCCCGGCACGGCACCGGCCGCTTCCGGCCGTCGGTCTCCCGGTCAAGCGGGAAGACCGGCGAGGGTGGGGACTGCTCTCGATGGTGCTGCACCTCCTGCTCGTCATGCTGCTCATCACGCCGCTCGCCTCGCATGAAGGCCTCGTGATCGAGCATCCACAGGGGGCCGGCGGCCCGGGTCCGGCGGGCGGCGGTGGCGGCGGCAAACGGGGGACCGGCGGCGTGCAGGAGCACGTCCAGTACGTCCAGGTTGCGCCACCGGCGGCCAAGCCGCAGCGGGCAATAGTCCCACCGCCTCCCGTCGTTCAGCCCAAGCCCCAGCCCAAGCCTGTGCCCCCGCCTCCCGTCGTGAAGCCGGCGGAGCTCACGCCGGCAATCCAGCCGGAGACCAAAGTCGCGGTGGCCGCAAAGCCGCCGGAGGCGGCGGCACCAATTCCAGGAAATGGCGGTGGAACGGGACGTGACGGGTCCGCGGGCAGCGGTCCCGGATCGGGTGGCGGCTTCGGCTCGGGGCAGGGCACGGGACGCGGAGCCGGAAACGGTCCGGGAACCGGCGGTGGCACCCAGGCGAACTTTCCGCCGAGCCCCACGGAGATGTTCATCCCGCCGCTTCCGATGCCCGACAAGGTGCGCGGATTCCACCTGGTGGCCGAATACGACGTTGATTCGACCGGCAAGGTGGTGGATTTCACGTTCACGCCGACGCGCGACGGGTCGTACAACGATCGTCTCAGGGATGTGCTCAAGAGCTTCAAGTTCCGTCCCGGAACGAGGCCCGACGGGACGCCGATCCGCATGAAGGCGCAGATTATCTACGACTTCTGAGCGGCCTTCTGACGGCGGTCTCTAGCCAACCGTGGCCGTCATCTCTATCATTACGCGATCTCCCGAAACCGCAGGGCCCATGATGAACACCATGGGCTTTTTTTCTGCCCTTCCCAGGACCCCAACACCGATGAATCTGATGGAGAATGCGTTCCGTCGTACACTCCCCATCATGCTCGCCCTGGTGATGGCGGCGCTCGCGCTGCCGCTCCACGGTGCGTCCCTGATGGCCCAGACCGGCACCTCCCCGCAACGTGCCGGTGGCGAAGCGAATCTCGTCATTCCCGACCTTTCACAAGTCCAATTCCTCGGCGTGGCAGGGACGACGCTGCTGACGTGGGGGCTCGTGATCTGCGCGCTCGGCCTCATCTTCGGGCTCGTGATCTACACGCGGCTCAAGAACATGGCCGTGCACTCGTCCATGCGCGCCATCTCGGAGCTCATCTACGAGACGTGCAAGACATACCTGATCACCCAAGGCAAGTTCATCCTGTTGCTGGAAGTGTTCATCGGCGTGGTGATCGCCTTGTACTTCGGGGTGCTGCAGCACTTCACGCTGATCAAGGTGATCGTCATCCTGGCGTTCAGTCTGATCGGCATCGCGGGCAGCTACGGCGTTGCCTGGTTCGGCATCCGTGTCAACACGTTCGCCAACTCGCGCACGGCGTTCGCGGCACTGCGCGGGAAGCCCTACCCGTGCTACGCGATCCCGCTCAGCGCTGGCATGAGCATCGGAATGCTGCTCATCTCGGTCGAGCTGGTCTTGATGCTCTCGATTCTGCTGTTCATCCCCGGCGACTACGCGGGCCCGTGTTTCATCGGCTTCGCCATCGGCGAATCGCTCGGCGCCGCGGCGCTGCGTATCGCCGGCGGCATCTTCACCAAGATCGCGGACATCGGCGCCGACTTGATGAAGATCGTCTTCAACGTGAAGGAAGACGACGCGCGCAATCCTGGCGTCGTTGCCGATTGTACCGGTGACAATGCCGGTGACTCGGTCGGCCCGAGCGCTGACGGCTTCGAGACCTACGGTGTGACAGGCGTCGCGTTGATCTCGTTCATCGTACTCGCCGTGCGCGAGCCCAGAGTGCAGGTGCAACTGCTGGTGTGGATCTTCGCGATGCGCATCATGATGGTCATCGCCAGCGGCGGGTCGTATCTCATCAACGCCGCGATCGCGAAGGCGCGCTACGCAAACGTCGACAAGATGAACTTCGAGGCGCCGCTCACCTTCCTCGTCTGGCTGACGTCGATCATCTCGGTGGTGCTCACGTACATCGTCTCGTACCTGATGCTGCCGGACCTGGGCGACGGCACGCTGTGGTGGAAGCTGTCGAGCGTGATCACGTGCGGCACGCTCGCCGGCGCGATCATTCCCGAGCTCGTGAAGGTCTTCACCTCGACGGAATCGCGGCACGTGGCCGAGGTGGTGACATCGTCGCGCGAAGGCGGCGCGTCGCTGAACATTCTGTCGGGGCTCGTCGCCGGAAACTTCAGCGCCTTCTGGCTCGGCATCACGATCATGGGTTTGATGTCGGTCGGCTACCTGGTGAGCACGCTGGGCATGGGAGCGTTGATGGTGGCTCCCGCGGTGTTCGCCTTCGGTCTCGTGGCATTCGGGTTCCTGGGCATGGGACCGGTCACGATCGCGGTCGACTCGTACGGGCCGGTGACGGACAACGCGCAATCGGTGTTCGAGCTCTCGACCATCGAGCAGATCCCGAGCGCGCCCGAGGAGATCAAGCGCGATCACGGGTTCACCGTGAACTTCGAGAAGGCGAAACACTTCCTCGAGGAGAATGACGGCGCGGGCAACACGTTCAAGGCGACGGCCAAGCCCGTTCTCATCGGTACGGCGGTCGTCGGCGCGACGACGATGATTTTCTCGATCATCGTGGCGCTGACCAACGGCCTCACGACGAACCTCGAGAATCTGTCGATCCTGCACGCGCCGTTCCTGCTCGGGCTGCTGACGGGCGGCGCGATCATCTACTGGTTCACCGGCGCGTCCACCCAGGCGGTGACGACCGGCGCCTATCGCGCGGTGGAGTTCATCAAGGCGAACATGAATCTCGAGAGCACCGAGGCGGCGTCGGTGTCGGACAGCAAGAAGGTCGTCGAGATCTGCACGAAGTACGCGCAGAAGGGGATGCTCAACATTTTCTTCACCGTCTTCTTCGCCACGCTCGCGTTCGCGTTCGTCGAGCCGTTCTTCTTCATCGGCTACCTGATCTCGATCGCGATGTTCGGGTTGTACCAGGCGATCTTCATGGCGAACGCTGGCGGCGCCTGGGACAATGCCAAGAAGATCGTCGAGGTCGAGCTGAAGCAGAAAGGCACGGCGCTGCACGCGGCGACCGTGGTCGGCGACACGGTGGGCGATCCGTTCAAGGACACGTCGTCGGTGGCCCTCAATCCGATCATCAAGTTCACGACGCTGTTCGGGTTGCTCGCGGTGGAGCTGGCGGTGTCGCTCACCGAGCAGCGTGGTCCCGGTCTGGGCCATGTGCTCGCGGCCGTCTTCTTCCTCGTGTCGATCGCGTTCGTGTACCGGTCGTTCTACGGCATGCGGATCGAGAGTGGCGAGAAGGTCATTGCTTAGCGGCTCATGAATCAACTTTTCGCGAGGAAGTCGGTTGCCGACTTCGAGGCCGACGTCGCCACGCACGGCGGCCTCAAACGGACGCTCGGAAAATGGCATCTCACCGCGCTCGGTGTTGGCGCCACGATCGGCGCCGGCATCTTCGCGACGACCGGGACCGCGATCGTGGGAGACGCGGCGCGTCCCGGCGCGGGGCCGGCGATCATCTTCTCGTTCATTCTCACCGCGGTCGCCTGCGGCTTCGCCGCGCTGTGCTACGCGGAGTTCGCGGCGATGGTTCCGATCTCCGGATCGGCGTACACGTACGCGTACGCGTCGATCGGCGAGTTCGTGGCGTGGATCATCGGGTGGGACCTGATCATCGAGTACGCGGTCGGCAACATCGGCGTCGCGATCGGATGGGCGGGGTACTTTCGAGAGCTGATCAGGCACTTTGGCCTCGATCTCCCGCCGTGGCTCGCGACCGACTATCGCTCGGCGCACGACGCCTTCACCGCGGTGGGCGCGGCCGCCGGCGGAGCGGTCGACGCAACCACGCAGTATCTCGCGGCCGCGTGGAGCACGGCGCCGCACATTTTCGGCTTCCCGCTCATCATCAATCTGCCGGCCGTCGCGGTCGTCGCGCTGATCACGATCATCCTCGTCATCGGAATCCGGGAGTCGGCCGACACGAACAACGCCATGGTGCTGCTCAAGGTCGGCATCATCCTGTTCTTCATCGCCATCGGAATTTTTCTGATCCGGCCGCATAACTGGACCAACCCCGCGACCGGAGGGTTCGCCCCGAATGGGGCCGCGGGCATCAGCGCGGCGGCGGCGATCATCTTCTTCAGCTACATCGGATTCGACGCCGTGTCGACCGCCGCCGAGGAGACGAAGGATCCGCCGCGGGACATGCCCTTCGGCATCATTATGAGCTTGCTCATCACGACCGTGTTGTACATCGCGATCTCCATCGTGATGACCGGCATGGCGCCGTGGAAGCAGCTCGGGACGGCGGAGCCCATGATCACGGCGCTCCAGTTCGCGTCCGGTCCGCCCGCGCTCCTGAACGCGTCGCGGCTCATCATCTCGCTCGGCGCGGTCATCGCGATGGGCAGCGTGCTGCTCGTCTTTCAGCTCGGCCAGCCGCGCATCTTCTTCTCGATGGCGCGCGACGGCCTGCTGCCGCCGGTGCTGGCGAAGGTCCATCCGAAGTACAAGACGCCGTACGTCGGGACGATTCTGACCGGCGTGTTCGTCGCGGCGTTCGCGGCCTTCGCGAACATCGCCGAGGTGGTGGATCTCACCAACATCGGGACGTTGTTCGCGTTCGTGCTCGTCTCGGCCGGCGTGATTTTCCTCCGCCGCATCGATCCGAAACGGCCGCGTCCGTTTCGGGTACCGTGGGTTCCGCTCACGCCGCTCATCTCGATCGTGGCGTGCATCTATCTGATGCTGCAGCTTCCAGTGGTCACCTGGATCCGCTTCGCCATTTGGCTCGTCGTCGGGCTCGTCATCTACTTTACGTACGGATACACGCACTCGACGCTTCGGCGTCGGACCGCTGAGGGAGGACGTACACGGTGAGCTTGGCCGGACAAGACGCAGGCGCCGCCGATCGGGCAGGCGAACCACCGAAAGCGTTCTGGCGCCGAATCACGCTGTCGCAGTGGATCGGCGTGGCGATGGTCCTCGGGATCGCCGTCGGTTGGATATTCCCGGAATCGGCACGTGACGCCCATGGCGGCTGGGCTGCCACCGATTTGAACGTCCTGTCGTCGATCTTCCTGCGGATGATCAAGTCGCTGATCGTGCCGCTGCTGTTCGGCACGCTGGTGGTCGGCATCGCGGGCCACGGCGACGACATGAAGCGCGTTGGACGGCTCGCGCTGCGATCGATCATTTACTTCGAGTTGGTGACCACGCTGGCGCTGGCCATTGGCCTGATCGCGGTGAACGTCGTGAAGCCGGGGCGCGGCGTCGACATCGGTGCGGCGTCGGCCAAGGAAGGCGCCGAGTATGCGTCGACGCACACGACGCTCACCGGGGTCATCGAGCACACGGTTCCACAGAGCTTCTTCGAGGCGGCGGACAAGAACGAAGTGCTGCAGATCGTATTCTTCGCGATCATCTTCGCCGTCGCCCTGTCCAAGGTGCAGGGGTCGGGCAAAACGTTCATGCTCGCCGCGTGCGAGAGCCTGTCGGAGGTCATGTTCAAGTTCGTGGGGATCGTCATGGGGTACGCACCGATCGGAATCGGCGCGGCGATCGCCGTGACGGTGTCCAAGGGCGGGCTGGGCATTCTTCGAAACCTGGGCATTCTGGTCGGCACGCTCTACGCCGCGCTGATCGTGTTCGTGATCTGTGTATTCATTCCGATCGCGCTGGCGTTTCGCGTGCCGCTGCGGCGATTCATCCGCGCCGTGCGAGAGCCCTGGTTGATCGCGTTCACGACCGCCTCGTCGGAGGCGGCGTTCCCGCTGGCCATGGAGCGGATGGAGCAGATCGGTGTGCCGCGCCGGATCGTGGCGTTCGTGCTGCCGACCGGCTACTCGTTCAACCTCGACGGCAGTACGCTCTATCTGGCGCTGGCGTCGGTGTTCGTAGCTCAGGCCGCCGGCATCGACATGCCGATCTCGACGCAGCTCGTGATGATGCTGACGCTGATGCTCACGAGCAAAGGTGTTGCGGCCGTCCCCCGGGCGTCGCTGGTGATCCTGTCGGGTGCGCTGGCGCAGTTCGGCTTGCCCTTGCAGGCAGTCGCGGTCATTCTTGGAGTTGACGCGCTGATGGACATGGGGCGGACATCCCTCAACGTCGTCGGCAATTGCTTGGCGACGGTCGTGATGGCGCGGTGGGAAGGGGATTTCGACAGGCCGGCGGCGTCGGTGCCGGTGGCCGATGCGGCGGTGGGCGAAGCGCTCCGCGTGCCGGCGGTGCAGACGCCTGACGCCGTGTAGTCGCCGGGCGTTACAGCCCACTCATACTAGATATCTCATACGCCGAGGGGTGAGTCCATGGCGACCTCGTTCAAGGTGAATGGCAAGGCCACGACGGTCGACGCCCCGCCGGACATGCCGCTTCTCTGGGTGTTGCGCGACGTGCTCGATCTCAAGGGCACCAAGTTCGGCTGCGGCATCGGCCAGTGCGCGG
>Ga0157370_10007321_pt1 | contig 12043 bp, 13 predicted proteins | sample C35metaG_FD_113463 | JGI IMG/M metagenome (GOLD analysis project Ga0157370, IMG submission 113463) | Corn rhizosphere microbial communities from Kellogg Biological Station, Michigan, USA - C3-5 metaG | ecosystem: Host-associated > Plants > Roots > Rhizosphere > Soil | place: USA: Michigan... | reverse complement strand
TCACTAAATTAATTTTGAATTCGGTTTGTTTACAACTTTGCAATCACAACCCTTAAAAAAATTAAAAGAGATTGACTTTGTTATCAAATCAATCTCTTTACATGTAATTGAAAAAAAGTGACCCCGTTAGGACAGTTTTCAAACCAATTGTTAGAAAGATTCAGGAAAATATATGAATTAAAGGCAGTTATACCGGTCCGGATGTTACAACCTGCAATATTGCATGGAAAGATGAAAGTGGCGTAGTTATTACATTTATATTCCCTCGCAGGTTTCTAACCAATAATATATAGGAAAGTGGTACAGGGTTCGCGGTTTCTTTGCTTACTTTCTTTTTAAAAGAAAGTAAGTTTAAACAAATAATAAAAAAACTAATTAAAAAGTTGCTGCTTAACAGAGTTAATACATAGCCCAGTGTACTTGCAGAATTCTTCGATAGTTACAAGGTGATGGTCCTCTTTGGAGAACTTCACTTTTATTTTCTTAATTATATCCCTACCCCACCGTTCACTTTTACCAGTTATTATCTGAACGTCTTTTGGGTATATACAAATTCTTTCCATACGAATCTATTTTTAATACTCTATCCATACTTAAGCTATACTTAACCTATTAAGAAGCCTAATGCAAATTTACTACAAATTTTAGTAGGAATAAATGGTTCACTTTGGAAAAATCGGCAGGAAGTGTAAAGAGCGGCAGGCCTTATTTGGTAAGGGTTTCAAGAGATTATAATTTTGGAGTCGACGTGATTTTATTACTAATTTATTAAATTTTCAATCATGGCCAAATTAACAGGCATTCTTAAAATAGAAGGAACCTTACAGGATATGACCTTCTATAAAACACAAGATGGACATCTTGTAAAAACAAAAAGCGGTGTAAGTGGCGATCGTATCGCAAATGATCCTGCGTTTATTCGTACCCGTGAGAACGGTGCAGAATTCGGATCCGCCGCAACGGCTGGCAAATTGCTACGGGATACAGCCCGTCTTATGATTCAGTCAGCTTCTGATAACCGGGTAACTTCAAGGATCACCCAACTGATGACCCAAATTCAAACGCTGGATACAACCAACGCAAGAGGTGAAAGAAAGGTGAGCCTGGGTATCGTAACTCCGGAGGGAGCAAACCTTGTGAAAGGATTTAATTTCAATATTAAATCTATTCTTGGTTCGGTTCTTTTCAAAGCATACTCAGTTGATACTTCAACGGGAGTAATTTCCCTTGGTAGCCTAACTCCGATTAATGACGTTAAAGCTGTAACCGGTGCAACGCACATTTCTTTGAAGGGAGCTTTCGCAGCAATTAACTTCGAAACTGGTGAGAATGAAATCCAGTATACCAACGAAGAAAATCTCGCAATTGATGGAGTATCTACTCCTGTAACCTTAACGCCGATTGCTGTACCAACGGTTGTTGGAACAAAACTTTTCCTGTTGGAAATAGCATATTTCCAGGAAGTTAACAGCGTTCAGTATACGCTTAATAACGGTGCATTTAATGCTCTTTCAATAATTGATTTAGCGAATCCGCCTATTTAAAGTAAGCGATAAAGTTTTTTGCCTTCCCGAAACGGAAGGCTTTTTTATTTAGGGTAGTGAATGAACATAGTACTTTATTTGAACTGCATAGGCAACCAACAGCGCAAGTGAATTAGCATTTCCAAAAGGAAACGGAATAAATGATGGCTTTGTGTGTTGGCTTTGCGTTTATGCCGTAGTCTTTTGGAAACCCATAGGGCTTGTGCTAATGAACGGGCTATCTTTGCTGATGCAGTGAATACAGGATATTCTGCCTGACGCCTTCAAAGATTTTGATAGTGGATAATTGACCTACTGGAAGTTTTCTAATATTTCTTTCAAATCCTTAACGTCATCTTCAAAATGTGAAGTGAGAGTAGTAAGGTTTTCACTCAAATAATGCTTCTCCATTTTTATTCCTTTGATGCTACTCATGCAGCCACTTGCTATATCAGACATTTTTTGTGTGCGTTCATCTAATCTCATTTCCGCAAGTATGTGAGCAAGGGGCAAAAAGAATTGTGTCTCAAGTATGTAAATGTCGTAATCGCCTGTCTCTATTTTAGGCATTATTTCCTTAGAAAAGAGATCAACTAAGGCTTTATAATTTGGATTTTGGATTGGGTCACCCTTAACCTCCTTTTCAATTTGAATCCCTAAATTAGCCATTTCCTTCATTAGCTCCTGTAACCCTAATGTTAACTGACTGGTATGTGAAGATGTGCCATCGAGATAATCGTTGAACTTCGCCTTAACATTTTCATAGTTACTCATTACAATTGTAACGAAGGCCGTAATCTTACTGGAAAGTAATATTGAAGCCTTAAAGTCCTTTGATAAATTAGTTTGGAAATATTTGATTAGTTCTGTCTTATCAAGTGAGCTGAAAACCTCACAATCTAATGGTGTTAGAATTCTCAACTTGGGGATACCAAAAACTTCCTTGTTATGTTCAACTAAAAATTCTTTTAAAGATGCAATTTGATTTAAAATAGGCATTTCAAGACTGGCTAATTCAGCTTGCCATCTTTCACCGGCTTTTTTAATTTGTTTTTGGTCTTTTAAATAGTCAAGAAACTTGTTGACCCCAATCCCCAATAAAAGTGTAAGAATTGGAAAGATATATTTGAAGTAATCTAGGTTGTTGTTTTCTTCAAGGATAATTCTTACGTCATTTGCCTGAAGGACATTTTTCGGAATGGAGATAGTATCCTTCTTATTCGCTTTAATGGTATCATAAGAGTGCTTCTTTATAAAACTGTCCTGTTTAACTTTTACTCCTTGTGAGAGCACCAAACTCGATGACAGTACCAATAATATAGTTAGAAATTTAGCCATAAGGTTTTTGCACCTAAATATACGCACCTTTTCATGCGCATTATTGACTTGCATCAATACCAATGCACCGCTTTTTTATTTTCATTCTTCCGAGCATTAGCAAAAAGGTAATAGCGCCTGCGGCCAAAAAGAAGCATAGCCGGGTGGCACACTTGTCCACCCTGTAGCGTTGATGCGTGCCGCACAAGAGGCAATGGAGTGAGGAACGAACGGAATTGACGAGCGTGCGCCTGCTAAGGTGGTGGCAAAGAAGCCCGTCAGGGCGATGCCAGCTACGTAATACGCAAGGGTTTGGCATGTGTTTTTGTTTTCGGTCAGGCGTTGCAGTTAGGTTACAAAAACCATGACAAACCCGCAGCCGAAGCAGGCACGAAAGGCACGCAAAATTATAGGCAGCGGGTGGCCTGAATGCGACTGAAGTGAATGGAGGACGTAGTGGAGCGGAATGGAACCCAATGAGCACTTCGGCGTAGCTCAGTGTGACAGCCAGGGCTTGCGAAAAGGAATGTGCACACTTCGGGTAGGCTTGTGTGTTAGGTAGGTGTGCCATGCCTTGAAGCAAATTGTTTAGCTGCGAACGAGGTGTAATGAAGCGTAACGAAGGACGAAATGAACGAAGTGGCATGAAGGACACAGGTAGCTGCCACGAACGTAGGCTGAAGGAGCTGCAAGTAGTGTGACAAACTGCGTAGCGAAGCGGAGCACCCGAAGGGCATTGCAGCTTTGCCAATTCCATAAAAGTTTTATAAAGAGATTTATTGGCAATGCTGCAATGGTTTGGCGCATCTACTTGCCGACAAAGCCGGAGAGAGACTTTATTACCTTTTATTTTGCTGTAGAACGAAGTGGAGCAGCAAAAAACAAATCGTGGCGAAGCCAGACAATACTTTTTTTATAAGAATTAATCGGGAAGTTTGGACTTATTTATTTTGGAATGAAATACCCGTGCCAAGGGACGAAGTTCCGTTGGCAGATGCCAAACTGTAAGAAGTGTATGATTAGAAAAAACAAATAAGGTTTCACCATACAACCTCAGGTTATTTGCATGTTTGCGTTCATTCCATAACTCATCTAAATATTTTTTAAGATGTCCATTAGTATTCTTTCTTTTTAAACCAGATTCGAATGCTTTTTTTGACATTCTTTCAAGGGTAGATTCGTTCCATCGAAAGCGTTGCCGGGCTCGCTTACATGCATGCTCAGTGAGTGCAACTCTTGAATTATGTATGTTAGTATTTGATGGCATTATAAACTTTTAACGTTCTCCCATGTCAAATTATTATTTGGTGCTTAGAAAATTTTTATCAAATAAAAAAAGCCCACTAAACGTGGGCAAACAAACCGGCAGGAAGCTCTAAAACGGGAGAGAAAGAGAAACCAAGACGGGAAGAATAAACAAAGGAACCGGGAGACAGGAACCAAACCGAAACGAGAATAGAACCTACATAATACTGACAAACTAAAACTGACATAACGATAAATTGAAAAGGTGAAAAAAAAATAAATGCGAAGCGGAGTAAGGCAATGGACGACCGGAAAACAAAACATAAATGAAGGCGTCCTTTAAAAGCTCATTAAAGAACTATAGATAATAGCTTAAGATGCAGATGCCATAAGCTGGCGCTGGTTTGTGTTTATGGTTTTGTTTTTCCGGGATGGTAATAAATAATGCAGTATAGTGGATTAAAGAATTATTTGCACAGTTATAGAACTGAAGATGACTAAAAGCTGGCGAGGGCCGCCATTGCCTAACTTAGCGAAGTATTTGTTTTTTTATAATTGAAGCCCTTACTGTGAATTAGTAAAGAGGTATTGAATGCAGCTAAAAGTTGGTGTGTTTTTTTGCAAATAATTCTTTCACGCCATTCCTGCCCGTCATCATTACAATTACTAAAATAAGGCCGTAAATAATTTGTCGCATGTTGGCTGCAATGCTGTCTGGCATACCAACAAAGCGAAGTGCTTCGGGTAACAGAACCAAAAACGCCGCTGCCAAAAAACTTCCTGTAAGATTTCCCAAGCCGCCAATTATCACAATAGAAAGAATAAAAATGGATTCATTCACGGTGAAACTTGTTGGATCTATGTAAGAGATGTAATGTGCATACAATGCTCCAGGAATTGCCGCAAGTATTGCGGTAATTGTAAAAGATATTATTTTGCTTTTATAAACATTCTTGCCAATACTTTGAGTATAAATTTCGTCTTCGCTGATTGCTGTCAATGTTTTGCCGAAACCTGATTTGGAAATGTTCCGCAACACAAACCAAACTATTGCAGCAAAGAAAACTGAAAGCAACAGGAAGGAAATCTTGCTGTCGAAGTGTAAACCGAAAAGTGAAATAGAAGGAATACCCGGAATGCCTAAAGGTCCTCTTGTCAAGTCCATCCAATTATTCATGATTGAGAAAAGAATTACCTGAATGCCTAATGTGCAAATGATAAAATAATCTTCCACTGTCCGCAAAGCGATAAGCGAAACTATAAATGCAATTGCACCGCTAATGAGCATTGCCAAAGGAATATTCAACCAAAAAGAAAAACCGAACTGTGTTGAAAGGATTGCGGTTGTGTATGCACCTATGCCGTAGAAACCTGCATGTGCCAATGAAATTAGTCCGGTGAAACCGGCAGAGAGATTTAAACTTTGGGAAAGCAAAGTGTAAAAGCAAATGAGAATGAAAAGGTGTAAAATATATTCCATGTTACACCTCCACTTTTTTTAGCTGCTTGCCACTAAAGCCAAGCGGTTTCCAGATTAAAAATAAAATAAGAATAATGTAGGTAACTGCATCCATCCATTTTGTGTCTATGTAATACGCTGCAAGATTCTGTGCCGTGGCTACCAAGAACGCCCCAGCAGTTAATCCTCTTGTGCTGCCAACGCCACCAATAATCATTGCCACTACTCCGTAAAGCAAAAGATTGAAACCGAAAGTTGGTGTCATGTTGGTGTCCATTGCTGAAAGTATTCCGGCTGTTGCTGCCAATGCTGAACCTATGCCGAAGGCAATCAAAATAATTTTGTTGGATGAGATGCCGTAAATGCTGCAAAGTTCAGGATTGCTTGCAACGGCACGAATAGATTTTCCTGTTGTCGTGAAATGCAGAAACAAGTTGACTGCAATGAACAAAGTAATGGAAACAAAAACGGTTATGATTTGAACGGTGGTAATGTATGCACCGAAAATCTGATTGCCTACTGTTATTTCTGCCGTGTTGATTATTTTGGTATCGTCTCCGAAAAAAAGTGAAATGCAATTTTGCAGCACCACATACAAACCAATGGATGCAATGAGAGACGCGAATGCCGGAACATTTCTTTTACGCATCTGGCGATAAACTAAAACCTCACAAACCCCACCAATTAAAGTTGTTGTTACAATTGCCAACGCGACTGACACCAGAAATGGAATTGAAAATTTATTTGCGAAAAAAAAAACAAAGTATGCACTGGAAGTAATTAGGGCTGCATGTGCTAAATGAAAATTTTTTGTAGGATGATAAATGACACTAAAAGATAATGCCACCAGTAAGTAGAGCTGCGTTTTAATTAATATCAGTGCGATGATTTCCATTATTTATTACCATCCTTTAATTTCATGGTTGCCAACTTACGAATGTCATTCTCTGAAGAAATTTTATTTCCAGTTGAAACTTCATAATCTTTATAATATTCCAGAACTTCAACTTTATTGGATTCAAGAAAATCTGTCCAATCTCTTATAAATGGAACTCTATCTTCATCATCTATAAAAGCGTCAACACCAAAAATATTTTTCTTTTTATCAACTTTACTTATCACAGCGATGTAATTATCAATTAAGCATGCGTCAATTCTATAATCACCGTCAAAAGCAGGGGTGTCATTAATTACGTATACTTTTACTCCTATGACCATATTGTTTGCAATTGCAGGCAATGATTGCTTTTTATTCTCGTCAGTTACAAAAAAATACCTTACGAATTTATCAGTGTCTTCCTTGTTTAATTCTTCTACTATTTTTTTGTTGTTGTTTAAATAGGATAATGCCATTGGGTGGTCCCAAAATCCATACGGGTCAACTATACTTGTTGCAATTATTTTTTCTTTAGCTAATTGAAACATACTTGTCGCAAAAGCATGATATTTTGAAGGGTCGTATTCATAAATGTGACACATACTCATGTGGGCAATTTTTCTTTCAAACTCGTCTAAGATTTTGGGAATGAAATTTTCCATCACCTCCTTTTTCTTCGGTGCTTGATTCATGATGACATTGTAATGAGCGGTCGGTTTAATGGCATTTATCAAATCTATTTTTAATGGTCTTATTATTTCTTCTGAAAATTTGGTTACTAATTCTTTGTTTGTGTCTTCAAACTTTGTTTTCAATTTGTCAAACTGAAATTTCAAAATGAGCAAAGCCAATGTTGTTAAACCAAATGGAACAACTACACCATAGAAGATTACAAAAATCAAATCGGTTGTTTCTGGAGGAACATGGTTTGGAGTATTTAATTTAATAATGAATTTGAAGAATGTAACCGATGTAGAAACAAAGGAAAGAACTATCAAAATTAGTGTTGACACATTCCATAAATTAATTTTAAAGTTCTTCATAGCAATTTTATTTTTTAAGATGGAAATAGCTGAAAATGTTGATTGCATCATGTAGATTAACTTCGGCTATTGTGTTAAATCCAAATTCTTTTACAGGCATATTATGTGAAGGTATAAACCTGAATTGATAAGTTACATATTGCTCGTAGTCCTGCGCCCTCGGTTCTGTAATTCCTCCTGCACCGTAATGAGCAAAACAAATATTTCTGATTGCGATGTTCTTTTGATACTCACTGAAAATACAACTGAATATTTCTGAATTTTTATTTCGTGTCAACCCTTTTGGTTCAAACAAAATCAAATCATTTAATCTTTCGTTCCAGTCTTTGTATGTGTCAATCAATGCCGAACCATTTGTATTTAGCAAAAAAGAAAACTCTTTTAGAACATCTTTTTGCATTTCCTCGGTAAAGTGCGTAAGTGTGTTGCCAATACAAATTACTAAATCAAATTTTTCGGAAATAATATTCCGAACATTCATCCAGTCACCGACTTGGAAATGAATTTGCGGGTGTGTCTTTTGGAAATTCTGTTTTGCAAATTCAATACTATCTTTACTTATGTCAAAGCCAACTAACTGAAAATTTGGATTGAGTTCAGCTAACTCATTTAACAACCAACCTGAACCGCAGCCCAGATCTGCAATTCTTGCATTGTCAGGTAACCGAATATTGTCAAGAATTGACTTTGCCAAAATGTGATTGTTCACCTGAAAGTTCGGGTAAATCAATTCGTATTTTGGTCCCACCTTATCATAAAATTCTTCAATCTTAGAAAGAAGGTCCTGGTATGAGATTACTCCTAAATTCATTTGGTAACTTCTATTGGTATAAACTGTCCGTCTTTCACTTCTTTAATCATTGCAGGTTCTGTTACATCACCTTTCTTGTCAAAAGTTGTCAAACCACTTACACCTGCATAGTTTGAAATTTTATACAACTCTGTTTTAATCCCCTCAGAAGTAAATCCTCCTTTCTCTATTGCGTAGGCAATAATCATTAATGCATCGTATCCATGTGCTGCAAAGTTTTCAGGTTTGGAGTTGAACCGTTTTTGGTATTCAGCAGTAAATTTTTGAACAATAGAATCTTTTGCATCAGCATTGAAAGCAGGAGTTGTAAAAATTACTCCTTCGGCTGCTGTTCCTGCAATCTTAATTAACTCGGGTGATTCATAAGCAACACAACCAAGAACCTTGTAGCTGACATTGTCTTGTTTTGTTTGTTTCAAAAATGAACCAACTTCTTTTGCATGGCTTGGCATGTAGATAGCATCAAACTTTTGTGATTTAAGTTTTGTGATTATGCTCCTAAAATCATTTGTGCTTTCGGGAAATTCTTCTGATGAAACAATACTTCCTCCTAAATCTGTGAATCTATTCGTAAAAACTTTTTGAAGTCCTAAACCGTAATCGTTGTTAATTGTCAACTCGGCAATTTTTCTGTAGCCGAGTGTATTGTAAGCATATTCAGCCATTAATCTTCCTTCCTCATTGTCCGATGGCCAGTTTCTGAAAATATAATCACCTGCATTTGTAAGGTCAGGACTTGAAGCACATACAGCCATGAGAATAGTTTTTTTATTCTCTGCAATTGGGGAAATTGCCAAAGTGCTTTTACTCGTCAATGCTGCAATTACAACAGGTGGCTTTGTTGTTGTTTCTAGTTTGTTCATAGCCGTTACCGCCGTCTGTGCATCTGTTTTATCATCCTCGTAAAGTAATTCAATTGGGTGTCCGTTAATTCCTCCTTTAGAGTTGATCTCATCTTTTGCTATCTCCAAACCGTTTTTCATCCATTGTCCATATTGTGCTGCATCACCTGAGAGAACCGCTATGACTCCTATTTTGTAGGGTTGGTTTTGTGAGTCCTTCTGTTGATTGCAAGAATTACATCCTTCAAAAGCGAATACAATTGCTGAAAGTGCGATTATGATTTTTATTGTTTTCATCGATTATGATTTTATCTTAGATAAATAATGGATTTAGTTCGGCAATATCAGTAGGAGTTTTCAACCCAGTAAGAGTGAAAATCTTGCCCAGTTTTAAACCAATTACTTTATTGGCAAGTTGTAAACTTTCTTTAATACGGTGTTCGGCAATTAGTAACGTGATTCCGTTTTTTTCATTTAATAATTTGAGATTATCATCAACCAAGGCAACATTCTGAGGTGACAGACCATTCAAAATTTCATCAATCAACATCATTTTCGGTTGGTGTAATATTGCCATTGCTAAAGTAAGCAATTGGCGTTCACCTCCACTAAGTTTCATTGGTGTTCTTTTTAGGTGTGGCACAAGTGAGATGAATATAGAAAGGGCATTTTCTATTCGTTGTTGTAACAATTTTTTGCTAAGGATCAATCCTGCCATCTCCAGATTTTCTTTAACAGTGAGGTCATCAAAAAGGTTGTTCTTTTGCGGAATATAAAGCAAACCATTTTTTAAAAGTGCCGCTGTTGGTTTCCCTGTGAAGTTCTCGCCGTCAAAAAATATCTGTCCATTATCCCATTGTGGCAATATTCCGTAAATGGCTTTTAGTAAAGTAGATTTTCCGCTGCCGTTGCTTCCCGCAAGCAAAACAATTTCCCCTTGCTTCACTTCAAATGAAACATCAAAAATCACTTGCTTTTTTCCATAGCCGGTTGATATGTTTTCTAATTTAAGCATTATGTTTTTAGATGTATGCCTCCATTACTTGTTTGTCTTTTCTAAGCGTTTCCATATTTTCGAAGGAGGAGATTTCTCCGTCCCGTAAAAAGAAAATTTTGTCGGCAACATCAGCAATAAAATCGGTATTGTGTTCGATGAGCAAAATGGTTTTGCCTTGTTCTTTCAATAGCTTAATGTGCATTGCAATCTTGTTGCGATACTCCGGCTGTATGCCTGCAACAGCTTCATCGAGCAACAATAGCGTTGCACCGTTTGCAACACAACAGGCAAGCGAAAGCAATTTTTGCTGTCCATAAGAAATTTCATCAGCAAAAGAGTTTTGAACATCACTAAGAAAAAACTGCTCAACAATTTCATTTGCTTTTTTTTCTAACACTGTGTTTGTTTTGTGGTGAAAATTTACAGGGAGCATTGCATTGAGCCAATTGTCGGTTGGGTTTTGCTGCATTGCCAAAATAATATTTTCTTTTACGGTAAGTTTTGTAATCACCCGCAAGTCCTGGAAAGTTCTACCAATGCCCTGCCGGTTTATTTTATAGGGTTGTTGGTGTGTGAGATTATTTTCTCCAAAAAAAATCTCACCGCTTTGCGGTTCGAGGAAACCGGTAATGAGATTGAACAAAGTTGTTTTCCCTGCTCCGTTACTCCCCATCAGAGCATAAATCTTTCCCTGATTTAATGATAAAGAAATATCATCCAACAATGGTTTGCCATTACCGAAACTGAAAGTAATATGTTGTAGTTCGAGCATCATTTAAAATCAAAAAATCTATGCAAGCTATACTTCTTTATACCACATTATAATACTTTTTCCCACTTTTGCGTTATATTTGCACTTAAATTCTTTTGGACCGGGGTGTCCCCGATCGGTAAAAGGTCAAGACTTGGTTCTTGACTTTTTGCTTTAAGGATATATCCTCAATCCGTCTAAACCTCCGTTTGTCCTGTAGATTTTAGGTTCCAACACATCAAAAGCCGGATTCGCCCTGTTGGGTTCTATTACATACCGGGCAATTGGATAGGCCACTAAGGAAATATTGCCTCCGCCATCTGCGCTGTAATTTACAAGGCTATTTACAAATTTGCTTTCCTGTTTTATATCAAGATGACTTTCTTTGTCGGCATTCAGTTGTAATTTGGTTTTGTGCGTATTGGTGTCTTCATAGAATTTATCCAAAATAGTAGAATAAAGAATATACGTTGTATACATAAAAAGAAAAAGATTACTTCTCAGGTAATCTTTTTACGTTAGTGACCGCGTTAGGATTCAAACCTAAAACCTTCTGATCCGTAGTCAGATGCTCTATTCAATTGAGCTACGCAGCCGATTAATAATTTACTTCATTTATTTTGTATCTCAACAACTAAAACCTTCCCGACCTTCGGTCGGGATGCTCTATTCAGTTGAGCTATGCAGCCAATGGGCGGCAAAAATAATAAATAATTTGTTCAGGCAAATAATTTAGCATCTTGCACACAAATAAAATTATGAAAATTTATTTCTGGTCAGTTGGCAAAGCCCATGAAACTTATATAAAAGAAGGAGTAGAAATATTTACTAAAAGAATTTCACACTACTACCCGGTAGAATGGAAAATCTTTGCCTCTTCAAAAAAAACGTCTAATGACGAGGCTAAAAAATATGAGGCAACGCAATTGCTTAATGCGATTCACAAAGATGACATCGTTGTAGCACTGGATGAAAATGGGAAACAATGGAATTCTGACGAACTATCCTTATTTATTCAACAAAGAGCAAACAGCAGTGCCAGGAACTTAATCTTTATCATTGGCGGCGCTTATGGGCTACATGAGATTATCTTAAAAAGATGTAATTACAAATGGAGTTTGTCAAAATTAGTTTTCCCCCACCAACTGGTTCGGCTCATACTCGCAGAACAGGTTTAT
>Ga0157370_10007320_pt1 | contig 12044 bp, 10 predicted proteins | sample C35metaG_FD_113463 | JGI IMG/M metagenome (GOLD analysis project Ga0157370, IMG submission 113463) | Corn rhizosphere microbial communities from Kellogg Biological Station, Michigan, USA - C3-5 metaG | ecosystem: Host-associated > Plants > Roots > Rhizosphere > Soil | place: USA: Michigan... | reverse complement strand
GCCGAATCGTGCATGTCGCGCTCGGCTGGCCATTGCATGACGATGGGCACCGCTTCGACGATGGCCTCGATGGTCGAGGCGCTCGGCATCGGCCTGCCTACGAACGCGGCGATTCCCGCGGTCGATTCGCGCCGCAAGGTGCTGGCGCGCATGGCCGGCCGTCGCATCGTCAGGATGGTCGACGAGGATCTGCGGATGTCGAAGATCGTCACGCGGGAGGCGTTCGAGAACGCGATCATGGTGAACGGAGCGATTGGCGGTTCGACCAATGCCGTCGTGCATCTGCTCGCGCTTGCCGGCCGTCTCGGCGTTCCATTGACGCTCGATGATTGGGATCGCCTCGGTCGCACGATGCCGTGCCTCGTCAATCTGATGCCGTCGGGGCAGTACCTGATGGAGGATTTCTATTACGCCGGCGGCCTGCCCGTCGTGATTCGCGAGATCGGCGAATGGATTCATCGGAACGCGTTGACGGCGAACGGCTGCACGATCTGGGAGAACGTGAAGGACGCGGTCAATTACAACGCCGACGTCATCACGCCTGCTGCAGCGCCCCTCAAGCGGCAGGGCGGCATCGCGGTCCTGCGCGGCAATCTCGCGCCGAACGGTGCCGTGCTGAAGCCCTCGGCGGCAACCCCCGCGTTGATGAAGCACCGCGGACGCGCGGTCGTGTTCGAAGATATCGACGACTTGAATCGGCGCATCGACGATCCGGCGCTCGAGGTGGCGCCCGACGACGTGCTCGTGCTGAAAAACTGCGGACCGAAGGGTTATCCGGGCTTTCCGGAGGTCGGCAACTTCGCGCTGCCGGCGAAGATTCTGAAGCAGGGCATTACCGACATGGTGCGCATCTCCGATGCGCGGATGTCGGGCACTGCCTATGGAACCGTCGTTCTCCATACGGCGCCCGAGGCGGCCGCCGGCGGTCCGCTCGCGCTCGTGCAAACGGGCGACGTGATCGAGCTCGACGTCGATGCGCGCCGCCTGCATCTCGACGTTCCCGACGACGAGCTCGCGCACCGGCGCTCGCGCTGGAAGGCGCCTGCGCCGCATTCAAGTCGCGGCTGGGTCAAGCTGTACTGCGAAACGGTGCAGCAGGCGGACAAGGGCGTCGACCTCGAGTTTCTCGTCGGCAGCTCAGGCGCCGCGGTCGGCCGCGAAAGCCATTGACCGCTTCGCGTGACGTGCCACGCGTGCAGATCGCAGAAACCCGGCGGCTACGTCTTCGCCGGCTCGGTACCGACGATGCGGCGTTCATGTTCGAGCTCGTCAACGACCGCTCCTGGATCGACAACATCGGCGAGCGCAACGTACGGACCCTCGAAGATGCTCGCCGATACATCGAGGACTCGGCGATCGCGATGTACGAGCGCCTCGGGTTCGGCCTTTACGCCGTGGAACTGGAGAAGACCGGCGAGCCGACCGGCATCTGCGGGCTCGTCAAGCGGGAAGGGCTCGACGACGTCGATCTCGGATTCGCGTTTCTGCCGAGGTTCTGGGGCCTGGGGTATGCACTCGAGGCTTCGCGCGCCGTCCTGTCGTATGCGACGGAAACGCTCGGGCGCCGGCGCATTGTCGCGATCGTTTCCCGCCACAATCAGCGGTCGATCCGATTGCTGGGCAGGCTCGCGTTTCGCTTCGAACGGATGGTCGCGCCGAAGCCGGACGGCGAACTGCTCGAGCTCCACGCGTGGGAGAACTGATCGATGCTGATCGACGGCCGATGCCATTGCGGCAATATCGCGTTCGTGCTCGACTGGCCCGGCGACAGCCGCGAAATTCCGGCGCGCGCGTGCGGCTGCTCGTTCTGCGTCAAGCACGGCGGCGTATGGACGTCGAATCCGCACGCAAGCCTCGACGTCGTGATCGGCGACGCCGCGAGCGTGTCGAAATACGCGTTCGGGACGCGCACCGCGACGTTTCATGTGTGCGCGAGCTGCGGCGCCGTGCCGTTCGCGACGAGCGCAATCGGTGGACGGCAGTACGCAGTCGTCAACGTGAACGCGTTGGAGGGCGTCGACTCGTCGCGGTTGCGGCGCGCAACCTCGAACTTCGAGGGCGAGGATGTCGAGGCGCGGCTTGCGCGCAGGGAACGGAACTGGATCCCGAGCGTCCGCTTCGTCGCCAGGTGAAGCCTGCGGCCGTCGCGTTGCGTCCGCTATGCGGCGACGCTGACGAGATGCGCGAATTGCAGCGCCTGTTCGAGGCGTCGCCCTTCTACACCGAACGCGTTACCGGTTTGCCGCCCGGTGAAGCATCATCGCGCTGCGAGCGCTACGACGTGTTGATATGATTGCGCGATCGGAGTCGAATGCGGCATGCGCACGCTCAGCCATCTCTTCGCGAACAACCGCGCCTGGTCGGCGCGCATTCGCGAGCGGGACCCCGAGTTCTTCCCGAAGCTTTCGCGGCAGCAGCGACCCGACTATCTCTGGATCGGTTGTGCTGACAGCCGCGTGCCGGCAAACGAGATCGTCGGCCTGATGCCTGGAGAGGTGTTCGTGCATCGCAACGTCGCGAACATCGTCGTGCACACCGACCTGAATTGCCTGTCGGTGATGCAGTTCGCGATCGACATCCTGAAGGTTCGGCACGTCATCGTCTGCGGACATTACGGCTGCGGCGGCGTGCAGGCGGCGCTGCGCGGCGATCGGCTGGGGCTGTCGGACAACTGGCTGCGCCACGTGCAGGACGTGCGGCAGCGGCATCACGATCGTCTGTCGGGCATCGCCGATCAAGCGCGCGCCGCGAATCGACTGTGCGAGCTCAACGTGATCGAACAGGTGCAAAACGTCTGCGAGACGACGATCGCGCGCGACGCCTGGGAACGGGGCCAGGAGCTGTCCGTGCATGGCTGGATCTATGGTCTGCACGACGGACTGCTGCGCGATCTCGACGTTACCGTGACCGCATTCGCCGAGACCGAGCCCGTGCACGACGCGGCGCTCGCGGCGCTGTCCTGATTCGAAAGGAGCACGGCATGGCGGCCTATCTCGTCGCGGACATCGAAGTCACCGATCCCGACGCGTACGCGGAATATCGGCGCACCGTCGGTGCATCGATCGCCGCATTCGGCGGCCGCTTCCTCGCGCGCGGCGGTGCGACCGTCGCGCTCGAGGGCAACTGGATGCCGAAGCGGCTCGTCATCGTCGAGTTCGATTCGATGGAGCGGCTCAAGGCGTGGTACGACTCGCCCGAATACGCGCCGGCGCTTGCGTTGCGCCAGCGCGCGTCGGTGTCGAGTCTCGTCATGACCGAGGGTATAGCTCCACCGAGCGGTTGAACGGCGGCCGAAGTCAGGGCAGCGTCTGGCATGAATTCGACGGTTCCGCTGCCGCAAGGCCGAATCATTACGCGTCGGCGCTGTCCAATGCGAAGCATGAAAATCGTACCGGTAGGACAACCCCTGCGGATCGCCCAAGTGGCTCCGCTCTACGAAAGCGTTCCCCCCCAGTATTACGGCGGCACCGAGCGCATCGTCTCGTACCTCACCGAGGAGCTCGTCGCACAGGGCCATGACGTCACGCTGTTCGCGAGCGGCGACTCGGTAACGAGCGCCAGGCTCGTTCCCGCGTGCCCGCGCTCATTGCGCCTCGATGCAAGCTGCGTCGACCAGTTCGCGCACCACATCGTCTTGCTCGAGCATCTGATGCAGCGGTCGGACGAATTCGACGTCATTCACTTCCACCTGGACTACCTCCACTTTCCGCTGTCGCGACGCCAGGCGTACAAGCACGTGACGACGCTGCATGGCCGGCTCGACATCCCCGATCTGGTGCCGCTGTATCGCGAGTTTCCCGAGATGCCACTCGTCTCGATATCGAATGCGCAGCGCGAGCCGCTGCCATGGGTCAACTGGCAGGCGACCGTCTATCATGGTTTGCCGCGAGATCTCTATCGATTCTGCGCCCGACCGGGAAGCTATCTGGCGTGCCTCGGCCGCATTTCGCCCGAGAAGGGCATCGACCGTGCGATCGCGATTGCGAAGGAGGTCGGCATTCCGCTGCGCATCGCGGCGAAGGTCGACAAGGCCGACCAGGAGTATTTCGACACGGTGATCGAGCCGCTGCTGCACGACCCGCTGATCGACTACATCGGCGAGATCGGCGACGAGCGCAAGGACGAATTCCTCGGCAACGCGCAGGCGCTGCTCTTTCCGATCGATTGGCCCGAACCGTTCGGCATCGTCATGATCGAAGCGATGGCGTGCGGCACGCCGGTGATCGCGTACGAGAGCGGCTCGGTGCCGGAGGTGATGGAGGAAGGACGTACCGGCTTCGTCGTGCACGAGCTCGTCGATGCAGTCGAGGCAGTGCGCCGGCTGCCGCAGTTGAGCCGGGCTCGCTGCCGCGAGGTTTTCGAGCAGCGTTTCACGGCCGCGCGCATGGCGCGCGACTATCTCGAGGTTTACGCGCAGCTCGTCGCGGAACCCGAGCTTCGCGTCGCTTGACGAAAGGCCGATGGCCAAAGACGTCGTCAGGATCGAGGATGGTTTTTACATCCTGTCCACTTCGAGCCGGGTGGATGGGCGCACCTGCGTGCTCAAGCAGGGGGCTGCGTTCGCGATCTTCGACCGCATCGGCGACATCGAGGAGTTCGGCAACGGCGCGCTCGGCTTCTTCCACCACGACACGCGCTTCCTGTCGAAGCTCGTGCTCAAGCTCGCGGGCGAGCGTCCGCTGTTATTGAGCTCGACGATCAAGGAGGACAACGCCGTCCTCGCCGTCGACCTCATGAATCCCGACATCCCGCATGCAAGCGAGGTGACGATTCCGCGCGGCAGCGTCCACGTCTTTCGCTCGAAGGTTCTGTGGGACACCGCCTGCCATGAGCGGCTGCGCATCCACAACTACGGTCTTTCGCCCTTCGACATCGTGCTGACGATCGACTTCGACGCCGATTACCGCGACATCTTCGAAGTGCGCGGGACGCATCGCGAGCGGCGCGGCCGCCAGCTGCCCGCCGAGGTGACGAAGAAGGCCGTGCTGCTCTCGTACGAGGGCCTCGACCATTGCATCCGCGGCACGCAATTCGTCTTCGACCCGGCGCCAACCGGTCTCGCCGCATCGCAGGCGCGCTACGTTCTGCACCTCGAGCCGCGTGGCGAAGCGAGCTGCCATATCGAGATGACCTGCCTCGAGGCGCTGTCGAAGGACCAGGACGCGCGCCGGGCGATGGTCGAGAAGGCGCCGCGCACCGCGTCGTCCTACGAACAGGCGGCAGAGTGCTCCGCGCAATCGCTCGCCGAGTCGCGCGCGAAAGCGCCGAGAATCGCGACATCGACGATTCCGTTCAACGAATGGGTGCAACGGTCGGCGTCCGATCTCTACATGATGGAGACGCAGACGCCGCACGGGCGCTACCCGTACGCGGGCGTGCCCTGGTTCAGCACGGTGTTCGGCCGCGACGGCATCATCACCGGTCTCGAATACCTGTGGTTCCAGCCGTCGGTCGCGCGCGGCGTGCTCGCGTATCTTTCGGCCACGCAGGCGGACAGCGTCGATCGCGAGCACGATGCGCAACCGGGCAAGATCCTGCACGAGATGCGTTCGGGCGAAATGGCGATCCTCGGCGAAGTGCCGTTCGGTCGCTACTACGGCTCGGTCGATTCGACGCCGCTGTTCCTGATGCTCGCCGGTGCGTATTACCTGCGCACCGGGGATCTCGATTTCATTCGCGACATCTGGTCGAACATCGAGCGCGCGCTGACATGGATCGACAAGTACGGCGACGCCGACGGCGACGGCTTCGTCGAGTACGCGCGCGAGTCGAAGCACGGCCTCGCGCAGCAGGGCTGGAAGGATTCGTGGGACTCGGTGTTCCATCGCGACGGCACGCTCGCCGAGCCGCCGATCGCGCTCTGCGAGGTGCAGGGCTACACGTACGCGGCGAAGATCGCCGCGGCCGCGCTGTCCCGCGCGCTTGGCCACGATGATCGCGCGGCCGCACTGACCGGGCAGGCCGCGAAACTGCGCGAGCGCTTCGAGGAAGCATTCTGGTGCGAGGACATCGGCACCTACGCGCTGGCGCTCGACGGCAGCAAGAAGCCGTGCCGGGTCGTCACGTCGAACGCCGGACAGTGTCTTTTCACGGGCATCGCCAGCGACGAGCACGCGCGCCGCGTCGCGCAGACGCTGCTCGACAAGCCGTCGTTCTCGGGATGGGGCATTCGCACCGTCGCGACGACCGAGGCGCGCTACAACCCTATGTCGTATCACAACGGCTCGGTGTGGCCGCATGACAACGCGATCATCGCCGCGGGCTTCGCGCGCTACAAAATGCGAAGCGAGGCAGCGAAAGTGCTCTCGGCGCTGTTCGACGCGAGCCGCTCGTTCGATCTGCACCGGCCGCCGGAGCTCTTCTGCGGCTTTCCGCGGCGCCCCGGCGAAACCCCGACGCTCTATCCCGTGTCGTGCTCGCCGCAGATGTGGTCGTCGGGCGCCGTGTTCATGTTGCTCACCGCGTGCCTCGGACTCGACATCGACGGAACGCAACGCACGCTGTCGTTCGCGAGCCCGCTCCTGCCCGACGCCGTTTCCGACATGGAGATCGAGGCATTGAGCGTGGGCGATGCGAAGGTGCATCTCGCATTCACGCGCCACGGCGACGACGTCGGTGTCAACGTACTGCACCGCGAAGGCGACTGCTCGGTCATCGTGCAGAAATAGCTTCAGCGGGCGGCAGGCGCCGCGCGGCGAGTCTGCTGCGAGAAATACTCGAGGAATTCGCCAAGGCGCGGGCCGATGCGGCGGAGCTCGTCGCGGTGGACCGCGGCCAGCCGCTCGAACACCCGCACGCCCTTGCGCGTCAGGCGCACGTTGACCTTGCGCCGGTCCTCTTGCGCGGTGCTGCGCCTGACGAGGCCTTCCGATTCGAGCCGGTCGACGAGGCCGACCGCGCTGTTGTGCTTGATCAGCAGCACGTTCGCGAGCTCGTTGATCGTCAGCGCGTCCCGGCCCGGGCAGCCCTTTATCGCGAGCAGCGCCTGGTACTGCTGCGCCGCGAGCCCCACCTCGGCCGCGGCCGTCTCGCTGAACGACAGGAAGTGGCGAAGCGTATAGCGAAACGCGGCGAGAACCTCGTACTCGGACGCCTCGAGCGGCCGCCTCGCCGCCCGCGTATGATGGCGCATCGGCGCACGAGTTCGCTTGTCGTTCGACCTAAGTAGCATGGCCGGTTGGTTCAATGGCGATACCGCCGTTTTCGGGTTGACAACATATCGTACTCCGATACACTGCGCCCCAGTATCCCGGGGCGAGAGCTAGACGCCGCACGGACCGAGCGTAGCATCGGCCAGCGGCGCGAATGGGGGGATGCCTTCGTCGCACCGGGGAAATGCAGCGAACTGCTCGCGATCGGGTACGGCGCGTCCGGGTGCGGGTAATATCGCACCCGGCGACAGCGGAACTGTATCGGTGGGCGACATATTCAAGCGGCACAATCCATTGGAGGAGAACGTGATGCGAGATCGGAAGTCAGCTCCCTATAGCGCAAGCCGCCGCGACTTCGTGCGCGGAGGTCTTGCTGTTGCAGGCGGCCTTGCGCTGCCCGCAGGCTTCGTATCCCGCGCGCTGGCGGCCGACCAGCCGCCGATCGGCACATGGCCGTCCGGTTCGCAGGGCGATTCGGTGTTCATCGGCATCACGGTGCCCCGCACGGGCACCTATGCGCAACCGGGCGAAGACGAGCTCAAGGGCTACGAGCTCGCCGTCGATCACATGAATACGGGCCATCCGCTGATGAAGGCGATGTCTCCGAAGACGACGAAGGGCGTGCTCGGCAAGCAGGTGAAGTACGTTGTCGCCGATTCGGAAGCCAAGCCCAACACCGCCGTGCAGGCGCAGCAGCGCTTCATCACCGAGAACAAGGTGATCCTGATGACGGGCTCGACGTCGAGCGCGGTTGCCGTCGCGCTGAACAAGCTCGCGCAGCGCGAGAAGGTGCTCTACGTCGCCGGCATCTCCGGCTCGAACGACACGACCGGCAAGGATTGCGTGCGCTACGGATTCCGCCAGGATTTCTACGGCGAGACCGCGGCGAACGCCATCGGCCCCGTGCTGGTGAAGGTGTACGGCAAGAACAAGAAGGCGGCGTTCATGACGCCGGACTACACGTACGGCCACACGGTCACGAAATCGGTCAACGACTACCTGACCAAGAACGGCGGCTGGACGATGGTGACGAACCAGGTCTCGCCGCTCGGCGCACCCGACTACAGCTCGTATCTGACGAACATCGCCAACTCCGGCGCCGAGTTCCTGATCAACGTCAACTGGGGCCACGACGCGGTGCTGTCGACGAAGCAGGCGAAGCAGTTCGGCCTGTTGCCGAAGATGAAGCTGGTCATTCCCTACCAGATTCCGTTCCTCGCGCCGGAGGTCGGGGCCGACATCACCGAAGGCGTCTATGCCGCCACCGACTTCTGGTGGACGCTCGAGGACAAGTTCCCGCTCGCGAAGATGTTCGTCGACGCGTTCCAGAAGAAGTACAACTACCGCCCCGAGTGGGGCGCCGAGAACGCGTACATGGAATTCGCGCTGTGGGCCGACGCGGTCGAGCACGCGGGCACGTTCTATCCGCCCGACGTGATCAAGTCGTTCGAAGCGGGCCGCAAGATCAATTCGATCGTCGGCGAGGTGTACTGGCGTGCGGCCGACCACCAGCTCGTGCGGCCCGTGATCATCGTCAAAGGCAAGAAGCCGTCCGAGATGCGCAACAAGGAAGACTTCTGGGAGGTGATGGAGGTCTTGCCGGGCGAGCCCCTGATGCAGAAGCCCGACGCGTTCGGCTGTAATCTCGGCTCGTACACCTGACCTTCGCGTCGGCCGCTCGGCCCCGCAGCGGCACCTGCCGTCCTGCGGGGTTGCGCGCGACCGGGTAACATGGATGCCGGCGGCGATTCCGTGCCGGAATCGCCGGACGTTCGATCCTTCTTCCGATGCTGAGCTGGTCCAATTTCGTCTCGCAACTCTTCAACGGCTTGGCGCTCGGCGCCCTGCTCGCGCTGATCAGCTCGGGGTTGACGATCATCTACGGCACGCTCGGCGTGCTGAACCTCGCGCACGGCGCGATGTTCATGCTGGGCGGATACGCGGGCTACGTCGCGTACCAGGCGACGGGCTCGTTCATCGTCGCCGTCATCGCCGGCACGTTGTTCCTTGCCATCGTCGGCATCGTGATGGAGCGGATCGTCATCCGCCATTTCTATCATCGGCCGCACGAGGATCAGCTTCTCGTCACGTTCGGCCTCGCGATCGTGTTCGTCGAGGCGGTGCGCTTCTTCTTCGGAAGCCAGACGCAGTCGGTGCCGACGCCCTCGGTTTTCACCGGCATCACAACGCTCGGCTTCATGGTCTATCCGACGTATCGGCTCGCGGTCGTCGGCATCGTCGCCGTCGCGTTGGTGGTGCTGTTCATCGTCCTCTACCGGACGCGGCTCGGCATGATCGTGCGCGCGGGCATCGAGGATTCGGTGATGGTCGATTCGCTCGGCATCAACGTCGACCGCGTGTTCATGATCGTGTTCGGCATCGGCGCGATGGCCGCGGGTTTCGCCGGCATCGTAAATGCGCCGGTGGTTGCGCTGACGCCCGACGTCGGCGAGGCGATTCTCGTGCAGACGTTCGTCGTCGTCGTCATCGGCGGAGTCGGCTCGTTTCCGGGCGCGGTGATCGGCGGCATCATCGCCGGCGAGATCATCAGCCTCACGTCGATGGTCGATCCGGGCTATGCATACGTGATGCTGTTCGCCGCGATGACGCTCGTGCTGATGGTGCGGCCGCAGGGCCTGCTCGGGTCGCGGGGAAGAGAATGAGTCGCGCAAGCGGACATAGCGTGAACAGGCCCTAGATGCGCACGCGTGGCATTCTCACCGTCGAGGCGCTGACCGCGGTCGGCCTGATCATCGCGCCGTTCGTGCTGCCCCATCTCGGCTTCGCGCCGAATACCGTCAATCGCATCCTCGTCTGGGGCCTCTTCGGCCTTGGCTTCGACATCCTTTTCGGTTACACCGGCCTTCTGTCGTTCGGTCAATCGGCGTTCTACGGCACCGGCGGCATGGTGGCCGCCTGGCTGCTGACGCGCGCCGGCTTTCCCAACGTCGTCGCCGCGCTCTTCATCGGCATGATCGCGTCCGCGGCGGTCGGCTATGTCGTGGGCCTGGTCGCATTGCGCCGCACCGGCATCTATTTCGCGATGATCACCGTCGCGATCGCCGAGGTGTTCTACTTCGTCGAATTCAATCCGCTCTCCGCATGGACCGGAGGCGAGAACGGATTGCCCGGCGTGCCGACGCCGACGTTCAACTTCGGTTTCATGAAGGTTCATTTCACGACGGGCTGGAGCCTCTACCCGTTTCTCGCGTTGTGCTACTTCGTCGGCATCATCATTGCGCTTCGCATCGTTCGCTCGCCGGTCGGCGTCGTGCTGCGCGCGATTCGCGAGAATCCATTGCGCGCGGCGGCGGTCGGTCACAACATCCACGCGTACAAGCTCACGGCGTTCGTCATCGCCGCGGCGTTCGCGGGATTCGCGGGCGGATTGCTCGGGATGATGCAGGGCTTCATGCCGCCCGAGGCGTTCACGTTCGATACGTCGGGCCAGCTCGTCATGCAGACGGCGATCGGCGGCCGCGGCACGCTGTTCGGCCCGCTGCTCGGCGCGACCGTCTGGCTGTATCTGCAGGACATCCTGCAGTCGGCATTCCAGCTCGGCGCGGCATGGAAGCTCGTGCTCGGCCTCGTGTTCGTGCTGCTCGTCGCCTTCCTGCGCCACGGCATCATCGGGGGCTTCAAGGACCTTGCCTATCTGCTGGCGCACAAGCGCGAAGCGGAGGAACCGCAGGCGTACATGCCGAGCCTCGCCGACGACACCACGGACGATGCCGCGCCGGCACCGGCCACGCACCGGGTGGCGCATGCGTCTGCTTCTCCGGCATACACCGGTCCGATTCTCCAGGCGATGGGCCTTACCAAGCATTACGGCGGCGTGATCGCGAATGCGGACATCGACTTCTCGGTGAACCAGGGAGAGCTTCGCGGCATCATCGGCCCGAACGGCGCCGGCAAGACGACGTTCTTCAAGATGCTGACCTGCGAGGTGCCGCCGACGTCCGGGCGCATCGTCTTCGAGGGCCGCGACATCGCCGGCATGAGCGTCACCGACGTCTGCCAGCTCGGCCTCACGAAGAGCTACCAGGTGAACCAGCTCTTCAACCGGCTGACGGTCGAGGAGAACATCACGATCGCGGCGCTCGCCGCGATCCGCGGCAAGTTCCGACTCGACATGCTGAAAAGTCTTCGCAAGATTCCGGGGCTGAAGGAGCACGTCGACCGCAAGCTCGCACTCGTGAACCTGACCGCACGGCGGCGCACGCCGGTCGCGCAGCTTGCCTACGGCGAGAAGCGGCGTCTCGAGGTCGGCCTTGCCCTTGCATCGTCGCCGACGCTGCTGCTGCTCGACGAGCCGCTCGCGGGCATGAGTCCGGCCGAGCGCGTCGAGACGGTCAAGCTTCTGAAATCGATCGCGCAGGGCCGCACGATGATCGTCATCGATCACGACATGGACGCGCTCTTCGAGCTCGCCGAGCGGATCACGGTGCTGCAGGAAGGACGCGTGCTCGTCGAAGGCACGCCCGACGAGATCAAGGGCAATGCGAAGGTGCAGGAGGCGTACCTCGGCGGCGTGCACGGCGTGATCGACGAGCACGAGGCGGTGCCGTCATGAGGGGCGCATCGGGCAACGGCGCGCTTGGAGGCAAGCCCGATTCGAGCCTGCTCGAGGTGAGCGGCCTCAACAGCTACTACGGCGATTCGCACATCCTGTTCGACCTGTCGATGCGCGTCGATCGCAACGAGGTCGTCGCGCTGCTCGGGCGCAACGGCGCGGGCAAGAGCACGACGCTCAAGAGCCTGATGGGTGTCGTCACGCCACGCGCCGGCTCGGTGATGCTCGACGGCACCGAGATCGCGGGCCGCAAAAGCCATGCGATCGCCAAAGCGGGCATGCAGCTCGTGCACGAGGACCGGCGCATCTTCGGCAGCCTC
>Ga0157370_10007319_pt1 | contig 12044 bp, 13 predicted proteins | sample C35metaG_FD_113463 | JGI IMG/M metagenome (GOLD analysis project Ga0157370, IMG submission 113463) | Corn rhizosphere microbial communities from Kellogg Biological Station, Michigan, USA - C3-5 metaG | ecosystem: Host-associated > Plants > Roots > Rhizosphere > Soil | place: USA: Michigan... | reverse complement strand
CGTATTCGCAGGCTGCCCCTGCCGCGCCCGGATCTGGTTGATCGCGGCCTGCAGGCTGTCGCGCGGATTGGGCGGCGCCTGTGGCGGCAGCGGTTCTTCGAAGCGGTGGATCGCCCGTTGGACCGAGCGCAGGGCATCGCGGTGACGATCCTCGCCCTGCTCGACCACCTGGTGCCGCATATCCTGCACGCGCTCGTTGAGCTGCGGGATGGTTCGCGAACGAGCCACCTGATTGTCCACCTGGTCCAGCAGCGCCACCAGCTCCTGGCGGAGCGAGGACCACTCGTGCGGATCATGCTCGGTGTCGGTCGGCTGGGATTGCTGATACGCGCGGGCCATGGATTATCCCAAGCACCTGAAATGGAGCGCCCGGCCGAAAATCAGCGGTCGGGTTCACCCCGTACTGTTAACGGACATGGTAAAGAAGAGATTAAGCCGCTGATGCATTTTGCGACTCCGCCGCTTCGCCCTAAGTGGCATTGGTGCGCGCAAATCTGTCCGCTAAAGGCATATGTTCATGAGCCGGATCATCATCGTCGACGACCATCCGCTGTTCCGTGCCGCGCTCCGGCAGACGCTCACCATTGCGGCAGATGTGCAGGAGGCCGGCGATCTCGCGGCCCTCAGCGCTGCGCTCGAAGCCGACCGCGACTGCGATCTGGTGCTGCTCGATCTCAACATGCCGGGCGCCCATGGCCTCTCGGGCCTGCTGTTGCTCCGGGCGCAATACCCCGAGATTCCGGTGATGATCATCTCCGCCGTGGAGGATCCCAAGGTGATCCGCCGCACCTACGAGCTCGGCGCCGCCGGTTATCTGCCGAAATCCGCCGGTCCCGCGGACATTCGCGCCGCCATCAACACCGTGCTCCAGGGCGGGGTGTTCGTCCCGCCCGGCGTTACCCTCGGCGCCGACGACGAACAAAGCGCTTTTTCGCGTCGCCTCGCCACTCTGACCCCGCAGCAGATCCGTGTTCTGATGATGCTGAGCGACGGCCTGATGAACAAGCAGATCGCCTACGAGCTGTCGATTTCGGAAGCGACTGTAAAGGCGCACGTCTCCTCTATCCTGCAGAAGCTCGACGTCGATAGCCGCACCCAGGCGGTGATCGCAGCCTCGCGGATCGAACAGGGTCAGTTCGAAGCCCTGTTGCCGCCCGACGCCGCCTGAAGCCCCAGAAATCCTGAATTTAGGACCGGCTGGCGGACAATTGTCCTAGCTCTTTCGGCTGGCCTTTTGTCCGCGCTGCGCCGCCAATCCACCGATGACGGCACGCAGCGCCGCCGGTTTCACCGGCTTGGTCACCACCGCGATGCCGCGCTCTTCCGCGAGGGCTCGCACCGCCGGCGTGCGGTCCGCCGTGACGAGAGCGGCCGGCAGGTGGCCCCCGACATTGTGCCTCAGCCACTCGACCGCATCGAGGCCCGATGTCTGATCGAGGTGATAGTCCATCAGCACCAGGTCGGGCAGCCAGCCGGAGAGCAACTGGTCGCGGTCGATGTCGCGCAGCGAGCGCGCCGAGCGAACGTCGCAGCCCCATCCTCGCAGGAGTCCCTCCATCGCATCGAGCACAGCACGTTCGTTGTCCACGCAGAGAATCTTGAGGCCGGCAAGGCTCATTGCTTCCACCGTCCGCTCGCTCTCGACCGCCGCAACACGCTCGATCTTCCCCCTCGGCAGGTACAGCGAGAAGCGCGACCCGCGGCCTTCCACGCTGTCCAGCTCGAGTGTCAGGTTCATCGCCACCACCAGCCGTTCCACGATCGACAGTCCCAGTCCGAGCCCCTGCGCCATCCGTGCGCCCTGGTCGAGGCGAGAAAATTCGGCGAACAGAAGGCGGTGCTGGTCGCGGGAAAACCCGATGCCGGTGTCGACGACATCGAGCCGGATGCGGGCGCCGCGGCGCCGGCAGCCGACCAGGACATGCCCGCCGGGTCGGGTGTACTTGATGGCATTGGAGACCAGGTTCTGCACGATGCGGGCGACCAAGGCACGGTCGGCATTGGCCACAGCGTTCGAGTCGACGAGCCGCAGCTCGATCGACTTCTCGTGGGCGAGGGGAGCGAACTCGACCGCCACCTTCTGGATCAGATCGCGAATCTGGAACGGCGCCGGAGCCGGCTTGAACGCTCCCGAGTCGATCCGCGACATGTCGAGCAGCGCCGACATGATTTCTTCCACAGCATTTAGCGAGGCTTCGATCGAGCGCGCCAGGGACTGCATCTCCCCGTCCTGTGCCCGCTCGCTCAGGGTAGCCGTATAGAGCCTGGCGGCGTTCAGCGGCTGCAGCAGGTCGTGGCTGGCCGCTGCCAGGAAGCGGGTCTTGTCGCGGTTGGCTGCGTCCGCTTTCTTGCGCGCACTTTCAAGCTCGGAGTTGACCCTGAGGAGCGTCGCAGTGCGCTCTGCGACCCGGCCCTCGAGGGTCTGGTTGGCCCGCTCCAATGCCTCCTCGGCACCGACCCTGAGGCTAACGTCCGCAAAGCTGATGACGAGCCCGCCATCCGGCAGGCGCGATGAGTGAAACTCCAGTATTTCCCCTTGTTTGCCAATGCGTTGCGTAACGGAGCCCGCAGCGTTTGTTAGGACTTCCACGCGCTCGGCTGCGAGCTGGACAGGGTCTCCGGACCCCAAATCTCCGCGCCGACCGACATACAGCGCCAGCTCATAGAGTGCTGTTCCAACAGCACACAACCGGTCCGGCAGGTCGAGCAGCTCGCGGTACCGACGGTTGCAGGCCAGAAGCCTCAGGTCGGCGTCATAGACGGCTAGTCCTTCGGGGATGAAATCGACCGCGTCGCGGATGCTGATCTCGGCGGCAGGGGGGGTATCCATGATCCTGTTCCAGTGGATCGCCGCTCCGCATTCTAGAGCGCCGGTGGGCCAACTATCCCGCGACGGGGGACGGCGGGCAAGTTGACACTAAGTCTTGCCATTGCATTCCGCTGCGATCTGCGTGATTCTCCGGCCACTGCGAATCTCCTGATTTGCAGGGCGCCGCCGGGAGGGTCGGCGACGCGAGTGAGTGGACAGACCGCAGAGAGGTCCCATGTCGCTGTACGAGGAGTTCACAGACATCGTAATCAACGGCAATGCCGCCCGTTGCGCCGACCGCGCGACCACCGTGGCAGCATCGAGCACCATCGTCACCTCCCTCGGCGATACTGTCCTCACGCCGATGATCGATCTCTTCCCCGGCCGGCGCGACCGCTCGGAGATGTTTGTCGGATCGGGCAATCCGAACAGCGTTGCAGTTCCTTCCCTCGCTGCCGACAGGCGGCCGGGAGCGCGGCGCTTACTATCGGTTTGTTCATCAATGCTGTTGTAAGGTTCCACATTGTGGCCCCTGTCTTGTACCTCGTCGCCAAGGGCACCAATGCGGTTAGGCATAAACAGAAAGCTGCGGCTTCGTCCGCTCAACCACCAGCACTAACAAAGGAAGAAGTTCTCTTGACCGATCTCCGTGACACCAAGTCGATGCCGATGGCTGCCGCCAAGGCTCCGTCGAAGTCCGCCAAACCGGCCGCCAGGAAAACCGCCGCGAAGCCCGCCTCTGCTGCCAAGGCTCCGGTGAAGAAGGCCGCTGCGAAGAAGGCTCCGGCCAAGAAGGCCGCTGCGAAGAAGGCTCCGGCCAAGAAGGCCGCCGCCAGGCCGGCCGCCGCCAAGAAGGCTCCGGCCAAGAAGGCCGCTGCCAAGAAGGCCCCGGCCAAGAAGGCCGCCGCCAAAAAGGCCGGCCGGAAGTAAGTTCTACCCCGGCCGATCGGCCGGATTGGACTGACACAACAGGGCCAGCGTTCGACGAGGACGCTGGCCCTATTCTTTTGCCTGACGAAATCCTTGCGACGCACCGAAATGCTTTGACAAAATTCCTGATTTAGGAATATTTACCTACAAGTTCGTAGCGATGCCTACGGATTGTCCCGCTCGGACGGAATTTCTGCCTATCGCAATCTCCGAGCGTGATTCATCCATGGCCGTTGGGGCTGGGTGGGCCAGTATTGTCCCGTCTTGCGGCGGGGTGTGTCCTCCGCCGGGGCGTTCGGCTCCGGTCAGATGCCTCCGGCACTTTGGCGCGAATATCGCGCGGAGGTTCTATGTCCGAAGAGATATTCTATCGTTCCTTTCTCAACCGCGACCGGCTCGTCCACATCGTCGACACGAACCTGCAGGCCTGCGAGCTGCTCAGCGTCCACTTCCGCCTCGAAGGCTTCCAGACGACCTTTTCCATCAACCTGTCGGGTTTTCTAGCGACGCTCGAACGCCGACGTCCAGACGTCGTGGTCGCCAATTTCGAACTCGGCGAGGACAGCGGGATCGACGTGCTGCGCCGCGTCAAGGCAATGCGCATGGGCACCGTCGTCTTCATGATGGAAGATCGCCCGATGGTCGATGCGGCCGTGCTGGCAATGAAGCTCGGAGCCACTGATGTCGTTACCAAGCCGATCGACACCGAGCATCTGGTGCGCGCCGTTCGGGAGGCTTTGCGACAGGACATCCACGTCGGCGCGGTCCAGGCCGGCGGCCGCTCGATCGAAGTTCGCGGCTTCGCCCAGCTTACGCCGCGCGAGCGCGAAGTGTTGCAACTGATCACCAACGGCCAGTCCAACAAGGAGGCCGGACGGGAGCGCGGCATCAGTCCTCGCACCATCGAGGTCCATCGCGCGCGGGTGATGGAAAAGCTCGGCGCGCGTAACACGGCTGACCTGATGCGCATCGTCCTCACGAGTTGACAGGCGCAGGCGGCTGGGTGTCTGCTTCACTCTGGCCGGTGCAGCCTGCCGCCCGCGCCCCGCAAAGGGGATGGTGAATGCACCCTGTCGCCGAAACGGTTTGACCTCTCGGGCAGCCGTCAGCAATGCGGGCACTGACCTCGGACCTGGGCTCGCAATCTGCGGCTTGACACAGTGCCCGGGACCACGGCCACGACGGACACGCGCAATTTGCCTCGCCGGCCTACCGGCTTCGGCCAGGGCCCGCGGGCTTAGCCGCCGATGTTGGTAGTGTGTCCCCACTCGCATCACTCGGCGGTCGGGCTTATGCTGGTGCCAGGTGCCCATATCGTGGAGGTGTCTCGATGCCTGCCCGCTATATCGAGCCTGGGATAGTAAAGCAGCTTTCCAGCCTCACGCCGTGGCGTACGGCGCTGGCAGTCGGGCTCGACTGGGTGGTCATCGCAGGGGCCATTGCGCTAAGCCAATGGGCGCGCAATCCGCTGGCCTATCTGGTTTCGGTCATCGTGATCGGTGGCCGGCAACACGCCTTCGCCGCACTGATGCATGAGTTTGCGCACTACCGCTTCATCGAGAACAAGGGCTTGAGCGACTGGATTTGCGATCTCTTTGTCTCGTGGCCGATCCTTGCGAGCGTGGACGCTTATCGCCGCAACCACCTCGCGCACCACCGGTACACCAATACCGAGCAGGATCCCGACTGGGTGGTGAAGCTCGGCACCCGCAAGTTCACCTTCCCGCAGGAGTGGCAGTACGCCGTCCTGAACCTCCTCGGTTATCTTGCGTTCATCGGCTCGGCCTTCGACATGATCCAGGCCATCCAGCGGTTGCGGGCGCACGACCAGTCGACGCGCGCGTACAAGCTGACGCGTTTTGCGTACTACCTCGCTTTCGCCATCGTCTTCACGCTCACCGGCGCGTGGGTGCCGTTCCTTCTGTATTGGGTCGTGCCCTTCATGACGGTGTTCTTCTTAGCGCTCTATGTGCGCAGCGTCGCCGAGCACTTCGCCGCCATGAACTACGCAGAGGAGCTGCAGAGCACTCGGACCGTGCTTCCATACCTTTGGGAGAACCTGGTCTTCAGTCCGCACGGCGTGAACTATCACCTCGAGCACCACCTCTACCCCAGCGTGCCGTTCTACAACCTGCCGCAGCTCCATTCGGCCTTGATGGCCAGCTCGGACTACGCCGCACAGGCCCATATCACGCGCGGCTACACCACCGGGCTCGTCCGCGAGTGCCTGTCACTTCGGCCGTCTGCCGCTACCGGCCGCGGGTAGCGATGGACGCCAGAGTGCGCCTCAGAGCGATGCCGGACGCAACTGAGGCGACGGACCCACGGCGCCGGCCAATCTCGACTTCGGGGAGGGCGTTGAAGATCAGCCGCCGATGGTGGGCAGCGTCAGGTCGCCGCTCACCAGCTTGTCGGCGGTGATCTTCGGCGCCGGCCGTTCGTGCGGCAGCTCGAGTTCGGCCCACACGCTTTCGAGCGCGTGACGGAGCGCCATGATCATCTCGTCGGTGTGAAGCGGCGTCGGCGTGATGCGCAGCCGCTCCGTGCCCTTGGGCACCGTCGGGTAGTTGATCGGCTGAATATAGATGTTGTGCTTGTCGAGGAGCAGGTCGCTCGCGGCCTTGCAGAGCCGCGCGTCGCCGACGATCACCGGCACAATGTGCGTCGCGGTCTGCATCACCGGCAGGCCGGCTTCGCTGAGGATCTTCTTGGCGAGCCGAGCCTGGCGCTGATGCGCGGTCCGCTCGGCATCGGAATTCTTGAGGTGCTCGATCGACGCGCGGGCCGCCGCACACAGCGCCGGCGGAAGCGCGGTGGTGAAGATGAATTCCGGCGCATAGGACCGCACGGCGTCGACGACCGATTTGTTGGCGGCGATGTAGCCGCCCATCACACCGAAGCCCTTGGCCAGTGTGCCCTCGATAATGTCGATGCGATCCATCAGCCCCTCGCGGTCGGCGATGCCGCCGCCGCGCGGACCATAGAGGCCGACCGCATGCACCTCGTCGATGTAGGTGAGGGCGCCGAATTCTTCGGCGAGATCGCAGATCTCCTTGATGGGAGCGACGTCGCCATCCATCGAATAGACGGACTCGAAGCAGATCAGCTTCGGCCGCGACCGCGGGATCGCCGCCAGGAGCTCGCGCAGATGCGCGATGTCGCTGTGGCGGAAGATCTTCTTTTCCATGCCGCTCTGCCGCACGCCCTGGATCATCGAGGCGTGGTTGAGCTGGTCGGAGAGGATGATGCAGTCGGGCATCAGCCGTGCAATGGTCGAGATCGCCGCCTCGTTCGAAACGAAGCCTGAGGTGAAGACCAGTGCCGCTTCCTTGCGATGGAGGTCGGCGAGCGACCGCTCGAGCTCGACCAGCGGCCGGTTGGTCCCCGAAATGTTACGCGTTCCACCGGCGCCGACGCCGAGCTTCGCCGCGGTTTCCTGCATCGCCGCAATCACCTTGGGGTGCTGGCCCATGCCCAGGTAGTCGTTGGAGCACCAGATGGTGATTTCGCGCGCATTGTCGGCCTGGTCGCGGAACACGGCCGTGGGGAATTTTCCTGCCACGCGCTCGATGTCAGCGAACACGCGATAGCGCTTTTCCTGCCTCAGCGTGTCGACGGCGTCTTCGAAAATCCCGCGATAGTCCATGATGTGCTCGCCCTGTGACCGGCCGGCTGGGACCCTATTGAGGTCGCGCCATCCTTCCCATTGGTCAATTCGCCGCGCGTTGGCACTGGCTAAGCTATTGAAAGCGAACCAGTCGCGGATTTCAATTTGGACTGATCCTAGAGTCTTTGCGGGCAGCCTGCAAAGGCACGGATCGGTCTTGCCGCTCAGCTTCGGTTCAGCTTGTCCGCCCTAAGTCCGGCCACGAACGGGCACTGCTGCCTTTTGGTCACGCATTAACGGCGTCTCGGACGCCGAGTTGACCGGGGCTTGCGGCCCCCAATATCAGTGTTAAGAAGCCGCTAACCAAGCGTAAGAGGGGGCTGCGCGTGAAGAGCTTTTCGTCCTCGAGTTTCGCCAGCGAGCAGGGTGTGCTCGATCTGGCCCTGGCTGCTGTCCGGCAGCACCCGCAGGCTCTGTTCACGGACTTCCAGTGGTTCCTCTACGAGGGCCGCGACACCGTCTTCTACACTGCATTTTCGACCCAGCGCTTCGACAAAGGCACCGTCGACAACCTCGTTGCCGAAATGGTGGCCCTGGCGCCGCAGCTGACGCACGGCTTTTTTGGGGCGCGCCCGGGCCAGCCATTCCCCAAGCACCTGCTCGACGCCATCACCTCGGTGGACGAGATCGACAGTTTCGAAGGCTACCCCGACAAGTGGCTGGGCAAGTCCGAGGACATCTTCCTGCGCGATGACCTGCCGCTGTTCCGCGTCATGGTCGCCAATCTCAAGGGCGGGCCGGATCCCGAGGGCCGCGCCTCGATCATTCAGGTGCGCTCGTCCCACGCGCTGCTCGAGGGCTCGGACTCGGCGCTGCTGACCCGGTCGCAATCGGCCAACCACGGCATCATGTCCGACAAGGACAACAAGATCAGCCTCGGCACCCGCATCTGGAGCTCGATCAGGGCTTATGCCATGACGCTTCTGTATGTCGGCGTCGGCCTGACCTTTGCTCCGGCGGAGCGGCCGTTCGGCTTCCGCACCCTGGCGCTGAGCCGGCATCGCCTTCGCCAGTTGGCCAACAAGCTCGGCGTGCGCCAGCGTTCTCTCTACTTCGCGCTCGTGACGCACGCTTTCAACGGCGAGGGCCGCGACAAGTACTTCTCCAAGAAGGTGGTCGGCGCGGTTTACACCATGCTCGACGGCAACCGGAACAGTGCCGACGACGACTTCTTCCGGGTCCGGGCGCTGGAAGCCCGCTTCAAATGGTCCGACGATTTCGTGCAGTTTGCGCGGACCATCGACGATACTGTCGGCAAGATCGAGAAGAAGGATGTCACCAAATTCCAGGTGATGATGAACTCGGTGTTCAAGACGCTGCGGGCCCTCAACAGCATGGCGCCCTGGCTGCCGGGGCGCCGCTTCTGGCGCTTCTCGGCGGGCATCAAGATTACCCTGACGCTGGTACCGCCGCACCGCACCTACGGTCCCATGACCAATGGCATGATCGAGCCGATCTATTGCGGCGCCTGGCACAACAGTATGAACATCTGCACCTTCTGCCCCGGGCGCGACTACATCACGCTCAACTTCGCCGTCGAGCAGAGGCTGCTGCCCATGGTCGACAAGATCGAGACCATGCTCAACCGCCTCGAGACGATGGACATCGTTCCGGGGGGCCGCGACGTTATCGACACCGAAGACGCCTGAGCCACCACCATCCTCCTTGAGGAGCGTGCGTATTGCAATCACCATGCTGCCGCATTCTGTTTGCAGGAGTGGCAAAATTTCCGCGGGGGATTCCTATGAAGTCGACTGTGGCCGTCGTTGCTGCCCTGGCCGTGATGAGCCTGAGTGCCTGCACCACCATGAACGCCTATACTGGCGATACGCAGCTCTCGAGCACCGCCGGGGGAGCCATGATCGGCGCCGGCACCGGCGCAGTCGTCGGCGCGCTGACGGGCGCGGCCACCGGCAATGATCCCCGCATCGCCGCACTGATCGGCGCAGGGCTGGGCGGTCTCACCGGGGCTGCCGTCGGCCACTACATGGACCAGCAGGAAGCCGAGCTGCGCCAGCAGTTGCAGTCGACCGGCGTTTCGGTGACCCGCGTCGGCAACCAGATCATCCTCAACATGCCCTCGAACATCACCTTCGATACCGACTCGGCGACGGTGAAGCCGGACTTCAGCCAGACGCTGACTTCGGTTGGCCTCGTACTCAAGAAGTTCAACAAGACCATCGTTGATGTCACCGGCTATACCGATAACACCGGGTCGGTGCAGCACAACCAAGACTTGTCGCAGCGCCGCGCGGTCTCGGTGGCGGCGGTCCTCGCCAATCAAAGCCTGGACCAGCGCCGCTTCTACATCGAGGGCAAGGGTGAAGACGCGCCCATCGCCTCGAACTCAACCGAAACCGGCCGTGCCCAGAACCGCCGCGTGGAAATCCAGATTTCGCCGATCTCGCAAGGGTGACGCTCCGGCCTGCAAGGCTTCGGCTGCCGCCGGGGCCTATTGTCACGCTGGAAACTGGTTCTAGGACTCCGGTATCGACGGGTTGATCTGCGGTGCGGTGATCGGCGTTCCCGGGATCACCGCGGTTTGCCGATTGCCGCCAAGGAGCTGGATAGCGAGCAGGATTGCGGCAACGAGGAAAAGCGCGAGCAGCGACAGCCCCCACCAATTGACCGGCGACACTTGCCCGGTCGTCTGAGCGATTTCCGTCTCAACGCTCAGCTCGTTGTCGGCGGGATCGTCCGGCCGGTGCCGCGAAGCTGTTGCCATGGCGGTTTCTCCATTGGTTCGAGAAGGAGAAACGCGACGCCGGTTGCAGCGTTCCGAGGCGGTGCAACCGTCATCCTGACGGCACGCTTCAGGCGCTATTCATCGGCGGGGTCCCAGCCTGCTGCAGTCAACTGCAGGAGGTTCCCATGCTCAGACTTGTGATTATCGGTTTGCTCGTCGCCGGCGCACTCGGCACGGCTCCCGTCCTCGCCGACAGCAAATCGGGCGGCGGCACCATCGGCCGCGGCTGCACGCTCGATCCGTTCAACCATACCCAGCGCTGCATCGACTTCGATCACTGCACCATCGACAAGAACGGCAAGCGGACGTGTCCGGTGGTGGTGACCACGACGCGGAACATGGCTGACGCCAAGTCGAAAGGCAGCAAGAGCAGCAGCGGCAAAGCTGACAGCCACCCGAGCGAATACCTGGTCTTCACCTTCGACCAGGTGCTGGTTTCGAGCTGAACCGTCAGGTGTTCACGACGATGGGCGTGCCGACCGGGCAGCGCCCATACAGGTCGATGATGTCGTGGAACAGCAGGCGCACACAACCCGAGGATACCGCCTGACCGATGCTCCACACTTCGAGCGTTCCGTGCAGACGGTACAGTGTATCGCGGCCGTTCTGGTAGATGTACATGGCGCGTGCGCCGAGCGGATTGGTGAGGCCGGGAGGCATGCCGTTGGCATATTGCTGCGTTTCGGGCTGCCGCTGCTGCATCTCCTTGGGGGGAGTCCAGGTGGGCCACTCGGCCTTGCGCCCGACGACCGCCTTGCCGGACCAGGCAAACCCTTCGCGCCCGATGCCGACACCATACCGGATCGCCTGGCCGCCCTGTTGCACCAGGTAAAGGTGACGCTCGGAGGTGTTGACCACGATTGTACCCGGCCGCTCGCCGGTCGGATCGGGCACCTCGGTGCGGAACATGTTCGGATCGAGCTTGGTGAGATCGATCGCCGGCACAGGAAACTTCTCGTCCGGCAGCGGCCCGTACATCGACAGGTAATACTGCGAAAATTGTGGCGCCTGCGTTTGCGGCTGGAACCTCTGGGAGGCACATCCGGCCAAGGTCAGCGCGGCAAGGCTGGCGCCACCAGCCAGAAAGCTGCGGCGCGACGGAGCAAGAACGGCTTCGGTCATATGGATGGAACTCTGCGGTAACTGGATTGCCCGACGCGAAAACTCGCCGTCGGGCGTTAGAGTTCCCTAACCCTGACAGCGTTAACGCGGACACAATAGATGGTCACGATGCGGCGATGTGATGGCACATCGCCGCCACGGCCCCTTTGGAACTGGCGGGCCTATTTCTTGAAGACGATGTGCGTCTTGAGCTTGTCGCCGGTGTCGGTCCGGACGAGATCGACGTCGATGACGATGCTGTTGGCGGCGAGCCGCATTACCGAGTTGCCGGTGCCGGCGGCGGTCTTCATCTTGCTGGTGAAGACTACGCTGCCGCCGCTTTTGACGCCGACCACCGTCTGGCCGTTCGAGCGAGCCTGATACTGGTGGGCCGCGTTATCGTAGGTCAGAACACCCGAATAGGTTTGCGGGCCGAACTGGCCCGCATCGCACGTCCCGCGGAAGTTGATCTTGTCGCTGCCGGTGAGTGTCAGCGTGCAATCCACTTTGCCGCTCTCGCCGCCGGTGATGGCGCCTGAGCCGGTCCAGGTGCCGGGAAGCTTGCTCAGAAACGCGGTCTCGGTCGGTCCGGCAACAGCCGGAAGGGCGGCGAGGGCGAACGCGGCGGTCAAGATCGGGAGCGAAATGCGCATAGGGTGCCTTTCCTGCACAGGGGAGGGGTGTGCGGCGACGCGAGACCACACGGGAACGCGATTCGTACAATCAGAGGAGAAAAGTGGTGCTGCAAGAGAGGATTGAACTCTCGACCTCTCCCTTACCAAGGGAGTGCT
>Ga0157370_10007316_pt1 | contig 12047 bp, 8 predicted proteins | sample C35metaG_FD_113463 | JGI IMG/M metagenome (GOLD analysis project Ga0157370, IMG submission 113463) | Corn rhizosphere microbial communities from Kellogg Biological Station, Michigan, USA - C3-5 metaG | ecosystem: Host-associated > Plants > Roots > Rhizosphere > Soil | place: USA: Michigan... | reverse complement strand
TTCTCACCAGAAGTCTTGTCTACAGACAGGCTGGTAACTGCAGTCAGCGCGTCATGGGAACGACGCATGCCACGTTTGGAACGGGTTGGTTTATTCTGTTGTACGGCCATGGACCTTACTCCTCAATTACTTACGCTTTAAGCTGGCTAATACGGCAAATGGGTTTGGTTTTTGCGCTTCATCAGGCAGTTCCCCAAAGACCATGTCCGCCTCGGACACTTCACAGTGTTCAGATTCATGCACCGGAACGACTGGCAAGGAGAGGATGATTTCATCTTCAACCAGAGCCAGAAGATCGATTTCACCGAATTCATTAACTTCAATCGGTTCATACGCTTCCGGGAGTGCTTCAGCCTGTTCGTCAGAACGGACCGGACTGAAACAATACGTTGTGTGAACATGCTGTACAAACGGTTTCCCGCAACGCTGACATTCGAGGGTTACCGTCACCTTTGCATCACCGGTTAAAACGGCGAGACGCTGGTTATCGATAGCGAACGACATGGAGCATTCTACATCACTGTCCACACTGACTACGGATTCGGCGACACGCTCAGCCTGATCGGAAGTATAAATACCTTCGTAATCGAGGCGTTTTTGAGCCGTGCGAACCGGATCAAGAGTCAGGGGTAATTTTACCTTTTGCATAGGGCGCGCATATTAACTTTGTAACGTCATATAGTCAAAGAAAAAGGCAACCACAGCTGCCTTTTGCCAATTATTCGCACACATTGCGGCCTGTAGTTTAAAATGGCTGGCATCGATACGCTATATCTGGTGATAAAAATATGCCAAATCTCGTTCTTGCCTCCACCTCACCCTACCGCCGAATGTTGCTGGAAAAGCTCGGGATCCCGTTTGAATGCGCGGCGCCGGAAGTTGACGAGACGCCGCAGGCGGGCGAATCACCACGTCACCTGGTCACCCGTCTTGCGAAGGAGAAAGCGCAATCACTTGCCGCACGCTACCCTTCGCATTTGATTATAGGCTCCGATCAGGTTTGTGTGCTGGACGGTGTTATCACCGGAAAGCCGCACACTGAAGCGAATGCCTGCCAGCAGCTTATGCAAGCGCGGGGCAATATCGTCACCTTTTATACGGGTCTGGCGCTCTACAACTCCGCCTCGGGTCACCTGCAAACCGAATGCGAACCTTTCGACGTCCATTTTCGCCATCTTAGCGAGCAGGAAATCGCCGACTATGTGCGCCGGGAGCGACCGCTCAATTGCGCCGGAAGCTTCAAAAGCGAAGGTCTGGGGATTGCCCTGTTCGACAAGCTGGACGGACGTGACCCGAACACACTGGTCGGGTTGCCGCTGATAGCATTGTGCCAGATGCTCAGACGCGAGGAGTGTAATCCACTGAAGATGTGAGTATTACGGTTGATGCATTACTTACCGGCCTGAGAGACCTCAGGCCGGTAAGTGCCGGCCAAATCAGCCGCGCAGCACCTTCAGGCAGCGTTTTAACTGCTCATCAAGGGGGGCTTCAATGCGAATTGTTTCGCCGGTATTCGGGTGAGTGAACGTCAGTGCCGCCGCATGCAGGAACAGGCGTGACAACCCGGTGCCCGCCAGCTGCTTATCAAACTCCCTGTCACCATAGCGGTCATCAAATGCGATCGGATGACCGGCATACTGCGTATGTACGCGGATCTGGTGGGTACGGCCGGTTACCGGGCTGCAGCGCACCAGCGTGGCGAACGCATAGCGCTCTTCCACTTTGAAACGCGTCTCAGACGGCTTCCCTTCCTGATTCACACGGACAATGCGCTCACCGCTTTGCAAAATATTCTTCAGCAAAGGTGCCTGCACCGCCTTAACGTGGGACTGCCAGTGGCCACGAACCAGCGCCAGATAATCCTTCTGCATCCCTTTTTCACGCAGCTGCTCATGCAGGGAACGCAGGGCAGAACGTTTTTTTGCGACCAGCAGCACGCCGGAGGTATCGCGATCGAGACGGTGAACCAGTTCAAGGAAACGGGCTTCAGGGCGCAGCGCACGCAGGCCTTCAATCACGCCAAAGCTGAGACCACTCCCCCCATGGACAGCGGTACCTGACGGTTTATTCAGCACCAGGATATGATCATCCTCATAAAGGATAACGTCACTCAGGGCGGCCACTTTCTGCAACCTGGGTGAAACGACCTCTTCTTCGCGTTCCGCAACACGGACCGGCGGGATACGCACTTCATCACCGGCTTCGAGTTTGTACTCAGGCTTCACGCGTTTTTTGTTAACCCGCACTTCACCCTTGCGCAGGATGCGGTAAATCATGCTCTTTGGCACGCCTTTGAGTTGGGTGCGCAAAAAGTTATCGATACGTTGCCCCGCGTCGTCTTCCGCGATGGCAACCATTTTTACGGCTGGAGTCTCTGTTTTCATGGTTGGCGATTCTAAATATCGTCAGCCATTAGCGCCACTCATTTTTCTATGCTTATATTTACTTTTATCCGGCCTGTTCCCTGTTTCACGCAATCGATTTGGTGGTTATTAAACCAATCACCGCCTTGAAGTGAAGAAACTGTGAGTAACCGGGTGATAATTGGTAAAAGTCATCTTGCTATAACCCGGCGAGCAGTGGAATAATGAACTCGTTTTCCGTGTTAAATCCTGGTTAAGTAAGGATCTCGACGGAATGACCAATTTTGTCTGACCGATCATCCACGCAGCAATGGCGTAAGACGTATTGATCTTTCAGGCAGTTAGCGGGCTGCGGGTTGCAGTACTTCCCGGTATAAGGATTGTTCTCTGGAGAGTTCTTCCCAGGCAATTCCCCTGATAATTGCGCTGTGTTTCCGTATGAAGCACAGGCAACCGACACTCTGCGCCTCTTAAGCGAGCGACAACCGTGAGGTTGGCGACGTGAATAGACACGAGGCCATCGGTTCATACCCCGGAAAGCGTCACCTTGCCCGCAGCTTTGTCGTCAATGTAAGAATAACGAGTAAGTTACGATGAAAAGAATGTTAATCAACGCAACTCAGCAAGAAGAGTTGCGTGTCGCCCTTGTGGATGGGCAGCGCCTGTACGATCTGGATATCGAAAGTCCTGGACACGAACAGAAAAAAGCGAACATTTACAAAGGTAAAATCACCCGCATTGAACCAAGCCTTGAAGCTGCATTTGTCGATTACGGTGCTGAGCGTCACGGTTTCCTCCCTCTGAAAGAAATCGCCCGCGAATATTTCCCTGCAAACTATAACTCCCATGGCCGCCCAAACATCAAAGATGTGCTGCGTGAAGGTCAGGAAGTCATTGTTCAGATTGATAAAGAAGAGCGTGGCAACAAAGGTGCCGCACTGACCACCTTTATCAGTCTTGCGGGAAGTTATCTGGTTCTGATGCCAAACAACCCGCGTGCCGGTGGTATCTCTCGCCGCATCGAAGGTGATGACCGTACCGAGCTGAAAGAAGCGCTGGCAAGTCTTGAGCTGCCTGACGGCATGGGGCTTATCGTGCGTACCGCAGGCGTCGGCAAATCTGCCGAAGCGCTGCAGTGGGACTTAAGCTTCCGTCTGAAGCACTGGGAAGCAATCCAGAAAGCGGCAGAAAGCCGCGCAGCGCCGTTCCTGATTCACCAGGAAAGCAACGTGATTGTGCGTGCCTTCCGTGACTACCTGCGTCAGGACATCGGTGAGATTCTGATCGATAACCCGAAAGTGCTTGAGCTGGCGCGCCAGCACATCGCTGCGCTGGGTCGTCCGGATTTCACCAGCAAAATCAAACTGTACACCGGTGAAATCCCGCTGTTCAGCCATTATCAGATCGAATCGCAGATTGAATCCGCTTTCCAGCGTGAAGTGCGTCTGCCATCCGGTGGTTCTATCGTTATTGATACGACCGAAGCGCTCACCGCCATCGACATCAACTCCGCACGTGCTACGCGCGGCGGTGATATCGAAGAGACCGCCTTCAACACCAACCTTGAAGCCGCTGATGAAATCGCCCGCCAGCTCCGCCTGCGTGACCTGGGTGGTCTGATTGTTATCGACTTTATCGACATGACCCCTGTTCGCCACCAGCGTGCGGTTGAAAACCGTCTGCGCGAAGCGGTACGTCAGGATCGTGCTCGTATCCAGATTAGCCATATCTCACGCTTCGGCTTGCTGGAGATGTCCCGTCAGCGTCTGAGCCCTTCACTCGGTGAATCCAGCCATCACGTCTGTCCGCGCTGCTCCGGTACCGGTACCGTTCGTGATAACGAATCTCTGTCCCTCTCTATTCTGCGTCTGATTGAAGAAGAAGCGCTGAAAGAGAACACCAAAGAGGTTCATGCCATTGTTCCCGTGCCAATTGCGTCCTACCTGCTGAACGAAAAACGTGCGGCCGTCAGCGCAATTGAATCACGCCAGGGCGATGTTCGCTGCATCATCGTGCCTAACGATCAGATGGAAACCCCGCACTACCACGTGCTGCGTGTCCGTAAGGGTGAAGAGACCAGCACGCTCAGCTATCTGCTGCCTAAGCTGCATGAAGAAGAGATGGCGCTGCCTTCCGATGAAGAACCTGCCGAGCGCAAACTGCCAGAGCAGCCAGCCTTAGCAACCTTCATCATGCCTGAAGCTCCGCCAGAAACGGCACTGGAAAAACCCGTGACCAAACCGGTGGCGCAAAAACCAGAAGCCGTTGCGGTCAAAGCCCAGCCAGAACAATCGGGTCTGCTGAGCCGCCTCTTCGGTGCGCTGAAGAAGATGTTTGCAGGCGAAGAAGTCCAGCAGCCTGAGCAACCGAAAGAAGCACCGAAAGAAGCGAAACCTGAACGTCAGCAGGACCGTCGTAAACGTCAGAACAACCGCCGTGACCGTAACGATCGTAATGACCGTAACGAACGCCGTGACAACCGTTCGGACAATAATGAGGGTCGTGAGCAACGCGAAGACAACCGTCGCAACCGTCGCGAGAAGCAACCGCAGAATGTTGAAGATCGTGAAATTCGCCAGCAGGCGGGCGATGAGTCTGAGAAGAGCAAACAGCGCGACGAGCAGCAGCCACGCCGTGAGCGTAGCCGTCGCCGTAACGACGAGAAGCGCCAGGCGCAGCAGGAAGTCAAAAACCTGAACCGCGAAGAGCCTGTTGAACAACAGGAAAGCGAGCAGGAAGAACGTACTCAGGTTATGCCGCGTCGTAAGCAGCGCCAGCTGTCACAGAAAGTGCGTGTAGGTGCCCTGCCGGTAGAAGAGACCGTCATCGTCCCTGCAGAAGCAAGTGACACTGCACCAGGCACTCAACTGGCGAAAGTGGATCTGCCGGCCGTCGTCGAAAACAACGCTGAGCAAGACGATAACGGTGAAGGCCGTGATAACGCGGGTATGCCACGTCGTTCACGCCGTTCTCCGCGTCACCTGCGCGTCAGCGGTCAACGTCGTCGTCGTTATCGCGATGAGCGTTACCCGACACAGTCGCCAATGCCATTAACCGTAGCGTGCGCGTCTCCTGAAATGGCATCCGGTAAAGTCTGGATCCGCTACCCGGTTGCTCGTCAGGAACAGGTTGTGGAAGAACAGGCTGTCACCGAAGAGGTGATTGCCCCGGTAGCCGCAACTGAAGAAGCGGTAAATGAAGCCGCTATCGTGGTTGAGCCACAGGCCGTTGAGTCAGAAGCGCCTCATGCAGTAGACGTTGAAACCACGCACCCAGAAGTGATTGCCGCGCCGGTTGACGCCGCACCGCAGCTTATTGCTGAAGAAGACACCGTGGTCGCTGAAGACGTTGTTGCTGAGGTTCAGCCAGCAGCAGCGGTAGAAGAGACCCCGGACGTGGTTGTCGAAACCGTGACTGAAGACGTGGTTCAGGACGTTGAAATTGACGTCGAACCGGTGCGTGAAGCCGCGAAAGCAGAAGAGCCAGAAGTGAAAGCCGAGCCGGTAATCACCGCTCCGGCCCCTGCTCACGTTGCGACAGCCCCGATGACTCGCGCACCAGCGCCGGAATATGTGCCGGAAGCGCCGCGTCACAGTGACTGGGTCCGCCCTGCGTTCAACTTTGACGGTAAAGGCTCTGCCGGTGGCCACAGTGCAACGCATCAGGCGACGGCACCGGCTACCCGTCCGCAGTCTGTTGAGTAACGACACATAGCGTAAAAAGCCGACCTTCGGGTCGGCTTTTTTATTGCTCGCGTGCCGGCTTTCTCATACCCGCAATGTCCGGCATCACCCTCTTCATCATCTCCAGAAAACGGCGTAAACGCGCCGGATAATAACGCGACCACGGATAAACCAGATGAACCGGGAGCGCGGCGGGCTGCCACTGTGGAAGCAAATGCACTAAGCGCCCTTCCTGGATATCCTGCTTGACCGTCCAGCTTGAAACCATCGCCACCCCTAACCCTGTCAGGGCGGTATTGCGCGCAACATGCAGGCTATCCGTGCTTAGTCGTGGCGCAATGGAAATACGTTTTACCTGCGCAAGATCATCCCACAACTCCACATGTCGCTGATAGAACGTGCTGATGGCAATCCAGGGAAGCGCCTGCAGATCCTCCGGTGTGTGAACCGGCGCAAACTGGTCCAGCAGCGCAGGCGAAGCTACCACACAGCGTGGCACTTCCGCCAACAGCACGGAGACGGTTGCCGGATCCACCTCTGCGCCAACTCGAATAGCACAATCCAGATTGTCGCTCAGAAAATCCACCGACTTATCGTTGAGCATCCACTCCACCGACAGCTGAGGATAACGCTGCAAAAACTCCGTTAACGGCCTCAGAAGCTGATCCTGCCCAAAGGCGTGCGGTGCGCGTACCCGTAACACGCCGACCGGCTCGTCCTCCGTCTGGCCGATTTCATCTTCCAGTGCCAGCCAGCTATCAATGACCCGCCGGGCATGTTGATAGCAGCGCTCGCCGTCATCGGTAAGTTTTGTTGCATGGGTGGTTCGCAATAAAAGCCGTACCCCCAGCAGCGTTTCCAGAGACTGAAGGCGGCGGCTCACCGTGGCCTGGCTCGTCGCAAGCAGTCTTGCCGCCCCGGATAGCGATCCGCTTTCCACAATACGAACAAATGTGCGCATGAGTTCCACCCTGTCTATACGTTCAACTCGCTTCATCATTTTCCCTGCTATACGCCAAACGTATAAGCGTTTTACCACCAGGCCCTCTACCGTCGCAAGGCGTAGTGATAAAAAATAGCGGCACACTATGAGTGAGGAACGTCTTATGAACACAACAACTGCTCCCCATGCCGCCAGTCGCTGGGTGATTTTTATGCTGGCTTTGGGGGCTGGCTTTAGCGTCGCATCCATTTACTACGCGCAACCGCTGCTGCCGCTGATAGGCGCCGACCTTCATCTTAGTATTGAAGGGATGGGGCTGGTCCCGACGCTGACCCAGGCAGGCTACGCGCTCGGTATTCTTTTTCTGTTGCCACTTGGCGATCGTCACGACCGCAGGACGTTAATCCTGATAAAAAGCGCCGCCCTGGCACTGTTTCTGCTGGGCTGCAGCCTGACCGGGCAGCAGCACTCATTGCTGCTGGCAAGCCTGCTGATTGGCATGGCCGCGACCATGGCACAGGATATCGTTCCCGCAGCGGCTATCCTCGCCCCCGAAGGGAAGCAGGGAAAAACCGTGGGAACCGTGATGACAGGGTTGCTGATGGGCATCTTGCTGTCGCGAACCGTCAGCGGTGTGGTGGGTGAAGCTTTTGGCTGGCGTGTCATGTATCAGCTGGCCGCTGTAAGCATCGCATTTATTGGGGCGGTGATGTGGCGGGTACTCCCGCGTTTTGCCATTCACTCCACGCTGAGTTATCCCGCCCTGATGCGCTCAATGGAACATCTGTGGCGTCGTTATCCGGCTCTGCGTCGTGCAGCACTGGCACAGGGTTTTCTGTCGATTGCCTTTAGCGCCTTCTGGTCAACGCTGGCGGTCATGCTGCTGGAGCGCTATCACCTGGGGAGCGCCGTCGCGGGTGGTTATGGTATTGCCGGGGCCGCGGGGGCCTTAGCCGCTCCGCTGGCGGGAGGTCTGGCGGACAAGCTGGGTGCCGGAAAAGTCACGCAACTTGGCGCGGCACTGGTTACCGTCTCGTTTGCCCTGATGTTCCTGATGCCCGCACTCGGTCTTCATGGACAACTAATACTGATTGCTGTCTCAGCCATCGGGTTTGATCTGGGCCTGCAGTCCAGTCTGGTGGCGCACCAGAATCTGGTCTATAGCCTTGAGCCTCAGGCCAGGGGGCGTCTTAACGCCCTGCTCTTTACGGTGGTCTTTATCGGCATGGCGTTAGGTTCGGCTGCGGGGAGTAAAATCTACACGCTGGCTGGCTGGACGGGCGTGGTTGCCCTGGCAACGGTATGCGGCGTCATTGCGCTGGCAATACGTCTGATTGAAAGTGCACGCGTCGCCTCCGCACCGGCAGAAATCGCGTAAAAAAAATGCCCAATCCACACGGATTGGGCAGTAAAACATGCCCAGTTTCAAGACATGTTCCAAGAGGTCAAGATATTATCTGTTCAGCTGGAACAGGGACATGCCCTGCATATCGCTAAACGCTTTATAAGATGCCTGCAACGCGGCCTGCTGCATGGTGTAAGAAGAGATCGCTGCGTTCCAGTCCACATCAACCAGGTCGCTCATCTGCTTAGTCTGGCCCAGTGCACGATCGTCACCAAGTGTATCCAGCTTTTCAAGCTCGTTCATCTTGGTACCCACATCAGCAACAACAGTAAGGATATTGTTCTGGGAATTTTTGATACCAATTTGAGCATTTGCAATCACCTGAGCTTGCGCAGCTGCAGCTGTCGGATCGTTTTCAATCGGCGTTTTCAGCGAGGCCACGGTGGCATCAAGGATTTTGAACATATTTGTTTCGCCATATCCCCCACCCGGCACTTCCTGTGCATTACTCGTAATGCTCTCGAAAATTTGCTGCCCAGTATGGCTAATTGCCATGTTTCGTGCCGTATCGACTTGCTGAGTGATCGGCTCAAGGCCACCTTTGTAATCCCCGGTAGCAGAATCAAACGGTGCACTTTCTGTTTTATATCCTGCAAAGATAAAACGACCATTACCATCGGCTGTATTGGCCAGGTTCATGAGCTGATCGCGCACGCCCTGGATATCAGTTGCCAGGGAAAGGCGGTCATCATCACTTAATGTCCCATTTGCAGCGTAAACTAATTTCTCACGCACGCTCGATAAGGCGGTGTTAACCTGAGCCAGTACATTATCCTCGAGCGAGACTTTTTGCGTAGCAAACGTACGCGCCAACGCAAACTGGCTATTTTGTGACTGTGATTGTGACAGAACAATAGCCTGCGACGCCGCGATGGGATCGTCCGACGGGCGATTGACACGCTTGCCGGTGGACATTTGTTCACCATAACTCAACCACTTGCTCTGGGAATCGGTGATCCCGCGCATGTTTTGGTCGTACATCATCTGGGTGCTAATACGCATGTTTCACCTCAGCCTTAGCGAATATTAATGATTGCATCAAAGAGCGAGCTGGCAGTTTGTAAAACCTGCGCATTAGCGAGGTAATACTGCTGATAGCGCTGCAAATTGCCATACTCTTCGTCAAGGTTTACCCCTGAGATCGACTGCTGCTGTTTGGTTAACTGCGTCGCCACATTCGCTTTCGTTTCGCTGCTGGTTTTCAGTGCCGCTGTTGAGCTACCAACGGTACTGACGAGGGAAGCATAAGCATCATTGAAAGACTTATTCCCGCCGACAAGCTTGCTATTTTGCAGATCCAGCAATTTTTGACCGTTGCGGTTGTCACTTTCGCCACCGGCGCTTGTCGATGCCATCGCCAGTTTGGACTCATCATTAAACTTGAGTTCCATGTTTACGATGACATCAGAAACGGGCTTCACAACAAAACTGTCTTTGTTATTCGCGGTACCGCTCACGTTGACATTCAGGCCGTCGAAAGACAGATTGCCGCTCGCATCCGGACTCATCGTGAAACTGGTCTTATCCGACGTACGCGTAATGGTCCAGTCGGTTCCGTTGAACTGCAGCTTATAATCCGTTGCCTGGACTTTAGTACTGTCAGCCACGGAGGCTGTCAGCGCGGCGGTACCTGAATTCTTGCTGTTGGACACAACCGCAGGCGAGCCAAAGTCAAAGAGCTTGCCGCCAGCATCGCCGTTAGCATCAAAACCCGCTTCATGCTGCTTGTTCATCGCGTCAGCAAAGGCCAGCGCCATCTGGTTAAGGCTATTACGCGCTTTATCCAGATCTTCAGAGCGGAAGGTGAGTAAACCGCCAAGGGTGCCGGTGGTAATCAGCTTCTCAGGAATTTCGATATTGCCGGAAACATCATCGGTATAGGCCAGCGTTGTACGGGTTGGGTCTGCGCTGGAATTCACCGCAGCCAGCTGGTTCGCTTTGCTCCCCTGTACCAGGCTGTAACCGGTGCCAAATGAGACGTTATACGTGCCGCCATCCTGCACAGAAACTTCAACACCGACAATTTTATTCAGTTCGCTCACCAGCTGATCGCGTTGATCGAGCAGGTCATTTGGTGATGAGCCAGCACCCACGCCGGTCAGACGGGAAATCTGATCGTTCAGGTTCGCAATCTGTTTGGCGTAGTTATTAATTTGATCGACGCTGGCAGAAATCGCGGTATTCACCTGAGAATCCTGATCGCGAAGATACTGATCGTTGGTTTTAAACTGATTGACCAGGCCATCCGCTTTGCCCAGCACCGTCTGGCGCGCAGCCGGATCTTCTGCGTTGCTCACCAGCGTCTGCAGACTTTTGAAGAAGTCCTGCAGCGTGGTAGAGAGCGAGTTGGTGGTATCCGAGAGCACATCATCGATCTTTGACATCTGCTGATAGCGCGTAGTCAGGCCGCTGCTCTGGGTCTGCGCGGCGCGCAGCTGGTTGGTAATGAATGCATCATACTCACGCTGGACACCGGAGACATAAACCCCGTTACCTACCCAGCCACCGCCGGTCAGCGTGCTGTTTGACGCGCCCAGCACTGTCGTCTGGCGGGTATAACCTGCCACGTTATAGCTTGAAATATTATTACTGACGGTATTGAGTGCCGACTGCGCAGCACTGAGGCCACTCATGGCACTGTTAATCAAACTGGACATGGGGGTTCCTTTTATACGTTCAGACACGAGTCCTGATGAAGGTTATCGGCAGCCTCCACCGGGACTTGAGAACTTTCAGAACAGATTTTCGATATCTGTGCTATAGGCTTTACTGACCTTCTCGCCCATCGATTTCAGCTGCTGAATCATACTGGTGAGCTTACGCGCATAGTTCGGATCGGTGGCGTAGCCCGCGTTCTGCAGTGCCTGAGCGCCCTGCTCCGCGGTTGCCGCCTGTGTAACGGCGGTGTAACGCGGATTTCGGCTCAACAGGCCCACATAGTCGGATAAGGCTTCCAGATAGGAGCTATAGACGCGGAATTTGGCTTTAACCTTCACCGCCGCACCGTTTTCATATTCAGTGGTGGTGATCTCGGTGGTCGGCCCCTTCCAGCTCGACGTGGCCTTCACGCCGAAGATGTTAAAGCTCGGATCGCCGTTTTCTTTACGGATCTGCCGCTGACCCCAGCCGGACTCCAGCGCCGCCTGCGCGAGGATCAGGTGATGAGGCACGCCGCTCTGTTCACTGGCAAGACGTGCCGGCAGCGAGAGCTGCGCCAGGAAGTCTTTGCTGTCGCCAGAAAGTGGCTCATCGCTGGTACTCGTGGCCTTCGGTATGGCTTTGCGCACCATCTGCGTCAGGGCCTGATTCTGATAACTGGTCACCGTTTGCAGGTCGAACTTCATCGGCACCTGCTGTGGCTTATCATCCGGCTGGATGCCCTGCGCGGCTTCGGTCTGTTTGACAATCATATCAGCCAGACCGAGGCCTTTCCCGGCGGTCATCTGCTGTGCAATCTGCTGGTCATACATGCTGGTGTAAAGACGGGTTGAATCACTGCTGAACATCCCGTCTTTCGGCAGGGTTTCACGCATGCTTTTCAGCATCATCTGTACAAACATCCCTTCCACCTGGCGGGCGACCGGGCGGATATTCGCCGCCGGGTCCTTACCTGCTTTGGTTTTCAGTTCGTTGAGCGACTGGGCATCCCAGGC
>Ga0157370_10007315_pt1 | contig 12047 bp, 10 predicted proteins | sample C35metaG_FD_113463 | JGI IMG/M metagenome (GOLD analysis project Ga0157370, IMG submission 113463) | Corn rhizosphere microbial communities from Kellogg Biological Station, Michigan, USA - C3-5 metaG | ecosystem: Host-associated > Plants > Roots > Rhizosphere > Soil | place: USA: Michigan... | reverse complement strand
GTTTTTGTTGGAGCTCAAAGTAAGGAGAATTCTCCACTTTAGGTTCAGGCTGTGACACCAAAATTGTTTTCACTTTCATATTATAAACATTTTCTAAGCACTCCCTTTTGTTATCCAATAATAAAGAAAATAATAAGGCGCTATTTCGAGAGTGCAAAGATATAAAATAAAATAAAATAACTTACCGATAATTACGTTTTGATATGTTTTAATTGAAATAAAATAAGAGTACAGGCTGATACACAGCGAAATGCCTATGATTGCAAGGGGTACAATTGTTGGAATATTTTCATAATAAAACAAAATAGCGTTAATTGGAAGGATTAAAACGCCTATGTAAGTTCTGTAAGTAACTTTTTGCAAATTAAAAAGCTCTACAAAGTCGTCGATGTTGAAAGAAGCTGCTACAATTTTTTCAATTAAAAATTTTGCCAGAATAAAATAAAGTAAGAAAGTGGCAATTTGAATAAACAAAACCCAGTCCGTTTTTGATGCATGTCCAAAAATATTCATGGTAAGTTGAATGAAAAAGGCAAACGAAATAACCTGCACAAAAAATAACCCAACTGTAAAGCTGTTTTTCATGTGGCTGTTATCGCGATAAATTTTAGCATATTTATCTGAGAAAATCAGCTTGCTGAATTCTGCAAAACGAGTTTCGTAAGCAGATTTAGTCATAGCAACAACTGCAAAGGTCAGGACAAATAAAGCAGTTGCCCAGTCTTTGTTTTCAATAATTCGAGGATGAAGGTGTTCAATCATAGCGTCACAAAATTAGTAATTTTTTGTATCAATAGTTTTATTATGTATTTATTATGAACCGAATGCTATAAAAAGTTTACTTTTGCGGTGAAATTACCGAGAAAAAATGAATGATAGTATTGTCATAATTCCTACTTATAACGAAATTGAAAACATAGAAAGTATAGTGAGAGCCGTACTTTCGCAGCATAAACCTTTTGATCTTTTAATAATCGACGATAATTCGCCGGATCATACTGCTGATAAAGTAGTGGCTTTGCAGGAAGAATTTCCTAATAGATTATTTCTTGAAAAAAGAATGAAAAAGTCAGGTTTAGGAACCGCTTATGTTCATGGTTTTAAATGGGCGTTAGAACGTAAATATGATTTTATATTTGAAATGGATGCTGACTTTTCGCATAATCCAAATGATCTTGAAAAACTATATGACGCTTGTCATTTTGGTGGCGCCGATCTGGCAATAGGATCCCGTTATGTTACAGGAGTAAATGTAGTAAACTGGCCTTTAAGCCGAGTTTTAATGTCGTATTTTGCATCTGTTTATGTTAAGTTTATTACCGGAATGAAAATTCACGATGCAACAGCCGGTTTTGTTTGTTATAAAAGAGAAGTTTTAGAGAAAATTAATCTTAACAAAATAAAATTTGTTGGATATGCGTTTCAAATCGAAATGAAGTACAGAACCTATTGTGCTAAATTTGAAATTAAAGAAGTCCCAATTATTTTTACAGATAGAACAAAAGGAGTTTCAAAAATGAGCAACGCCATTATTAAGGAAGCAATTCTTGTCGTAATCTCTCTTCGATTAAAAAAATTAGTCAATACATTATAATACCACGATAATGAATAGGATTTTAATAAAGAATGCCAAAATTGTAAACGAAGGGTCTATTTTTGACGGAGATGTTTTGATTGAAAACGACTTGATTGTTGAAGTCGCAGACAGCATCAGCCTAAAAACATCGGATTGTATTGTTATAGATGCCGAAGGAAGTTATTTAATGCCGGGTGCAATTGACGATCAGGTTCATTTTAGAGAACCGGGGTTAACTCATAAAGGTGATATAGAATCTGAATCGAGAGCGGCCGTTGCGGGAGGAATTACATCTTTCATAGAACAGCCAAACACAGTTCCAAACGCTGTTACTCAGGAAATATTAGAAGATAAATACCAAATTGCAGCTCAAAAATCATTTGCGAATTACTCGTTTATGATGGGTGCAACCAATGATAATTTAGAAGAAGTTTTAAAAACCAATCCAAAAAATGTTGCCGGAATCAAGATTTTCTTAGGTTCATCAACAGGAAATATGCTGGTTGATAAAGAAGAAACTTTAGAGAAAATTTTCTCAAGCACACCATTGTTAATTGCGGTTCATTGCGAAGATGAAACTACAATTCAGAATAATTTAGCAGAATTTAAAGAAAAATACGGCGACGATATTCCGGTTACGGCACATAATTTAATTAGAAGTGCCGAGGCTTGTTATCTATCGTCTTCAAAAGCAGTCGCTCTGGCAAAGAAAACGGGGGCGCGTTTGCATATTTTTCATCTTTCTACAGCAAAAGAAATGGAACTGTTTACCAATAAAATTCCGTTAGAAGATAAAAAAATCACTGCAGAGGTTTGTGTACATCATCTTTGGTTTACTGATGAAGATTACAAAACAAAAGGAAATTATATTAAATGGAATCCTGCTGTAAAAACTGCCGAAGATCGTGCTGAACTTTGGAAAGCTTTAAATGACGGACGTATCGATGTTATTGCAACAGATCACGCGCCGCATACTAAAGAAGAAAAACAGCAGTCGTATTTAAAAGCGCCTTCTGGAGGACCGCTTGTGCAGCATGCTGTTGTGGCTATGTTCGAAGCGCATCATCAGGGGAAAATAAGCGTTGAGAAAATTGTAGAGAAAATGTGCCACAATCCGGCTAAAATTTTCAAAATAGAAAAAAGAGGTTTTATCAGAGAAGGTTATTTTGCCGATTTGGTAATTGTAAACCCAAGTAAGCCTTGGAGCGTAAATGCAGATAATATTTTATACAAATGCGGCTGGTCTCCTTTTGAAAACACTACTTTTAAATCAAGAATTACCCACACTTTTGTAAACGGAGAATTAGTTTACAATAATTTTAAAGTAAAAGATATCCGCGCCGGAAAACGATTATTGTTTGATAGATAAAAAGCTGAAATGAAGAATTTTTTAGTTATATTATTGGTTTTGTTTCTTTCTGTAAGTTGTAAAAAGGACGTTGTTAAAGAGCCTGCAAACCTTATTGAGAAAGATAAAATGATTGATATTATGTACGATTTGTCTCTTCTTGATGCTATGAAATATCAGCATCCGGAGCTGATTGATTCTACAGAAACCAATCCAACAAAGTTTATTTTAAAAAAATATAAAATAGACAGCCTGCAATTTGCGCAAAACAACATGTATTATGCGGCAGATTATGAGAACTATAAGGATATGTTTGATGAAGTGTCAAAGCGATTAGCAAAGATTCAAAGAGCAACAGATTCTATTGTTACAATCGAAGAGAAAAAGAAAGCGAAAGCAACAAAAGATTCTATCAAAAAGGCTGTAAAAACAGTTAATAATGATTCGATAAAGAACAATAAGATAAAGCCGAAAGTTAAATAATTTTATAATTTCGAAATGTCTTTTACATATTGATGTACATCTAAAAAAACCGTTCCCAGAGCGGTTTTTATTTTTTCATTAGAATACAAATTGTTAGAATACGAAGCTTTTGCGGTTGCTCTTGTAAGGCTTCTTTTTTGAAAAAATAAAGTCGAAAATATTCCATCGGCAATCCAAAGGAAATTCATTAAAAGAGGCTTTGCATGTATGCTTGGTTTCTTTACTTTTAAAGCTTCGGCAATTGTATCGAGAATATCTTTAAAAACAATATTATCGGCAATTAAGGTGAAACGTTCATTTTTGATTTCGCTTTTCATTAATTGGTAAGCTGTTTTTACTACATCATCAATAGCAATGAAACCTGTACTTCCAAGTGTGTAAAACGAAAGCCCGTTTGCAACTTTAGAATATAATTCGGCACTGCCTTGTTGTTTGTTTTTTGTTTTCGGAATTGGGCCTAAAATAACGCCCGGATTTACAATAATTACATCTAAACCTTCCTGATGTGCGCGCCATACTTCCATTTCGGCACCATATTTAGAAATGGCATAATCGCTGTGGGGTTTTTCCGGATTCCAATCGGTTTCTTCGGTTATGTAAGTTTCATGCGCGGCCAGATCTCCAAGTGCGGCGATATAACTCGTGAAACAAAATTTCTTTACACCTTTTGCAATAGAAAAATTAACCATGTTGGCTGTTCCTTCGATATTGGTTTTTCGAAGCGCTTCTTCATCTTTTGGATCAAATGAAATTAAAGCGGCGCAATGGTACACGTAATCGGCATCTGTAAAAGCAATTTCTAAAGAGGGAACATCTAAAATATCGGCTTCAAGCCATTCTATTTTATCGAATAAATCAGCTTTTTTGTACAACTCAAAAACCGATTTTGTTTTTTGAATATTGTTTTCGTTTCGGTAAATCGCCCGAACGTTTTCTCCATTTTCAATTAAATGAAGTAATAAATGTGAGCCCGCTAAGCCTGTTCCTCCAGTTACTAATACCATTTTGTAAAGATAAGTTTTTTGGTTTTTGCCACAAAGGCACAAAGGCGCAAAGTTTTTTTGTTTTTTAATAATATTTGTGCCTTTGTGCCTTAGCGGCATAAGTTTTTGATATTGCCAATGCCAATGCTTATATTTGCGCAAAATATTTTAAAAATGAAGAATCTAGTTGAAGAATTAAAATGGCGAGGTTTATACCATGATAGCATGCCAGGAACGGAAGAACAATTGCTAAAAGAGGTAACAGCGGCATATATTGGTTTTGATCCAACGGCAGATTCGCTGCACATAGGCAGTATGGTTCAGATTATTTTATTGGTTCATTTAAAGAATTTTGGTCATCAGCCAATTGCTCTTGTGGGCGGTGCGACCGGAATGATTGGTGATCCTTCTGGAAAATCTGACGAAAGAAATTTGTTGAACGAAGAAACTTTGGCCAAAAACGTTGCCGGAATTAAAAGTGTTCTGTCTCGTTTCTTAGATTTTAATTCAAAAGAAACAAATGCTCCAATTATGGTAAACAACTATGATTGGATGAAAGAATTCTCGTTTATTGATTTTGCCCGTGAAGTTGGAAAACGTATTACGGTAAATTACATGATGGCGAAGGATTCTGTTAAAAAGAGATTTAGCGGAGAAGGTGAAGGAATGTCTTTCACTGAATTTACTTATCAATTAATTCAGGGATACGATTTTTATCATTTATATAAAAGTAATAACTGCCTCTTGCAAATGGGAGGTTCTGACCAGTGGGGAAATATCACAACGGGTACAGAATTAGTTCGCAGAATGGGTGGAGAAGGAGCGAAAGCTTTTGCTTTAACAACGCCTCTAATTACAAAAGCAGACGGATCTAAATTTGGAAAATCTGAAGGTGGAAATGTTTGGCTGGATGCTGATAAAACTTCAGTTTATAAATTTTACCAGTTCTGGGTAAATTCAACTGATGTTGATGCTGAGAAATACATCAAAATCTTTACTTTTTTAGATAAAGATACAATTGATGCTTTAATCGCAGAGCACCAAACGGCACCGCACTTAAGAATTTTGCAAAAGAAATTAGCGGAAGAAATTACAGTTTTTGTTCACAGCAAAGAAGAATTAGAAAAAGCAATTCAGGCTTCGAATATTTTATTTGGAAATTCGACTGCAGAAGATTTGAAAAAACTGGATGAAGCTACTTTTTTAGAAGTTTTTGACGGAGTTCCTCAAGCTGAAATCACAAAAGCTGATTTAGAAAACGGATTGGATATTATCTCTGTTTTAAACGAAAAAACGGGTTTCTTTAAATCAAACGGAGAAGCCAGACGTGCCTTGACTGCAAATTCTATTTCTGTAAACAGAGAAAAAATAAAAGAAGATTTTGTATTGACATCAAATGATTTAATTAACAATCAATTTGTGTTGTTACAAAGCGGTAAGAAAAACTATTTTGTGATAAGAGTGGTTTAAAAGGTTTAACTGTTTAATCGGTTAATTGTTTAATCGAGTGCAAAACCGATTAACCGATTTAACAAATCAACGATTAACCATATTAAAGCACCATCAGGTTGCAACCACGAATATCAGAATTATCAAAACGTCCCAATACCTCGAAAGAGTTGTTGGGATTTTTTTTGCCTAAATCTTGTGTAGCGATAAAAGAACAGGAATTGATATTGGCTAAATCAATTACATTGATTCCGCCCGTTTTTCCATCTTGTATATAAGTTAAAGCATCTTCGGGATCACGAACTAAAATGTGCATCCAGGACGGGCACTCAAAAACACCTTCGCCTAAAGAATACGCTTGCGCCAAAAGTTCGGTCATGCCGTATTCAGAATGAATGGCATTTACGCCAAAACCTTCGCAGAGTATTTCATGCAATTCTTCGCGAATCATTTCCTTGCGTTTTCCTTTCATTCCTCCATTTTCCATAATAATGGTATTTTGAAGATTGAATTGGTGCTTTTCGATTAAATCTAATAACGCATAAGTAACGCCAATTAAAATCACATTTTGACCTGATTCGTCTAATTCGGTCAGTTTTTTTATTAAGTCGTCGTGATTGTGCAGATAAAACCCACTCTGGGGCTGATTAGATAGCTTTATTAAGTCTTCGACCATATAAATAAGCGAAGATCCGTCGCGTTCTAAATAAGACGGCAAAAGGGCTAAAACAACGTAATCTTCGATATTGCCGTAAAATTGAGAAAACCCTTTTCTATAACTTTCTTCATAAAGCGAAACATCGGTCACTAAATGTCGGCTTGTAACCATTCCGGTTGTACCGCTGCTGGTAAAAGTTACTTCAGGAAGATTTGTGTTTGATACCACTTCGTGGCTTTTGAAAAACTGGATAGGTAAAAAAGGAATTTGTTTTAATGATTTTACCTGCTGTACATCTGTTTTCAGGAAATCGCAGAAATCTCGATATACTATATTATTCTCATATTGAAAACGAAACACTTTTAGTGCTATTTTTTCAAATTGTTTATGGCTTGAAATCGTAAATATATCGGCTGCTGTAATCAAAACTTTTTTTGTGCAAAGATAATTTATTTTTAGTCTCGGTTTTTGGTTTTCGATCTCAGTTTTCAGTCTCAGTTTTCAGTTTACGGTTTTCAGTCTCATTGTCTAGTGTTCAGTTTCTTCCCATAGTGAGGAGATTAGTCTCGGTCAAAATTGGGTAACTGCGACTGAAAACTGTATACTGTGACTGACTACTGAAAATACCGTAAACTAAAAAAAGCCCCAACAAAGGAGCTTTTAAAGTGTTTTATCGAATAATGAGCTTTCGGGTTGCCGATGCATTTTGTTCGCTTATTCTTATGATGTAAACGCCTGGAACTAAATCTGAAACGTTTAATTCTTTTGTGACTAAATGCGCCTGAAGTACTTTTTTTCCTAGAATATCAAAAACGATTACTTCTTTCTCTAAATCATTTTTGGAAGAAATATATACCTTACCATTTAATACTGGGTTAGGGTACAAGCTTAGTCCCTCAATACCCGCAGCGTCTTGAGTTTTTGGTAATTGCTTACTGTCTTGTGCCGAGACACTTACAGTAAAGAAAAAAGCCAATAAAAATGTAATATAAAAGTAGTTTTTTGCCATCGCATTTATTTGATTAAGTAAATATACAAAAAAAAGATTACAAAAATGACGCAAAAAAAAAACATCCTAAAAAATTAGGATGTTTTTAACAATTTATATGTGAAGAACTTATAGTTTCGCTAATAAGTTTACGCCGTCAACTGTAGCCCATGCACCACCAGTTAAAACAGCTCCTGTAGCAGTAGTACTAGTTGTCCAGTTTGATGCAGGAACAAAACTAGCAGCAGTTACTGTGAATGAAGCAGGTACTCCTGAAATGAATGTGATAGGAGAGTTAGTGATTTTCACGTTGTTTAATTTAATTTTTCCTGCAGCAACTTGGTGATCATAAGTAGCTTTGTCTTGTATTTGAATTACACCACCTTCGTAAGCTTTTGGAGTAGTTTGGCTAACATAACCATCAATTACGATGTTGCTGTAGTCACCATTTCCTTCTTTTTTGAATTGGATAGCATCTAATTGGATTTCGCTTTGTGCTTCTGTAGTTGTACCAGCTGCTCTTCTAAGAGTGATACCAGTAACTTTTGGCCAGAATGCATTGTCAACACTTTTAGATTCTACTTCAATACCGTAGTTAGCAACACCTGTTTGGTATGCATACCAGTTTGAGTTTTCTTGACCTCTCCATCCGTCTTGCCAGTCAAAAGAGTCATCGCTGTTACCATAAGAGATAGCATTAGTTAAACTAGCTGTTCCTCCGTAAAATTCAAAACCATCATCGTTACCTTTGTATGAAACTAAGTGATCTAATACAGTTCCTGATCCAACAGAGTAGAAAGAGAATCCGTTGTTTTCTTTACTGTTACTTGTAATTACTTGTCCAGCGTATTCAACTCTTACATATTTCAATGAACCTCCATTGTGAGCTGCATTTGAACCACCATAAGTTAAGTTTAAACCATCTTCTGAAACTGCTGTTTGTGGAGCAGGAGCAGTTGCTGAGTTTACGATTGGAGCATCACCATACATAATGATACCAGCCCAAGAACCTCCTACTTTTGATTTTTCAGTAAAAACGATTGGAGAATCTGCTGTACCGTTAGCGATTAATTTTCCTCCGTTTAATATAATAAGACCGTTTTCTCCTGTAGATTTGTCGCAAGTAATTGTACAACCAGGCTCGAAAGTAAGAGTTACACCACTGCTAACTTTAATCATTCCTTTTAACGTGTAGTTACCGTAAGCATAAGTTTTATTAGCTGTAATATTAGCAGAGATTTCTCCTGTTACTGGTTGTTTTACCGGTGTATCGTTATTGTCGTCACTTGAAGAGCATCCTGTAAAGATACTTCCTAAAACTGCTAAGCAGAATACTAATTTTTTCATAAGTTTTGTGTTTGTTTTATTTATTTCAATCTTCAACAAATTTAATCTGAGTCTCTTGCAATCTATTTAAGAGAATGTTATCAAATCATTACTCGTTATTTAAGCTTGTGTTTTGTAATTGTTAAGTGTTTCTTAAAATGTATAAGATACATTCATAGAGAAACCAACTCCTTTTTTGTATTCTCTTACAGTTAAGTCGCTTTCAGTTATTTGAATTCTGCTCTTGTCACCCATTTGTATTTTATAAGCCGGGTTTAATAAGTTATCTACAGAAAATTTAACATCAAATTTGTCTGAAATTTTGTTTTGCCAGATGAAGTCAAGTTTGCCATACGGCATTTCATAATAATTGTCTAATCCATTTGTACCTACGGCATAGATTCTTTTGCTGTAGATGTTATAAACCATAGTCATAGAGCTTTTCCATTTTTCACTAAACTCAGAATCGTATCTAAGATCAGCATTTAATATCCAAGGAGAAGCTCCTTGTAGTTTTCTAGATGGATTAGCATCAACTGCAATGGTTTCAGGATTGTTAACTCCATTTTCAAAAACTTTTTCAATAGTTACTTTTGTATCCATCAATGAAGCATTTGCACCAAATGAGAAGTTAGATAATGATTTTGAAATTCTTTCAAATTGGAATAAGAATTCTAATTCAGCACCATATAATACAGCTTTATTAGAATTACCGTATGTTATAATTTGTCCCCCGCTTCCTGCTGAGTTTGTAAATAATCTTTCGATAGGATTATCGATCATTTTAGTGAAAACTGTAGCAGAAATTAATTCCTTACTAGTTGGGAATAATTCGTATTTCAAATCAAAGTTATAATTCGCACTATTACCCAAAAATTCATTACCTCTTTCGATAGTACCATCAGGGTTAACGAACTCAAGAGGGTAAGATTCCATAATTACAGGTCTTGTAATCGTTTTTGAAGCCGCAAATCTTAAGTTTGATTTATCGTTTATGATATATTTTGTGTTTATAGAAGGTAAAATATCTGTTTTATCAGTAGTTATTTTTTGATATGGATCTTCAAAACTTCCTGTTGACTTGTATTTTGTTTCTCTATGAGTCTGTTCAGCTCTTGCGCCTACATTTAATTCGAATTTATCAGAAAATTTTAAAGCTAAATCTACATATCCAGCGTTAATAAACTCTTCTAACATTGCTTTGTAAGTTGAGTTTGTTCCTTCTCTGTAAGTGAAACCGTTGTTTAAGATTTGGTCCTTTAAAGTAGCGTCAGGAGTATTAGTTGGGAAAGTAGCACTGTTTGAGTCTAGATTTTGTGATACCAGGAATCTAAATTCAGATCCCATTTTGTTCATATATCCGCTGTAACCTGCTGTAAACTTGTTAGATTTGCTTAGATCTTCATTTCCAAATTTCCAGTTGTATTCTAGTAAACCAGAAACATGTTCGTCACCTTTAAAATCAAGGTATTGTCTTGTTATACTGTTACCAGTATAAGATATTGACGTTGTATTGTCGTCCATTTTAATACCCTTGAAAGATTTTCTGTCAGGAAGCTCATATTGTGTTGTAGAGTATGAGATACCAGATTTTAAAGTATGTCTTTCATCTTCAGTTATTTTATAATTACCAAATAACTGTGTGTTGAAAAAAGTAGACTCTTGCAATTGATTCATTCTAATGAAACCATTTGTTTGAGCTGCATTTGAGTTTGTATAACCTACCTGATCCTGTATTAAGTTTTCAGTAGATTTTAAATAGATAGTGTTCGATGTAAGAGAAAGTCTGCTTGTTTTATAAGTTAAACTTGCTAATACAGATGAGTTTGTGATAAATTTATATTGCGTTGTAACTAAATCATTGTCATAGTTACCTTGTGCAGTATTGAAAATTCTGTCAGCTCCGCTTCTAATTTGGTATTTATTATCATAGTTAACAGAAACTAGATATTGAAATACGTTTTGTTTTTTGCCTAAGTTGAATTTTTCTGAATGCGTAATTCCAAAACTTGTGTTTAAAGGCGCTACGTCACTTTTAACGTCAAACCCTGAACCAAATCCGTTTGCAGCTTGGTCTGTAGTTAAGGTTTGGTTGCTAGGAGTTTTAGTCAATGCAGATGGCAAATCTCTTTCGCTGCCTGAAAATCCAAAGAAATCACCTGTTGAAGTTGCGTCTTGAGAAATAAGGAATTTTTTCAGATTATTATTGACAGTATAACCTGCACCAAAATTAATTTTAGTTTGACTTTTTCCAGTAGCAGCTGTTATGATATTAAAAGTAGCTCCTGCAAAATCTCCGTACAAGTTAGTATTGAAGGTTTTGTATGTTTCTAAAACACTAACAATATCAGTTGGAAAAATATCTAAAGGAATAATTTTTTTAAATGGATTGTTTGATGGAATAGCAAGGTCGTTTAATAAAAGACTGTTGTAACGATCCTCTAAGCCTCTTACGAATAAACCTCTTCCGTCTACTTTAGTAATTCCGGTAATTTTCGTTAAACCTTCTTCGACATCGCTAACACCTTTCCTGGACATTTCCTGTGCACCAATACTTTGTTTGATTACAACAGCATTTTTTTGTTCCAGTAAAAGTGCAGTTTCTTTTTCTTTACTTGCTGTTGATTTTACTACAACATCTTTCAATGTAAAACTGCCAGAAGAAAGTACTTGATTCATAACTACAGTTTCATTTGCCTTTACAGAAACTGGAGCTTCTTTAGATTCGTATCCTAAAAAACTAAAAATAAGAGTATAGTTACCAGGATTTACGTTTAAGGAATATTTCCCATCAACGTCAGTATTTACGTTAATGTTCGTACCTTTAATCAAAACATTTGCAAAAGGTAACGGATCATTGTTCATTTCTTTGTCGGTTAGAACTCCAGAAATTGTACCTTTGTTTTGCGCGACCGAAATCGTACAGATAAATAATGCAATAAATAGAAATCTTAAATTGAATTTCATTAGTGTGTTGTGTTTAATTTATTTTTGTGCAAAGAAATGACCGCGCTGTAAAGTTCATGTTACCCACTTGTTATGTTTTTGTGTTCTCTAGATTATCAAATTGTTACCAGATTAAATTACCGTTAACACTAATTTTTAACGGTCCTTTTGTTAGTATATTTACCCCGTGAAATAAAAAACATCGGATAAATAATTAAGAATATTTGATGTAAAAATCTCAATTTTTGCTATTTATGAAAAAAACACAAACTAAGATTTTATTAGTTGAC
>Ga0157370_10007310_pt1 | contig 12050 bp, 9 predicted proteins | sample C35metaG_FD_113463 | JGI IMG/M metagenome (GOLD analysis project Ga0157370, IMG submission 113463) | Corn rhizosphere microbial communities from Kellogg Biological Station, Michigan, USA - C3-5 metaG | ecosystem: Host-associated > Plants > Roots > Rhizosphere > Soil | place: USA: Michigan... | reverse complement strand
TGACGAAGTCGCCCAGCAGCCTGTCGCCGGCGGCGTAGCGGCGCAGCACCGTGTCCAGCCTGACCCCAGCGCGCGCCGCGCGCCGCGCCTGCTCCGCCGCGGTGGAGGGGATCGGACCCGTCCACTCCTCGCCTTTCTCGATGTGGACGAGGGCGAAGTCCAGCGATTCGCTGACCGTGGCCCTCAGCCCGGCGACGTACTCGGCGTCTTCCTCACCGATCGGCCCGGCGAGCGTACGCGCGCGGGCGAAGATCGCATCTTCGATCTCCGCCAGCCGGCCCCGCAGCCGAGCGACGAGCTCGGCGCGAATTGTCATCAGTGAGTCGGATCGACCATCCCGCAATCGGCTCACCTGGCATCGCACCGCGTCGCGGGCGGCCAAAGCTCACAAAACCCTGACGAAGACTCCCCTGTCGTCATCTTCAAATCCCCGATACACAAGGTAGTACCCAACCCGGGTAGCGTCAACTCCAGGTATCACACCCGGTGGGATACCGGCCGTTCTCTACCGATGCGGGACCCACCCGGACACAGGACGTTGTACAGCGCGTACAAGACGGGCGAAACTGATTGCCATTCAAGACTCAAGTGCGCCCGGTACCGGGCCGATGGCGGGAAACCACGGAGCAACGACTCCGAGAAAACCCGAGAGGAGAGGCAATGTCCTGGACCACCAAGAGGCGCATGCTGATAGCGCTCGGCTGCACCTGCGCGCTGGCGGTTGCCGGCGTCGCGCTGGCCTACTTCACCACGTCCGGCTCGGGCACCGGGAACGCCACGGTCGGCTCGAGCTCGGCCGTGACGCTGCACGCGACGGTGTCCTCCAGCCTGTATCCGGGCACCTCGTCGCCGGTCAGCTTCACCGTCGACAACCCGTCATCGGGCTCGCAGCGCGTCGGCACGATCACGCTGGGCAGCATCACCGTCGACGCCGGTCACTCGGCCTGCAGCACGACGATCAGCGGCGGGAATCCGGACTTCTCGATGCCGGCGGTGGCTGTCAACAAAGTCTTCCCCGCGGGCAACGGCCAGAGCGTGACCCCCACCGGGACGCTGACGATGAACGAAACCGGGGTCAGCCAGGACGCCTGCCAGGGCGCAACGGTGACGCTGCACCTGACCAACAACTAGACCGACGGTGAGCGGAGCGCGGCGTGGCACGGGGCGGCATCAGGGCTCTGATCGGGCTGATCGGCATCGGCGCCTGCCTCGCCGGCGTCGCCTATGCCGCGAACCAGCAGCAGACGACGGTCGCCGGCCGGGATCGCAGGGCGCAATCCGGGCCGCCGAAGCCGACGATCGACAACCGCCCCGACCCGCGGTCGCCCTCGACGCGGGCCAGGTTCAGCTTCACCGCGAGACGGCCCGGCGTCCGCTTCGAATGTCGCCTCGACGGGGCAAGATGGACGGCCTGCCGGACACCGGTCCTGGTCGTCGGCCTCGCGGTCGGCTCGCACAAGTTCTCGGTTCGCGCCGTCGACGGGCGGCGTCGGCACGGTGCGGCGGCAAAAGTCCGCTGGACCGTTCTCGAAGCGAAGGACTTCGAGATCGTCCCGGACCTCTCCGGCCTGAGCAGCCTCTATCCCGGGGCGCCTCCGGTCGCTTTGCCGTTGACTCTCCGTAACCCCAACCAGGCACCGATACTCGTTACCGGACTGCGGGTCGCGGTCGCCGCCGATCCACCCGGATGCGCCGGCGCCGACAACCTCGCCCTGGTCCAGTCCAACGCCTCGAGCTCCTCGCCGCTCGAAGTCGCCGCCGGCGGATCGGTCCGCCTGCCGGCACACGGCGTCCTGCCGCCGACGATTCGGCTGCGCGATCTCCCGGTCAACCAGGACACGTGCAAGGACGCCCGCTTTCCGCTCGAGTTCACGGGGAGCGCTCGAGGATGAGACGGCACCTGCCAGCTGGGATCGCAGGCGTGGTCCTCGCCGCGACGCTCGTCGCGGTGCTCTGTGGCAGCGCCATCGCCTACTTCTCGACCACTGGGACCGGCGACGCGACCGCGGGTGTGACGACACTCGCCGCGCCGACCATCTCTTCAGCGCTTCCGGCAGTCGGTGGCACCGTGACCCTCACCTGGACCGCGGTCACGCCCCCAGGGGCCGGGACGGTCACCTATACGGTCCTCCGCGACGGCGGCGAACCGGGGGGCAACTGTCCTGGCGCCTCCTCACCCACCGCCGTCACCACCTGCACCGACAGCGGCCTGGAAGTCGGCACGCACACCTACACGGTGTCCGCGAGGTGGCACACCTGGAACGCCCCGAGCTCGTCCACCCAGGCGAAAGTGACCGTCGGTCCCGCGACCGAGCTGGCTCTCAGCGCATCGACGACCGCGCCCGCGGCTGGTGCCGCCGACAACCTGACGATCACCGCGCGTGACGCAAAAGGCAGCACGGTCACGACCTACGGTGGCTCCCACAGCCTCACTTTCTCAGGCGCGTCTCCCAGTCCGGGTGGAAACGTGGCGACTGTCGCCAACAGCTCGGGCACGGCGATCGCCTTCGGCAGCGCCACTGCGATCGAATTCACCCTGGGAGTCGCAACCGTTTCGTCGACGAGAAACGGGGTGATGAATCTCTACCGGGCCGGTGCCACCACGATCTCGGTCGGCGACGGCTCGATATCGAGCAAAGTGGGCCTTGCTGTGACGGTGGCTCCGGGCGCGGCCTCGAAACTCGGCTTGAGCGCCGCCTCGACCACGCCGACGGCAGGGACATCCGACAACCTCACCACCACCGCCCTCGATCCCTACGGCAACACCGCGACCGCCTATACCGGCTCCCACAAACTGACCTTCTCAGGAGCCTCTGCCAGCCCCAGCGGAGAACTGCCGACGGTCACCAGCAGCTCCGGCACGGCCACCGCTTTCGGCAGCGCCACCGCGATCGAATTCAACGCCGGGATCGCGAGTGTCTCCGGCTCGAGCAACGGCACGATGAAGCTCTACAAGAGCGGCTCCACCAGCCTCGCTGTCAGCGACGGCTCGCTTACGAGCCCGACGACCGCGGTGACGGTCGCTGCCGCAAGCGCCGCGAAGCTCTCGCTCAGCGCCGCCTCGACCACGCCGACAGCGGGGGCATCCGACAACCTCACCACGACGGCCCTCGATCCCTACGGGAATACCGCAAGCGCCTACACCGGCTCCCACAACGTCACCTTCTCGGGCGCGACGGCGAGTCCCAGCGGAGCCGCTCCAACCGTCGTCAACGGCGCCGGCGCCGCAATCTCGTTCGGCTCTGCGACCGCGCTCACCTTCAGCTCGGGCGTCGCCGCGGTCACTTCGTCGAAAAACGGCGTGATGACGCTCAATAAGGCCGAGACCGCCAGCATCGCGGCCACCGACGGCTCGATCTCGACCACGGCCGGCCTTGCGATCACCGTCAGCACGGCCACTGCCTTGAAACTCGCTCTCACCCACGTGACGATCAGCGCCGGCAGCCTCGGTTCGAGCTGTCTCTTCACCTGCACGATCACCGGGCTGGGCAACAGCGGCACGGTGAAAGCCAACGTGGCTGTCACCGACAGCCTCGGCAACCCGGTCACCGCCCTGGGCACCGGCCATGCGGTCAAAGTCACGGCAAGCGGCGGCACGATCGCCGGCACCCCCCTCCCGATCCCCAGCACGGGCGTCGCCGAATCCACCACCCAGTTCACCTACACGTCCAAATCGAGCGGCAGCTTCACCGACACGATCACCGCCGCGGCGTCGGAAGGCACCGCCTACACCAGCGCCACGGCGACCGCAAGCAAGTAGGTCCGGGGGCGCTAACCGAACTCGATCACGCTGCGGATCCCGTCCTGGGCCTCCATCAGCTCGAAGCCGCGGTTCACATCGTCGAGGCCGATGCGATGGGAGATGAACGGCTCGACGTCGATCTCGCCAGCCATCGAGCGCGCGACGAGGCCCGGGACCTGGTCGCGGCCCTTGACGCCACCGAAGGAGGAGCCGGCGACACGGCGGCCGGTGATCAGAAGACGAGGGACGATGTCGAGGGTCTCCCCCCTGCCGGCCACTCCGGCGACGGTGCAGAGGCCCCAGCCCATGCGCGCGGCTTCGACCGCCTGGCGCATCACACCGACGTTGCCGGTTGCCTCGAAGGTGTAGTCGGCGCCGAGACCGCCGGTCATCTCGAGGACCCGCTCGACGGAGCTGTCGCCTCCCTCGATCGTGTCCGTTGCGCCCTGGCCGCGGGCCAGCTCGAGCCGGTCCGCGGAGAGGTCGACGCAGACGATGCGCTCGGCGCCCTGCAGCCGGCAGCCGGCGACCGCCCCGAGACCGACCATCCCCGCACCGAAGACGACGCAGGTGCTGCCGGGGGCCACCGCGGCGGTGTTGATCGCGGCACCGAGGCCGGTAGAGAGCCCGCAGGCGAAGAGACAGGCGTGCCCGAAGGGTGCCTCGGGGTCGACCTTCGCCAGGGCGATCTCCGGCATCACCGTGTACTCGGCAAAGGTCGAGCAGCCCATGAAGTGGCGGATCCCGTCGCCCTCGCGTGAGATGCGGGTCGTGCCGTCCGGGAGGAAGCCCTCGTTCTGCTGCTCGCGGATCGCCAGGCAGAGGTTGGTACGGGGGTCGAGGCAGTGGACGCACTCGCCGCACTGGGGAGAGAAAAGGGTGACGACGTGGTCGCCCGGGGAGAGCGAGACGACATCCGCGCCAACGCTCTCGACGACCCCGGCGCCCTCATGGCCGAGCACAGTTGGTGCGTATCCCGACGGGTCGGCGCCGGAGGCGGTGTAGAGATCGGTGTGACAGACGCCGCAGGCGACGAGCCGGACGAGCGCCTCGCCCGCCCGCGGCTCGGCGAGCTCGACCTCCTGGACCGCAAGCGGCTTGCCGAACTCCTCGAGCACTGCGGCGCGCATCTTCATCGCTTCACCCTCGCCCGGATCGGGCGACTTTCGGATCTTCCAGCTTGGCTTCGATCTTTGCCAGTTCGTCGATATCGCCCCGCTCCTCCACGATCGACTTGACCTCCTGAAGCAATTCCTTCGCGGTTTCGATCTCGTCGAGCGCCAGCGCAGCATGAAACAGGGCGTTGAGGATTCTAACTTCGGTCCGGGTGTCCGCCGATTCGAGGTCCCGGTGGACAGCAAGCGCAGCTTTGGCCAAATCCCGGGCCTCGCCTGGATTCCCGGCCTCCAGCTGGACGCGGGAAAGCCGGCAGAGACAGTCGGCCTGCTCAGCCTCGTGACCGGCCGCGATCCGGTAGCGCAGCACTTCCTGGATGCGCTCGCGGGCCAGGTCGAAGTTCCCTTCTTTCTCCTCGATGTTCGCCTGCTGGAGGAGACAGGACATCTCCTGGTCCCGTTCCCAATATGCCCTCATCGTCCCCAACGCTTCTTCATTCAAAATCCGGGCACGGGGCAGGTCTCCTTCGCGGCCCGCGATACCGGCGAGGTTGTACTTGACGGCCGCCTCGCCCGTCCGGTCGCCTACTCGTCGATATAGGCGAAGGGCTTCGTCGAGTAGCTTCGTCTGCTTCCCAAAGCTTTCGGGTCGATCCCGGGCGACTTCCGCCAGCTGCCGCAGGATGCTCGCCAAGAGCCCGGGCGCCCCGTCTCTGACAATCTCACGAGCCACCTTCAGTCGACCCTCCGCCAGGTCGAGCTCGCCCCCACGGGCAAGCAGAAACCCTTCGGTGGTAAGAGCGAACGCGCGGGCCCGGTTGCCGATCTCACCAGCGGTCAGGGCATAGTCTGCGCCCCGCTGTGCGAACGCCATCGGGACCTGTTTGTCCCCGAGCTGGGCGAGACCCAGTGCGGCGTCACCGAGGATTTCCGCGGCGTCCCGATAGTCGGTGGCACCCCAGTCACCAGTGTCCGCTGTCAAGAGGCGACCCCCCTGGGCGGCCAGGGCGGCGTTGGAGGGACCGCTCACGAGTCCGCGGTATTGCGCCGCCTTGGCGCTGTCCCCGGTCAGATCGGCAAGCCGCGCCAAGCTGGGCATGATCAGAGGCATCTCGGTTCCGAAGACGTCCATGACAGCGTCAAACATCTTCGCCGCCCTCGTTGACGCCGGCACGTCGGAGAGGCGGTCCTCGGCTGCGCGCCAGAACAGACCGTTGCTGAATTCGTAGCGCCAGAGAGCTCGGGACCGGTCACTCAGCGGGTCTCGAATCTCGACCGTGCGCGGTGGGCTCAGTATTCCTTTTCCGGGGGCCTCGGCGACGACTTCGTCGAGGAGGTCTTCAACCTCATCTCGGTCGCGATCGAGAGCATGAGCAACCGCCGCGGCGGTGAACGACCTGCCCTCGACGGCGCCGAAGGCCAGAGCTTCGCGAAGCAGATCGTCACCCACCCGGTCGCGGTCTTCCCGCAGGCTCTCGAGCTGCACGGAAAGCGCGGTCAGGGCATCGTTGACGATGCCGCTGGAATCGGTGATCCGCCAACTCCCTTCCGTCCGCTCGAGCACGCCATATGCGACCCATGCCCGCCACAGATCCGCCACCTCTCCGGTGCGTCCCCCCGTGAGCTCAACCACCGCCTTTCCTGCCTCGCGCGGCATGCGCCCCAGCCAGGCGCTCAGCTCCATTCTCGTCAGCGCATCGAGGGACACCAGGTCGGCGAGACCCCTGGCAAGGAGGCTCTGCGTCACCCGACTCGCGGAGTCCCCTGCGTCGGCCGTTACGCCAAGGCTCGGCGTCGTCTCGACCGCGATGACCAGCAGCAAGGGGAGCTCCTCGGCGATCTCCTTCGCAAACGAGAACTGGAGCTCGGTCCACCAGTTTCCGGTCAGCCACCTCGCGTCGTCGAGGAGGCATACCAGTGGACGTCCGGACTCTTCCAGGGCAGCGGCACGCAGAGCTCGCGCCACCAGCTCGGCCGGCTCGCCGGGAGCTCGCGCCGCGGCGCGAAGAACACCGACAGCCGCAGCGCTGAATCCCGCCAGCGAAGCCATCAAGGACAAGGCCGGGTCGAGCGCCGAGGCCACGGAGAACGCACTCCCCACAAGCGCTTCAGCGCCGTGCGTCCAAGCCGATTCAAGCTCGACAGACCGTCGTTCGGCGAGCCCCCCGACAGCCACCCGAAGGCCGAGATCGTCGAGTCGCTCCGCGGCAGCGCCCAATAGATGACTCATCCCGCTGCGAGATTGACCGTCGACGAAGAGGATGCGCCCGCGGCTCCTCGAGCCAAGATCGAGCCCAGATTCAACGATCGCCGCGACGACCCGCTCCTGGGCGGGCGATAGACCCAACTGGCTGGAATCGTTGCTCATTGCCAAGGCCGGAGCAGCCGCTCAACGACTGCCTCGAGTGCTTCACCTAAATCTCCTCCCCCCAGCGTAGAGCCATGCCTCGAGATCACACGTTCATCGCGTTTTTGCAATGGCACTGCTGTCTCGAAAACCGCGCGGCCTCGACATCCGAAGTTGACGCCACCCGTTAGCCGCTAGGCTCGCTCCCTAATGAACGAACTCCCCAGCATCGACGATGCCGCCATGCTCTACGGAAACCGCTTCCTCACCGAAGACGCTCCCTCGGGCGACTTTCCCGCCGGCGGGATGTCGGCCCTGGACGCGATGCGCCTGGTCGACGAGGAACTCGCCCTCGAGGGCGACCCGAACCGCAATCTGGCCACCTTCGTCACCACCTGGATGGAGCCCGAGGCGCAGCGCCTGATCGCCGAGAACCTCTACCGCAACTTCATCGACCACGCCGAGTACCCGATCTCGGCCGAGATCGAGCAGCGCTGCATCCGCATGCTCGCCGACCTCTACCACGCCCCCGGCGAGACGACCGGCGCTCGCACCCAGGGCTCCTCGGAGGCGATCATGCTCGGCGCGCTCTCGCTCAAGTGGAAATGGAAGGAGCGCCGCGAAGCCGCCTCGAAGCCCGTCGACAAGCCGAACCTGATCTTCGGCGGCGACGTCCACGTGGTCTGGGAGAAGTTCTGTCGCTACTTCGACGTCGAGCCGCGGATCGTGCCGCTGCAGGAAGGCAAGTACACGATCGGCGCCGAAGACGTACAGCCGCTGGTCGACGAGAACACGATCGGGGTCGCGGCGGTGCTCGGCACCACCTTCACCGGCCACGCCGACGACATCGTCGGCATCGACAAGCTCCTGGTCGACCTCAAGCGGGAGAAGGAGCTGGACGTGCCGCTGCACGTCGACGCGGCCAGTGGCGGCTTCGTCTGGCCTTTCCTCTACCCGGATTCCGAGTGGGACTTCCGGCTCGAGCAGGTGCGCTCGATCAACGTCTCCGGGCACAAGTTCGGCCTCGTCTACCCGGGCGTCGGCTGGCTCGTCTTCCGCGAGAAGAGCGACTTGGCCGAGGACCTCGTCTTCTACGAGAACTACCTCGGCAAAACCGATGCGACCTTCACCCTCAACTTCTCGACCGGCGCCTCGATGGTCCTCGCCCAGTACTACAACTTCGTCCGCCTCGGGCGGCAGGGCTACACCTACATCATGGAGGCGATGGAGAAGAACGCCCGGGCGCTGGCCGAGTACCTCGAATCCAGCGGCGACTTCGAGCTGATCGGCGCCGACAAAGAGCAGCTGCCCCTGGTCGCCTTCAAGCTGGTCGAGGGGAAGAACTACGACGAGTTCGACCTCTCCTGGCAACTCTCCGCCGAGCGCGGCTGGATGCTTCCCGCCTACACCCTCCCGCCCAACGCCGAAGACGTGAAGGTCCTGCGGGCGCTGGTCAAGGAGACGCTGAGCCGCGAGCAGGTCGACCGGCTCTCGGCCGACATCGCGACCGCCTGCGCCACGCTGGAGAAAAAGGGCGGCGCCCATCCCGCCGAGCGCAAGCAGGTGAAGACCGGCACGGGGTACTGAGCGCAGAGCCGTCGCAGGGCACCGCAGGCAGACCGGCAGCTTTTCCGCCGAGGCGAGTGCGAACATGTGTTCGTACTCGACCTCAGGAGATGACAATGCCTCGATTCGACGCATACGAAGACCTCGTGGGCAAGTGGCGCTGGCGACTGCTCGGCACCGATGACCGCACCGTGGCCACCTCTGGTGAGTCCTTCGACTCCCACTGGCACGCGCTGAGAGCGGCGGAAAACGTGCGCGGGGTCGCCTCTGCGGCTCGGATCTCCAGCGTGCCCGCCGAGGGAGTTAACGACGCGCTCGGCGCGATCATCGATCGCGAGCTCGCACGTAGCTAGCTCCCGCTGGGCTCAGGGCAGCATCACCACACGGCCGAAGGCGCTGCGGCCCTCCAGGTACGCGTGCGCCGCGGCAGCTTCGGCGAGGGGGAAGGTGCTGTCTATCTCGATGTGCAGATCCCCCCCTGCCACGCGCTCGATCAGGTCGGAGATCATCTTGTGGACGCGCGGGTACTCGACGAGCAGAGCCCCGCCGAGGTAGACGCCGCGCAGCGTGTTGTTCTTCCCCCAGAGCGATTTGGCCTCGATCTCCGAACCGGATCTACCGGCGACGCCGACGCTGACCAGCGTGCCCCGGTAGGCGAGCGCCTCGATGCTGTCGACGAGGTTCTGTCCGCCGACGGAATCCAGCACGACATCGACGCCGCGACCGTCCGTCAGCTCCCTGACCCGATCGACGAAGCTCTCGCCCGCGTAGTTGATCCCGTGGTCGAGCCCCAGCGGCTCGAGCCGCTCGAGCTTCTCGTCGCTGGAAGCGGTCGAGATCACCGTCGCACCGGCTTGCGAGGCCAGCTGGATTGCGGCCATCCCGACCCCGCCGCCGCCGGCGTGGATCAGCACCGTCTGCCCCCGCTCCAGGCCCGCGGCGGTGAAAAGACACTCCTGCGCGGTTCCGACGGCGACCGGGATACACGCGGCCACAGCGGGGTCGAGCCCCTCGGGGACGGACCAGGTCATCACCGCCGGGACGACCCGCTTCTCGGCGTGGGAGCCGTTCGCGTTCAGCGCCACCACCCTGTCGCCGACGGCGGGACTCTCGACCCCGGCACCGACCTCGGCAACCGTGCCGGCGCAGAGATAGCCGACGATGTGCGGGGTGCTCTCCGGCGGCGACGCCGCCCGAGCGAGGAGATCGCCGCCCTCGATGCTGATCGCCTCGACGTCCACCGTCACGCACCCGTCGGGACACGCCGGATCCGGGACGTCCTCATAACGAAGCACGTCGGGCGGGCCATTCCCGAATATCACCGCGGCTTTCATTGCGCGATCGTAGACCCATTACCCATGACAGGGCGACACGCTGGCGGACCGTGCCATGGGCAATTCCTCGGCAAGGTTAAATAACTCAGAATCCTTGACTGTCAAGAGTGCGAATGCGAGACTCAGCGCGTCGACCGACGGCGGCGCCGAAGGCAGCCAAGAACGCATGTTCAGCACGACTCCCAGAAAAATATTCGTGGGCGCCGGCGCGGTCATCGTCGTCATCGCCCTGGCGGTCGCCGCGGTGAAGGCCCTCGACAAGAACCAGCCCTCGGAGGCAAGTGCGTTTGAAGCGCCGTTACCGCCGGTGGAATTCCTCTACCTCGACGGCGCCCGCATCCTCGACTTCCTCGCGGAGCTCGAAGGAGGCGAAGTCGGTGCGGTGCACAGGATCTCAAAGGAAATCGCCTCGGTGAACGCCGGCGGGTCCGGCGCCGGCTTCACCGTCGGAGCCTCCTCCCAGCACGAATCCGTGGCCGAGAGCACTGTCACCCGGACCGAAGCGAGCGAGCTTGGCATCTTGCTCAACGACCTTGCCCGTAACGAATCGCACGGCATCAGCTTCCACTCGATCGACCTGACCGACCCGGGGGACCTGGAAAACACTCGCAAGGTCAGAGAAGGGATGCTGGTCCGGTTCGTGACCCACGAACTGCTCAGCCCCGGCTACATCCGCCCCTACGTCGTCGTCCGTCAATCGGCGACGCTGGCGGCCCTGTTTCCGCAGGCGGCGGGCAACCCGATCGGCGCCGAACGTGCCGAAGAACAACGTCGGAAGGCCGAATCGTTCGCCCGCCAGGTCGGCCCCGACCCGAGGATCACCTTCGTCGTCTCCCCGCGCCCCGAGAAAGCCGGCGACATCTCGATGAAGGTGCTGATGCCGATGCACTACCGCGATCTCACCCAGGAGCGCAGCCTGTTGGAAAAAGGCCGCGACCAGTTCACCGGCGGGCGGCTGGTGGTCTTCGGCAAGGTGATCCGCGTGTTCCGGAAAAAGCGGGGCGACCGCCCCGACTACACCGACTTCGCCACCCGTGAGATCTGGCGCAACCCACTCGAACAGGCCTCCAACTTCCTGATCGAGCATGTCAGCCATAACTGCAAGACGCCGCGGATCCAAACCCGGACGGACACCCCGCAGCCGAGCTCCCCGTCGATCGAAGGGCGCGCCTGCTTCCTCGCCAAACTGAAGCGCCAGACCGCACTCCATGCGCCCGGCGCGGTGATCCTGCCGATCGCGATCTACAAGTGACGCCGGCGGGGCTTCGCAACTGCCGCTAAAGCGGCTTCAGGCGGGTCTTTTCGACCCGGGCGAGCTTGCGTTTGAGGCGTTTGAATTCCGCCTCCTCGGTGGGCGTGCGTTTGTGACCGCTGAAGGCGAGGTTCCTCTTCTCCAGCGGGTCGGTCTTGAGGTCGTACATCTCCCACTGCGGCCGTTTGCGACCTTTGACGTCGTAGTACTTGGCCAGCTTCCAGCGCCCTTCGCGGATGCTGACGATGTGGTTGGGCGCTTTCGGGTACGGGCGTTTGGACTGGCCCGACTGGTAGTCGTCGTAGGTGAAGACGACGTAGTCCTGCGCGGTCCGGTTCGACGACGGGTGCAGGACCAGCTTCGAGTAGTCGACCCCCTGCCAGTTTGCGCGGGCGCTTTTCGGCGCCGCCGCGAGGCTCGCCAGCGTCGGCAGGAAGTCGACGTGGGAGACGAGCGCGTCGGTCTTGGCCGGCGCCGGGAACAGCTTCGGGTTCGAGTAGACGAGCGGGACCCGCGTCGCCTCCTCGTAGAAGTTGAAATTCTTCTGCCGCAGGCCGCCGTGCGCCAACCCCATCTCGCCGTGGTCGGCGGTGCGGACCACCAGCGTGTTGTCGAAGAGGCCGGTCTCTTCGAGCTTGTCGAGCACGTTGACCAGGTAGCTGTCGGAGGAGCGCATCAGGTTGCCGTAGAAGTT
>Ga0157370_10007308_pt1 | contig 12053 bp, 13 predicted proteins | sample C35metaG_FD_113463 | JGI IMG/M metagenome (GOLD analysis project Ga0157370, IMG submission 113463) | Corn rhizosphere microbial communities from Kellogg Biological Station, Michigan, USA - C3-5 metaG | ecosystem: Host-associated > Plants > Roots > Rhizosphere > Soil | place: USA: Michigan... | reverse complement strand
TATTAGCCAAGGGGGATTAGCTCAGCTGGCTAGAGCGCTTGCCTGGCAGGCAAGAGGTCAGCGGTTCGACTCCGCTATTCTCCACTCGTACCCATAATACACCTGATACAGAGCGTTTTACGAACGTATCAGGTGTTTACTCAGTCATAACTCAGCCACAGAATCGGGCTAAAAAAAACGTGAAAAATAGGGCAGTGGAGAAGACACTATTCTCAACTGGTGTATGTAAGTTTATTGATAATCAGTATGTTGTGAAATTGTCGGAAAGCATCTCTGCCAAAACTCAGACAGACTATTTATCTTTGGAATACATGGCAATACCAGAACTACCTTATACGCTGCCCCGATTGGTCAAAGGAAAAAGAATCGTATCTGTTCCCAAAGGAAGTACCTATGCTAAGGAAGAAGCCAGGCAAAATTGGTATATAGAATTTTTCTTTCACAATGCAGAAACGGGTCAAATGGAGCGGTTCAGGCCGACAAAGAACCTCAATAGAATCAAAGACCCAAGGGAAAAGTTAAAACATTTCAGCAATCTATGTCAAGCATATAAAGTTGCATTGGAAGGGGGATGGAATCCGATCGATGATAAGGCCAATGATAAACTTAAAAAAGAAATTATATCCATTACTTTGGAACAGGCTAAAAAAATGTTTGAGGAATACCATGTTGCCAAGGGAACCCGCAAAAAATCGATACAGTCTTATATGTCCAGAGTCAACCAGTTTATTAACTATCATGGAGCAGGCAAAAAAATAAATCAGATTACGGACTATGAAATCACGTCCTTTCTCAATCATATGGAGAAAGAGGCGAAATGGGGTGGCACCACTTATAACAATTCAAGGATTGCGCTTTACAATTACTTTAAATACCTTAAGAAGAACAAATACCTTGCTGTCAATCCTGTAGAAGATACCGAAACCCGAACCATATTGGCAACTGAATCCCATCAGGTTTTTTCTGATAAAGATTTCAAAACCATTATGAATTGGCTGGAAGTAAATGATCCTTATTGCTTGCTATTTGTCAGGGCAATTTATTACACCTGCATCAGACCGAAAGAATTGAGATTCCTTAAACTGAAATATATAGATCTGAAAAAAAATATTATCACCATACCAGCCAGTATTGCAAAAAACAAAAAGGCACTTCCTGTGAATATAGACAGGAGTTTAAAGGCAGAACTCAACAAGCTTAATTTGTCACAATATCCTGATGAGCATTTTCTTTTCGGTTCTGTTACGACTATTGTTGCAGAGAATAGAGTTGGAGAAAATACACCTTATAACAGGTTTCAAAAATGTTTAAAGGAAACAAAACTATTGGGTAAAAATTATACACTATATTCTTTCAAGCATTTCTCCAATGTCAAGAAATTCAAAGCTGGTTGGACATTAGCTGAAATTTGCTCAGCCAATAGACACAGTAGTCTGGTCGAAACGGAAATCTATTTAAAGGAGTTGCTAAAATTCGTACAAACGAAAAGGGTTATTCCTAAAATATAACTTTTATCTTCGGTTTTTGATTTTCCGGGTGAGAATTTCCGCAAGGTATTTGTCTACTAAAGAAATGTCTTTTTGTAAGTGCTTCGCTGCAAAATGCAGGGTGTGTATTTCCTCAACTTGTTTTTTGACATCGGCAAGGTGAGGAAGTGATTCTAATTTTTTATCCAACTGATCTATTTTGTTGTTCAATGCAATTACCAAATCGAATATTCGGCTTAAGTGCAAATGAAGTGGGATTTTACCTTCTTCAATTTTAGAAAGTAGCTGATCCAGATGATGGTTAGAATTTTTATCTGTTAATTTCATTGTGTCTTTAAGTTCTAGTTCGGTCAGCCCGGTTTTTCCATCTCGATCTCCATCTAGTAGGACCGACACAACTATTTTGTTCTGTTTCCATAAGCGTACTTTTAAATACAAAAGTATTCTACGGTTTGTACAGAACTTCCCAGCCAAGGCAGATAATGGGAATTTACCTCGGTATATTTTTAAAGCAATTCCATTCATTAAATTAATTTATTGTTGATGATCAGCAATAGCCGTAATCTGTACAGATTACCTTAGAGCGTAATGCTAAGTGTAAATAACTGTTTCAAGAAAATGAAGGTTTAAATGTAACGGTCTGTCAATTTCCTTCATCAAATTACAAACTTAGTTCTACGCGCGATCTCTAGTCAAAATAAGAATTTGGTGTAAAGATTTCTGTATATTTCGTCTATAACAAAGCTCCCAATATGAAAATTAAGCTAATCCTATTATCAATCTTTGCAGCATTTGCATGCAATTTGCCGGCGCAAACCGTCAACAAATCAAGCTCGGGTAAGCCTGCTGATGGTGTAAAAAGTGAAGACCTGAATAAATATCTGGGCAGTTACAGCAGTACACAACTATCCCTTAAAATAACCATCAGCAAAAATAACACGACACTGATGGCTCAGGCAACGGGGCAGGACGCATTTCCGCTAGAAATCCGTACCAAAGATCGGTTTGTGCGCCATCAGTCCGGTATTGAGTTGCTATTTGATACTTCCAGAAACAAAATGACGCTGAACCAGGGCGGTGAAACGTTTTGGTTTACCAAAGATAATTCGGGTATTGCACAACAACCTATAATTTATCAACCTGAAGCCATGCAGGCAGATTTCAAAAAATTTAAAAATGCACTCATCAAAACATTTCCAGGACTTTACACCAATCAATCTCCTGAAGAATTTGAGAAAATGACGGACAATCTGATGTCAGAAATTTCCAAACCCATGGAAGCAACGGCTTTTTACAAAGTGCTACAAAAAATGCATATTTATGACGATCACGCAGGTTTTTATCCTCTTAACGAGCTCGCTAGTATCCTGTCAAATAAAAAATTGCTTCCGTTCGACGTATACATCAAAGATGAGCGCATCTTTATTGTGAAAAACATGAGCAACCTTCCAATTCCCGATGGATCTGAGATCCTGGCGATAGACAGTCGCTTAAGCAATGATATTATACTCGAAATCTTTAAATATTATTCCACCGATGGAAAAAGTCATGCTGGTTTGCAGTATATGCTAGGGCTACCTGGAAGGTTTAGTCATTTCTATTCACAGATAATTGGAGAAAAGCCGTCATATAGCGTTTCTTATCGGGATTATAAGTCAAAACAAATTGTAACTGCTCAGGTAGAGCCAGTTTCAAGTGAAACAAATACAGCTAACAGAGCTAAAAAATATCCAGATGAAAAAAGACCTACAGAAGAAGCGTTTAATTTTGAACTGAATAAGGCCGAAAACTATGCTATTTTAAAGATCAATCGTTTTTTTAAGGATAGTTTTCAGGACCCTGAAAACACTTATCCCGATTACTATAAAAAATGTTTCAAAGAAATTTCTGCTAACAACATTAAAAACCTGATCATCGACTTAAGGGACAATGGTGGTGGTGACGCCAAAAATGCCGGTTATCTACTTCAATATTTCACAGATAAACCTGTTACCTTGGCTAAAGAAATAACCACATTGGGTAATAATGAATACTTTTTTAAAACAACCGGTGATCAGCTGGAATTAGATGAGAAATACGGCTTGGTCATGAAAGATAATCGAACTTTTAAGGTGACAAAATTTGATATCCTGCGTGAATTGGCACCCTTCAATCCGATTGAAGAATATCACTTTAAAGGGAAACTGGTGGTGCTGATTAACGGCGGTATGTTTTCGGCAGCAGGTACGGCAGCAGGACTTCTGAAAGAATATACGAACGCTATTTTGGTTGGAAGTGAAACGTCAGGATATGCCGGCATTAGCAATGGGGTGCAAAAGATATCTGTAAAGGGCGACTATACTGAAACTGCTCTCACTATACCGCTTTTACATGCTATATATGCAATAAATCCGGCAATACAGAAAAGAGGGGCTATTCCTGATTATGAGGTGTCAAATTCTGTCCAGGATATGCTGGAAAACAAGGATGCAGTTCTAGAATTTGTATTTAAAAATCTATTGCAGATAAAAGCTAAATAAAATGCGGTCAAATGGCTTTGTCTAACACGCAGGCACTTTGCTAATTATCGATAATTTTGATAACTTAGGGTTATGGAAAAAATGAAGTGGTACAACTTTTTTAAAAGTAAGACTTACGCAACCATTTGGTATATTTTCTTTTTACTCAGTATTATAGCAATTGTCTTTTTCAGTTAGCCCGTAGTATAGGCGCTCGCACCAAAACCTAAGCATCGGAAAACTGGGGACGAATAATTTCTCTTCTTGGCAAGTTCCAGGCACTTAGTCGCATTTGTCTCATCGTGTAACTCTTCATAATATCTTTCTTATTACACAGCATATCAGGCGAAAGCGGATTGATAAATTGTTAAGGCTGACATAACGGATATCATCATTTGTGTGCGCATAAATAATGAATGGTCTCATCAGGAGATGTTAAATTCCGGCACAGCGTACATTTGCATTAAGTGTTATAATGAACATTTAGCTGACTTTAACCGACGCTCATTTGTGGCCTGCGAAAACCAGCGGTTTTCGCTTTGGTATTTACGGATTTAATGCTCCAGTTTTTCAGTCCACAGATATTTACCAGCATACTTTCGGTTGTCCTTTACCGTTTTGTACTTAATGTTTTCTCTGTTATCGACAAGATAATATTGAATTAAATCATGATACTGTTCATTGGAATAAAAAATAAGTGTGTTGTTTTTATCCCAAGTCCCATATAAGATGTAATCAGAAGTGTTGTCCGCAATGAAATAATTTCCATATTTGGGGATTTTGCCTCCTTTAGGAATTACAGAAATATGAATGAAATTTAAATTATGGTCATCTTTTAAATACCTGTATGCAATTAATTCATGTTTTCCATCAGGAGAGGTTTCCCGATGCTCAATTCGTAAATGATAGTCGGGGTCGATATAGTCTAATGGGGAAACCTTTACAAATACATCATTTATTTTTGTGTCTGTAATTTTTATTCTCTTACCCGCCCTTATGGAAGGGATGATGTCCACTTTTGCAGATATAGTTTTGTTGTCGATCCATTTTGTACGAATAAGGTTGCTTGGTAGTAAAAACGGTCTCAGGTCTTTAGTTGTATCGGCTGTCTTTAGTACTGCAGTTCCTGCCTGGCTATATCCGAAGGCGCCTAAGTCAATGCTGTAATTAATCAAAATCATGGAACTGTCGGGGGAAAATTCTCTGTAATTTTCGACAAAGTCCTGATCAGCCATAAATACACTTTCCTTTCTGTCATACAGAGAGCAGGAGCATAGAAATATTAGTATTGCACATACCGTTTTCAAGTTTGGGAACAAATCTCTTCGCTTATGGTTCATTTACAATAGACTAGCTATTTTTTGGGTTCTTACCTATTGTTTTATGCCTCCAAATCGCAATGACATTACAATCTGCATGGTGTTCGTCTGGATTATTTTCGAGCAATCTCTGTTTAATTAGATATGCTTTTTTGAATTCTGAAATTAGACCAACCGTGTTGATGTCAGTTGGTAAAAAGGTTTCATCAAAGCCTCCACAGTTCGTCAAGGCACTGGTATCATAGAATTGATCTAATAAATCATACCCCATGAATTCAAAATTTTCGATGGTTATTGAGTTACATTCTTTTGTTGGCTCATGTATTACGGCTAAAAGATTAAATGTAGGGGTTTTGTGCATCCTCTTTATCACATAATCTAAATCGGTAAAACAGCCTGTTTCATAAAGATTTTTAGTGACAATATGATCCCAATCCTCGGCATTATCGCGGTCGGGCTCCACTAAAAGTTCGTTCAGCATCATATCCAGAGATACAACTTCTTTAAGTTGTGATAGCTTGCTCCATTCCATATACTTTTTCCATGACATACCATCTTGGTCATAGTACTCATCATAGGTTCCCCGGGCGGTATACCAAAATTTCATTTTTGAGCATTTATCATCAGGATGCAAGTTAATTATTTTTCGATGTATATTCCTGCGGGATATCAGGGGGATTGATGTTATCAGAATTTATATTTCCGAGAACTTTCCTTTTTGCTATGTTTTCGCCGTTGATCACTAGGTCAATTTTGTTGATCGCCCGGATAAGCAATTCGTCAATAAGAGGGGGAAGAAGTTCGGTCATGAAGCGACAACCAACGATCGAACAATTAGATTGCTGCAGATCAGGGATGCTCATGATCATCTTTCGTGCCATGATAAAAATGGCCTTTGTCAGACGGATTATCCTTTTTTAAAAATCACCAGTGTTGATTCTCAGTCTATTGTCTGTCGTACACAAGCTTCCTTACATCCTTGCCAGCGTTTACCTGGACGGACAGAGACTTACCATCATTGATCAATTTCCAAACCTCTCTTACTTTAACATCTGGTTCCTTACCTTTGGTATAGAAGGATTTAAGCGAATTAACAATCATCGTTTGGCCATCATCTGACTGCCTTGCTGTAGACTCGTTTCTTGGGTGTCCGAAGACTGTAGCTTTCCTTTCTTTCCCGTCGAAAATAAGTTTCTCCTGCGTTTTAGCCGGCGGCCATTCAGGAGACGAACTGGTTACTTTTACAGCCAGAAAACCTTTATATCCGGTTATTTTCATTGTTTTAGAAAATACACGGTCACCTTCCCCGAATATGCACACAGGAAACTGCCCGGCAAGTTCACTTTTGGACTTGTTTAATTTCCATTCACCGGAAAAGGTAGCGCGATGAGCGCCATTTTTTTGCTGAGCCCGTACGGGAAAACAGATGACTCCTGCCAGCAAGATCATCAGGCTGGATAAAACGTTTCTTTTATTTTTCATATCCTATCAAAATTGATTCAGCGAATCTACTTTGATATTTTCCGGCGTGACGAATTTGGATTGTAAATAAAAATGTAAACTTTGTAAATAAAATCTTGGTACTATGGCTGATGGCCGAAATCCTGCAACAAAAGCAATTGCCGATTGGATTGATATTACTTTCGTTTTAATAAGGCAGGTAAGTAACCCGGGAACTAAACATTCAATCCAAAAAATCTATTTTATATGCTGGGCATTTCGTTTCCATACTCATAAAAAATGTTTTTCTAAAATGACTAATTTTATGGAAATGATCTTAAACAGGCATTATTGTTTTAACAAACTGTAGCATATATTAACAGTCATACACATTAAAACCATGATAAAATTCAAACGCTTATTCTGTCTAATTATATCTCTTCTTCCCGGTGGTTTATTTGCCTGTTCATGTGCCAATGAGGGTGTGGTCAATAACTTTCAGCAATCTGAATTTGTGGCAAAAGCTAAAATCATCAAAATAACACCGGATTCAGCAAATTCGGAGTACCATGATGCGGTAATAGAAATCATCAATTTATATAAAGGTGAGCAGCTGAGTAAGATCAAAATCATGAGTTCACTGAATACTTCCTGCGGTTTTTTGCCGGATGAAAATTCAACATGGATCATATTTGCAAGTACCTGGCAGGGGGTGTTGAGTTTTGGATTCTGCTCTGGCAGCATGCATGTTGACGAGTTCTTCGACCCTGTTAAGTATCCAAATGCAGGAAAGAACTGGCGCAATACCGTTAAACTAAGAGAAGGCGCGATTGCATTTCTTAGCAACCATAAGATTTTTAACCCCAACCCTTCTTTGATCCGTGCATACAATAGTGAGATCGGTACATTCAAAGGTTATAAAAATGAGAACAGCTTCACAGTTTTTCAAGTGGATGTGAATTCCGACTTCTCGATTGCCGCTATTAAACAGCTTAAGAAGTTCCAGAACGGGAAACTGAACAGGTTGGTTTTTAACAGTATGAACACGAAGCTAACGCTCGCTGGAAAAAGGGGAAGACCCTTAGATAAGCCTGCCCGACTGATCTTATTCTGTTACTATTATGAACAAAATGGAGCACACCAAAGCTTCTTAAGCTTTTTCGACATTTAGGTTGAAGGAATTTCCAATGCGCTTAAAAAATATAACTGCATTGGAAATTACCGGGGATCTGCAAATGCGCCTTGTAATTAGGTAGCTGTTATGCTAATGTTGTAACTTATTTGCTTGTCTTTTGTCTATCTGATAAACCTTATGGTCATGCTATGGTGGTTTCTAAATTAACAGCAGTATTCCTGCTTATTCTTTTTTTGTCAGGCTGTGTTGAAAAAACGACTGAAAATCCTAATGAGGTGTACGAGCTTTGGTCAGGGAGAAAACCAACTGCTGAGGTAAAAATCATTCATGGCAAATATTGGGAATCTGCACACTGGTCAAAAGAGTACATGATGTTTTTAGAAATGAAAGCACCTAAAGATTGGGTTGGGGGGTTTGTTAAGCAAAATCACTTATTGCAGGATACCACCAGGATTGAAATTGCCAACCACCCGGTTTGGTTTACTCCCTCAAGAGGTTTTCTGGTTTTCCGTAGTGAAAACGATTTTAACGGGTCGCGGTATTACTTTAATCTTAAACAGGATCATATATTTATTTTTGAGACACAGCTTTAATGCACTTTTATTTTGACTCCTGGTAGAAATCCTCATCAATAAATTCCCTGTTTGGTCGTTCAGAAAAAGTTAGGACTAATGAATCAGGAGGCCTCACTGCTAGTTATACGATTGAACAACACCCGTTACAAGTTGGGACAATTGTTTAGAACTAACTGTTTCAAAAATTAACTTCTTTGTATTCTTAAGGCTTTTAGTTTATGGAAACAGTAAAGCCAAACCAAAGCGAATATTATACATGAGGGTACTAAAGATTTTAATGGATATAAACCTTCACTAAATTTGGTCAAGTGAAATAGGATTAGTATAAGACAAAACAGAGCTACAAATCCACACACTCCTAGTCCTGCTGAAAATAGAATATCTTTTAATTTTAAATTTCTCATGTGGCTTGTTCCATATATCAATGTGCTATCAAATATAAAGTATTTTGTTTTTCCCTCTTTAAAGAGCCGAATCCCTCGGGGAATTGAAACGAATAACTTTTTGGGCTCACAGTAAATTTCCCAAGTCTCTCCCGGGATGGGAAGTTTCCGAGCAATCAGACCCAATCTTTGGCAGAAACAATGTTGCCATGAAACGAATAGCTACAATAAAAAAAGAACTTGTTGCCGAGGCACGTCCTTACAAGCTTCAGCTCCCGATCAGAAAATTAATATCTGAACGCAAGAAAGTCCGGCGACTTTTGTGTGCCATGCTCCCGATGTCCGACGATCAACGACAATATCTGGAGGAAAATAAGCTACCCAAATAGCTCCGCATAGAACCGCATAGAACCCTAAAAATTTAACGAACATCAACAGGACAAACGAAGTTCCTTCAGGAATTTCCCTGGTCAATTCGGTCTCTCGTGAGCCCAGCAAAGATGTATTTCCGTCTACGGAAACCACTTTGCCTGTTGCCACAGGAAGAAGGGGCTGCGGAACTTGCCCCTTCAGGAAAACATAAAAAGACAACAAAAATGCCCAGGAAAAAATCAGCCCATCCGGAAAAAATGCTGACCCATGTATTACGCATCCGGGTGACGGCAGCTGTCTTTAAAAGGCTGGAAAAAATCAGTAAAAACAGTGACACTCATAGTGTAGGAGAAGCAGCCCGAAAGATCCTGAGTAAAGAAAACATCACCGTGTTTTACAAAGACACTACCCTGAACGCTGCAATGGAAGAACTGGCATTGATCCGTAAAGAACTTCGGGCAATCGGTATTAATATCAACCAGGTCACCAAAGCATTTCACAGTGACAAAAGAGAAAATTCACAGCTCTTCCAGATCAGAAGGATCGCGGAGCTCTACCAGAAAGTAGAAGCCAAAACTGACGTACTGCTGGTCCTGATTAACCGTCTTGCAGAAAAATGGTTGCCAAGATAGTCACCGGCCGAAAGCTCAGGGGTGCCTTGCAATACAACGAAAACAAGGTGGCGGAAGGAGCAGCCGAACTGATCCTGGCCAGTGGCTTTGCAGGGGATATTGAACAGCTGAATTTCGATCAGAAATTACAGCGGTTCCAGAACCTGCTGATGTTAAAGCCAAGTGTCAAAACCAACACGCTGCACATTTCCCTGAACTTTGATGCGGCGGAAAAACTGACGGATGAAACCCTGCAACGGATTGCCATCGCCTATATGGATAAAATAGGTTTTGGAGATCAGCCTTTTATTGCCTACCGCCACCATGATGCGGCCCATGATCATCTGCATTTGGTGACTACCAATATGCAAAGGGATGGCAAGCCGATTGACCTGCATAATATTGGCTGCATCAGGTCGGAAAATGCACGAAAAGAAATTGAGGAAGAATTTAAACTGGTTAAGGCACAAAGCAAGGGGTACAAACCCGAGCCTGCCATTAAGCCGGTTGACTTGTCAAAAGCATTGTATGGACGTTTGCCTACAAAAAGAGCAATCAGCAATACGGTTAACGCCGTAATTAATGCTTATCAGTTTAGCTCATTGCCGGAATTAAACGCCATTTTAAAACAGTTTAATGTGATTGCTGACAGGGGCAGGGAGGATACTGAAATGTTCCGCAAAGGAGGGCTGGTTTATTGTTTATTGGACGAAAAGGGGAATAAGGTTGGCATACCTATAAAATCCAGTTCTTTATATACTAAGCCAACATTGCAATGGCTGGAGGAACAGTTTCCGAAACATCAGGTAAACAAAGCGGTTCACAAATCCGCGCTGAAAGCGACGATTGATAAGGTCATAGCAGCGAATCCTGGTAATAAATCTGAATTTGTGAATGCTCTGAAAGCGCAGGGTGTGGCCGTACTTTTCAGGAACAGTGAACAAAATGAAACCTATGGAATCACCTTCATCGACCATGTTCACAAAACAGTATTCAACGGGAGCAGTCTTGGGAAAGCCTATACGGCCAAAGCAATATTGAGTCAACTAGACAAAGGGGTGTCTACACAAAAAGCGCTCAATCCTTTACAAAAGTCAATTCAAAACAAACAAATGGCCGCAGAAATAAGGGAAAGGACATCAAAGCAACAGGATAATTTGCATCACGAAACACATCCAAAAGTACTTGAAACCTTGCTGAAAGGTACACAGGAATATGCTGGCTGGATGCCAAAGAAGAAAAGAAAGAAAAAAAGAACCCTAAAGATTTAACGCATGCAAACAGGAGAAAATATACAAGCCTTACGCAAGATTATGGACCTTACCAGACTATTAAGCCTTGCCATACTTGCGATACACTTTTACATCATGTGTTATCCCGCTTTCCGGTTTTGGCAGTTGACGGCTGAAATTACAGACAGATTACTTGAGACTTTTAGCGGCCATCTGGTTTTTCAGACTGAATTAGGGGCTAAAGGAGCTGCATTGTTGTTGCTGGTCCTTTCTCTGATTGGTGCCAAAGGTAAAAAGGATGAAAAGATCAGAAAGCAAACGATCTTTACCTATCTGATGACCGGCCTGATCCTGTATACCATAAGTCATTTCTTTTTAATGCTCCAGGCAGACATCCAAACCAGTTCTTTGCTTTATATGAGCAGTACTGGTTTGGGTTTTCTGTTAATGCTTGCAGGAGGGAACCTTTTGTCCAGATTGCTGCAGATTAAGATGATCAAGGACGTATTCAATAAGGATAATGAAACCTTTCCCCAGGAAGAAAGGCTGCTGGAGAATCAGTACAGCATTAACCTGCCCACCAGGTATGTGCTACACGGGCAGACCAGAAAAGGCTGGTTAAATATCATCAATCCGTTCAGAAGTACCCTGCTTTCGGGTAGCGCTGGCTCGGGCAAGACTTATTTTTACATTCGCCATGTGATCGATCAGCACCTGAAGAAAGGTTTTTCCATGCTGGTCTATGATTTTAAATACAGCGATTTGAGCACCCTGGCCTATAACAAGTTGCTGAAATATGCGAAAAACTATAAAGTCAAACCTTGCCTGTATGTGATCAGCTTTGATGAGATCATGCACCGCTGTAATCCGCTGGAGCCACAAGGGATGACCGACATTACCGATGCGACAGAAGCTTCACGAACGATCATGCTGGGTCTAAACCGGGAGTGGATCAAAAAGCAGGGTGATTTTTTCGTGGAATCGGCCATCAGTTTTGTGAC
>Ga0157370_10007307_pt1 | contig 12053 bp, 7 predicted proteins | sample C35metaG_FD_113463 | JGI IMG/M metagenome (GOLD analysis project Ga0157370, IMG submission 113463) | Corn rhizosphere microbial communities from Kellogg Biological Station, Michigan, USA - C3-5 metaG | ecosystem: Host-associated > Plants > Roots > Rhizosphere > Soil | place: USA: Michigan... | reverse complement strand
TGAAGACTTCGACCGATGAGACGACGCGGCTGATGGCTGCGGTGTTGCAGCAGCAGTTGCGGGCGGCGGGGATTCGGCTGGAGATTCGGTCGGCTGAGTTTGGGACGTTCTACTCGGATGTGACGCGAGGAGCGTTTCAGATGTATGTGCTGCGCTGGATTGGGAGTAATGAGGACCCGGATATCTTTCGGTATGCGTATAGCTCGGCGAGCTTTCCGCCGAAGGGGGGAAATCGGGGGCGGTACGCGAATCCGCGGGTGGACGCTTTGTTAAAGGCTGCGGCGGCGGAGTCGGATCAGGCGGTGCGGAAGGCCGATTATGTTGAGGTGCAGAAGATTCTGGCGGAGGAGTTGCCGGGGATTCCGCTCTGGTATCCGAATAATGAGGTGGTGCATACGCGACGAGTGGAGGGGGTCAGGCCGCGAGGGTCGGGTAGCTTTGATTTTCTGCGAGAGGCATGGGTGCGGTAGAAGATCGTGCTCTTCGCAATCAGGATCGTAGAAAGACTCACGCGACGAATCCGTAACCGAGTTGCAGGGGCTTCTGTGCGCAACATCTCCAGCGGACTGCGCCATCAAACCGTGACTTGCGTAGCCAGCGCGTAGCCTTGGCCTCGTCACTGAAGACCTTTTCGGCCAGGGAGACGATGCAAGCGATCCGAACGGCGCGATCGGATTCAACGTGAGTCAGAGACTCAGGGCAGGCCTTCCGACGAATCAGGGTCGGCATGGAACGATGTGATTGTGACCCGAAACGGCCTCGACTTTCTCTGTTGCGCCAGGGACAATCATTTCTGCTGGCGCTGTGTGCCAAGTACACCGCTAATCGGACACAGACACAGATTTAAACCAACTGGCTGAAGGTTGAAGAGCATACTGAGTTGGAGGCAATTTCATGATCTCTTTCGATAGTGCACATCGTGCCGTACATTATCCTGAGGACCGACGATTTCGCATCTGGATACGGCCCTCGGTTTTGATTGTTCTTTTCTCGCTGGTTCTGGTTCCTGTGGTGATTGCGTGGGTGGAGGTGATGCTCTATGGCCTTCCACAGCTGCCGGCGTTGCCGCAGTTCGTCGAGGGGCAAATGAGCGGGCCGCATGGGTTTCCCGGGTGGGTTCGGTGGAGCCACTTTTTCAATTTCCTCTTCTTGATGCTACTGATCCGGAGCGGGCTGTCGATCCTGATGGATCACCCGCGGCTTTACTTCAATAACGATTGCACGCCCGGTTCGGAGTGGATACGGTTTACGCCGATCCGGGTTCCGAAGGACCGGGTCTGGACGGCGAAGGACGACGCGCGATACATCTCACCGGTGGTTGCGCTACCGGGATACCGGCACACCGTGGGAGTGGCGCGGTCGTGGCACTTCATCACGGTGTATGGGTTTATTCTGACCGGAATCTTTTTTGTGGTGTGCCTGTTTACGACCGACCAGTGGATGCGTCTGGTGCCGACGTCGTGGGACACCGTAACGGAGGCGTGGAAGACGTTTGTGTATTATGCGAACTTCCACTTTCCGCCGGAGCCGAATGGGTTCTATGGGTATAACGCTCTACAGCAGATTGCGTATGCGGCGACGGTTTTTGTCATGGCGCCGCTCTCGATCATGACCGGGTTGGCGATGTCGCCAGCTCTGGTGAACCGCTTCCAGTGGTATCCGAAGCTGTTCGGGGGGCGTCAATCGGCACGGTCGATCCACTTTCTAATGTTGAACGGATTTCTCGCGTTCATCGTGGTGCATGTGACGCTGATCTCGATTACAGGATTTCGACGGAACATGAACCATATTGTGATGGGGCGTGACGATCTCCACCCGATTGGGATGATTTTGGGGTTTGTGGGGATTGCGGTCGTGATCCTTTCCTGGATCGCGGCACACCACATTTCCTGGAAGCATCCGCGCACTTTGCAACATGCCCAGAAGGCAGTGGCGTATCCTTTGCTCCTTGCCAGTTTGAACCGCTTTCAGCCGTCGGAGAAGTATACGAAAGACCACATTTCTCCGCACTTCTGGCCGAATGGAAAGCTGCCGGTGCGGGAGGACTGGAAGGCGATGGCGGCGGGTAAGTTTGCCGACTATAGGCTGAAGGTCGATGGGCTGGTGGAGAATCCGGTGGAGCTTTCACTGGAGCAGTTGCGGGCGCTGGGGATGGAGGACTTTATTACCATGCACCACTGCATCCAGGGCTGGTCTGGCATCGCGGAGTGGGGTGGCGTGCCGATCCGGAAGCTGGTGGAGTTAGTGAGGCCGCTGCCTTCGGCGCAGGTGCTGGCGTTTTTCTCGTTCGGGTATTCGCTGTATGGAGCGGAATACTACGATACGCAAAGGCTGGACAATGTGTTGAAGGCGGAGTGCATTCTTGCTCTGGAGATGAATGGTGCTCCGCTGACGGAGACGTATGGCTCTCCGCTGCGGCTACGGGTGGAAAATCAACTGGGCTACAAGATGGTGAAGTGGATTGAACGGATCGAGTTTGTCGCGTCGGAAAAGGATGTGGGCAAGGGGGAAGGCGGAAGCAACGAAGACGACGAGTACTTCGATCTGCTGCCGAATATCTGATGCCCCTGAGATCGAAGCCTCGGCCTCCGCGCGTTGGCTCGGAGAATGTCAATACGGCGCTGGCTCACCTGCGTTTGAGCTGGCTACTGAACCACTTTCCTCCGTTGCTGATCTGGACGCTGTATGTGTTCGTCAATGGATTTGTGACGATTGCGCTGCTGGCTTTGCTGGCTGTGGTCAGTGAAACGCCGTTCGTCTTTCCCTCACTGGGACCGACGGCATATCTTTTCTTCTTTTCACCGATGGGGCGGTCATCGAGCCCTCGCAATGCAATTCTTGGCCACGCAATTGGACTGGCTTGCGGCTATGGAGCTTTCTGGGCCGCGGGTCTGGAGCACGGCGCTCCAAACTTCCACGACGGAGTTTACGGGCCGAGAATCTTGGCGGCCGCACTATCGCTGGCGTTTACGGGTGCCTTCATGGTCCTGCTGCGGGTGAACCATCCTCCGGCTGGCGCAACGACGTTGATCGTCGCGCTGGGAATCCTGTCGACACCGTACTACCTGATCGTGATTGAGATTGCAGTTGTGTTATTGACGGCTCAGGCCTTTGTGATTAATCGGATGGCGGGGTTGCCTTATCCCTTGTGGCAGAGTGCGAAAGTGGATGAGGATCGATCCCAGGGATAAGGAGGATGCGCCTACCGGAACACCGAGGTGCGTATCCTGCCACTCTCACGAGAGGTTCTGCCAAAGATAAGCCCGCGAATGCCCTTTCGGCGTCGGTGTGTCAGCATGCATGAGGTTGAATGTGCCCGACCAGTTCGGCTGTAAGAAGACATGTTTGGCGCATGCGACCGCTTGATGCCGCTCTCCGTACAGAAGATGAAAAATGTCTGTGACGTGGGTCACAGTTCCTAGCCGAGTGCCGTTCCGTGTAAGCCTTTAATAATTATTCAATCGTGTCAATATAGACATTCTCCGATAGAGATATCGTGTTACTCTCGGTGGGTCATAGAAGGTGTTGTTGCCCTCTTGGGGGGTCAAATGAAGCGATTGCTCTTGAGTATTGCGATCCTTGCATTGCTGCCCGGGCTCTTTATGTTTGGATTGGTCGACGCTGCTGGAGAAGCAAGGCAATCTCCTGTTGCAAAGCAGAGTGGTGAGACGGCCAACGCTGTCGGCTACGCGGGTTCAGAGTCCTGCGTTCTCTGCCATGGAGACCTCTCGAAGAACTTCGCCTCTAATCCTCATTCGAAGCTGGCACTGATGCACGGCGGCAAAGGGGTTACTTGCGAGAGCTGCCACGGTCCAGCGCAGGCCCATGTAGAGTCGGGTGGCGACGTGACCAAGATATTTCGCTTCACCAAGGCGACCTCCAAACAGGTCGATGAAAAGTGCATCAGTTGTCACCTGGGGACGCACGCCAACTTCGATCGATCTGCTCATGGCGAAGCGGGCGTGAGTTGCATCAGTTGCCATAGCAGCCACTCTTTTAAGAGTGAACATACGCTGAAGATTGCCGAACCGAATCTCTGCTATGGCTGCCACACCGACATTAAGGCTGCCTTCGCCCAGCCCTTTCACCACAAGGTGAATGAGGGCCTGTTGGTTTGCAGCGATTGCCATAATCCCCATGGCACCTTCCAGGACAAACTCCTCAAGACGAGCGCGGATCAGAACGCAGTTTGCACGAAATGCCATGCGGAGACCCTGGGACCGTTTGTCTACGAGCATCCTCCCGTGAAGCTCGAAGGTTGCACCTCCTGCCATCTTCCTCACGGATCGCCGAACGCAAGACTGCTCAACCGCGGCAACGTCAACTCACTGTGCCTGCAGTGCCATACAGCGTCGATGAACTTTACCGCACCCGGAACGCCATCATTCCACAACCAAGCTAATCAGTACCAGGCCTGCACCAACTGTCACATTCAGATACACGGCTCAAACGCCAGCAGTGTCTTCTTCAAATAGGGATGGCCACGCATGATGAGCACGATTTCCATGATGTCGCTCCTCCTGGATCTACGGCGCAGTGCTTTGCTCCTGTCCGCCATTGCGCTCGCTGTTCCCGCTACTCCTCCAGCCATCGCGCAGGCTACTGCTTCCGCTACTGCGCAGATCCCCGCACCGCCAACGCCCGGGGATAATATCCGTTACGGATACGTGATCCATCAGTCCGTCGATCTCGGTGGGCACATCGCGGATCACTCCGGGAGCGGTGCGGTCTACAACACGATGGTCAACCTTCATTCGGGCCCGCGCATTCTCAATCAGTCCCTCGACCTCCGCGCCGTGGACCCCTCGCATGCAATCCTCTTCGATCACCTCTCCACCAGCAGCTTCGGCTATGGCGGCGATCCCAATAGCGTCTCGTTCCTCAATATCGCCAAGGGAAAACTCTACGACTTCCGGGGAAGCTTTCGCCGCAGTCGCCAGTATTTCGATTACAACCTGTTGGCCAACCCTTTGATTCCTCCTGCGTCGAACCCCTACGTTCCCATCCTGGATTCACCCCATCTCTACAACACTGTGCGCCGCATGACCGACCTCAACCTCACGCTGGCTCCGTTGTCGATTGTCAGCGTGCGCCTCAGCTACAACCACAACATTGCCGAAGGGCCTTCCTACAGTACGGTGCATCTTGGAGCCGACGCGCTTCTTTCTCAATACTGGCGCAACGCCACGGATAGCTGGACGGTGGGAGTTGACTGGAAACCGGAAAAGCAAACTACTTTCAGCTTTGATGAGTTCGTCACTCATTACAAGGGGGACACCCACTGGCAGCTTACAGGCCTTAATTACAAACTTTCCAATGGCACACCGGTCAGCCTGGGGGTTAACCTCTCCTCTGTCTGGGCCGCTCCTTGCGCGGCACCGTTCAACGCGGATGGTACCGTCAATCCAAAATGCAACGCCAATCTCGCGTACAGCCGTTCCGCCCCCACGCGCACGCTATTCCCTACTGAGCAACTTCGTTTCCAGAGCACATCCATTCCCAAATTGGCGATGAATGCGCGGCTTCTCTACAGCGGCACAACCAGCACCGTCGATAACTACACTGAATTCTTTAACGGCATCATCTCTCGTTCGTCACTTCGTCAATATGTGGTAACTGGCTCGTCTCGCACGCGCCGCGTCAATGTTAATGGTGACTACAGCGTCACATGGCAGATCACGCCGAAGATTACGGCTACCAATGTCTTCGACTTCTGGTACTACCGCATGCCGGGAACGAACAGCTTTACCACTATCAACTATGCGGGCACTACGATGCTTGCAGCTCCAGGGGCCACCACGACGACGACAACATCCGACGATCAGGCCCTGAATCAGAAGATCAAGGCTGATACGTTCGTTGTCGCGTGGGATGCGACGACGCGTGCGCGCGTCTCGGTTGGCTACCGTTATCGCAGTCGTATCATCACCAATGGCGACGGTGACTTTATTCCCATTCACGAGAACTGGGGGCTCTTTGGAGCCACACTCAGGCCTACGCCGCAATGGCGCATCAACGTGAATGTCGATGCCATGTACGCGGACAATTCCTTTACTCGAATCAGCCCCCGCCAACTGCAACACTACATCGTGAGGACAACTTACAAACCGCACCCCTGGCTTAGTTTTGACGGGACAATCAATATCCGTGAGAGCCGCGATAACGTCGAGACTGTCAACCACCTGGAGCACAATCGCGACTTTTCCTTCGGAACTTCCATCTCTCCGAGCGACCGCTGGTCTTTGGATCTGAATTACGCCTACGACAACGTCTACTCCAGCACCATCGAGTGCTATACCTCCACGCCCGTTCCACCCTCAGCTGGAACCGCTCCACAGGTTTGTATCGATGCGGGAACTCCGCTGCTCAGCACCGGCTATTACAACGCACCCACGCAATTCGGCTCGATCGGATTTATGTTGGTGCCCATCAAGCGAGTCCGCTTCAATGGGGGCTATCGCATGACCGCCGTCAACGGGAACAGCGCTTTCATTAACATCCGCCAGGTGAACGGCTCACTCCAGTCGCAGTTTCAATCGCCGTACGCAAATCTCGCTGTAGATATTGCCCCCAACTGGAGTTGGAAAGCTGACTACAACTACTACAGTTACGGAGAAGGAACTCCAATTGGCCCCACGCTTCCCCGCAGCTTTCGAGGCAACGTCTACACGCTCGGAGTTCACTATGCTTTCTAGTTATTCCATTCAGCCGTCATCTTTATCTTTCTTCCATCAAGAGGAGTACTACCCATGCTGAAGCACCCTACCCATGCTGGAGCTATTGCCCTGATCGCCTTTTCTGTGAGTCTTACAAGCTTCGCTCAAACCTCTGGAGCCGATACATACAAGGCAAAATGCCAGATGTGTCATGCCGCCGATGGCAGTGGCAACACGCCTGCCGGTAAGGCCATGAAGGCTCACCCGTTCGACTCGCCTGACGTTTTGAAGCAGTCGGATGCGGACCTTATCGCCATCATCAAGAACGGCAAAAACAAGATGCCGGCCTTTGCGGGAAAACTCACGGACGCACAGATCACCGGGCTTGTGGAACACATTCACTCGTTGCAGAAGAAATAAGAGAATCGGCGAACGAGAGAGCCAGGTTATACGGGACAACTTTTTCCAGAACAGAAGAGGCAAAGGAGCGGGCTTGATGGAACTGACACCGCAGACGAATCAAGGTACCAAGGTTGAACCGAAGGGACGGCGTTCCTTCCTGCTTGCTCTTTTTGGATTGAGCGGAGCAGGGGTGAGCGCGTTACTCGTTGTTCCTCTCGTGCGCTTCGTGACCTATCCGCTGCGCAGGAGGGCAGCAGCAAACACATGGTCCGAGGTAGGTCCGGTGCAGGACTTTGCGTCCATCACCGCGCCAGTCGCCAAGATTATTACGCTGGAACGTCGTGATGCGTGGCAGAGCACTTCCTCCCAGACGGCAGTCTACGTGTTGCCATCCAGGGCCGGCCAGTTTCGTGTCCTGTCGCCCATCTGCCCGCACCTGGGATGCTCGGTTCGCTGGGTAGACGATCTGAACCAATTCATCTGTCCCTGTCATGCAGGATCGTTCACCGCGGAGGGAAAACGCATCGCCGGCCCGCCTCCTCGTTCAATGGACTCGTTGGAAGCCAAAGTAGAGGGTGGCGTGTTGAAGGTGCGCTACCAGTATTTCCGTCAAATAGTTTCCAGCAAAGAAACCATGGCGTGAGGCGTATATCGATGACGAACCAACCCACACCTGAGCCCAGCGATAAAGACAATATCGTAACCCGGTTGGACGCCTGGCTCGACCGGCGCACCGGCATAGATTCCATTCTGCACGAGACGCTCGATGAGCCCATTCCGGGTGGCGCCAGATGGGCGTATATCTTTGGCTCCGGATTGCTGTTCCTCTTTGTCTCTCAGATTATTACCGGAATCTTTCTCGCCTTGTACTATGTGCCGTCCGCGGACCACGCGCACACCGTTGTGTCTTACATCGTGAAAGAGGTCACTTCAGGATCATTCATCCGCAGCATTCATGCGTATGGATCGAGTGGCATCATCATTCTTCTTGTGCTGCACATCGGGCAAACCATTCTCTATGGCTCCTACAAGGGACGCCGCGAATTGCTATGGCTTTCCGGATGCATCCTGCTGGCCTTGATGCTTGGCATGGCCTTCACGGGGTACCTTCTGCCCTGGGACGAGAAGGCATATTTCGCCAGCGCGGTAGGAACGAATCTCATCGCAGAAGTCCCATGGATTGGCCCCCCCTTACAACGGCTAATACGCGGCGGTAGCCAGATGGGAACATTAACACTCTCCCGCTTTTATGTGCTGCACGTCTTCGTGCTGCCGGGCTTGCTGATTGGTTTCATCGCAGCACATGTCTTCTTCTTCCGCAAAGCAGGTGCTGCCGGCCCGATCAACGAAGATCCAATACGCCCTAAGCTGCCAGCTGTGCCATTTTATCCACGCCAGGTTGCCATGGATGCGGTCTTTGCCGTGGTATTGATTGGCATTCTTGCCGTTATCGCACTCAAGATTCCAATGGATTTGGGCCCCATGGCCAACCCCGCGGATACGCACTTTCTACCGCGTCCGGAATGGTACTACCTACCATTTTTTCAGTGGCTTAAATACCTGAGTGGACACTGGTCTTTGATTGGCGGCATCATCCTGCCCGCAGTACTCGCGCTCATCTTCGCCGCTCTCCCCTTTTTCGATCGACGGCTTGAGCGTCGCCCCTGGCGCCGTCCAATTGTCGTGGGCGCGTTCCTTCTCTTCCTGGTTGTTTATGTCTCCCTCGGGGTGGCCAGCCACCGGGATGACTCCAAGGATCCTGGGGTAGCGGCGCAGATGCACAAGCAGGAAGAAGATGCGAAGGCCTTCATGCTGCAGCCCTTCGTTCCGGAAGCGGCTGCGGGAAGTCCAGTAGCCGCGCTGGCCACGGCTGACCCCAAGGTGGTGAAGGGGCTGGCTCTCTTTCAAGCTGGATCATGTAACTCCTGCCACGGAGAAGCAGGGATAGGAACAGCCGCCGCGGGCCCACTGACCGGTGTTGGCCAGAAATATACAGAGGCACAACTGCTTGCGCTGCTTCATACCCCCGACAGCAAGATGACCAATGGCGGGATGATGCCTGTCGATCTGAAACAGGATGACCTCGAAGCATTGGTAGCATATCTGCGCCAACTGCACTAATCAGCAAAGGCCCGAATTTGTTTTAAAGAGCAACTATTCACACGATAGACCAGACGTGGTTTCTGGCCTTCCGTGCCCCACTGCTCGGCTGCGAATTCTCTATTTTGATAGCTCGAGGGGCAAGAATAGGGAGAAGGCCGTCCCACTCCTGCCAGAGCGCGTCGTGCTCAATACCCGCAGATCGCCTTGCAGCCGTTCGACAAGCTGGGCAGACACCCACATCCCAAGCCCTGTGCCAGTCTCGTTCTTGGTCGTAAAGAACGGTTCATAAAGCTTGCGGAGCGTCTCGGTATCCATCCCGGTCCCGGAGTCGGCAATCGTAGTACGGATACCGGTTTGTTTTTGATTACGCCAATCGAACGATGCGCTCACTCGGATGGTGAGCGAGCCTCCCGACTTCATCGCATCAACCGCGTTCCCGATGATGTTCGCAAAGATCTGACGAAGATCGCCCGCCAGGCACAGGACCGGCGGACCTTCTCTGTATTGGCGATGGATCGAGATGTCATTGGCCAGGAGCCTTCCGTGGTAGAGCACCAATAGAGAATCCAGAATCTCAGAGATCTGCACTGACGATGGAGCCGTCGATTGCCGATAGAACTTCAGTGTCTGCTGCGTGATGTGGGACACGCGGCCGACTTCTTCCAGCGCCTGGGCTGCATATGATTTTGCGGCCACTGCATCATCGCCGGTCGAGGCCAGATAGAGAAGATTGGTGACCGCTTCCAGCGGATTATTGATCTCATGAGCGATGGTCGCCGCCAGGCGGCTCGCAATGGCCAGCTTCTCCGCTTGAATCAGCGCAGCTTCGATCTTCTTGCGTTTCGTCATATCCGTGAGCGACAAGAGGATCAGGGGCGCCGCATCCGGCTCCTGCACCATGTAGCGCCCACTGAGCATGAACGATTTCCAGCCAATGCCGGGAAAATCGTATATGACCTCATGATTCAGGAAGTTTCTGTCGTGCGGCAGGACCTCCTCCAGCAGAGTTCGCAAGTCAGGCTTATTCCACTGTCCATCTCCGAGGTTATAGACAAGTTGATTCAGAGTTGTGTCTGGCTCCACTTCAAAGGCTTGGTAGAACGCATGATTAGCCATCAGGATACGCAAGTCGGCGCTCAATACCAGCACAGGCTCCGGCATGGTATCGATAATGGACTTGGTAAACTCGCCCGCAAGCACCAGTTCCTGATTGCGCTTCTTGATGACATCGATATCCATGAGGATCAAGACCGCGCCATCAATGCGGTCATCGAGCGTCTTGTAGGGTTTCGCCTGTAGCCGATACCAATGGCCTTGCTGATCCTGCACCTCGCGCTCCAGGTTCACGACATCCCGAAGAACGGTTGTAAGCAAAGGCTTCAGATCGATGTTGAGGTCCGGTCTGATATCGGTGATGGGGCGTCCAATGTCGGATGGAAGCACCTTAAAGACGGCCTCCGCTGTAGGGGTCATGCGGCGTATACACAGGCCCTTATCTACCATCACGATAGGGATTACGGTGCTTTCGAGCAGGTTCTTCAGATCGTTGCCAAGCATGTGAAGGGTGGAATTGTTGCTGTTCAACTCATCGTTGACCGTGTTCAGTTCTTCATTGGTGGCTTGCAGTTCCTCCTTCGAGGTCTCCAGCTCTTCGTTCGTGCTTTGCAGCTCTTCATTCGCGGAGAGCATTTCTTCGTTTGCAGACTGATAATCTTCGCGGAGCGCTTCCTGTGCTCCCAGATGTTCCTTGAGCAGAGCGCGCGCGGCTTGCAATTCATGCTTCTGTTCAAGAAGTGCTCTCCGGGCAAGAGCGCTTGCCTTCAAAGGCAAGCGCGAACCTGTTTTATCATGCGGCTCGATCGGAAGGGCTGCGTCTTCAAAGAGGATGAGATAACACCGCCCCATCCCGGATGCCAGTTCGTCCATGGGGATCACGGACAAATGCACTGCACGCTTTTTCTTGTTGTGTTCAAAAACGATATTCTTCCTAACTGAAACACCCTTTTTCCTGGCTAAGGCAATGGTGACACGCAGGGCTATGGCAAGCTCTTCGCGGACCATATTCAGGATGTTGAGGTTCGCACGTCCGGACGCAGGCTCCAGGTAGGGACTGGTTCGCCCGCGAAACTGAAGGATTTCGAGGGTGTCATTGACGATCACACCTGGTGGGGCGCACTCCTTCAGTACGATTCGATCTGCGAGTTGCTGCAACTCCGCTTCATTCTGGCTGGCGCGGCTGATGGGCTGCGCCTTTTCTACGGGCAATACAGTCGCTTGGATGGGAGTCCTGCTTGTCTTGAACATACGCTGTTGACGGTGATTGCCAACCTTTTTGGAATAGATCTTGCTCTTCTTATTGAGCGGCGTGAACATCTGCGGATAAGAGGCTGCGCTCTCGGCGCTTCCCAGCAGCAGAAAGCCGGATGAATTCAAGGCGTAGTGCAAGGTCGAGATAATTCTTTCCTGCAACTCCGGTTGAACATAGATCAGAAAATTCCGGCAGGAGATAAGGTCCAGGCTTGAAAATGGCGGGTCCTTGGTGACATCCTGACGCGCAAAGACACATAGATCCCGGATCGCTTTGTTAACCCGGTATCCGCTCGCCACTTTCGTGAAAAACTTTGCGATGCGGTCCGCTGAAACATTCTGCATGGCACTGTCGGGATAGGTGCCGGAGCGGGCTTTCGCAATCACCTTCTCGCTAATGTCCGTGCCAAAGATTTGAATGCGGATACCGTCGGCTCTTGCACCCAGAAATTCCAGCAACGTCATCGCCAGCGAATACACCTCTTCTCCGCTGGAGCATGCGACGACCCATATACGGAGCGTTCCTTCTGCCCTTTTTCCAAGAATCGCAGGGTAAACCGTACTTGCAAGTTCCTCAAAGACCTC
>Ga0157370_10007305_pt1 | contig 12056 bp, 13 predicted proteins | sample C35metaG_FD_113463 | JGI IMG/M metagenome (GOLD analysis project Ga0157370, IMG submission 113463) | Corn rhizosphere microbial communities from Kellogg Biological Station, Michigan, USA - C3-5 metaG | ecosystem: Host-associated > Plants > Roots > Rhizosphere > Soil | place: USA: Michigan... | reverse complement strand
CCAGCGCCACTTGTTGCTTGCCGGCCTGCAGGGCCACGCCCAGCGCCAGCGGCAAGGTATTGCGCTCGACGATGCCGGGCTTGGCCGGGTAGGTCTGCGTGCCCTTGCCGTCGTCGACGCTGATCTGGCCGGTGTTCCAGTCGACGCGCAGATGGCGCTGCTTGTCCTTGATGCCGGTGTGCAGTTCGTAGTCGTAGCTGAGCGCTTCGGGCAGGTCGTTCTTCCAGCGGAAGCGCGAGGTTTCGTCCACGCTGGCGCCAAGCATCGCGGCCAGGCCGCCGGTGCTCTTGACGCTCTTGCGGTAGGTCCACTCGCCGTTGCCGTCGTCGTGCAGGCTGATCGTGGCGGTACCCATCGGGCTGTCGCCGCGCAGCACCTTGTAGGTGGCGGTGAAGGCGGTCGGCGTGGTCGCGGCGGCGCTGGAGATGGTGGTCAGCAGGGCGAGGCCGAGCAGGGGAGCGAGCAGGGATCGGATAGTCATGCGTCGAGTCTGCCGACGCCGGGCTGAACGGCGGATCACTCCAGGCCGTGTTCGCCCAGGATCATCGGCGCGGGCAGCGGTCGGCCGTCGAACTGCACGGCATCGGCGCGCCATTGCAGGCGCCGGCTGGCCAGCAGGGCGAGCACCGCCGGCAGCAGGCGGTGTTCCAGCGGCAACAGGCGTTGCGCCAGGCGCTGCTCGTCGTCCCCGGGCTGGATCGCCAGGCGTGCCTGCGCGATCACCGGGCCGCCATCGAGTTCGGCGGTGACGAAGTGCACGCTGGCGCCGTGTTCGGCATCGCCCGCCTCGAGCGCGCGTCGATGGGTATGCAGGCCACGGTATTTCGGCAGCAGCGACGGATGGATGTTGATCATCCGGCCGACCCATGGCGTCAGCGCCTCGCCGTCGAGGATGCGCATGAAGCCGGCCAGCACCAGCCACTCGGCGCCGCTGGCGCCGATGCGGGCGAACAGGTCCAGATCGAACGCACGTCGGTCCGGATAACCACGTGGATCGAGTGCCAGGGTGGGGATGTTGGTCGCTTCGGCCAGTCGCAGCGCACCTGCGCTGGCCTTGTCGCTGCCGACCAGCACGAACTCGACCGGCAGCTCGCCACGCTCGCGCGCATCGAGCAGCGCGGCAAGATTGCTGCCGCGCCCGGAGGCGAGCACGGCGACGCGTGGCAGTGGCGTGGTCATCGACAGCGCTGCGGGAGATCGGATCAGCCGATCCGCACGCGCTCGTCGCCTTGCGCCGGCACGATCTCTCCGATCGCCGAACTGGCCAGGCCATGCTTCGCCAGCAGCGTGGACGCGGCGGCCACCGCATCGCGCGGCAGGATCACGGTGAAACCGATGCCGCAGTTGAAGGTACGCCACATTTCCTCGCGCGCCACGTTGCCTTCGCGCATCAGCCAGTCGAACACCGGCGGCAGCACGATGGCCGAGGCTTCCAGCGCGATGCCGAGACCGTCCGGCACCACGCGGATGATGTTTTCCTTCAGGCCGCCGCCGGTGATATGGGCCATGCCGTGCACCGGGCTTTCCTTCAACAACGCCAGCATCGACTTGACGTAGATCGTGGTCGGCGCCATCAGCGCATCGGCCAGCTTCATGCCGCCGAGGTCGAGGTCCAACGGGTTGCCGGCGCGCTCGAGAATCCGGCGGACCAGCGAGTAACCGTTCGAGTGCGGCCCGCTGGACGCCACGCCGAGAATCACGTCGCCGGCAACGATGGCGTCGCCGCCCAGCATCTGCGATTTCTCCACCGCGCCCACGGTGAAGCCGGCCAGGTCGTATTCGCCCGGCGGGTACATGTCCGGCATCTCGGCGGTCTCGCCGCCGATCAGGGCGCAGCCGGCCAGCTCGCAACCCCTGGCGATGCCGCCGACGACGGCCACGGTGGTTTCCACATCCAGCTTGCCGGTGGCGAAGTAGTCGAGGAAGAACAGCGGCTCGGCGCCCTGCACCAGCACGTCGTTGACGCACATGCCGACCAGGTCGATGCCGATGGTGTCGTGGCGGCCGAGGATCTGCGCCAGCTTCAGCTTGGTACCGACGCCATCGGTGCCGGAGACCAGTACAGGCTCCTTGTAACGCCCGCTCAGATCGAACAGGCCGCCGAAGCCACCGAGTCCGCCCATCACCTCCGGGCGGAACGTGCGCTTGACCAGCGGCTTGATGCGTTCGACCACGGCATTGCCGGCATCGATGTCGACGCCGGCGGCGCGGTAGGTGAGGGCGTCAGACATGGCGGAAACCGGCGGGGATGAAACGCGCAATTCTAGCAGGATGCAACCCGGATGCCCGGCGCGCCGGCGCCGTCCCGAACCGGCCGGGCAGGCGCGGATGGACGCTGCGGGCAGGATTGGGCAGACTTCGCGGGAGTTTCCCGAGGAAGAACCCCGTGCCCATGCGCCTGCCCCGCCTGTTGATCGTTTTCCTGTTGCTGGGCGTTGCCGCGCTGTCGCCGCTGCGCGCGCAGACCGCCGGTTCGCCGTATTCGGTCACCGTGCCGGTCACCGATACCACCGATGCGCAGCGCGACCAGGCCTTCGCCACGGCCCTGGGACAGGTGATGACGCGGGTCGCTGGCGGCCAGGATCTGCGCGGCAACCCCGGCTACGCCGAGGCCGTGGGCAGCGCCAGTTCGCTGGTGCAGAAGTTCCAGTACCAGCGCGCCGCCACCGGCCTGGTGCTGGAGGTGGATTTCGCGCCCTCCTCGGTGCGCCGGCTGGTGGCCAAGCTCGGCGTGGCCAGCGCGGGCATCAAGCCGCCCGTGCTGTTGCTGGTGCAGCGCGCGGACGGCAGCCTGGCCGACCAGGCGGCGCTGGCGAGCCTGGCCACCACGGCGGGTGCGCGCGGCACCAACGTGGTGTATCCGACGCCATCGAGCCGGTTCGATGCGGCCAAGGTGGCCGCGGCCGATCCGGCGGCGTTGGCGGCGATCAACCGGCAATACCACACCGGGCTGGTGCTGCTGGGCAAAATGCACGACGGCGCGGCCGACTGGACGCTGATCTCCGGCGGGCAGGTGCAGCACTGGAGCAACCAGGGTGCCACCGACGACGCCCTGCTGGCCGCCGCCGGCAACGGACTGGTCGATCGCCTGGGCAAGCAGCTCAACGTGATCGGCACGGGTGCCAGCGAGGGCAAGCTGTGGGTGGACGGACTGGACTCGGCCGCCGACTATGCCAACCTGCTGGCCACCTTGAACGCCGATCCGTCGGTGCAGCAGGTGACCACGCTGAGTGCGCAGAACGATGGCGCGTTGCTCGAGGTCAAGGCCTCGGTGCCGATGGATGCGCTGGCCGCGAACCTCGCCGCCGGCGGCCGCCTGCTGTTGCAGGGCGAGCCGCATGCCGGCGCCGACGCCAACCTGCGCTGGCTGCACGGAAGTTCGCCATGAACCCGACCCGCGACGTGTCGCGCCGCTGGCAACTGCTGGCGATCGCGGCGGTCATCGTTTACCTGATCTGGCTGCTGGCACCGGTCCTGATGCCGTTCGCGGTCGCCGCCATGCTGGCCTATCTGGGCGACCCCCTGGCCGACCGGCTGGAACGGCTTGGGCTGAGCCGGATATGGGCGGCCACGATCGTCTTCGTGGTACTGCTGGTGGTCGTGGTCGGCGTGCTGCTGCTGCTGATACCGCTGATCGCGCGCCAGGTCGAGAACCTGGTCAACAACCTGCCGCGTTACGGCGACTGGGCGCAGAACGTTGCGTGGCCCTGGCTGCAGGCGCAGTTGCATCTGGACCCGCACACCTTCGACAGCGATCGCCTGCTGCAGCTGATCAAGACGCACATCGGCTCGATCGGCGATGTCGCCACCACCGTGCTGGGCAAGGTGTCGCGTTCCGGCGTGGGCATTGCCGTGTGGCTGACCAACCTGGTGCTGATCCCGGTGGTGGCGTTCTACCTGCTGCGCGACTGGGACCGGCTGGTCGCCACCATCGACGGCATGCTGCCGCGCTCGCTGCAGCCGACCATCGCGCACCTGGCGCGCGAGTCGGACGCCATCCTCGGCGCCTTCGTGCGCGGCCAGTTGCTGGTGATGCTGGCGCTGGGCGTGTTCTACGCCGCCGGCCTGGGGCTGACCGGACTCTCGGTCGGGCTGCTGATCGGCCTGGTCGCCGGCCTGCTCAGTTTCGTGCCGTACCTGGGTTTCATCATCGGCTTCGTGGCGGCGATGATCGCCGTGCTGGTGCAGTTCGGCGACTGGACCCATGTATTGCTGGTGTGCGGCGTGTTCGCGGTGGGCCAGCTGCTGGAAGGTTATGTGCTGGTGCCCAAGCTGGTCGGCGACAAGATCGGCCTGCATCCGGTGGCGGTGATCTTCGCGGTGCTGGCCGGCGGTTATCTGTTCGGCTTCCTCGGTGTGCTGCTGGCGCTGCCGGCGGCCTCGGTGATCGTGGTGCTGCTGCGTTATCTGGTCGAGCGCTATCGCATGAGCGAGCTGTACAACGAAAGCGGGCCGGACGATCCGGTGATCGCCGAAGTCGAGGTCGACGTGCACCGGAATGGCGAGATCGAGACTTCGGTCGAGCCCGCACCGGACGACCGTTCCGCCCCATGATTCCGCAACTGCCGCTCGCGCTGCGCTGGCCGCGCCGCCAGCGTTTCGAACATTTCCATGCCGGCGCCAATGCCGCCGCGCTCGCCGCCGTGCAGGCGCTCGCCATCGAGCGTGGCGCGCCATGGGTCTACCTGCACGGTGCCGGCGGCAGCGGCCGCAGCCACCTGCTGATGGCCGCCTGCCAGGCGGCCAGCGCAGGGCAGGGAGGCCCGAGTGCCGCGGGCGCAAGATGCGCAGGAGCGGCCGCCGCCGGGCGACGCGTGCAGTACCTTCCGCTGGCGGCGTTGTCCGATCATGCGTCGGCACTTCGCGGCGTTGCCGGCAGCGAATTGCTGGCGCTCGACGACCTCGGCGCGATCGCCGGTAACAGCGCGGCGGAACACGCCCTGTTCGATCTCTACAACCGTGCGCGCGCCGAAGGCAGCGCGATGCTTTTCGCAGCCGATGCCACGCCGACCCAGTTGGGCATCGAACTGCCAGATCTGCGCTCGCGCCTCGGCGCCTGTACCCAGTTCGCACTCAAGCCGCTCGACGACGACGAGCGTCGCGCGGTGCTGAAAGCCCAGGCGAATTCCCGCGGCATCGAACTGGACGACAGCGTGCTGGACTGGCTGTTTGCGCGCTACGCGCGCGATATGGGGGCGTTGCTGGATTTGCTGGATCGGCTGGATCAGGCGTCCCTGGCGGCGCAGCGACGGATCACGATTCCGTTCTTGCGTACTTTCTTGCGTGAGACCGGCTAGATTTTCTCCGCAAGCCTATCGTGGAAGAGTGCGCGATTGGCTGCGTTGACTACCGCGCACGATCGACGTCCCTTACATGCTGAATGTTTAGAACGTAGGGTGTTAGCGGACTGCTGTCTGGTTGAAACAGGCCAGTGATAGTTGCAAATCCTTTCCGGCCTTGACGGTTCATCTGCAAGTAAAAATTGTGCACATCCAGCTGCTTGAAAACCGGATCGGATTTGATGACGAGCTCGATTCCACGCCCCGCACAATGCTTATCGCTAATGTTCATATGGTCTACGCCAAGATAAACAAATCCTCTCAGTTCGATGATTTTATTGGCAAAGTCACGGGGTGCTTTCAACACGCTGCAAACGTTTGTCGAAATTGCGGGTGATTCATTTTGCATGGTTTTCGTTGCCGTACAAGCTTGAGCCGCGCAAACGATCAGAATTGACGCGATCACCACAATCACTTTCATTGTGCGCCTCCCGATGGGTAGGCCACTTCATATGCATTGGATGCTGCGGATACGTCCCGTGCAGCGTTGGTTTTTGGCGTTTCCGACCAATTTCCCTGCCACAGACCATACGGGGAAGTTGTGTGCATACCTTCATTGACGTAAGACTGCGCAGTGAAACCCCTGATTTCAGTGTTGCGCAGTTCTTCCGGGTTACCTGGCTGTCCGATGTGACGGCCCGTGAGGCCGTTTTGCCCCTCGTGTGCGACCGATCCCGCGAGTTCGGAGGCATATGAGGTGCCTGGATTACTACCGGTCATCCTAATATTAGAAAGGTTAAATGTTATGGATGTAATTCGATTACTTTCATTGCTGCCTTTCGATTCCGTGATGCTGTTATTACCGTTAGCATTTCCGAACTCAACATTTACATGATTATCGACGCCTTCTTTTCCATAGAAATTAATAATCACATTAAGAATACCCTTGCCTTTTGAATTGGCAGGTAAATTTGTAGATGCTTTTGACACATTTGCCAATGCCTTACTAACCACCCCGCACTGTGACTTGGAGCCTGAGCATAAATAATTTCCCGTGGGATCCGTTCGTGCGACTGGATTATTTCCAACATAGCTGAATCGGTTGAACGACGTAATGTCGCCAGCTTTTGGCTTTAAGGCATCGACAGAAAGAAACCGACCTATACTCGGATCGTAATACCGAGCCTGCATGTAAACGAGCCCGGTATCCGGGTCATTCACGTGTCCGGTGTAGCCTGGGCCATTTGGCGCCGTTCCCATCGCCTGTGTGCCATACGGCGCGTAGTCGAACGTTGCCGTGATGTTGCCTTGCTCATCGGCTTCCGCCAGGGGTGTGCCTTGTGGATCGGTGTAGATGTAGGTGACTGTGCCTGCGTAGGAAGCACGCAGAACGTGAACCAGAGGCAGACAATCGAGAAAATGGCTTTGAGCTTCATTCCACCGCTTCCTTGCCAACGGAGTGATAGATCGTACAACTTTGTTGCGGTCATGCAATGAGAGCGCCCATGGGCGCCCTCATCAGGTTCCGTCTGGACGTTGGTCCAGGCGAGCAACCCTGGCTTCGCCTGTTTTGGGCCGGTGCGGCCACCAGGTCCAGCCACGCGGACCGCATGCCTGCTGGCTGAGAACAAGCAAGGCGCCCGCTACGATGCCCGCTTGCTGAGCAACTCGACCATGCGTGTCTGCCATCCAGGCCCCGTGGCTTTCCATTGGGCAAGCACGGACTCGGACAAGCGAATCGCGACCTGGTGCCGCGGATTGGTGGCGACGGGCTGGTCCGCGCGCCTGACCGTGCCGCGCTTGAGCATGGCTTCGGTCAGTTCCGGAAGGCCTTCGTATTCGGTTGCTTTTGGTTTGTACGCGTCCATGTATTTGAGGTCAGACTTCAAAGTACGGGCCGATGCAAGCTTGTTCGCGCTCATTGGCTTTTCTCATGCAGAGATGTGGCGGACTGCTCCTCGTGGCCTGTAGCCGATCACGATCAAGCGACCGGCCAGGTGGCCGAAGCAGATCATGCGCGTTTCGTCATAATCCCGGCGGCTGTCTTCCAGTTCTAATGTGAGGCCGAAAAAGACCGTGGGAGCGTCTTCAAAATCGAATTCCCACTCATCGAACGTACTTTGCCGCTTGGCTTGGTCGCAACTGGTGCACACGAAATGCTGTAACTACAACAACTGTGCCATCGCAACATTGTTCCGAGTTGTTCATTCCTTCAGCGTCCTTGACATCGGCTGATGTCAGGCGTCGCTCGCCTCGGCCTCCAGCCGCGCCATCACCGCATCGGTGACGCGGGCGCAGCGCTGGCCCATGAACGGGAACGCCTCGCCCATGGTGCCGGCCAGTCGGTCGTGCAGGGACGAACGCAACAGGCGGCGCGCGCGGTGCAGGCGGGTCTTCACCGTTTCCGGCTTGATGCCGAGCTGACTGGCCGTCTCTTCCACGCTGCATTCCTCGACCTCGCGCATCATGTAGACCACGCGGAAGCCCGGCGGCAATTCGTCGATGGCGTGTTCGAGCAGGTGGCGGATCTGCGTGCGCGCGGCGAAGGTGGCGGGATCCTCGCTGCCGAATTTCGAGGGGAAGCGGATGATCTGATGCGTGTCGTCGGGCGCCGCGTCGACCTGCTCCAGCCCGACCATGGTGTGGCGCTTGCGCAGGCGGCCGCGGGCCTCGTTCAGCACGATCGTGGTCAGCCAGGTCGACAGGGTCGAATCGCCGCGGAACGAATCCAGCTTGTCATAGGCACGCATATACGACTCCTGCAACACGTCTTCCGCCTCGGAGTCCTCGCCGATCACGGCGCGCGCGACCCGGAACAGGCGCTGGTTGCAGCGTTGCATGATGTGGCGGAACGCCTCGCGTTCGCCGCTGCGAACGAGCGCCACCAGCGCATGGTCGTCCAGCGCGGCGTAGTCGACGGATGCAACATGGGCATGATTCGGCATGATTCTCTCCTTGTACACCCGATACGATGCATCGGCATGCCCCGAGGTTCCCGGGTCAGCCGGCCAGGGTGGCCAGGATTTCCGCCCGGCGCGGTTCCTGCGCGAACTCGCCGAGCAGGCGGCGGGTCTGCATGGACACGCCGTGCAGGCTCACCCCGCGTGACGACAGGCACTCGTGGCTGGCCTGCACGATCACCGCCACGCCGCGCGGCTGCAACACCTGGGCCAGGGTGTCGGCGATCTCGGTGGTCAGCCGCTCCTGGATCTGCAGGCGTCGACCGAAGGCCTCGACCAGCCGCGCCAGCTTGGAAATGCCGACCACGCGCCGGCGCGGCAGGTAGGCGATGTGCACGAGGCCGCGGATGGGCGCCATGTGGTGCTCGCACGTCGATTGCAGCGGGATGTCGCGCAGGATCACGGCATCGTCGTAGCCGCCGACTTCGCCGAACGTGCGCGTGAGCAGGCTGGCCGGATCCTGCCGGTATCCGCCAAACCATTCCTCGTAGGCGCGCACCACGCGCGACGGCGTGGCCAGCAGGCCCTCGCGCGCGGGGTCGTCGCCGGCCCAGCGGATCAGCGTGCGCACGGCCGCTTCCGCTTCGGCGCGGGACGGCTGGGGATTCTCGCGGACGACCACGGGCGCGGTCGGCGTGAGGTCGAGGGTCTGGTCGGATTCGAGCATGGGCGTGGCTTCGTGGAGGGTGACAGCCATGCGATGCAGTCACCGTCGCCACGGTTCCCGTGACCGGGCGGGAACCTGCGTGCCGGTACTGCATCAGATGGGCACCGGTGCCTGTCGTGCGCCTTCTTCCCCGCAAGGAAACCTCCATCATGAACAAGCCACTGTTTGCCCTCGCCCTCGGTCTTGCCTTCGTCGCAGCCTCGGTGACGGGCGTCAACGCCGCCACGCCGGCGCCCTCCATCAACGACGCGCAGATCGCGCACATTGCCTACACCGCCGGCGCCATCGACGTCACCGCGGCAAAGCAGGCGCTGCAGAAATCGCACAACCCGCAGGTGCGCGCGTTCGCCGAGGAAATGGCGCGCGACCACGCCGCGGTGAACGACCAGGCGCTGGCGCTGGTGAAGAAGCTGGGCGTGACGCCGCAGGACAATCCGACCAGCCAGTCGCTGGCGAGCGCCGCCGCCGCCGAGCAGACGAAACTCGCCGCGCTCAGTGGCGCGGCGTACGACAAGGCCTATGCGGCGAACGAAGTCGCCTTTCACAAGACCGTCAATGGTGCGTTGAGCGGCACGCTGATCCCGTCGGCGCAGAACCCGGAACTGAAGTCACTGCTGGAAACCGGCCTGAAGCTGTTCCAGTCGCACCAGATGCATGCCGAGCATCTCGTGCACGGCCTGAAGTAAGGAGCACGTCATGCCTCGTATCGTGATCATGCTCGTCGGCCTCCTGCTGCTTGTCGCCGGGGCGATACCCGCCACGGCGTCCGGCACTACGCAGGCGCCGCGCGTGCATGTGATCGTGGTCGACAAGATGGCCTTCGGCCCGATGCCTGCCGGCGTTCGCGCCGGCGACATCATCGAATGGGTCAACCGCGACATCTTCGAACACAGCGCCACCGCCCGCGACGGTAGCTTCGACGTCGACCTCAAGCCCGGCGCCAGCGTGCGCACGACGGCGAAGCCCGGCACCGTGGCGTTCTTCTGCAAGTTCCACCCCACGATGCAGGCGACCCTGGTGGTGAAGTAGCGCGTCGACGACGTCTGCTCTTGGCCCGATGGATATCGCCCAGAGCCTGTGAATAGTCGACGGACTGGCGTGGCGCCCGGCTTTTGCTTCCCCCGCTGCGCGAAGGAAGCAAAAGCAAATCTCTCACCAGCTCTCAGGCCTTGAGCAACCCCGGCGTCGCCTGCTGCCCGATCGCGTCGACCATCGCCTTGGCCACGTTGAGGTTGCCGGCGATGATGTTGCCGCTGGCGGGGATGCCGTCGCGGCCGGCGAAGTCGCAGTAGCGGCCGCCGGCCTCGTGCACGAGCAGGACGCCGGCGGCCATGTCCCACGGCTTCAGGCCGATCTCGAAATAGCCGTCGTAGCGGCCGGCGGCGACGTAGGCCAGGTCCAGCGCAGCGGAGCCGGAGCGGCGGATGTCCTCGGCCTGGCCGAGGATGGCGCGGGTCATGTCGAGCTGGGCGGTCAGATGTTCGCGCTGGCGGAACGGGAAACCGGTGGCGATCATCGCGCCGCCGAGGTTCTCGCGCTTGCCCACGCGCATGCGGCGATCGTTGAGATAGGCGCCGTCGCCCTTGCTGGCGGTGTACAGCTCGTCGCGCAGCGGGTCGAACACCACCGCGTGGATCGGCACGCCCTTGTCCAGCAGCGCGATCGACACGCTGAAGTGCGGGATGCCGCGCAGGTAGTTGTGGGTGCCGTCGAGCGGGTCGATCACCCAGGTCAGCGGGCCCTTGCCGATCTGGCCGCTTTCCTCGGCGAGGATGGCGTGGTCGGGGTAGGCGCGGCGCAGTTCCTTGATGATCTCCGCCTCGGCCAGCTTGTCGACCTCGGAGACGAAGTCCAGCTGCTGCTTCTCGACGACGTGCAGGCCGTCGATGCGGTTCATGTAGCGCAGGATCACATTGCCTGCGGAACGCGCGGCGCGCGCCGCGATCGTGACGTGTGGTCTGGCCATGGGTTTCGACTTTGGAAGAGAGCGGGGTTGCGGCCGGCGATTCTAGCAGAGGCGGGCCCGGACCGCCCCGCGTCCGTTATTCTTGTGCGCTCCGACCGCCATGCCACAGCACGAATGACCGACCTTCAGGACCTCGCCGCGCGCTTCCGTTTCGTGCTGGTGCGCACCTCGCATCCGGGCAATATCGGCAGTGCCGCGCGGGCGATCCGCACGATGGGTTTCGAACGGCTGGAACTGGTGCTGCCGGCGCGCTTTCCGGACCGCGAGGCGAATGCGCTGGCCGCCGGTGCCGACGACGTGCTGGCCAACGCTGGCGTGCATGCCGAACTGGTCGATGGCCTGGCGGGCTGCAACTTCGCCCTGGGCCTGTCGGCGCGTCGGCGCGGCGTGACCCTGCCGGAGCTGAGTCCGCGCGAAGCGGCACGGCAGGCGCTGGCCGCGGCAGCCCGCGGCGAGCAGGTGGCGCTGCTGTTCGGCAACGAGCGCAGCGGCCTGGAGAACGAGGAGCTGGCGCGCTGCCACGCGATGGTGCGGATACCCAGCGTGGACGATTTCAGTTCGCTCAACCTGTCGCAGGCGGTGCAGGTGATGGCCTACGAGTTGCGCGTGGCCATACTTGGCGACGAGCTGCCGGCACCGCCGCCCGGACACGACGAGCCGCCTGCCGATGCGACGCAGATGGAGCAGTTCTACCGCCACCTGGCGCAGGCGCTGGACGACATCGAGTTCCACAAGGGGCGCGAACCGACCACGATCATGCTGCGCCTGCGCAAGCTGTTCCAGCGCGCGCAGCCGGACGAACGCGAGCTGCGCGTGCTGCACGGCATCCTGGCCGATGCGCAGCGCATGGCGGGGTTGGCCAGGGGCAGGGGCGACTAGGCGAACCGTCAGGCCAGGCGGGGCCCGGGGCTCACTGCTCGTCGTCGGCCGGTTCCAGCGACGGCGCGGGGGTGACCAGCAGCTTGTCGATGCGCGCGCCGTCGAGGTCGACCACCCCGAAACGGATGCCGCGCCAGGCGAACACTTCGACGGTCTGCGGCACGTGGCCAAGTGCGGTCATTACCATGCCGGCGACGGTGCGGAAGTCGTGTTCGTCCTCACCGGGCAGCTCGCCGGTGCGCAGCAGTTCGCGCAGGTCGTCGGTGGGCAGGCTGCCGTCGATCAGCCAGCTGCCGTCGGCGCGT
>Ga0157370_10007304_pt1 | contig 12057 bp, 10 predicted proteins | sample C35metaG_FD_113463 | JGI IMG/M metagenome (GOLD analysis project Ga0157370, IMG submission 113463) | Corn rhizosphere microbial communities from Kellogg Biological Station, Michigan, USA - C3-5 metaG | ecosystem: Host-associated > Plants > Roots > Rhizosphere > Soil | place: USA: Michigan... | reverse complement strand
GCCAGCACCTTGAGCGCCTCGCGCAACGGCGTTCGCGACACGCCGAGCGCCTTGCCGAGATCGCCTTCGTGAATTCGCGTCTGCGGCGCGAGCTGCCCCTCGACGATCAGCGTGCGGACGCGGTCGACGACCTCGTCATGCAGGCTGCGTCGATTGAGCGGCGCGATCGACGACGCGGCCGCGCCTCCATTCGCGAGGTCGCGTTGCTCGCCGCCCGAAGTCGCCGCCTCGCCGGTCACGGTCGCTGCCTTGACGGATGGGGCGCTCGATGTCACAGTTCGTCGTCCTGAATGCTGCATTCAGCATTAAGGATACGCGTTCCGACCATCATTTGATATCCCGCTTCCCGACCGTGAGTTCCCCCGACGCGCTGCGCCGCCCTCGCCTCGCCCTTGCGATGGGCGACCCGGCCGGCATCAGCCCCGAGTTGACCGCCAAGGTGCTGACGCTGCCCGACGTGCGGAACGCCGCCGATATCGTGGTGATCGGCGATGCCCGGATTCTGGCGCTCGGCGCCCAAGCGGCCGGCGTCGAACTCGATGTCGACGTTCGTCCATCGCCCGGCCGGCCGAGCGGCCGGCCGGTCCTGGTCGACCTCACGCACCTCGATCCGGCGTCGGTCACGCAGGGCATGGCGACGCGCGAAGGCGGGGCGTTCGCGCTCGCGAATTTCCGCGCGGCTCTCGAGCTTGCCGCGTCGGGCGGCGCCGACGCCGTCTGCTTCACGCCGTTCAACAAGGCGGCGATGCGACGCGCGCATCCGAGCTACGACGACGAGATCGGTTATGGCGCCGAGGTGCTCGGCGACGTCGGCGACGCGAGCGAGTTCAACATCCTCGACGGGCTGTGGAACGCGCGCGTCACGTCGCACGTGCCGCTCGCCGCCGTTGCCGCGGCGATCACGCGCACGCGCGTGCTCGACGCGATCCGCCTGACCGATCGGTCGCTGCGCGCCGCCGACGTTCGCGAGCCGCGGATCGCGGTCGCGGGCCTCAATCCGCACGCGGGCGACGGCGGCAATTTCGGACGCGAGGAAATCGACGCGATCGCGCCGGCGGTCGACGATGCGCGGCGCGAAGGCATCGCCGCGGAGGGACCGTTTCCCGCCGACACCGTGTTCGTTCGCGCGCGCGATGGCCGCTTCGACGCCGTCGTCACGATGTATCACGATCAGGGGCAGATCGCGATGAAGCTGATGGGCTTCGATCGCGGCGTGACGTTGCTCGGTGGCTTTCCCTTCCCCATCTGCACGCCCGCGCACGGCACGGCGTACGACATCGCGGGGCAGGGCATCGCGAACGTCGGCGCCACGCGGGCGGCGCTGCTGCTCGCGGCGCGGATGGCGAGCGCGCGTCTTGCGCGCGCCATGCACTGAAAGCGGTTCAACCACCCAGGAGGCATCGAAATGTCGGGTTGCGCAATTCGCCGGATCACACTTGTCGCGCTGTCGCTTTGTCTCGCGTCGCCCCTCGCGGCCGCGGACTGGAAGCCGAGCCAGCCGATCGAATTCATCGTCACCGCGGGCCCGGGCGGCGGCACCGACAATTTCGCGCGCACCATCCAGTCGATCGTCACGAAGCACAAGCTGATCGATCAGCCGATCGTCGTGTTGAACAAGGGCGGCGGCAGCGGCGCCGAAGGCTTCCAGTACGGCAAGGGCCCGTCCGGCGACGCGTACAAGGTCACGTTCGCCACGAACAACGAATACCTGCTGCCATTGATCGCGAAGCTGTCCTGGAAAGGCGACGACTTCACGCCCGTCGCCGCGATGGCGGTCGACGAGTTCATCCTGTGGGTGAACGGCAAGTCGGACTTCAGGACGGCGAAGGCCTACATCGACGCGGCGAAGGCGAAGCCCGAGACCTTGAAGATGGGCGGCAGCCAGTCGAAGGACACCGACCAGACGCTGACGAGCGAGATCACCGCGGCGACCGGCGCGAAGTTCCTCTACGTGCCGTACAAGAGCGGCGGCGAGGCGGCGGTGCAACTCGCCGGCGGCCACATCGATTCGAACACGAACAACCCGAGCGAGAGCATCGGCCAGTGGAAGGGCGGCCTCGTGAAGCCGCTTTGCGTGTTCAGCGCGAAGCGCCTCGCGCAGGGGCCGAAGATCACGGACACGATGGCGTGGTCCGACATCCCGACGTGCGCCGAATCGGGCATTCCGATCGAGCAGTACCAGCAACCGCGTACGGTGTGGCTGCCGAAGGATGCGCCCGCCGATGCGGTCGCGTATTACGTTGCCGTGCTCGGGAAGGTGCGCGCGACGCCCGAGTGGAAGGAGTACATCGAGCGCTCGGCGCAAACCGATCGCTTCCTGACCGGCGCCGACCTCGAGAACTTCGTGACGCAGGACGAGCAGAAGGCGCGCAAGGTGTTCCAGCAGGAAGGCTGGCTCATCCGATAAGGGTCGCCTCGTGACGCGCTTCGCCGCGGAGATCGCCACGGCGTTCGTCACGCTCGTGCTGGGCGTCACGATCATCGCGGGCGCGCGCGAATACGGCACCGGCTGGTCGGCGGGCGGGCCGGAGCCGGGGACCTTTCCCTTCTACGTCGGGCTTCTCGTCACGGCGGCGAGCGCGGGCAACGCGCTCGCCGCGTGGCGCCGGCGACGCGCCGGGCGCGCGTTCGTCTCGCCGCGGCAACTGCGCCGCATCGCGGCGTTCGGACTTCCGATCCTGGGCTTCGTGGCGCTCGCGCTCACGCTCGGCTTTTACGTCGCGACCGCGATCTATCTCGCGCTCGTGATGCGTGTGCAGGGCGGCTTCCGCTGGCTCGCATGCATCGCGGTCGCCGCCGGCACGTCGTTGTTCTTCTTCGCCGTGCTCGAAGTCTGGTTCAAGGTGCCCCTGCTCAAGGGCCCGCTCGAAGCGCTGCTCGGCCACCGATGAAACCGCCCGCGCGCTCGCCGCCTCGCCGGCGCCACTGACGCGTGGCCAATTTCGAATCGCTGCTGCACGGCTTCGGCGTCGCGCTGACGACGTACCACGTGCTGCTCATGATCACCGGCGTGCTGCTCGGCATCCTCGTCGGCGTGCTTCCCGGCCTCGGTGCGCCGAACGGCGTCACGTTGCTCCTGCCGCTCACGTTCGGCATGGACCCCGTGGCGGCGATCATCCTGCTGACGAGCATGTACTGGGGCGCGCTCTTCGGCGGCTCGACGACGTCGATTCTCTTCAACATTCCCGGCGAGCCGTCGTCGGTCGCGACGACGTTCGACGGCTACCCGATGGCGCGACAGGGAAAGGCCGCGCAGGCGCTGACCCTGGCGTTCCTGTCGGCGGCGTTCGGCGCGCTGGTCGGCGTCATCGTGATCACGCTGCTGTCGACGTGGGCGGCGAACTTCGCGCTGCGTTTCGGCTCGCCGGAATACTTCGCGGTGTACTTCCTCGCGTTCGCGAGCTTCGTGGGCCTCGGTGGCGCGGCGCCGCTGAAGACGGTGGTCTCGATGGGCCTCGGACTCGCCTTCGCGGCGGTCGGCATGGACACGATCTCGGGCAGCCTGCGCCTCACCTTCGGCGTCGACACCCTGGTGTCCGGCATCAGCTTCCTCGTGGCCGTGATCGGGCTCTTCGGACTCGGCGAGTTGCTGATCAGCATGGAGGAAGGTCTGCGCTTCGACGGCGTAAAGGCGCGCATCAGCCCGCGCGCCGTCTTCGAGGCGATGCGCACGATGCCGCGGCATTGGCTCGCGTTGCTGCGCGGCAGCGCCATCGGCTGCTGGATGGGCATCACGCCCGGCGGTCCGACCGCCGCGTCGTTCATGAGCTACGGCATCGCCCGCCGGTTTTCGCGGCGCGGCAAGCAATTCGGCAACGGCGAGCCGGAAGGCATCATTTCACCGGAGACCGCCGATCACGCGGCGGGCACGAGCGCGATGCTGCCGATGCTGGCCCTCGGCGTGCCCGGTTCCGCCACGTCCGCCGTCATGCTCGGGGGCTTGATGATCTGGGGCCTCAATCCCGGGCCGACGCTGTTCACCGATCGGCCCGATTTCGTCTGGGGACTGATCGCGAGCATGTACGTCGCGAACATCGTCGCGGTGATCCTCGTGTTGTCGACCGTGCCCATGTTCGCCGCGATCCTGCGCGTGCCCTTTGCGATCATCGGCCCGATGATCGTCGTCGTCTGCTTCATCGGCGCGTACACCGTGTCGGCGAGCAAGACCGATTTGCTGCTCGTCGTCTTGTTCGGGATCGCGGGCTACGCGTTCAAGAAGCTCGACTATCCGATTGCGCCGCTCGTGCTCGCGATGGTGCTGGGCGACAAGGCCGAGGACGCGTTTCGCCAGTCGATGATCATGTCGAAAGGCTCTCTTTCGATCTTCTGGTCGAATCCGCTCGTCACGACGCTGGCGATGCTCGGGCTGCTGTTATTGTGCTGGCCGGCGATCGCCGCGACGTGGCGACGCGCGCGGGGCCGTGGACCTTCGGCGGATGCATTCGAGAATCGGGGAAGCGATGGCGGAGAGCGGCAGGAAATTGCGTAGCCAGGCGTGGTTCGCCCGGCAGGACAAGATGGGGTTCTACTACCGGTCGTGGCTAAAGAACCGCGGCTTTCCGCAGGACCAGTTCGACGGACGGCCGGTCATCGGCATCTGCAACACGTGGTCGGAATTGACGCCGTGCAACTCGCACTTCCGCACGATCGCCGAGCACGTGCGCTACGGCGTGCTCGACGCCGGCGGCTTTCCGCTCGAATTCCCCGTGATGTCGCTCGGCGAGACGATGCTGCGGCCGACCGCGATGCTCTATCGCAACCTCGCGTCGATGGACGTCGAGGAGTCGATCCGCGCGAATCCGCTCGACGGCGTCGTGCTGTTGATGGGCTGCGACAAGACGACGCCGGCGCTGCTGATGGGCGCGTCGAGCGTCGACATCCCGGCGATCGGCGTATCGGGTGGCCCGATGCTGCGCGGCATCCATTGCGGCAAGCCGATCGGCTCCGGCACGAACGTCATCTCGATGAGCGAGCAGCTGCGCGCCGGACAGATCACGCTTTCGGAATTCCACGAGGCCGAAGCGGACATGCACCGCTCGCATGGCCATTGCATGACGATGGGCACCGCGTCGACGATGGCGTGCATGGTGGAGGCGCTCGGCGTCGGCATGCCGGGCAACGCCGCCATTCCGGCCGTCGATGCGCGGCGAAACCTCCTCGCGCGCGAGGCGGGCCGGCGCATCGTCGAGCTGGTGAAGACCGACACGAAGCTGTCGCACGTGCTCACCCGCGACGCGTTCGAGAACGCGATTCGCGCCAACGCGGCGATCGGCGGCTCGACGAACGCGGTCGTGCACCTGATCGCGATCGCACGGCGCATCGGCGTCGAGCTGTCGCTCGACGACTGGGATCGCCTCGGTCGCGGCATCCACTGCCTCGTCGACATCATGCCGTCGGGGCGCTACCTGATGGAGGACTTCTTCGAGGCGGGCGGCCTGCCCGTCGTGCTGCGCGAGCTGGCGGCGCACGGCCTGCTGCACGAGGGCGCCATGACCGTGAACGGCCGCACGATCGGCGAGAACAACCGCGACGCGCGGTGCTGGAAGCCCGACGTCATCCGCACGCTCGACGATCCGTTCAAGCGCGACGCGGGCATCGCGGTGCTGCGCGGCAATCTCGCGCCCGACGGTGCGATCATCAAGCCGTCGGCAGCGTCACCGCAGCTGATGCGCCATACCGGCGCGGCGGTCGTCTTCGAATCGATCGAGGAGCTGCACGAGCGCATCAACGACGACGCGCTCGCGATCGACGAGAACTCGGTCATGGTGCTGAAGTACTGCGGCCCGAAGGGATACCCGGGCATGGCGGAGGTCGGCAACATGCCGCTGCCGCCGAAGCTCCTGAAGCGCGGCATCACGGACATCGTGCGCATTTCCGACGCGCGCATGTCGGGAACCGCCTACGGCACCGTCGTGCTGCACGCGGCGCCCGAATCGGCCGCGGGCGGTCCCCTCGCGCTCGTGCAGAACGGCGACATGATCACGCTCGACGTCGCGGAGCGCCGATTGCAACTGCATGTCGGCGATGCCGAGCTCGCGCGCCGGCGCGCGGCGTGGGTCCCGCCGCCCGAGCCGATGGAGCGTGGCTACGTGAAGCTCTACGTCGATCACGTGCTGCAGGCCAACGACGGCGCCGATCTCGACTTTCTCGTCGGCCGCAGCGGCGCCAGGGTGCCGCGCGACAACCACTGACGTCTTACCGCGCCGCGTTCGCCACCGGTCGCTCGAGCGTGGCGCGGTCCCATTGCGCGAGATCGGCGGCCGCGCCGTACGCCGACTGCACGAACCCGAGCAACGTCCGGTCGGGATGCGATGCGTTGCGCACGACCTCGTACGGCAGCACGAACTCGTGCAACTCCGGGTGGTAATAGGCTCCGGCGGGCGCGATCGAGTGCCGCGCGTAGCCTTCGGGCTCGGGGTACGCGTACGCGTAGAAGCACGCTTCGTTCATCGCGCCGCCGCCGGGCCAGAACCCGCAGCTCGCGCATTCGCGCGAATACGCTTCCACCATGACGTAATCGGGGCAGTTCGGCGCGCCGCCTGGATGGCGCGGCGCGCGGCGCCCGGAGTAGCGCGTCGTGGCGAGGTCGAAGCTGCCGAAGAAGAAGTGAACCGGGCTCGCCTTGCCGGCAAAGGCGCTGCGGTACTCCTCGAGGACGCGCGTCGTCGAGAGGAGGATCCGGAAATGGCGTTGCGCGGCGTCGGCGTCGTACGCCGCGTGGCTGCGGTCGTCGGCGAACGGTATCGCGGTCACGACTTCCACCGGCTTCGGCCGGATCGTTGCCTCGACGCCGACCGCGCGCAGCGCGCTCGTGTACTCGGCGTAGAAATCGGCGACGGACCGTGGTGCGAGCGGCAGCGTGCGCGAGCGATCGTCGCTCGTGCGAACGTCGAGCGTGTGCGCGATGAAATCGAACGTGACGTCGACCGTTCGTCCGCCGCACGGCATCGCGCCCGTCGTCAGGCCACGCGCCGTCGGATAGAGCGTCACCTGCCACCAGTGGTTCTGCATCGGCGCGAGCGCGAGCCGCGTCTTGCCGACGATCTGCGTCCACATGTGCAGCGTCTCGTACGTCGGCTGCCAGTCGGCGAGCGGCAGCGGCGGCCACGCGTCCATGTCGGCTACGTCCGCGGCGCCGGCTCGAACATCAGCTCGTCGACGTAGCACCAGCCCCAGTCCTCGCCTTGCTCGTAGCTGCGCATGATCGGATGATGCGAGCGATGGAAGTGACCGGTCGCGTGCCGGTGCGGCGACTGGTCGCAGCACCCGACGTGCCCGCAGACCAGGCACAGCCGCAGGTGCACCCACTGACCCCCGATCGCGAGGCACTCCTCGCAACCGTCGGGCGTGCGCGCCGTCACGTCGCGCACCTGCGATAGATGCGTGCAGGCAGCGGCCATCGGACCTCCATGTATCGTTGCCGTTCGGACATCGTCGCCCGCGCGATCGTTCGCGTCAACCGACGCTTGCCTTGCCGGCTCGGCGCCGGCGAGCCGCTCGTGCGCGGACGCGTCGTGGTACATCTCGGACATGGACGACCTGCGATCGATGCCATGAAGCTCAATATCCTGTCCGACCTGCACCTCACCGTCGCGCCGCATTCGCCGCCCGACAACGATGCCGACGTCGTCGTGCTCGCAGGCGACATCGCGCGCCCCGCCGAGGCGATCGCCTGGGCGTCGTCGTTCGCGCGGCCGGTGCTCTACGTCGCCGGAAATCACGAGTTCTACGGCAGCAGCATCGACGAGACGCGCGCCGCGCTCGCGCGCGAAAGCGAGGGCACGCGCGTGCGCGTGCTCGACGACGACGTGGTCGTGCTGGACGGCGTGCGCTTCGTCGGCAGCACGCTGTGGACCGATTTCCTGCTCGACGGCGCAGAGCGCCGCGACGGCGCGATGCGGGAAGCGCAGCGGTTCATTCGCGACTTCTCGCGCATCCGCGTCGGCGATCGGACGTTCACCCCCGAAGACTCGGCCGAGCGTTTTGCCATGCATCGACGATTCCTCGCCGAGTCGCTCGCGACGACCTTCGACGGGCCCACGGTCGTCATCACGCATCACGCGCCCGCGCCGCCGAGCGTCCACCCGCGGTTTCGCGGCTCGCCGCTCAACGCATGCTTCGTCTCCGATTTGACGTCGATGCTCGACGGCGCGCGCGTGAAGCTGTGGATCCACGGCCACACGCACGACAGCTTCGACTACGCCGTGAACGGCACGCGCGTGCTGTGCAATCCGCGCGGATACGCGTTGAAGGGCGTCGACGAGAATCCGCGGTTCGATCCCGATCTCGTGGTCGTGCTCGGCGACAGCGACGGGTGAGCGCAGCGCGGCACGGCGCCTGACGTCGTCGCTTTGTCCTACAGCGGGTTCCGCGCACGCCCGATGGTCGTCGCGCGCGTGGCCGGGCACCTTACGTTCCTGACGAATTCGAGCAGACGGGAACGCGATGAAGCATCGGATCGGGATGATCGCCTGTCTCGCCCTGGCGCTGGCGGCCGGCGCGAACGCGCAGGGCATCCGTAAGAGCGTCGACCATGGTGTCGTCGGTTACCAGACGATGCCGTGCGGCGTCGGACAGGTGGACGCAGGGCTCGTGAAGCTGCCCGATTATGCCGATCCTCCCCAGCGCGATGGCGCGACCGCGCCGCCGCAGGACGCGTACGGCGCCACGCCGGCCGCAGACGATGCCGTGATGCCGGCGCCCACGGCGTCGCCGCCGCCGTCGCAGGCCGCGTTCCCGTTTCGCACGTCGATCGCCCTCGGCATGACCGACGACCAGGTGCTGAACATGCCGCAGTGGGGGCGGCCGACACACATCGAGCGCACGGGCCGCCACCGCGGGTGGCGCGAGACGTGGACCTACGCCCGGCCAAGCGAGTTGCGCACGCTCACCTTCGTCGAAGGTCGGCTCGCGAACATCGACGTCGACACGCCGGTGACGCAGATCGCGAGCCTCGAAAGGTAACGGACGAAAAGCAGGATCGGACCCTGCCTCGGATCAGACGTAGCGAATCGACAGGATGTCGTAGTTGCGCAGTCCTGCCGGCGCCTGCACTTCGGCGGTGTCGCCTTCGGTCTTGCCGATCAGCGCGCGCGCGATCGGTGAATTGACCGAGATCTTCCCTTCCTTGATGTCGGCCTCGTCGTCGCCGACGATCTGATAGACGTTCCGCTCGCCGCTATCCGCGTCCTCGATCTCGACGGTCGAGCCGAACACGACGCGGCCGTCGGCATCGAGGCTCGACGGGTCGATGACCTGCGCATGCGCGAGCTTCGTCTCGACTTCGGAAATGCGGCCCTCGATGAATCCCTGGCGCTCCTTCGCCGCGTCGTAGTCGGCGTTCTCCGAGAGATCGCCGTGCGAGCGCGCGTCGGCGAGCGCCTGAATCACCGCAGGGCGATCGACGGTCTTCAGCCGATGCAATTCCGCCTTCAGGCGCTCGGCCCCTTCGACGGTCATGGGTACTTTGTTCATTGCGGCCACCAGCAAAAAGCGAACGGCCGGAAGCGGGGACCGCCTCCGGCCGAACCCCCATTGTACGCGAGTTGGACGTCGAGCTACACCCCTTGCTGCAGCGCGTACGGCACGAGTTCGCGCATGTGCTCGATCCCGGTGGCGGCCGCGCGGGCGCCCGCCATCGTCGTAAACGTCGGAACCTCGCCGTTGAGCGACGCACGGCGGATCGTGTAGCTGTCGTGAATCGACGAGCGCTTCTCCTCGACGGTGTTGATCACGATCGCGATCTCGTCGTTGACGATCATGTCGACGATGTGCGGACGCCCTTCCTTGACCTTGTTGACGGCCGTGACGGGCACGCCGGCCGCGGTGAGCGCCGCGGCGGTACCGCGCGTCGCGACGAGCTCGTAGCCGAGGTCGTGCAGCTTGCGCGCGACGCCGATCGCCTGCGCCTTGTCCGCATCCTTCACGCTGAGGAAGACACGTCCCGACGAAGGCAGCTTGACGTTCGCCGCCACCTGACTCTTCAGGAACGCCTCGGCGAACGTCTCGCCGACGCCCATCACTTCGCCGGTCGATTTCATCTCGGGACCCAGGATGGTATCGACGCCGGGGAACTTGATGAATGGAAACACCGCTTCCTTCACCGCGAAACGACGGGGCGACGCTTCGCCGGTCATCCCCTGCTCGGCAAGGCGCTTCCCCACCATGCAGCGCGCCGCGATCTTCGCGAGCGGCCGCCCCGTCGCCTTGGAGACGAAAGGCACCGTGCGCGACGCGCGCGGATTCACTTCGAGCACGTAGACGACGGGCGCGCCTTCGTCGCCCGTCTGGATGGCGAACTGCACGTTCATCAGCCCGACGACCTTCAGCGCGTGCGCCATCACGACCGTCTGGCGCCGCAATTCGTCCTGCAATTCGCGCGAAAGCGAGTACGGCGGCAGCGAGCACGCCGAATCGCCGGAGTGAACGCCCGCCTGCTCGATGTGCTCCATGATGCCGCCGACGATCACGTCGCGCCCGTCGGCCACGGCGTCGACGTCGACCTCGATCGCGTCGTTCAGGAACCGATCGAGCAGCACGGGACTGTCGTTCGATACGCGCACCGCTTCCTTCATGTAGCGCTCGAGATCGCGCGGCTCGTGCACGATCTCCATCGCGCGGCCGCCGAGCACGTACGAGGGCCGCACCACGAGCGGATACCCGATCTCGTCGGCCGCGGCGATCGCTTCGGCTTCCGTGCGCGCGGTGCGATTGGGCGGCTGCCGCAAACCCGCGCCCGCGAGCATCTGCCGGAAGCGCTCGCGGTCCTCGGCGACGTCGATCATGTCGGGCGACGTGCCGATGATCGGCACGCCGTTCGCCTCGAGGTCGCGCGCGAGCTTGAGCGGCGTCTGGCCGCCGAACTGCACGATGACGCCCCAAGGCTTCTCGACGTGCACGATCTCGAGCACGTCCTCGAGCGTGAGCGGCTCGAAATAGAGCCGATCGGACGTGTCGTAATCGGTCGAGACGGTCTCGGGGTTGCAGTTGACCATGATCGTCTCGAAGCCGTCCTCGCGCAGCGCCGTCGACGCGTGCACGCAGCAGTAGTCGAACTCGATTCCCTGGCCGATGCGGTTCGGGCCGCCGCCCAGCACCATCACCTTCCTGCGGCCGGTCGGCTCGGCTTCGCACTCCTCCTCGTACGTCGAATACAGGTAGGCGGTGCCGGTCGAGAACTCGGCGGCGCAGGTGTCGACGCGCTTGTACACGGGACGCACGCCAAGCGCGTGCCGGCACTGCCGCACGTCGGCTTCGGTCGACTTCGTCAGGTACGCGAGGCGACGGTCGGAGAAACCCATCCGCTTCAGTTGCCGAAGATCGTCGTGCGACAGCGAATCGAGCGCGCGCATCTCGACTGCCAGCTCGGTGTCGACGATCTCCTTGATCTGCGCGAGGAACCACCGGTCGATCTTCGTGTGCGCGTGCAACTCGTCGACGCTCATGCCGATGCCGAATGCGTCGGCGACGTACCACAGACGCTCCGCGCGCGGGTACGCGAGCTCGTCGGCGATCGTGTCGGGATCGACCGTCTTCAGGTTGAAGCCGTCGACGCCGATCTCGAGGCCGCGCAGCGCCTTTTGCAGCGATTCCTGGAAGGTCCGCCCGATCGCCATCACTTCGCCGACCGATTTCATCTGCGTGGTGAGGCGGTCGTCGGCCTGCTCGAACTTCTCGAAGGCGAAGCGTGGCACCTTCGTGACGACGTAATCGATCGTCGGCTCGAACGACGCCGGCATGAAGTGGCCGCCCTGCGCCCCGGCGATGTCGTTCGCGAGCTCGTCGAGCGTGTAGCCGACCGCGAGCTTTGCCGCGATCCTGGCGATCGGGAACCCGGTGGCCTTCGACGCGAGCGCCGACGAGCGCGAGACGCGCGGATTCATCTCGATGACGATCATGCGCCCGTCGGAGGGGTCGATCGCGAACTGCACGTTCGACCCGCCGGTGTCGACGCCGATCTCGCGCAGCACCGCGATCGACGCGTCGCGCATGATCTGGTATTCCTTGTCGGTCAGCGTCTGCGCCGGCGCGACGGTGATCGAGTCGCCGGTATGCACG
>Ga0157370_10007303_pt1 | contig 12057 bp, 12 predicted proteins | sample C35metaG_FD_113463 | JGI IMG/M metagenome (GOLD analysis project Ga0157370, IMG submission 113463) | Corn rhizosphere microbial communities from Kellogg Biological Station, Michigan, USA - C3-5 metaG | ecosystem: Host-associated > Plants > Roots > Rhizosphere > Soil | place: USA: Michigan... | reverse complement strand
ACGCCACTACCACCAAAGGTGGGATAGCAAACAATTCCAATTTTCATAATAATGACCGGTTCTTGTGACTAAGGTAACAGTTTTGAGGATGATAGGTTTACCGCTCATATGATTATTTTGTGAACGATATTTTGCTTTCAGCTAACTTTATTCAAATTGCAGCGCATGAGAAAACAACTATTTTTTTTACCCTTCCTGGTGGCTACCAGCCTCGTATTTGGACAGAAAGAAGATTCTGCATTCATAAAATCCATCTCGGATGAGATACTGAACAACGGAAAGGCCTATGATTACCTGCACCAGCTTACCAAAGGGATTGGTGGCAGATTATCTGGCTCACCCAATATGGTAAAGGCAGAGAACTGGGGTTTAAAAGTGATGCAGGATATTGCTCCTGATAAAGCATGGTTGCAACAATGCATGGTACCGCACTGGGTAAGAGGAGGAAAGGATATGGCCTCGGCCACCTTTAGGTATGTAAGTAAGCAGGACCAGCAGCATGAATTAGATGTGCTGGCTCTTGGAAACTCTGATGGCACAGGCAATAAAATTGTAAGTGCGCCCGTAGTGATGGTGAATTCTTTCCAGGATCTTGAAAGCAAGAAGGACCAGGTAAGCGGCAAGATCGTTTTCTTCAATTATAAATTCAACAACACCTTCATTCATACATTTCAATCCTATGGTGATGCCGTTAAATACCGCGGCGGTGGTGCAAGTGCGGCGGCAAAGTATGGAGCAGTTGGCGTGATCATTCGCAGTATGACACATAGTGTAGATAACAATCCGCATACTGGTGCTATGCGCTACGATTCAGCCTATAAGCGTATACCAGCTTTTGCTGTAGGGTTGCAGGATGCAGATTGGTTAAGCGATCAGCTGCAGCATAACACTATTCTTAGTGTCCAGATGCGTTCCAATGCACATATGCTTCCCGATACGATCGGTCATAATGTGATTGGTGAACTCACGGGTTCTGAATTTCCAAACGAAGTAATAACTGTCGGCGGTCACCTCGATAGCTGGGATCCCGGGGAAGGTGCACACGATGATGGTGCGGGGGTAGTACAAACCCTGGAAATATTAAGAACCTTCAGGATATTAGGATATAAACCCAAACATACGATACGGTTTGTTCTTTTTATGAATGAAGAGAATGGTGGCAGGGGCGGTGATAAATATGCGGAAGAGGCAAAGGCTAAAGGAGAAAAACACATTTTTGCCTTGGAGAGTGATGAAGGCGGGTTTACGCCGCGAGGTTTTGGATTCACTGTTCCTGATGATAAATTCAAGAAGATACTAACCTGGCAGCCGCTTATTGCGCCTTATGGTTGTTCAGAATTTACAAGAGGCGGTGGCGGATCTGATATTGGTCCTTTGGGCAGGACATTTAATGCTCCCATGGCCGGATTTAGCCCCGATTCACAGCGATACTTTGATTTTCATCACGCACGCAGTGATGTGTTTGAAAATGTAAATAAAAGAGAATTGGAGTTGGGCGCAGTAAATATGGCGGCACTGCTTTATCTCGTAGATAAATACGGGTTGTAAGATCTTAGGCGATCAACTCGTTGATGGCTTCATGCACTTTAGAAAATGGGAAAGAGTTGAATACTTTTTCCCATTGCTTTTTTATTTCTTCACTGCGGAGATCGCCCATACTGCCCTCGTGGGTATGATCTATTTTCGTATCGTATTTAAAATTTCCTTCTGCTATATCCTTCCCCACTTTTTTGTATGCATCCCTGAAAGGAACACCATTATTCACTAGTTTGTTTACCTCTTCCACGCTGAAGAGAAATTTATATTTCTCGTCCGAAAGAATATCCTTTTTGATCTCAATATTCGCCAGCATCAATCCCGTCATCTCCATACAATCCTTTAATGTTCTGAAGGCGGGGAATAAACCTTCCTTCAAAAGCTGCAGGTCGCGGTGGTAGCCGGATGGCAAATTGGTCGTCATCATGCTGATCTCATTAGGCAGCGCTTTTATGCGGTTGCAATGTGATCTGATCAATTCGAAAACATCAGGGTTCTTTTTATGAGGCATAATGCTACTCCCCGTTGTCAACTCCTCCGGGAAGCTAATAAAGCTGAAATTCTGATTCAAAAACAAAGTGGCATCCATACTTAATTTAGAAAGAGTATCCGCAATATTGGCCAGGGCCTGTGCTACGATCCGTTCGGTCTTTCCCCTTCCCATTTGAGCATAAACGACATTATAATTGAGCGCATCAAATCCAAGCAGCAGGGTGGTTAGGCTCCTGTCAATCGGAAAAGAAGAACCATATCCTGCGGCCGATCCCAACGGATTTTTATTTACAATATCATATGCTGATCTTACGGTAATGAGATCATCAGCAAGACTTTCTGCATAGGCACCAAACCACAAACCAAAAGAGGAGGGCATGGCCAGTTGCAGGTGTGTATATCCCGGCAGAAGGTCCTTTTTATATTTCTCGCTTTGCTGCTGCAGCAACTCAAAGAGACTGGCGGCGGTTCTGACTATATCCTCCAGTTCACTTCGCAGGAATAGTTTTATGTCCACCAGCACCTGGTCATTACGGCTTCTGGCGGCATGGATCTTTTTACCTGTATCTCCAAGTTTTTCGGTAAGCATCAGTTCTACCTGGGAGTGGATATCTTCAATGCCCTCTTCCAATTTAAGATCACCTTTGATGGCCTGCTGGTATATCCGTTTTAATTCTTTGGCCAGTGCATCGCCTTCTTCCTTTGTCAATAACCCAACAGAAGCCAGCATCTGGCAATGTGCAAGTGAGCCTAATACATCAAAGGAAGAAAGGTAAAGGTCCATATCACGGTCTTTCCCAACCGTAAATTGTTCTACCTCCTTTAATGCCGCTTTATCTTTTTGCCAGAGCTTCATGATATGAATTGGTTCAGTAGCCGGATATACAATTCAATGCCATCCCTTATTTCCTGGATATAAATATACTCATCTGCGGTATGACTTCGAGCAGAATCACCGGGTCCCATTTTCAATGCAGGAAAAGGCATCAACGCTTTGTCCGAAGTAGTGGGAGAGCCATAATAGGTCCTTCCCAGGGCAGTTCCAGCCTTCACCATGGGATGGTCGATGGAAATAGAAGTGGAGCGCAACCTAAGACTTCTTGGAGTAACTATACAATCTGTGTTTTCCCTGATTATCGTCAAAACTTCTTCGAAAGTATAAAGTTCATTGATACGGGTATCAACTACAAAATGACACTGGGCGGGCACTACATTATGTGCTTTATTGCCCGTTTCTATAACGGTCACATTCATTTTATTTGAACCCAATAATTCGGATACTTTAGGAAAGTGATAGTTCCTGAACCAATTGATATCATCGATCGCTTTGTAAATGGCATTGTCCCCCTCTTCACGGGCGGCATGTCCTGCCTTTCCATTGGCAACACAATCAAGCACCATTAATCCCCTTTCAGCAACCGCCATTTGCATTTGGGTTGGTTCACCTACAATTGCAACATCGATAACAGGCAGATGAGGGAGGATCATTTCAATACCCCCGGTACCAGAGATCTCCTCTTCGGCGGTGGCGGCAAATACAATGTTATAGCGAAGGGATCTGCTTTCAAAATAATGAAGAAAGACTGCCAGTAATGATACCAGGCAGCCACCTGCATCATTGCTTCCTAAACCAAATAATTTTCCATCCTCGACCTTCGGCTCAAAAGGATCACGTGTATACTGGAGGTTAGGTCTTACTGTGTCATGATGGGAATTGAGCAGCAAACTGGGCTTTATGGCATCAAAATATTTGTTGAGGGCAAAGACGTTGTTGCCGATCCTCGTAGAACTGATATGGTATTTGAACAATATTTCTTCAAGAATACTTGCAGTAGGGCCTTCTTCTTTGCTAAATGAAGAAGTTGCAATAAGCTTTTGCAAGACCTCAATAGCAATTTCCTGGATAGTATGGTTTGATTCAATCATTGAGTATAGTAGTGCCGGCTGTACCGGCGATCAGCTCCTGTAATTTTTCTGCTTTTCCGATCAGTACTTCCTTCACGCCCTTGTCTATTGCGACAAATGCATTGTCAAGTTTAGGTATCATTCCTGCGAATATTCTGCTTTCCCCGTTCACCGGCTCTTTTAATTCTTTATAATACGCGCGACCGATCTTTGGAATAACAGAGGAAGGTTCATTCACATCCAGGAGAACTCCTTCCTTTTCGAACGTATAAATGAGGGTTGTTTCATAACTTCCGCTCATGGCTTTTGCTATTTCCTGTGCAATGGTGTCCGCGTTTGTGTTCAGTAATTGCCCTTTTGCATCATGCGTTATTGGAGATATAACGAGCGCAAGTGGTTGTTCCAGAAGTGTAGTAACAAACGCCGCATTGATCCTGTCAACATCACCTACATACCCAAAATCCATCGTGGGATGTTGTCTTTTATGTGCATTGACCAGGTCCCCATCAGCGCCACTTAGCCCAACTGCATTACAACCGCATGACTGCAGTTTAGCAACAATGGTTTTATTGATAAGGCCGGCATAAACCATTGTAACGATCTTTAAGGTTTCCGCATCCGTGATCCTTCTTCCATCCACCAACTGTTGGGGGATATCCATTTTTTCTGCCAACCGGGTCGCCAGCTTACCGCCGCCATGTACAAGGATCTTTTTGCCTTCAAGTGCTGCAAATTGTTTGATCAATGCATTCAATGCAAATTCATCATCGATCACATTGCCACCTATCTTTATGACATATAGTTTATCCATTATGAAGGAGGATCTCTGAAAGAACGGCTTGTGCAGCCCAAACGCGATTGCCAGCCTGTTGTGTAACCACACTCATTGGCCCATCGAGTATCTCATCACTCAGTTCTACATTTCTCCTTACAGGCAGGCAATGCATCACGCGTGCATTATTGGTTACCGACCAACTATCTTTTGTCAGCATCCACTCAGGATCATTCGTATAGATCTTGCCATAATCCTTAAAAGTGCTCCAATTCTTTACGTACACAAAGTCGGCACCTTTTAAAGCTTCCTGCTGATCATGAAGGATCGTGGCTCCTTTTGTAAATTCTTCGCTTAATTCGTAATCTTCAGGATGTGTGATCACGAAATCAGCCTTGCCCCATTTGTTTACCCACTGAGAAAAACTATTGGCCACACACTGCGGTAAAGGTTTTACATGGGGTGCCCAGGTAAGGACAATTCGGGGCTTTTTACCGGTTAGAGATGTTTTAAGGATCTCCTTTATCGTAATAATATCAGTAAATGATTGTAAAGGATGAAGAGTGGAACTTTCCAAACTAATGACCGGTATGCCGGCATACCTGATGATCTGTTTGATGTAAAGTTCGCTGTAATCGTCTTCCCGATTCTTTAAAGAAGGAAAAGTGCGGATAGCCAGGATATCAAAATACTTTCCAAACACGGGGGCCGCATCTTTAACATGTTCCACTGTACTTCCACTCATGATCGCTTCTTCTTCAAATTCCAGTGCCCACCCTTCATTGCTAACATTGAACACGATAGCTTCCATACCGAGGTTCTGGGCAGCAATCTGGGTACTGATCCTTGTACGCATGCTGGGATTCAGGAAAAGACAACCGATCTTCTTCCTGTTGCCCAATTGATGGCTGGAATAGGGATCTGCTTTGAAGGCAAGCGCTTTTGCCACCATAGCGTCGATATCATTAACATCATGAACGGAAATAAAATTTCTCATGATAGTACAGCCGTTGATTCCAGGTTTTGAATTTCTTCTTTTATTGCATCAATGAATTGCTCGGCATCTTTTTTCTTTAGTGCCAGTGATGGCAATAAACGTATGACATTGGGCTTTGCTTCACCCGTAAATATCTTTTGGTTCCAGAGCAGGTTCTTTTTCAGGTCCTTTAATTCCTCTGGTACATCGAAACCTATCATTAACCCCCTTCCTCTCACATTCTTTAGTTGGGGAATCGATTGTAATTCATCCCTGAGGTATTTCCCCACCATGACCGCATTTCCCAACAATTTCTCTTCTTCTATCACCTCCAGGACGGCAAGCGCCGCCGCACAGGCAAGATGATTACCACCGAAGGTGGTGCCCAATTGAAAATGTTTCGCTTTGATAGCAGGGGAAATGATAATGCCCGCTACCGGGAATCCATTACCCATTCCTTTTGCCATTGTATAAATATCGGCATTTACGCCAGCGAAATCATGGCTAAAGAATTTCCCGGTCCTGCCATACCCGCATTGTACACTGTCTGCAATATAAACGGCACCATATTCATCGCATAGGCTCCTGATCTTCTTAAGGAAGGATTCTTCAGCTACGTTGATACCCCCTACCCCCTGTATGCCTTCAATGATCACAGAACTGATCTCCTTGCCCTGCTCCGCAAAACATGCTTCTAAGGCTTCTTCATCGTTGAAGGGAAGAAAAATAACGGCATCCGTCTCATTGACCGGGGCTATATAATTCTTATTATCGGTGGCGGCAACAGCCAGTGATGTTCTGCCATGAAATGATTTGGAGAAAGCAATGACCTTTTGGCGGCCATTGTGAAAACTTGCCAGCTTCAGGGCATTCTCATTGGCTTCCGCACCGCTATTACAAAGGAAGAGCTGGTAGTCTTCCTTGCCAGATAATCTTCCCAGGCGTTGTGCAAGTTCCTGTTGTAAGGGTATACGGATAGAATTGGAATAGAATGCGATCTTCTCCAGTTGATCTTCTATTCTTTTAACCCAATGAGGATGGGTATGGCCAATGCTGATCACTGCGTGACCACCATAAAGATCTAGGTACTGCTCGCCTGACTCACTCCATACATAAGAGCCTTTGGCTTTTACTATGGTAACATCATTGATAGGATAAACATCAAATAAATTCATTAAAATTGATTTTGGATATAGGGTTGGTTCAAAAATAATTTGCTTTAAGATGAAGGCCTGACTGTTCATCAAAACCGTATAGCAGGTTCATGTTCTGAACAGCCTGACCGCTGGCGCCTTTCAATAAATTATCGGCTACCGAGTGTACGACAAGAATGCTACCAACTTTTTCCAACTGGATCACAGCCTTATTGGTATTCACCACCTGTTTCAGAAAAACAGGTTCTTTTGTCACAAGGGTAAAAGGATGACCTGAATAAAATTCATTATATAGTTTATCGAGTTCTACTAATTCGAGATCACAATGAAGCTGGGAACTGATAAAGATCCCTCTTGTAAAATCCCCTCTCCAGGGAACAAAATTCACCTGCACAGTTGATCCCTGTAACTGCTGGAGTGATTCACAGATCTCGCCCAGGTGCTGGTGTGTCAAAGTTTTATAGGCCTGTATATTATCCGAGCGCCAGCTAAAATGGGAAGTTGGAGACAAAGACTGCCCGGCGCCTGTACTTCCTGTAATTCCAGTTGAGAAAACTTCTTTTAATAAACCCGCTTTTGCCAGGGGTAATAACCCAAGCTGAAGGGTAGTAGCAAAGCACCCGGGGTTTGCTACATTGGAGGCGGTCTTTATCTTTTCGCGGTTCAGTTCAGGTAAACCATAAATGAAATTGCGGTCTCCTAACCTGGAACTATGTGCCAAACGAAAATCATTGGCAAGGTCGATGACCCTGATACGGGGATCAAGTTGATTGGCTTCCAGGAATTTCCTGGATTCACCGTGACCAAGGCAGAGAAACAATACATCAATTTCATTGGTCAACAGGTCGGTAAAGAGTATTTCTTTTTCACCCAGCAGATCCTGGTGAACAGTGCTTACAGGCTGGCCTGCATGGCTGCGGCTATGAATAAACGAAACCGAGACAAATGGATGGTTGATCAACAGGCGGATCAATTCACCACCGGTATAGCCTGCGCCACCAATTATACCCGCTTTAATATTTGAAGGAGTTGACATGTTAGCTCTTGGTATTGACCTGGTTCCAGATAGCCACCTGGTTTCCAAATATTTTTGAAAATCCCCTCACATCATCACCGGTGAATCCTGTATTCATTTCACCATACTTCCCAAATTTACTATTCATGAGGTCGAATTCGGATTCAATTCCTATGACCTGGAAGCGATAAGGCATCAATTGCACAAATACGGTACCGGTAACATTGGCCTGGCTGTTCTCCAGGAAGCTTTCAATGTTCCGCATTACGGGGTCAAGGATCTGTCCCTCATGTAACCAGTTACCATAGAATTGAGCCAGCTGGTCTTTCCATTGTAACTGCCATTTCGTGAGTACATGTTTTTCAAGGGCATGGTGGGCTTTTATGATCACCATGGGAGCAGCAGCTTCAAATCCTACCCGTCCCTTTATACCGATGATCGTATCCCCCACATGGATATCACGGCCAATACCGTATGGACCTGCAAGCGTTTGCAGATATTGTATAGCTTCGGTGGGATGTCCGAAAGTTTTATTGTTCACTGCGCAGAGTTCTCCTTTCACAAAACCAAGACTAAGCTCTTCACTATCTTTCTTTGTAACCTGTGTTGGCCATGCCTCCTCAGGCAGCATGCCTTTTGATGAAAGTGTTTCTTTTCCGCCTACACTGGTTCCCCAAAGCCCTTTATTAATGGAATACATCGCTTTATCAAAATTCATCTGAACGCCCTTGCCTTTTAAATAGGCGATCTCTTCTTCACGACTGAGTTTGAGGTCTCTTACTGGTGTGATGATCTCGATACCCGGGATCATGATGTGAAAGATCATGTCAAACCTGACCTGGTCATTTCCAGCACCGGTGCTGCCGTGTGCCACTGCATCCGCGTTGAGCGCTATGGCGTGTTCAGCGATATGAAGTGCCTGACTTAATCTTTCGGCTGACACTGATAGAGGGTAGGTATTGTTCTTTAAAACATTTCCGTAGATGAGATAGCGAATAATACGGTCGTAATAACCTTTTACTGCATCCACTGTCTTGTGAGATCTTACTCCTAAAGAATAGGCATGTGCTTCTACAGTTTTCAGCTCTTCAGGTGTGAAACCTCCTGTATTAACGATGATGCTATGAACTTCATAACCTTTTTCTTCACTCAGGTACTTAACACAATACGAAGTATCGAGTCCGCCACTGAAACCCAAAACAACTTTCTTTGCCATTATCCGCTGGTATTAAAGATTGAAAAAGTAATGAAGAAAAGATTTAGGCCTGCCGCCATTACCTTCTTTATCCTCCTTGTCTTTTTTCATAAAAGGACGAAGTAATTTCCATTGCTTGAGTCGTAATAATCTTTCGAATCCCTTTGCATTTTCTTTAAAGAATTCCTTGGTCTCTTCGGGTTCGTAATGATCCTTTGGATCATACAGCATGGCTGTACACATGCAATTCTTCCTGTCCTTGCTCATCAGGATCTCATAGTTCACACAACTTTTGCATCCAGCCCAAAACGCTTCGTCCTGTGTGAGTTCAGAATAGGTTACAGGTTCATAACCCAGTTCACTGTTGATCTTCATAACAGCAAGACCTGTTGTTAGCCCGAATATTTTTGCATTGGGGTATTTTTCCCTTGAGAGATCGAAGATCTTTTTCTTAATGGATTTTGCCACCCCGCTTTTTCGGTAAGCTGGCGCAACTATAAGACCGCTATTGGCCACATATTCACCATGGCTCCAGGTTTCAATGTAGCAGAAACCCACCCATTCATTGTGGTCAGTAACAGCAATGACGGCCTTGCCCTGGTCTATTTTCTCTTCGATGTATTCAGGAGTTCGACGGGCAATTCCTGTGCCCCTGGCAGCAGCTGAATCGGCCATTTCATCGGTAATGGTCTTGGAATAGACCTTATCGGAAGCTGCGGCAACCCTAATAATTATTTTCTGATCGTGCATTCTTTGCGAAAAATTAAAATTGGATCACCACTCCAGATGATTTTTTTCGGGGGGATTCCACTGACAGGGACCAGGGTGAAGGGTTCGTCCTGTCAGAATGCAGAACTGCGTCGGGGGCGTGAAAAAGTAAATACGTCGTAACCAACAGCGTAAACTCCACTGGTTATAGGCGCATGAAAGGCAAATTGTTTCGTATGTGTAAGTATGTTGATCATGTTTACAAACAAGTCGTAAATTGGCAACAAATGTATAATAATAATTGGGTTATTCTGCCAAAATTTTTGTTATAAAATAATACTATGGAACCGGATAATTCCTCAGAACGCCAGACGGATGTGGGCAGCGGTCCTGGTAAAAGACAGGGGTCCAAATTCAGGAAATTCTTTCGTGTATTTCTATTGATCATTTTCCTTGGTCTTATCGTATTTTTTTATTTCAAATATTTTTTTGTGTTTGGAGAAGGAGTGAAATCCGGGCATCTTAATTATGCGGTGAGGAAAGGAAATATCTTTAAAACCTATGAAGGCAAACTGATACAGGAAGGCTTCCGTAGCAATACAACGGGTAGCATTCAGTCTTATGAATTTGAATTCTCGATCAATAGCAAACGGATATATGAAATACTTCCTGCCAACAGCGGTAAACGATTTGATCTGCACTATAAGGAATATCATGGAATTGTGCCCTGGCGGGGAAACACGAAATATATAGTCGACAGTATTGTTTCGATGGGTAACTGATCATTGACCTGCATAAAGCAGGAAGATGGCTGGCTTCTTGTGAATGTTCAAAGATCGCTTCTTCCAATCAGCGACTGGTAAAGTCTTTATCCATTCATTCTTCCCGGTAATATCAACGGCTACACAAATACGAGTCGTATCAGTGCAACAGCGAAGCAATGTTTCCAACAGTTGGTTGTTTCTATACGGCGTTTCAATAAAGATCTCAGTGCAATTTTTCTTGGAGGATGCGGTTTCAAGTTCTTTGATGGCTTTTGCCCGGTCCTCATTCTCAATGGGAAGATAACCAGCAAAATGGAATTGCTGGCCGTTCATGCCTGATGCCATAAGCGCCAATAATATTGAACTTGGGCCTACAAGAGGCCTTACAGTGATATTCATTTTTTGAGCTATACCAACAAGGGTTTGGCCGGGGTCGGCAACGCCAGGGCAACCCGCCTCACTTACGATGCCTATATTCTTTCCCGAACCCAGGGCAAGGCGAAAGGCCGGGGATGCGCCATTATCGATAACATGCCATTCATGATCATCGATAACAAATGATCCTTCGGGCCTGAAGGTTTTCCATAGTTGCTTAAAATACCTTCGCGTGGTTCTTTCATTCTCTACAAAGAAAATTTGGCAATCGCTGATAGCATCAAGTACATAGGGTGGAATTGCATCGGTACCATCTTCCTGCAGAAGAGAAGGGATCAGGTAAACTATCTGCATGCTTAACTATTTTTCATTTTATGAACGGTAAGCGTAGCGGCAATGATGGCATAAGCGGGAGCCAGGATAATAAGCGCATGCATAACATAAAAGAGCAATCCATTACCAATGGCGAGTCCTTTATGACGGCCCATAAAACCAATACTTTGAGAAGGTGTAAACGATGCACGCGCAAAACTGTAATCAAGCATGCAGAATCCAAAATAATATGCTTCCATTAGTAAGGCGATCACGGGAGTGATCCATCCAACCAACGGGATAAGGGACAATAATATCAGGGCTAACAAATAAACTGACTGCCAGCCACAATTGCGCAGGGCCAGTAAACAATTCCGTATACAATCCTTCTTCACTTCCCTGAAGCTAAAAGTGTATTCTTTTCCTTCTATGATAGATTCCGTTTTTTCACTCATGAAGGCAAAGAGGGGAGAACCTACTATCAGGATAATATACTTGAAAAAAGAGAAATAGAATAATACAAGTGTCAGCCGCAGCATCATTCCCGTCATGACAAAAAAGAAACTCAGCCATTCGTTGCGTTCTTTTTGAAGCCAGTTTTCAATATTGAGCTGGCGGCTCATCCAGGAAACCACAGAATCTGCAGACTGAAAAAAAAACCACATGCCAAGTATAAAAAGAATGGTGTAGATAAGCCCTGGCAGGATGATCCATCGGAAAAGCTTGTGTTTTTGTATGAACAGCCGCGCTTCTTCCCAACCTTGTATAGCAATAACGATCTCCTTTAGCAAGGGCGTAGTTTGACTGGTAAATATAGTGAATCGCATTGGCTATTGACAGACCGTGGTCTTTT
>Ga0157370_10007302_pt1 | contig 12057 bp, 9 predicted proteins | sample C35metaG_FD_113463 | JGI IMG/M metagenome (GOLD analysis project Ga0157370, IMG submission 113463) | Corn rhizosphere microbial communities from Kellogg Biological Station, Michigan, USA - C3-5 metaG | ecosystem: Host-associated > Plants > Roots > Rhizosphere > Soil | place: USA: Michigan... | reverse complement strand
CCTTCTCCAGTGCCACTGGCAGGGCATGCTGCCCTTCCAAAAGGGCGGAGGCGAAGTCTCCCAGCGCCAGTTTCAGCGCGAATGCCGGAACAGAGAATACCGCCGGACGGTGTATGGCCGCTGCCAGCTTGCGTGTGAAATCGATATTCCTTTCCGGAGTGGGGGCCACTCCATTCACCGGACCTGCCAGTGTTTCCGACCCCACCGCGTGGACGATGGCAGCCCGCAGATCATCCACGTGAATCCACGGCATCCATTGCTGGCCGTTTCCTAATTTTCCTCCCAGTCCCAGTTTGAACGCCGCAGTGAGCTTTTGAAATGCAGGGCCTCCCTTCCCGAGCACCACTCCCGTGCGGAGGGTGATCACCCGCACGCCGAATTTCTCCGCCTCGCAGGCCACATCCTCCCATTCCTTGCACAGTTCTGCCAGATAGCCGCTGCCGGGGGTAGAGCTCTCCGGCAAAATCTCATCTTCTCGATTCCCATAATAACCTACAGCCGAGCCATTGATCAGCAGTCGCGGACGATCGTTTTCAGGCAGTTCGCGAATGTGGTTCACCACGTGACGGGTGAACTCCACGCGGCTTTCGTAAAATTTCCGGCGGTTTTCCTGAGTCCAGCGTTGGTCGATCCGTTCCCCAGCCAGATTGATCACGGTCGAGTGGCCTGAAAGATCGAGTTTTTCCGGTATCTGCCATAGATCCACTCCGTCCACCGTTCCTTTTCCTGAACGGCTGACGCCCGTGACCCTGGCTCCCCGATGGGCCAGCAAGGCTGGCAGTTCTTTTCCGATGAAGCCGGTGACTCCCATAATGGCGATCCTGCAGGGTGTGGGCATATTTGACGATGCCTTCATTTGACGGCGGGTAAAATGGATTTCTCGTCGGCGGGTTATTCGCTTTCCCCCTTTACTTCATGGGCCTGTACTTTTTTGATCAACGCGATGCTGAACCTTCGTGTGTGGATACTTTCGCCGCTTCTTGTCCTACCTCTGAAAGGGCAGGATAATGTGCCAGTGCCGCCACCGGTCTTACCGGATAATGTGGAGCTGCCTGCCGTCGATATGATCACTCCGGTCCCTGCGCCGGTCATTGCTCCCGGCACCCAGCCGGACCAAATGGCACAGATGCCCAAGGACCTGAAGATCAACAATCAGGGCGGGAAGATCGATGGTAACATGGAGACCGGCGTGCACTTCGGCGGTCCGGTGAAGATTCAGGGGGATAATGGCTTGGAAGCGTTTTCCGATACCGCCACCCTCGATTTGAAGGCTAAAACCATTCTGTTGGAGGGAAATGTCAGCATCTATCAGGGGAATATTCTCCAACGGGGCCAGAGCGCACTTTATTACTACGAGACGAAGTATCTGGATACGCAGGGAATGAAAGCCAGCGCGGACCCGATCCTGATGGAGTCCGGAAAGTTCACGGCCGAGACCAAGGGAGGGAAACAGATTTTCTACGGAGAGAATGCTGGCATTACCACGGAAGATGTGGAGGAGCCCAGCTACTGGTTCCGGGCAAAAAAAACGCGCGTTTATCCAGGGGACAAAGTGGTTTTCAATGACCTCAAGGTCTATTCCGGCGATACGCCCGTTTTTTGGCTGCCTTACCTGAGTCAGCCGCTGAATGCGGAACTGGGCTATCATTTCATTCCCGGTGCCCGCTCGAATTGGGGGCCTTATCTTTTGAATACCTACGGTATCATGCTGGGGGGGACCTACAATCCGGAAACGGAGGAAAAGGAAAATGCCTGGCTGCTTTCATTGTGGCGCTTTGATTTCCGGGCCAAGCGTGGCTTCGGGACAGGGGTGGACTTTGTGGATACCCGGGTGGAAAACCGTGAGGAAATCAGCGGCTTGAGCCTTTATTACCAGAATGACTTGGCGCCCAATACTGTCCGTTCCGGCTTGGAACGTGATTTTGTAAATGAAGACCGTTACCGTATCCAGTTGAAGCACCGGCTCGATCTGGAATTTGAGAAGGATGCGAAATGGCGTCTGGATACGAACCTGACTTATCTGAGTGATCAGTATTATCTGGAGGATTTCCAGCCTGATATCTATCGGGAGAATCCGTCTCCGGACAATACCATCGGGGTATTCCGCCGTGATGATGAATCCCTCCTTTCAATGTTCCTTCGTCTGGAGGTCAATGATTTCTATCGCACGGACACACGCCTGCCGGAAATCGCTTACGATCAAGCCCGCCGCCCGTTCTTCGGTCTGCCCATCCTGCATGAAGGTGCCACGTCGTTTGCCATCATCGGAGAAAAGGCGCCGGATGCTACCTCTGCCAGCGTAATTGAGAGCTTGGCGGATATGGCTCCCGGAGATCCACGGATTCCCCAACTACTGGCGGAGCTCAGCGGTTATGAACGGGGATTGGCCGAGAAAATGGTTGCGTTGCCTTTGTCAGATCCAGATCGGAAAAAGCTGAAATCCAACCTGCTGGATATTGGCTACTCGAGATTCAATACCTATCAGGAGTTCTCGATGCCCATGCTGTTGGGGAATTTCCTGAGCCTCACTCCAGAAGTGGGGGCTGGTTATACACGCTACGATTCCGTGCATGGTCCGTTTGAGGCGATGGACAAGAAGACGTTTCACTTCAGTACGGAAGCTGCCGTAAAGTTTTCCAAGGATTATGGAAATTTCCAGGATCATGACCGGGGATTGAGCGGCTTGATTCATGTGATCCAGCCTTACACCACATGGTCGGTGGTCTCTACGGATGATGTGGACCCTTATTTTCCGGAAGTGGATCGCCTTTCCTCCACCACGCGCCCGCGTCCGCTGGATCCCATGCGTTTTACAGCAGTGGATGAACTGAATACCTGGAACATCCTTCGTTTCGGCATGCGCAATCGGCTCCTCACCCAGCGGGATGGGCAGACCTACGAGTGGCTGTACCTCAATACGTATGTGGATGCCTTTATTCAGGATCCGGAAGGAAAGCGCACGGTTTCCAATCTTTATAACCAGATGCGCTGGCACCCTCTTCCCTGGATGTCTCTGGATCTCGAGACCCAGTTCCCGATTGTCAGTGACGGCTCAGGCTTTACGGAAATCACGCCGCGTCTCCGATTCCTGCCGAATGAAAATACGGAAATTTCCCTCGGATATCGCCTGTTGGACAATCATCCGACGCTCCTTGATTCCAACCGTATCGACCTGAAAACCTATACGCGTATCAATGATTACTGGGGCATTGGGACACGTCACATTCTGGAAATGGATGATGGTACGCTGGAAGTGGAGCAATACACGCTGCACCGGGATCTGGGAAACTGGGTGGCTGGCATGGGGGTGACGCATCGGGATGATCGCCTGCGTGATGAGTACGGCGTCATTTTCAGCCTTACCTTGAAGGATTTCCCCTCAGTCTCCTTGCCTTTCCAGTTGGACGCGGAATAGTGCGCCTCATCTCATGAGCGTTTCTTCCGAGCAACTTCTGTCCGCCCTCCAGTGGCGGTATGCGACCAAGACATTTGATCCAACCCGCCGCATCCCGGCGGAAGAGTGGGAGGCTTTGGAGGAATCCCTGGTTCTCACTCCTTCCTCCTTCGGCCTCCAACCATGGAAATTTCTGGTGATCGAGAATCCAGAAGTGCGCACCCAGCTCCAGTCCGTTTCCTGGGGACAGAGTCAGGTAACGGAGGCATCCCACTATGTGGTGCTCACCGCACGGGATCATCTGGAAGTGAAGGACATTTCCGCATGGGTCGATCGGATGGCCGAAGTGCAGGGAATTACTCCAGAAACGCTGGCACCTTACCATAAGGTGATCGAAGGTTTCATAGCTCCCATGGAACAGGACGCCCGCTACACTTGGAATGCCCGTCAGGTTTACATTGCCCTGGGCCAATTGATGAGTTCCGCTGCCCTGCTCGGAATTGATTCCTGTCCGATGGAGGGTTTTGATCCCACAGCCTATGATCGCATTCTTGGTCTTGAAGGTAGCGGCTATAGAACGACCGTCGCCTGTGCCCTAGGCTATCGTTCGGAAGCAGATAAATATGGTTCTGCGCCGAAAGCCCGCTTCAGCCGCAGCCAGGTGATCCGGCGGATCTGATCAGATCGTTTGCCCTGCGGGTGGCTTGATTCCCAGAATCTTCCACACCTCCTTGATGAGGTGGAGTGATATATCGCCCAACAAATTGCGTTCCTTTCTCGTCCCAGAAACGCCGATGTTGAGAGATGGAGCTTTTCCCATGGCTGTCTGGGCTTCACCGGGTTCTATGAAAAGGCGGCGCTCCAACTCGGCAGTGGCCGCCTCATCAGTCGCCATCTTCCATTTTTCAGCCAGCGCCAGATCCTTGCTGACTTTCAGCAGGGAACCGGAGGATTTCAGTTCTTCCTTGAGCTTGGCGGCTTCCACCACTTTTTGCTCTTCGCTCAAGGATGCATTGATGGGCAGAGGGACCCACATTTTGTCAGGTTTGTTTTGCCGGTATCTCCACGCCCCGTAGCCACCACCCAGCACCGCCAGCGCCGCTACTATCACTCCTACCACGATCCAACGTTGCATGAACGTTGGTTATGCTTCATTTCCCACACCATCCAAGCCGGAAATTCATGGAATACCCACTCACCCAAGCCACTCTGGAAACTCTGCCGAACGGCCTCACCCTCATTCTTGATCCGGATGCGACTGCGCCGGTGGTGAGTGCCCAGATCTGGGTGGGCACCGGCAGCATTCATGAAGATCAGCATTTGGGCTCAGGGCTGTCTCATTTTCTGGAGCACATGGTTTTCAAAGGTACCCGTGACTATGATTCGGATACGCTTTCGAGTGCTGTGCAGGCGGCAGGCGGCCATTGGAATGCCTATACCACGTTTGACCGCACGGTGTATTACATTGATGGGCCTTCGGACTCATTGCCGGAGTTTTTGAAAATTCTTACCGGATTGGTGTTCTATCCGCTGCTGCCCGTTGCGGAATTTGAAAAGGAAAAGGATGTGATCCGCCGGGAGATCGATATGGGTCTGGATGATCCGGATAATGTAGCCATGCGGCTGATGCTATCCACTGCGTTCCAAAACGATCCGCGCCGTTATCCGGTGATCGGCCACCGCCATCTTTTCGATAAGCTGCACCACGCAGACATGCTGGCTTATCATCAGGCTCGCTACACACCGGATCGCTGCTTTGCCGTGGTTTCCGGAGATTTTGATGCGGAGGAGGTTCGCACAAAAATCGCTGAACTGACCGGGGAGCTGGCCATTGTGGGAGGAAGGGAGCCTCTGGTTCCTGTGGAATCTTCCCAGCTGGGGCCGCGTGAGGCGCGGGAAACCTTCGCCATTCCTACCAGCCGGATTTCACTGGCATGGAAATCCCCGGCTCTCGATCACCCGGATGCGCCTGCCTTCGATGTGCTGGCAGCCGTGCTGGGCCGGGGTCGTTCGTCCCGCCTTCATCTGGCCTTGCGCGAAAAACAGGGACTGGCGCTGGAAATCTCAGCCTATGCCTGGACTGCGGCCGGCAAGGAGGGGCTGTTCGGGATCGGTGCGGATGCACTTCCAGAAAACAAGGACGCTCTCATCGCTGCCATCCATGAGGAATTGGCAGCCACCTCGCAGGCAGATCTTTCTGCAGATATTCATAAAGCGAAACGGCAGATCGCCAACAGCCAGTTGCGCTCGCTGCTAACAGCCTCTGGTCGTGCTGCGGATCTGGCGTCCAACTGGCATGAGGCCCGGGATCTTGATTTCACCCGCAATTATCTGGCAGGCATTCAAAAGGTGACACAGGATGATGTGCTCAGAGTGCTGGCTTCCTTACAGGAAAACAAGCTTACGCTCACGGTGATCGATCCAGAGGATGCTCCAGCTCCTGTGAAGGTCACCCGCGCTGTCGGCAAGGTATCTGAAATCGAAACCTTCTCGCTTTCCAATGGCCTGCAAGTCGCCATGGTGCCGGATCGACGCGTACCGTTGGTCAATCTGCAGGTCGCCGTGCGGGCTGGACTTCCTTCTGAAACGGCAGTCATCAATGGCGTGAACCAATTGCTGGCTTCCACCTTGTCCAAAGGAACGGCCACCCGCAGCTCCGAGGAGATCGCTCGGGAACTTGAATCCATGGGAGCCTCCATGGGAGCCAGCGTGGGAAACAATGCGCTGCTGGTGCAGGCCAGTGGTTTGGCACCGGATCTTGCGGCCATCGCGGATGTGTTCTGCGAGGTTTTGATTTCCCCTTCATTTCCCGAAGACTCCATCGCCCGGGAAAAGGCCAGCCAACTGGCTGCCCTTGAAGAGGCGATGCAGGATCCCCTGCACACCGCATTCCATGCCTTGCGCCGCCAGGTGTTTGCCGGGGAGGGATATGGCCTGGATTCTCTGGGTTCCCTGGAAAGTCTGCAGAAGATTGATCGTGTTGCGTTGCTGGATCATCACTCCCGCCATTTCACGGCAGCCAATATGACGCTGGTGGTCTCCGGGGATTTTGATTCCTCGGAAGTGAAATCCGTTTTTGAAAATCTCCTCGCGCCTCTGCCGGCAGGCGCGGCGTGGGAGCCTCCCGTAAGCCAATGGACCCCGGTGGACAAACACGTGGAATATCTGCCCAAGAAGCAGGCAGTCATCACCATCGGCTATGAGGGTTCTTCCGCCCATTCGCAGGATCGCTACGCGTTGGCGATGATTCAGGAATATGCATCTGACATGGCTGGTCCACTGTTTGCCCGTATCCGTGAGGAGTTGGGTCTCGCCTATCGGGTGGGAGCCACCCAGTTTCTGGGATTTGATACCGGGTTGGTCACCTTTTATGTGGCTACTTCCCCAGACCAGGCGGAACTGGCCACCCACGAATTGTTTGCCGAAATCGCGAAGATTGCGAAGGACGGGATTCCCGAGGAGGCGTTCAAGCGCGTCTGCTCCACCGTCCTCAGCGGGCTGGCCATTCAGCAGCAATCGCCATCCTCCATCGCCCGCCAGGTAGCCATCGACCTCCTGTTCGGCCAGCCAGCTGATCAGTTCCGCACTTTGCCAGATGTTTATCGTTCCCTGACTGTGGAAAAGGTAAAGGAAGTTGCCGCCCGCATTTTCAGCCAGACCTCCAGTCAAGTGACCGTCCTGCCACAAGCGGATTGATTCCCACTTGAATCTTACGTTCTCAATCTAAAGTCTCACCCCATGTCCGAAGCAGATCCCCGTTTCAATGAGTTCATCCTCCTGCAGGCTCAGAATGCCGGTCTTTTCCTTGGGCAGATTCCAAATCCGCACACTGGCCAGAAGCAGGTGAACCTGCGCGCTGCAAAATCCGTCATCGACTCACTGGAAATGCTGGAAGCAAAAACACGTGGCAATTTGACCGAAAATGAGGGAAAGCTTCTCTCCAGCGCCCTGAAAAACCTTCGCCCACTGTATTTCGATCTCGCCGGAGAGTAATTGCCCCACCGTTTATCTGACCTTTTTAATTTCATGTCCTTCGATGCTTTCAACATTGGCAACGTCCCTGTGGGCGGCCCGGTTCCATTCTTCATTCTTGGTCCCTGTGCTCTCGAGTCAGAGGCCTTCGCTTGGGACATGGCCCGCTCTTTGAAGGAGATCGCGGATCGCACAGGCATCCATTTCATCTTCAAAGCGTCTTTCGATAAAGCAAACCGCACTTCGGTTTCCTCCTTCCGTGGCCCAGGCCCCAAGGAAGGCTGCCGCATCCTGGGCGAAATCAGCAAGGAGCTGGGCGTGCCCGTGACCACGGATATTCATAACGAGGCCCAGGCGGAACTGGCTGCAGAGCACATTGACCTTCTCCAGATCCCGGCATTCCTTTGCCGCCAGACGGATCTTCTTGAGGCTGCCGCCAAGACGGGTCGCGCGGTAAATGTGAAAAAAGGTCAGTTTCTTGCTCCTTGGGATACGATCAATATCGCGGACAAGCTCCGTGCCTTCGGTTGCGAGCGCTTCCTGCTTACCGAACGCGGCACCACCTTCGGCTACAACAATCTGGTGACGGACATGCGTTCCCTCTACTGGATGCGCAAGGAAGGGCTTCCTGTTATTTTTGATGCCACACACTCGGTTCAGCGTCCGGGCGGTCTGGGCGGTGCTACGGGTGGTGATGGAGAACTCGCTCCAGTCCTGGCCCGCGCCGCAGTCGCTACGGGTGTGGATGGCCTTTTCATGGAGGTCCATTCCGACCCGGCCAACGCGGTTTCGGATGGCCCTAACCAGATTCCGCTGGAATTTATCGAAGACCTGCTCGTCAAACTCATCGCCATCCACCACGCTTCGCACTGAGCCGCCGGATCTACCTGTCTTCCGATTGCAACGTATCCTTCCAGTTCTTCTGCTGATGTTTCCCGCTCTTCTCGGAGCGCGGGAGATGGGATCGCGGACTGCTTCCGAGAGTCCAGTCGCTGAGGTGTTGAAGACGCCCAAGGATAAATCCGCCATCGGCCTGCTGCCCAGTGGCAGCGTTCTGGATGGGGTGATGTTCCCGCGCTATGACGAGGACCGCCATCTGCTGGACGTGATGAAAGCCGTAAGGATGACCATCATTGATGCGGAGCGGGTCAAAGGTGAGCAGGTGGCCATTGAGTTTTATAATCCAGACCAGAGCCCGAGAGGGCGTGTGGATATGGAAACCGCGTATTTCAATCAGAAGACCGGCATCCTTAAATCGGAAAACCCGGTGGACCTTCGCTCCGACCGGATGTTTGCCCATGGCCAAGGGCTTTACTACTCCATGCAGGACGGGAAGGGATTCCTGCCCGGGCCAGCCATTACACGGATATCTTCCCCTCCAGCCACTGCCATGAATATTCCTTCTCCGTTGCGCGCCTCGGCCTTGCTGGGGTTTTCCATGTTACCGCTTATTGCCGCGCAGCCACCCATCCAAGCTCCTCCTGCCGGGGATACGGCTTCCAAGGCACCGGAAGTCAATATCATCAATAAGGAAACCCGCGCCAGCTTGCGGGCGGATCTGGAGCGTTCCTCGAACGCTACCAAGGATGCGACGAAATTTCTTGAAGCAGCCGAGCTGATTTCCTCCGAGCCTGCTGCGACAGCCCCCGTGCCTGCTGCCAAACCCCTGGAGGTGACTCCCAAGCCAGAAGACACGGTCATTAATTGTAGTGGCGGAATGTATTTTGACTCCACTAATGGCGTGCTGGTTTACTTGCGGGATGTGAAGGTGGTGGATCCGCGTTTCGATCTGTCGGGAGCGGACGAGGTGAAGGTTTTCTTTGAAAAGAAGCCGGAAACCCCTTCTCCGCAGCCTGCCAAAGATCCGAAAAAATCTGATCAGAAAACGACTGATAAGGACAAAGACGATCTCAACATGGCTCCCAAAGGCGGTTTTGGGAACGCGGAAAAAATTGTGGCCACTGGAGCTGTAAGGGTTCTTCAGAAATCCGTTGAGAAGGGCAAGGAACCGGTGGAAGCCAGCGCCGGCGTGCTGGTGTATGACGTGAAAACCGGCGATATCACGCTTAGCGGCCGCTATCCCTGGGTCATGCAAGGAGCTACCTACTCACGAGCCAAGGAACCGGATCTCACGCTCAAAATTTTCAAGAACAACACCTTCTCGACCCAAGGCAACTGGGAGATGGGTGGTCCGTTGAATCAGAAGAAGTAAGCAGCAGCCATTGCTGTCGTTCCCTCCATTCCCAAATTTCTCTCTCAGATGCACGATCCCGGCTCTACCTGTAAGAACAAGGAGACAGCGGTTCTCTTCGCCTCCGGCCTCCGGAAAACCTATAACGGACGGGCCGTGGTGGATGGAGTCTCCATCTCCGTGCAGCCCCGTGAGATTGTCGGTTTGCTCGGTCCCAATGGAGCGGGGAAAACCACATCCTTCTACATGATCGCCGGTCTGGTGCCTGCGGATGCGGGGGAGGTAAACTTCAACGGTCACAATATTTCCGCGCTGCCGATGCATCGCCGCGCCCGTCTGGGACTCGGCTACCTGCCTCAGGAGGAGTCCGTTTTCCGCAAACTCTCGGTGTTGGACAACTTGCTGGCCATCCTTGAGACCCGGCCGAATCTGAACAAAAAGGAACGGCTGGAGCGTGCCCATGATCTGCTGGAGCGTTTCAAGATTTCCAAGCTTTCCAAGTCGCTTGCCATCACACTTTCCGGTGGTGAAAAACGCCGTCTGGCGATTGCGCGCTCCCTTTGCTCAGACCCGACGCTGATCATGTTGGATGAGCCTTTTGCCGGTATCGACCCGATCGCGGTTGAGGATATCCAGCGGATCGTGCGCGAGTTGCGGGAACGGGATGGTCTTTCCATTCTCATCACGGATCACTCGGTGCGTGAAACACTCAGTATTACCGATCGAGCCTTCCTGATCCATGATGGCCGGGTGATCCTGGAAGGTGCCTCCGATGAATTGGTGAATGATCCCATCGCCCGTAAGCATTACCTGGGTGAGGATTTCAGAATGTAGCGCGGAATTGGGTATTTCCTATACCTGGCGATAGTTTGGATAGGTGCTCCATGCGCCTTTGGTATACTATCTCAGCGATCGGTGGGAGGGCATCCGCGAAATTGGTCGGGCTGGCGGGATTGCCTTTCCGGCCAAGCGGGGTGCGGCTGCGCCGATGGGTGGAAGGTTCGCTAGCTGCTCGCTCTGCGTTCAACCCCGGCTTCGCTCAGCCGGGTTCTCATCCGCCAGCCCGTGGTTAGGTGACGATAAAGAAAAAAGCCGATCGCATGTTGCGTCGGCTTTTTTCTCGGGGAAATTGGTCGGGCTGGCGGGATTCGAACCCACGGCCTCCTGCACCCCATGCAGGCGCGCTACCAGACTGCGCCACAGCCCGTTTCCTGAACGGGCTGTGAGGCAAACAGGGTAAATGCGGATTGGCAAGCACGGAAAATCATGAGATGCCCACGCGCATGAATCGCATCAAAACAGCCATCGTAGGAGCCAGCGGATACACCGGAATGGAGTTGCTGCGCCTGCTTCTCTGCCACCCAGGCGTGGAATTGGTGGCTGTAACTTCCCGGCAGGAGGCGGGGAAGTCGTTGGGAGATGTGTTTCCACGGTTCCGGAATATTCCGGGCGCAGAGCTGGCCTTCATGCAGCCGGACCCAGATGAAATCGCTGCCACAGGGGCGCAGGTTGCTTTTCTGGCTCTGCCCCATGGCGTGGCTGCGGACATCGCACGCGCTCTACTGGAGAGGGGACTGAAGGTGATCGATCTGAGCGCGGATTTCAGGCTGCGGGATGCTGAGGTGTATAAGGAATTTTACGATCATGAGCATCCGGCGCCGGATCTGCTGGCAGAGGCTGTTTATGGCCTGCCGGAGATCCGCACGCCTGAGATCAAGGCTGCGCGGCTGATCGCATCACCCGGCTGTTATCCTACCAGCATTCTATTGCCACTGCTGCCTTTGGTCCGCGAAAATTTGATCGATCACTCGACCATCGTGGCGAATTCCATGAGCGGCGTTTCGGGTGCAGGCCGGAAGGCGGATCTGAGTCTGCTTTTCTGTGAATGCAATGAGAGTGCACGGGCTTATGGCGTGCCGAAGCATCGCCACCTTTCGGAAATTGAGCAGGAGCTCAGCATCGCCGCAGGTGAAGGTGTGACGATTTCGTTCCTGCCTCACCTGATCCCAGTCAACTCCGGCATTGTGACTACCACCACCGCGAAGCTGCGGGAGGGAGTTGCCCCGGAGGCCATCGGTGCCGCATTGGAAAAAGCCTATGCGGGTGCAGCATTTGTGAGACTGCTGGGCAGAGGCGGCTGTGCGGATACGAAGAATGTGACACGCTCGAATTTCGTGGATATCGGCTGGCAATATGACCACCGGACCAATCGGGTGGTGCTGATGAGCGCGGAGGATAACCTGGGTAAGGGCGCGGGTGGACAGGCAATCCAAAGCTTCAATCTGATGTTCGGGCTTGCGGAATCCGCAGGATTGCAAAACATCTAGCAGTCAGCCACGCCCCCCGGCGGTTATCATAAACTTTTCAAAGAATCGTCATGGACTTCCCTTACACACGCATCAAAGGAGGCGTAGGCGCCCCCCAGGGTTTCAAGACCAGTGCTGTTAGCTGCGGGATTAAAAATCCGGCGAGCGATCGCTTGGATCTGGCGCTGATTTAT
>Ga0157370_10007300_pt1 | contig 12060 bp, 8 predicted proteins | sample C35metaG_FD_113463 | JGI IMG/M metagenome (GOLD analysis project Ga0157370, IMG submission 113463) | Corn rhizosphere microbial communities from Kellogg Biological Station, Michigan, USA - C3-5 metaG | ecosystem: Host-associated > Plants > Roots > Rhizosphere > Soil | place: USA: Michigan... | reverse complement strand
GCGAAAGCCTCGGCCTCGCTCAAGGAAGGCGGTGATAACAGACAGCTTGAACTGCGTTGTGTACTTGCTCATAGAAGAAGCCCCAAAGGTTGGATGGGTGTCCAACTTTTGGGGCGCACTTCATCTGGTCCGGTGGGAGGGGCTTTGGGCTCGGGCTTTTTTGTTTTAGGGGGTGCGGCCGCCGTCGCTGTCGATGAAGCGGGCGATTTCGTCCAGGGCGGGGGCTTTGTAGCGCAGGGGGCGCGATAGGGCGGCGACGAGGCTGATGTGGCTGACGTTGTCGTAGTAGTGCTCGCTCACGGGCACGCCGGCTTCGCGCAGGCGCTTGGCCAGGCCGCCGGTGTTGCGTGTCGGGTTGACGAGGTCGTCTTTTCTCGCGGCCATCAGTAGGGCTGGCGGCGCGTTGGCGCTGACGTGGTTGATGGGTTGCGAGTCCGGCGGGCTGTTGGGGTGAAAAAAAACGGGGCGCACGTCGGGGTTTTCGATGGGGAGAAAATCGTACGGGCCAGCCAGGCCAATCCAGCCGCGCATGTCGCTGGCGCTGAGGTTCACTTCGGCCAGCAGGCGCGGGTCGAGGGCGAGCATGGCGGCGTTATAGGCGCCGGCGCTGTGGCCCATGACGAACATATGTTCGGGATCGCCTCCATAAACGCCGATGTGCTGGTGAACCCAGGCGAAGGCGTGGGCGCCGTCTTTGAGGAAGTCGGGGTAGCGCACCTGCGGATACAGGCGGTAGTCGGCGATGACGGCTACGTAGCCTTTGCTGGCCAGCGCTTCGCCGACGAAGCGGTAGTCGTTGCGCTCGCCGCTGTTCCAGCTGCCGCCGTAGAAGAACAGCACGACCGGCGTTGGGCCGGTTTTTTTGGCGGCGGGCACGTAGATGTCCAGGCGCTGACGGGGGTCGCTGCCGTAGGCGATGGCGCTGGTTTTGCTGTAGCTGTCGGTGGGGGTCAGGGCGTTGAGCAGGCCTACGGGGGAGCAGGCGCTGAGGAAAGTGCTGAGGGCGAGGAAAAGCGGGGTGAGCAGTCGGCGCATAGAGGAAACAGCTCTTGAGTTGGACTGCAGCGGGAGTGAACGGCTTGCCCTCTCCCCTGGCCCCTCTCCCGCAAGCGGGAGAGGGGAAACAAGCTTATGAAGACAAGTACGAAGACCGTGTCAGCCCCAAACGCAATGCGTCGAGGAATTGGGTGCGTTCCCGTGGGCTGATCTTCGCGCTGGCGACTTTGTCGCGGTAGTGAGTCATCAGCTCCTCGGGCGACAGGTGCACGTAACGCAGCATGTCTTCGATGGTGTCGTGGGTTTCGATACCGGCGTGGTACGCGGTGCCGTCCGGGTTCTGGTAGATGTTCACCGAGTCGGTGTCGCCGAACAGGTTGTGCATGTCGCCGAGAATTTCCTGGTAGGCGCCGACCAGGAAGATGCCGAGCAAGTAGTCTTCACCTTCGCGAACTTCGTGCACCGGCAGGCTGGTTTCGATGCTCTGCTCGTCGACGTATTGCTTGATCTTGCCGTCGGAGTCGCAGGTCAGGTCCTGCAGCACGGCGCGACGCAGCGGTTCTTCGCCGAGACGGTGCAGCGGCAGAATCGGCAATACCTGCCCGATGGCCCAGGTGTCCGGCAGGCTCTGGAATACCGAGAAGTTGCAGATGTATTTGTCGGCAAGCTTGTCGTTGAGCTCGTCGAGCACTTGGCGGTGCGAGCGCTGGCGGGCTTTGAGCGAGTTGTGCAGGCGGCGGCACACGGCGAAGTAGCACTGTTCGGCCAGCGCTTTCTGGGTGAGGCTGATTTTGCCGTCGGCGTACTGGCTGGCCACGTCGCTCATGTAGTGGGTGGCGCGCCAGTAGGTTTCGGTGACCATTTCCAGGTCCGTCGGGCCCAGCAGGTCAACCAGCCATTGCACGGTTTCGGGCAAGGTTTCCTTGTCGTCGATGGCCGGCACTTCGTCGTTGTGCTTTTCCACGTCGGTCACTTGCACCACCAGCATGGCGTGGTGCGCGGTGAGCGAGCGGCCGCTTTCCGAGAAGATGTGCGGGTGCGGCAGCTCCTGCGCGTCGCAGAACTCTTTGAGCATGCCGACCACAACACCGGCGTAGTCGTCCATGTCGTAGTTGATGGAGCTGGCGTTGCGCGAGTGGGTGCCGTCGTAGTCGACGCCCAAACCGCCGCCGACGTCGATGTGGTCAACCGGCAGGCCGAGGCCGCGCAGTTCGCCGTAGTAGCGGATGGCTTCTTTGAAGCCGTGCTGGTAGTCGGCCAGGTTGGCGATTTGCGAGCCCATGTGGAAGTGCAGCAGGCGAATGCCTTGGTCCAGGTTGGCGGCACGGAAGCGCTCGACCACGGACAACAGTTGCGCCGCCGACAGGCCGAACTTGGATTTCTCGCCGCCGGTATCCGCCCATTTGCTGGAGGCCAGCGACGACAGCCGAACGCGCAAACCTACCTGCGGCGCGACTTTAAGCTCGGCCGCTTCTTCGATCACCAGCTGAACTTCAGATTCTTTTTCGATGACGATGAAGACGTTGTGGCCGAGCTTCTGGCCCATTAGCGCCAGGCGGATGAATTCACGGTCTTTGTAGCCGTTGCACACGATGGTGCCGCCCTTCGGGGCCAGCGCCAGCACGGCCAGCAGCTCCGGCTTGGAGCCGGCTTCCAGGCCGATGGACACGTTCTGCGTGGCGATGATGTTTTCCACCACCGCTTCCTGCTGGTTGACCTTGATCGGGTACAGCGCGGTGTATTGGCTCTTGTACTCGAGGCGCGCGATGTTGGCGTCGAAAGCACCGGTCAGCTGACGCACGCGGTCTTGCAGAATGTCGGGGAAGCGCACCAACAGGGGCAGCGACAAGCCGCTCTGACGCAGTTCTTCAACTTGCTCGAACAGGTCGATCGGCGCGCTGTTCGGGCCGCTGGGGCGCACTTCGACGCGGCCCGCTTCGTTGATGGCGAAATAGCCGGCGCCCCAATGGCGAATGCCGTAAACGCTGCGGCTGTCCGCAACGGTCCATTGGCTGCCGTCATCTTTACGTGTGCGTCGTACGGACATTCAGGTTCCCTTTTTGGAAGAATTCAAAAGCGCCGGGCAGCCCCGACTCGAGCAAGGTAAGCAGTGGACATGACGATTACTGAGGTGTTCAGCCGCGTCGATGACGAACAAGGCACAGCGAAAGTTTAGGAGGCGACGGATCAGCCGCCGGATTTCTTCGCTTTGAAGCCTTGCTTGATCAGCTCATCAAGCAGCAGTTGCACGTGGTCGCCCTGGATTTCGATAACGCCGTCTTTCACCGAGCCGCCGCAACCGCAGCGCCGTTTCAGTTGGCCGGCCAACTCTTTAAGCGGCTCTTCGGCCAGGGGCACGCCGGTGATCGTGGTTACCGTTTTGCCGCCGCGACCTTTGGTTTCGCGGCGCACACGGGCGATGCCATCCCCGTCGGGAATGGCGGTCTGTTTGCAGATGCAGGCGTCCACCGGTTTGCTGCAGTCGGGGCAATGCCGGCCTGCATCGGTGGAAAACACCAAACCGCCGAGGGCGGAAAAGGACGAAGCTTTCTTGACCACCGGGTTGTCCTCGGTCAGGAAGGTCCAGCGCAGCGTTAGTAGTTGGACCTGAAAGCGACTAGCTGACGAGGTGTCAGCCGCGAAGCCCCACTCTGGCAGGGGCAGCGCACCTGGGCCGGGAGGCTCAAGTTTGAAAGGCGGCGCAGTGTACCGATAATTTTCGCTGTTGCTAATAGCCAATTTGCGCCATTAAACGCTGAATTCGCGACCTACTGCGCCGCTGCGTAAATAACGCTTGAAGGCTTCCAGGGAATCGGGACAAAACGGCTGGTTTTCAGCGGCAACCAGGGCGGCTTCGACGGTGACGAAACGAGCTTCGAGCACCTCTTCAGGTTGCAGACGCAACGGCGCATCCGACACGGCAGAAAACACCGCGCCCCAGAGACGATTGCCCGGCTGTTCGAAGAAAAATCGCCCGTGCTCACGCAGCGTTACACCGCCAACACCCAGCTCTTCTTCCAACTCGCGGGCGGCCGACTCGGCGTAGCTTTCGCCGTGCTGGACCATGCCGCCAGCGGCCACGTCCCAGTAACCGGGATACACCGCTTTGCTCAGGGTGCGACGGTGAATGCACAGCTCGCCGGCCGAGTTGAACAGCAGGATGAACGTTCCGCGACCGATCAGGCCGCGCTCGCGAAGTTCGGCACGCGGCAGGCTGCCGAGTTCGTTGTCGGCTTCGTCCACCCAAGCGATGCGTTCGGCGTCGGAGGCAGCCCGGTGGGCCACCTCGTTGGCAGGTGCTTGGACCATCAACCCTGACTCAGCAATTGGCGCAGGTCGATGATCGCGGCGTTGGCGCGGGAAATATAGTTGGCCATCACCAGCGAGTGGTTGGCGAGAATGCCGTAGCCGCTGCCGTTGAGCACCATTGGGCTCCACAGCGGTTCCTGGCAGGCTTCCAGCTCACGAATGATCTGACGCACGCTAACGGTGGCGTTCTTTTTCGCCAGCACGTCGGCGAAGTCCACTTCAATGGCACGCAAGATGTGCGACAGCGCCCAGGCCTGGCCACGGGCTTCGTAGAACACGTTGTCGATCTGCATCCACGGCGTTTCGTAGACTTCTTCACGCACCGCCGGCACGTCGCCCGCCGTCACGGTTTGCACCGGTTCTTTGGTGCCGCTGTTCAGGCGCACCTGGCCAACGCTGGCAGACAGCCGTTGCGACAGCGAACCCAGGCGCGTGGCGGTGTCGCCCAGCCAGTTATTAAGGTTGTCAGCGCGGGTGTAGAACTGCGCGCTCGGCTGGTCTGGATCGGCCAGACGGGCGAGGTAACGGTCGAGAGACTTGATGCCTTCGCGGTACTCGGCTTCGGAGGCCGGCAGCGCCCAGCTCTTATTGTCGAAGTTGAAACGCGGTTCGGCCTTGGCCAGATCCGGGTCTTCGGTGGATTGGGTTTGCGAGCGGGCGAAGTCTTTACGCAGCGCGCGGGAAAGGTCGCGAACCTGCACCAGCGCGCCGTATTCGAAGCTCGGCATGTTGTCGAGCCACAGGCCCGGCGGGGCGAGGTCGTTGGAGAGATAGCCGCCTGGTTTGTCGAGCAGAGTCGACACGACTTTCTTCAGAGTTTCTACCGTGGTGTAACCGCTAACCAACTGGCGATTGGCTTGTTGCGCCGCCTGTTGGGCGTTTTGCTGAACCTGGAACAAGCCGGGCTCTTGGCTCCACCACCAGCCGATCAGGCCCGCCGCTATCAAATACAACGCCAGCAAAGTGCCGAGTGCGCGGCTGACCCACAGGCCGCCAAAATAACTGCGGGCGCCGTCTACCGAGTTCCCGACGCCGTCGCGCACGGTGCTTGCGCGGTTCTTCCAATTCAACATGGCTTTGTCCTTTCAATCGAAGTCAGCAGTTCGACCACAGCCTCTACGGAGGGTGCCGCCTGATTGGCGCCTCTTTCTCGGAGTGCGCGGCGGGGCACTGTTCTTCTACGGCCCGCCGGGCACTATAAGGGAACCGCTTGCGGATGCGCAGGGCGCCGACGCAAACTTAGCGCCGGTTGTGTAACAGGTTTGTCACCTATCAGACGTTTCTGCCGCCCGTCACAGATTCGGTGTACGACTGGCGTCAAATGATCGACGGTACTAGCCTGTAAGAGTGCCACTGGTAGCATAGCGCCACCATTCGAGCCGCCCCTGCGGCACCGCCGTATCACAGAAGACGTCCGGCCATGTCCGAGCAAGAAGATCTCAGCAGTGACCGCCTCAAGCATCACTTTGCCCAGCGCGTAATTCACCAGGCGCGGCAAGTGCTCGAAGTGTGGCAGCGGCTGCAAGAGCGCGAATGGAATGACACGGAACTGGCCGAAGCCAACCTGCGCTTGCTGCGCTACGCCGAGCGTTTCGGCCAGGAAGACCATGCGCAACTGGCCCGCAGCATCGGCCAGTGCCTGGAAGCCAGCGGCGCCAACAAAGGTCGCCTCAATAGCGCGCTGATCACCGAACTCAATCAATTGATGCAGCGCCTATCACGCACCGGGCTGCGCCATGGCGATCAATACGAACAAACTTTCCTGCCGCCGCTGCGCAAACCCGTTTACGTCGGTTTGCAGGATCGCGAGCGCGCCGAGCGCTTGGCCCAGCAGTTGGAATTCTTTGGTCTGAGCGCGCAGTCGTTCGGCAGCGTCAGCGCCTTCCGCGCGGCCATGCGCGAACGCCATCCGGCCGCCATTCTCATGGAAGTCGACTTCGCCGGACCCGGCCAGGGCTTGGAGTTGGCCAACGAGATTCAGCAAGACCTCGAACAAAAACTGCCGCTGCTTTTTTATAGCGAAGAAGAAACCGACACCCCTACCCGTCTCGCCGCCGTGCGTGCCGGCGGGCAAGAGTTCTTCACCGGCAGCCTGGATGCCTCCACCTTGCTGGAGCGTATTGAAGTGCTCACCCATGTGAGCCAGTACGAGCCCTTCCGCGTGCTGGTCATCGACGATTCCCGCGCCCAGGCCACGCACACCGAACGCGTGCTCAACAGCGCCGGCATCATCACCCACACGCTGACCGATCCGATCAAAACCATGAGCGTGCTGGCCGAGTTCCAGCCGGACCTGATCATCCTCGACATGTACATGCCCGAGTGCAACGGCACCGAGCTGGCCCAGGTGATTCGCCACAACGACCGTTACGTCAGCGTGCCGATCATTTACCTGTCCGCCGAAGACGATCTGGACAAGCAGCTCGACGCCATGAGCGAGGGCGGCGACGACTTCCTCACCAAACCGATCAAACCGCGCCACCTGATCGCCACCGTGCGCAATCGCGCCGAGCGGGCGCGGAATCTGAAATCTCGCATGGTCCGCGACAGCCTCACCGGTTTGTACAACCACACGCACATTTTGCAGTTGCTCGACGACACCCGCATTCGCGCGCGCCGCGACAACCAGCCGGTGACGTTTGCCATGCTCGACATCGATCACTTCAAAAAAGTGAACGACGTGTATGGCCACCCCATGGGCGACCGCGTAATCAAAAGCCTGGCCCTGTTCCTCAAACAGCGTCTGCGCAAAACCGATCATATCGGCCGTTATGGCGGCGAAGAATTCGCCGTGGTGCTGCCCAATACCGACGCCGCTACCGCTGCGAAAGTGCTCGATGGCATTCGTCAGCGCTTCGCCGAAATTCACTACCCGGCCTCGCCGCAGGATTTGTCCTGCACCTTCAGTTGCGGCATCGCCCAACTGATCGATGATGTGGACAGCAACGAGCTGTCCAAACGTGCCGACCAAGCGCTGTATGTGGCCAAGCACGGCGGCCGCAATCGGGTCGACATTTTCAAAAGCTGACAACCGGCTCAGGAAAAAGCGTGACGCCCGTCACGCTGTCATCAGCTTGCAATGAAAGAGCAATAAATTCAGGACTTTACAGCCAGTCATGGCGTTTTGACGCCATGGGTTATCGGTCGAGTCCTTCCTATGCGCCTGAAGCAACTAACCAACCTCAACACCGCCCTGCTCGTCGCCGTTTGCCTGGCGTTGGGCGCCACGCTGTGGTGGTCGCAGCGGGCGCTGGAAAAGCCCTATCAGTTGATGGAGCAATACCTGAGTTTGTCGCAGCGCTTTCAGGCCGAGGTGGCGACCAATATTCAGGATTACCTCGGCAGCGGCGATGCCCTGCGCCACAGCAGCGCCAGCCAGGCCATCGACGCCCTGCAACAAGCCACCGACGCGCTGCCTGAAGAATTGGCTGCCAATCTGCGTCCCAGCCTCAGTGATTTGCAGCGCTTCACCGGCACCGAACTGCTGGCGGCGGGCAAATTGGCCGGCGACCCGCAAGGGCTGTTACTGCAAGCCGAGCGGGAAATTTCCGGCGCGTTGGAACAACTCAGCGCCTATGCCGACAGCGCGCCGGCCGACGCCAGCGTCGCTTACCGCGCACCGCTGTTCAACGCCGCCGTGCACCTGACGCGGCTCAGCCATGCGCGCGGCAAGCTGGTGAGCAGCGGCCGCGACGAACTGGCCGGCGACGTAGAGCGCGAAGTGACGGTGCTCAGCCAGCAAGCCGACGCCCTGCAAGCGCTGCCTCTGTTGGGCGTGGCCGATGCCAGCAACTCCGGTGCCGATGACTTCGCGGCGATGATGGGCATTGCGTCTGACACCAGCGCCACACAAGCCGAGGACCGTGGCGTCGCCCTCAAACGGGACCTGGCCAGCCTGATCAAACGCTACCCGGCCGAACTGGCGCGTACCCGTGAACTGATCAAAAACCGTGGCGCCCTGCTGAGCAAAACCCGCGACACGCTGGCCGCGACCCAGCAAGCGCTGGACGCCGTGGCGCCGGCGGTGCGGGCCGAATACGGGCGCATTCAGCTGCAAGTTCGCACGCTGCAAGGCGCAATGATCGGCCTGATTCTGCTGATTGCGCTGGTGATCGACCGCATTCAGCGGCGCCTCAGTACGGTGTTAAGCCGCCTGGCGCCGTCGCTGTCGGCCTGGGCGCAAGGCAACTTTGCTGACGCCATTGTGCTCGACTCAAAAACCCGCGAGCTGCGTGACATCGAAGAGTCGCTCAATCGCCTGCGCGCTTATTTGGTCGACTTGGTGGGCACCATTCGCCAGCACGCCGAGCAAGTGGCCGGCAGCAGTCGTGCGCTGGCCGAGCTGAGCAATGGTTTGCACAGCGGCGCCGAACGCCAGGCCGGTGATACCGAGCAGATTCGCGATGCGCTGGGCGATTTGGAGTCGACCATTCAACAGGTCGCCGGCGATGCCAGCCAGGCCGCAGACGCCAGTCGCGAAGCCGGCCGGGCGCTGGAGCAAGGGCAAACCGTAATCGGCCAAAGCCTGACCGGCATGCACATGCTGGTCAGCGAGGTGCAAGGCAACGCCCAGGCAATTGAACGGCTCGCTGAAGAAACCGCCACCATTGGCAGCGTACTCACCGTGATTCGCTCGATTGCCGAGCAAACCAACTTGCTGGCCTTAAACGCCGCCATCGAAGCCGCGCGGGCTGGCGAAAGTGGCCGTGGATTTGCCGTGGTGGCCGAAGAGGTGCGCTCACTGGCCCAACGCACGGCCGGCGCCACGGGGGAAATTCAGCAACTGATCGGCCGCTTGCAGCAGGCAGCCGGGCACTCGCTGGAAGCGATGCGTGCGCAAGTGGGGCATGCCGAAGCTACGGCCAGCCAGGCAGAGGCGGCGGATGGCGCGCTGGATGAAATCGTCACCGCCATCCGCACCATCGCCACCATGGCCGAACGCATCGCCGACGCCACCGCGCAACAGAGCGGCGCGGTGAGTGAGATTCGTGGGCATAGCGAGCGGATTCATCAGTTGGGCGGCAGTAACCTTGAGCGCATTGGGCATGGGCGTAATCAGGGGGAACAGTTGCAGGCATTGGGGGGGCAATTGCATACGGCGGTGCAGCGGTTTCGGGTTTAGCGTTGGCGTTGCGCCCGCAATTCTGGACCGTCGAACCGACACTACGCGATTAAGGGCGGCCTTATTTTTCACCTATCGCCCCGCCATTCTGGATACCCGCCTTCGCGGGGATGACGGAGTGTTCTGACCCAACCACCGTCATCCTCGCGCAGGCGGGGATCCAGAGTTTCGGATTTGACTATGCTTGCGAACTTAACGCCGGCTAGCACGGATGGCGGCGCAGTCGACCAACCCAGTCGTTTCCCCGTGTCGATTCGCCCAAGGCCACGCGCCAACGCTTTCCGCTATGATTGCGCGCACTTTCTTTGCAGTGAGATTTCCATGCGCCGCCTGCTCAGCCTGTTTTTGCTGTTGCTCGCCCTGCCGGTCAGCGCCAGTCTTCTGGACAGCCGCCCCAGCGCCACCCTCGGCGCTCCGCTGAATAACAGCGCCGACTTTCTGCCCGTACGCGAGGCGTTCAAGCTGAGCGTGGTGCAGAACACGGCGGACAAAGTCACGCTGCGCTTCGTCGCCACCGACGGCTATTACCTGTATCGCCACCAATTCAAATTCCGCATCGAGCCGGCCGACGTTGGCAATGGTCCGGCGCAACTGCCGCCAGGCGAGAAAAAACACGATCAGTATTTCGGCGACGTGGAGGTGTACCACGCCATCGTCGATGTCGATCTGCCGCTGAAGAACAGTTACAACCTGCCCTATACGCTGTTCGTGACCTACCAAGGCTGCGCGGATAAAGGCCTTTGCTATCCGCCGGAAACCGAGCGCCTGGAGCTGGACGGTGACGCCGCGCCAGTGAACGCATCCACCGCCAGCAATGCCCCGACAGGCGCGCCAGTCAACGGCTGGAGCTGGCATGAGCTGCTGCTGTTTTTCGTCGCCGGCCTGGGCCTGACCTTCACGCCATGCGTGCTGCCAATGCTGCCGATTCTCTCGGGCGTGGTGCTGCGCGGACAAATTGGCGGCGTGCGCGGGTTGAGCTTGTCGCTGGCCTACGTGTTGCCGATGGCTGCATGTTTCGCCGTGTTGGGTGGGCTGATGGGCGTGTTCGGCGCCGAGCTGAATTTGCAGGCGCGGTTGCAATCTGCCTGGGTGCTGGTGCCGTTCGCGTTGTTCTTCGGCGTGCTTGCGCTGGCGATGTTTGGCGTGTTTGAGCTGCGTTTGCCGCGTTTTCTCAGCGAGCCGCTGGACCGCATGGCCGGCAATGCCAAGGGCGGTTCGTTGTGGGGGGCTGCGTTGTTGGGCGTGGTGTCGAGCTTGCTGGTGTCGCCGTGCGTGTCGGCGCCATTAGCGGGCGCGCTTCTTTATATAAGCGCCAGTGGCGATGCGCTGGGCGGCGGTTTGAAATTGTTCGCCCTGGGCCTGGGCATGGGCGCGCCGTTGGTGCTGTTTGCGGTTGGCGGCGGCACCTTGCTGCCCAAAGGCGGCAACTGGATGGTGACGGTGCGCAACGCCTTCGGCGTGTTGCTGCTCGCGGTGTCGGTGTGGATGCTCGAACGCGTGCTGCCGCCAAGCCTGGCGCTGGCGTTGTGGGGGCTGCTGGCGGTGGGCGTGGCGCTGTTTCTCGGCGCGCTGGAGTTCACCTACAAAGCGCCGCGCGCTCGGCTGGCGCAACTGCTCGGCCTGGTGTTGTTGGTGTATGGCGTGAGCGCGTGGGTCGGTGCGCTGCAGGGCGAAAGCGATCCGCTGCGCCCGCTGGGCAGAGCCTCGCAAACCGTCGCCGCTACCGGCGCTGCACCCGTTGCCACAACCTGGCAGACAGTGAAAACGCCCGCCGAGCTAGACGCTGCACTCGCTGCGGCCAAAGCGGCGAATCAACCCTTGCTGCTCGATTGGTACGCCGACTGGTGCATCAGTTGCAAAGTCATCGAGCGCGAAGTGCTACACGCCCCGGAAGTTACCAGCCAGCTCGGTCGCTACCGCCTGGTGCGCTTCGACATCACCGACAGCACCGAAGAACAACGCACCCTGCTGGACCGCTACAAGCTGTTCGGCCCGCCCGCCATTTTGTTTTTCGCACCTAACGGTGACGAATGGGCTGATATCCGTGTCGTAGGGGAGATTGACGCGGCGCAATTCGCCGAACGCCTGCGCAGCGCCGCCACGCGCTGACGAGCTGCACATATTTGCAGCAATCTGCTGCTATCGTGCTTGGTACTGCGTAGAACTGGACATGCGCAATCTGCCTGCGGCATAGTCCGGCGCAGCGTTGAATGGCAAAACAATAAGGAAAACTCCACATGGCCACCTTGCTGGTGCTGCATGGCCCCAACCTGAATTTGTTGGGCACGCGCGAACCAGGCGTCTATGGCGCCACCACGTTGGAACAGATCAACCTCGACCTCGAGCGCCGCGCCCGCGATGCCGGTCACCACCTGATGTACTTGCAGAGCAATGCCGAGTACGAGCTGATCGAGCGTATTCACGCCGCTCGCAACGAAGCGGTGGACTTCATTCTTATCAATCCCGCAGCTTTTACGCACACAAGTGTCGCATTACGTGACGCGTTGCTAGCGGTGAGCATCCCATTCATCGAAGTGCACCTGTCAAACGTGCACAAGCGCGAACCTTTCCGCCATCACTCCTACTTTTCGGATGTTGCTGTAGGTGTGATCTGCGGCCTTGGCGCCAGCGGT
>Ga0157370_10007298_pt1 | contig 12062 bp, 9 predicted proteins | sample C35metaG_FD_113463 | JGI IMG/M metagenome (GOLD analysis project Ga0157370, IMG submission 113463) | Corn rhizosphere microbial communities from Kellogg Biological Station, Michigan, USA - C3-5 metaG | ecosystem: Host-associated > Plants > Roots > Rhizosphere > Soil | place: USA: Michigan... | reverse complement strand
CCGAGGCGCGCCGGCTGGCCGCGCGTGATCTCGCCGACGAGCTGGAAATTCCCGTAGGCAATGCGGTGGACTTCTGGACCGAGGCCTCGCTGTTCTCCGCCGCCGGCTACACCGCCTTCGTCTACGGCCCCGGCGACATCGCCCAGGCGCACACTGCCGACGAGTGGGTGGCGCTGGAACAGTTGCAGCATTACGCCGAAGTGATTTTTCGTCTCATTGAAAAGTGCGGCCATGGAAGGCCGCTTTTTGACTCTGGCGTTCACGGATGAACGCACGGGAAAACATGACAGTGGAAACGCACAAGCACACCCGCAAGACCATCGTGCGCCTGCTCTCGGCCATGGGCAGCGCCAAGGAAATCCAGCAATACCTCAAGCGCTTCTCCGAGGTGGACGCCAAGCGCTTCGCCGTGGTGAAGGTCGGCGGCGCGGTGCTGCGCGACGAACTGCAGGATCTCGCCTCGTCGCTCACCTTCCTGCAGCAGGTGGGCCTCACGCCCATCGTGTTGCACGGCGCCGGCCCGCAGCTGGACGAGGAGCTGTCCGCCGCCGGCATCGAGAAGCAGACGGTGAACGGCTTGCGCGTTACCTCGCCGAAGGCGCTGGGCATCGTGCGGCGCGTGTTCCAGCAGCAGAACCTCAAGCTGGTCGAGGCGCTGCAGGCGATGGATACGCGCGCCACCTCGGTGGCCTCCGGCGTGTTCATGGCCAGCTACCTCGACCGCGACGCGCTGGGCATGGTCGGCAAGGTGGAGAGCATCAACCTCGCGCCGATCGAGGCCGGCCTGCGTGCGAACTCGATCCCGGTGATCGCCAGCCTGGGCGAGACCGACGAGGGGCAGATCCTCAACATCAACGCCGACGTCGCCGCGAACGAGCTGGTACGCATGCTGCAGCCGTACAAGATCGTTTTCCTCACCGGCACCGGCGGCCTGCTCGACGGCGAAGGCAAGGTGATCGATTCGATCAACCTCAGCACCGAGTACGAGCACCTGATGGCGCAGCCGTGGATCAACGGCGGCATGCGGCTGAAGATCGAGCAGATCGCGGACCTGCTGGCCGGGCTGCCGCTGGCTTCCTCGGTGTCGATCACGCGGCCGTCGGAGCTCGCCAAGGAGCTGTTCACCCACAAGGGATCGGGCACCCTGGTGCGGCGCGGCGAGAAGGTGCTGCGCTTCGAGTCGTGGCAGGGCGTGGACCAGGCACGCATGCGCATGCTGATCGAATCCAGCTTCGGCCGCACCCTGGTACCGGACTACTTCGAGCGCACCACGCCGTATCGCATCTACGTGAGCGAGAACTACCGTGCCGCGATGATCCTCACCATGGAGGAGGGCTTGCCGTACCTCGACAAGTTCGCCGTGCTCGACGACGCGCAGGGCGAAGGCCTGGGCCGCGCGGTATGGCAGGTGATGCGCGAGGAGAACCCGCAGCTGTTCTGGCGCTCGCGCCACCACAACCAGGTCAACATCTTCTACTACGCCGAATCGGATGGCTGCCTCAAGCAGCCGAAGTGGAAGGTGTTCTGGTACGGCCTGGACGGCAACTTCGACACCATCGCACGTTGCGTGGCGCATTGCGCGCAGCGGCAGCCGACGCTGGTGGATTGAAGCTTGAGCCCCTCTCCCTCCGGACGCGGGGAAGGGGCAGGATGCCCCTGCTCTGAGGAGCGAGGAAGAGGGGTGGGGGAGAGGGTTCGGTCGAAGCGCGACGCCTCGAACGAACCCTCATCCGGCCCTTCGGGCCACCTTCTCCCGGAGGGAGAAGGGAAAGCAGACTTGATGAGAGGGGTGTTCATGCAATCGAAAAACATCGGCATCGTGGGCGCCCGCGGCCACACCGGCGCGGAGCTGATCCGCCTGATCGCGGCGCATCCCGCGCTGGAGCTGGCCTTTGTCTCCTCGCGCGAACTGGCCGGCCAGCGCGTGGCCGAGCACAGCGACGCCTACACTGGCGAGTTGCGTTACGAAAGCCTCGACCCCACCGCCGTGGCGGCCAAGCGCGCCGACGTGGTGATCCTGGCGCTGCCCAACGGCAAGGCCGCACCCTACGTGGAGGCCATCGACCAGGCGGCGCCCGATACGCTGGTCGTCGATCTCTCGGCCGACTACCGCTTCGACAAGGCCTGGTACTACGGCTTGCCCGAACTTACCCGCGACAAGTGGAATGGGGAGCGGCGCATCAGCAACCCCGGCTGCTACGCCACCGCGATGGAACTGTCCATTGCACCGTTGAAGGACCAGCTCGCCGCGCCGCCGGTGTGCTTCGGCGTCTCCGGCTATTCCGGCGCGGGCACCACGCCCTCGGACAAGAACGATCCCGAGAAGCTGCGCGACAACCTGATGCCGTATGCGCTCACCGGCCACACCCACGAAAAGGAGGCCAGCTACCAGCTCGGCCTGCCGGTGGAGTTCATGCCGCACGTGGCGCCGCATTTCCGCGGCCTCACCGTCACCACCAACCTGTACCTGGCCAAGCCGCTGAAGCGCGCGGACGTGCTGGCGCGTTTCCATCAAGCCTACGACGGCGAAAGGCTGGTGTCGGTGCTGGACGAGGCGCCGTGGGTCAGCCGCATCGCGCACCGGCACCACGCCGAGGTCGGTGGCTTCGCGCTGTCGGCCGACGGCAAGCGCGTGGTGGTGGTGACCACGCTGGACAACCTGCTCAAGGGTGCCGCCACGCAGGCGATGCAGAACATCAACCGCGCACTTGGCGTGGACGAGTACACCGGCATTCCGGTGGAGCCGTAGGAGCGCACCCTGTGCGCGAAAGCTCTTTCACGAAACCTCATCAAGGCCATCGCGCACAGGGTGCGCTCCTACAGGATCTCTCACGATGACGCAGCCCCTCTGGCAAAAATCCGGCATCCAGATCGACGCGAAGATCATGCGTTTCCTTGCCGGCGACGACGTGATCCTCGATCGCGAGTTCTTCCTGCACGACATCGCCGCCAGCAAGGCGCACGTGGAAGGCCTGGCGAACATCGGCGTGGTGAGCACGGACGAGGCCGCCGCGCTGAAACGCGAACTGGATGCGCTGGCCGGGGATTTCAAAAGCGGCGCCTTCGTGCTGGACGAGCGTTTCGAGGACGGCCACTCCGCCATCGAGGCGCGCCTCACCGAGCGGCTGGGCGATGCCGGCCGTCGCGTGCACACGGGGCGCAGCCGCAACGACCAGATCCTGGTCGCCACGCGACTGTGGTTGAAGGAGAAACTCGAAGCGCTGGAAACGCATTGCCGCGCCATCGCCAAGGTCTGCCTCGACCGTGCCGCGCAGCCGGCGGTCCCGCTGCCGGGCTACACCCATCTGCAGCGCGCCGTGGTGTCGTCCACCGGCATGTGGTTCGCCGGCTTCGCGGAAGGCTTTATCGACAACGCCTTCCGCGCCCGCGGCACGCGCGAGCTGATCGACGCGAATCCGCTGGGCACCGCCGCCGGCTACGGTGTGAACCTGCCGCTGGACCGGGCGCATACGACGGCTGCGCTGGGCTTCGCCCGCATGCAGGTGTCGCCGATCTACGCCCAGCTCTCACGCGGCAAGTACGAGATCGCGGTGCTGGAGGCGATAGCCGCGGCGATGCTGGACGTGCGCCGCCTGGCCTGGGACCTGTCGCTGTTCACCACCGCCGAGTTCGATTTCGTGAAGTTGCCGGGCGAGTACACCACCGGGAGCTCGATCATGCCGAACAAGCGCAACCCGGACGTGGTGGAACTGCTGCGCGCCAGCTACGCCAGCGTGGCGGCGGCGCGTACCGAGATCGAACAGCTGCTCTCGCTGCCTTCGGGCTACCAGCGCGACCTGCAATTCTCCAAGGGCTCGATCTTCCACGGCGTGCGCCACGGCCTGATGGCGCTGGAGCTGGTGCCCGACCTGCTGACGCGCCTTGAGTGGAACGAGCCGAAGATGCGCGTCGCGATCGAGCCGGCGATGTATGCCACCGACGTGGCCATCGAGCAGGCCGCGGCAGGTGTGCCGTTCCGCGACGCCTGCCGCGCCGCCGCCGAGACGGCCGCCTCGGCCGGGCAGGGGCGCACGCCCGAGGGCAGCCTGGCGCAGCGCACCTCGCCGGGTGCGGGCCACGACCTGCGCCTGGACGAATTGCATGATAGGCTTGGACGTCTAGACGGCTGAACGAGGTTCAGGTGATGGCGGCTGTGGAAAGTGCGAGGCACTCGCTGGGCCAGCCGCTGCCGCATTGGCGGCGTGCCGTGCTCAAGGTGGGCAGCAACCTGCTGGCGGCCGATGGCGGCGGCCTCACCGCGCGCCATGCGGCGGCTCTGGCCGGTTTCGTGGCCGCGAGCCATGCCGCCGGACGGCAGGTGGTGCTGGTTTCCTCGGGTGCGGTGGCCGCGGGTCGCGCGCTGCTGCGCGAGCACGCGCCAGCCTCCGGCGACCTCGCGGCGCGGCAGGCGCTCGCGGCGCTGGGCCAGGCGCCGATGATCGCGCTGTGGCAGTCGCTCTCGCCGCGGCCGGTGGCGCAGGTGCTGCTCACCCATGACGACCTGCGCAATCGCCGCCGCTATCTCAATGCGCGAACCACGCTGCGCGGCCTGCTGGCGCTGGACGTGCTGCCGGTGGTGAACGAGAACGACACCGTGGCGGTGGACGAGCTGAAGCTGGGCGACAACGACAATCTCGCCGCCATCGTCGCCGCGCTGGTCGACGCCGACCTGCTGCTGATCGCCTCGGACGTAGCCGCGCTGTACAGCGCCGATCCGCGGCGCGATCCCGCCGCCGTGCCGCTGACGCACATCGCGGCGCTGACGCCGGAGATCCTCGCCATGGCCGGCGGCAGCGGCAGCACGGTTGGCACCGGTGGCATGCGCACCAAACTGGAGGCCGCGGCGAAGGCGGCCGCGGCGGGCATTCCCACCGCGCTGTTCGGTGGGCGCGACGAGGCGACCGTGCATGCACTGGCAGCGGGTCGCCTGCACGGCACCCTGATCGACGCCGCGGGCACCCGCATGCAGGCGCGCAAGTACTGGCTGCGCCATGCGCCGGCCGCGCCGGGCTGCATCCGCGTGGATGCCGGCGCCGCGCGTGCGCTGGCCGGCGGTCGCGCCTCACTGCTGCCGGGCGGCATCGCCGGGGCGCAAGGCGAATTCCAGCGCGGCGACCTGGTCGAAATCGCGGATGCGGATGGCAAGGCGGTGGCGCGCGGCCTCAGCCAGTACGCCGCGGCCGAGGTGCGCCGGCTGGCCGGCCGGCACAGCCGCGACATCGAGGCCGTGCTGGGTTACACCCATGGCCACGAGATCGTGCACCGCGACGACCTGGTCACGGTGGCGACCGAAACCACGGGAGGCATCGAGGCATGAGCGAGATCCGATCCCTGGCGCTGGCCTGCCGCGAGGCGGTGCCGACGATCGCCGCGCTGGACAGCGCCGCCAAGGCGACGCTGTTGCGCGACATGGCGACGGCGCTGGAAGCGCGCTGTGACGACGTGCTTGCTGCCAATGCGCGCGACATGGCGGCGGCCGCGGCCAAGGGCGTGCAGGGCGCGATGCTGGATCGCCTGCGCCTGGACGAGGCGCGCGTGGCGGGCATCGCCGCCGCGCTGCGCGAGGTGGCCGAATTGCCCGACCCGGTCGGCCAGGTGACGCGCCGCGAGACGCGGCCCAACGGTCTCACGGTGGAGCGCGTGCGCATCCCGCTGGGCGTGATCGCGATGATCTACGAGGCGCGTCCCAACGTCACCGCCGACGCCGCGGCGCTGTGCCTCAAGGCCGGCAACGCGGTGATCCTGCGCGGCGGTTCCGAGGCGATCCATTCCAACACCGCGATCGCCACCGCGCTGCACGAGGCCTTGCATGCGCACGGCTTGCCGGCAGCAACGGTGACGCTCGTGGAAGATTTGCGCCGCGACACCATGGTCGAGCTGCTGCAGCTCACCGATATCGTCGACCTCGCGATCCCGCGCGGCGGCGAGGGGTTGATCCGCTTCGTGGCCGAGCACGCGCGCGTGCCGGTGATCAAGCACTACAAGGGCGTGTGCCATCTCTACGTGGACCGCGCGGCCGATCTCGATCTGGCGCTGGACCTGCTGATCGACGGCAAGACCTCGCGTCCCGGCGTGTGCAACGCGCTGGAAACCCTGCTGGTGCATCGCGACGTGGCCGCCGACTTCCTGCCGCGCGCCGCGCAGGCGCTGCGCGAACGCGGCGTGGAATGGCGCGGCGACGCGGCCAGCCGCGCGCTGGTGCCCGACATGCATGCGGCCAGCGAGGACGACTACGCCGCCGAGTTCCTCGATCTGATCCTCGCCGTGCGCGTGGTGGACGACCTCGACGAAGCCATCGCCCATATCCGCCGCTACGGCTCCGACCACACCGAAGTCATCGCCACCCGCGACGAAGCCGCGGCGCAACGCTTCGTGCAGGCGGTCCGCTCGGCGGTGGTGGTGGTCAACGCCTCCTCGCGCTTCAGCGACGGCGGCGAACTGGGCCTCGGCGCCGAGATCGGCATCTCCACCACGCGGCTGCATGCCTACGGCCCGATGGGTGCCGAGTCACTCACCGTGGAGCGTTTCGTGGTGCACGGGGAGGGGCAGGTGAGGCATCCGCGGACCTGATCCGGTCATCGCGCGAGGTTGCTGTTGCCGGCCCGGCTCTTGGCCTCCCATATCGTTCACCCGGACCTGACGGGTCGTGGTATCCAATGCGTGCCGGTTCCCGCCGGGAGCCGCGCAGGCACACCGTCCGTTCGCCCTTCCCATCGCATCGGCGCCGGCAGGCATGCCCGTCGATTCCATGCGAGGAGTGTCGTGTGAACTTTCGCCTCATCCCCACGGTATGCCGCAAGCCAGCATGACATTGCGAACCATCCAGGCTCTCCTGCCTGCCCAGCGCGTCATCGACGACGGCGACATGCTGTTGTGGCGCGCGTTGCCGCTGCCGGCGCGCTCGTCGCTGGGGCCGTTCGTGTTCATCGACCACTACCAGCACCGCAGCCGCCGCGGCATCGGCGATGCACCGCATCCGCACGCCGGCATCGAGGTGATCAGCTACCTGCTGGAGGGTGGCGTCGAGCATCGCGACAGTGCAGGTTTTCACGATCGACTGGGACCGGGCGATGCGCAGTGGATACGCGCAGGGCGCGGCATGCTGCACGCCGAGCAACCCACCGGTGGTCGTCACGGCCTGCAGCTGTGGACCAGCCTGCCGCCCGCGCAGAAACATGCCGAGCCCGCCTACGCCTCGTTCCGTGCCGCCGACATCCCCGAAATCCAGCGCGACGGCGCGCAGGTTCGGGTCATCGCCGGTTCGCTGGAAAGCGCCCGGGGGCCGATGCAGACCGCGACCCCGACCCTCTTTGCGCATATCCATCTGGCGCCGGGTGCCAGCGTCACGCTGCCGGTCGATCCCGGCATGGAGCTGGGCCTGTACGTCACGGATGGCCATATCGTCGGCGGCCCTGGTCGGGCGCTCGGTGCGGAGGCGCTGGCCGTGCTCTCGCCCGGCGAGCAAGTCAGCGTGACTGCCACCCGTGATGGCCCCGCCAGCGTCGCACTGCTGGGTGGCGAACCGGCCGAAGGTCCGATCCTGTTTTCCGGCCCGTTCGTCATGGACACACCGGAGCGACTGGCGCAGGCGAAGCACGATTTCGCCAGCGGCAAGATGGGGCGGCTCGACGGCGTTCCGTTCTGATTATTCCAACGATGCCTCGGTGCCATCACTCGTGCAGGAGTCTCCCATGGCCAGCGAACCGATCCGTGATCCGAAATTCGATCATCTGCTGACGCCGGAGAATTGCGCGTTCATCGTCATCGACTACCAGCCGGTCCAGGTCAGCTCGATCCGTTCGATGAACCAGGACGAACTGGTGTTCAACATCGTGCACAGCGCCAAGGCGGCGGTGAACTACGGGCTGCCGATCATCCATTCCACGGTCAATGTCGCCACCGGCAAGAACAAGCCGCCGATCCAGCCGCTGATGGACGTGCTGGGCGCCTATCCCACCCACGACCGCACCACGATCAACAGCTGGGAGGACGTCGGCTTCAGGCAGGCGGTGCTCGCGACCGGGCGCAGGAAGCTCGTCATGACCGCGTTGTGGACGGAGGCTTGCCTGGCCTTCCCCGCGCTCGACGCCTTGCGGGAAGGCTACGAGGTCTACGTGGTTGCCGATGCGGTCGGCGGCACCTCGGTGGCGGCGCACGAGGCGGCCCTGCGCCGCATCGAGCAGGCCGGCGGCAAGCTGATCAGCAAGACGCAGCTCTATTGCGAGCTGCAGCGCGACTGGGCCCGCGAAAAGACCGTGCCGGGCTTCATGGACGTGTTCGAGAGCTGGGACGGTTTCAATCCCGAGAAGGGCGTCAAGAAGTAGGCAGCGACACACCGTTTCCATGCCGCGCCGTCGGAACCGGCGGCCACCGTGCCAGCACGCCTCAGCGTGCCTTGGTCGCGCGCTTCCGGTCGCGGGCTCGTCGTGTTCTGATCACCATCGCCGGCTTTCCATCCATCCCATGGAGCGTTGAATGAATCTTCCCATCGTGCCGATCGCTTCCCTCGCGGATCTCATGGCCGCCCTTTCCGGGCCGGGTCCGCGCACGCTCGAACTGCAGACCTCGGTGCCATGTCCGTTTTCCATCACCCTGCCGCCGGGATTCGCGCTGACAGGCAAGGGCAAGGACGGCTGCCTGCTGGTGTTCGGCAACGGTGATGGCATCGGGCTCACCGCCGGCAATCGCGTGGCCCATCTCACCGTGGTCGCCACGCCGTCGGCCCGCGCGATCTACACCCAGACCGGCTTCGCCGACATGGGCCGCATCGCGCTGGAAGACCTGGACGTCACCGGGCAAGTCTCCATCATCACCCGCAGCGGCACCGACAAGCTGGACCTGTTGGTGGACAAGCTGCACATCGCCGCCTGCGACGCACGCCGCTACAGCGAGCAGCCGCAGAAATACGGCGTCAACGTGTACCAGGGCGCGTTGACCGTCTACAACTTCAATGGCGACGCCAATTCGACCATCCGCGCCACGCTCACCGGCATCTCCATGGGCGCGAAGAACGCCCCGGTGCTCGGCTCGGGCATCTTCGTCAGCGGCTTCGGCGACCAAGGCGGCTGGGTCGAGATCGACAAGCTCACCACCGGCGCGGTGCATTCCTGCGGCATGCTGCCGTACGGCACCGCGGACATCATCACCGCCGGCGTGTTCGTCGTGTACGGCGCGAAAGCGAAGCGGGTGGAACACTTCGGCGAAGTGGTCACCTACGGCGTCAACGACATGGTGCTGGACACCTGGGGCACGGTCGAGGAGTGGATCGCGCACGCGCCGGTGGTGTCCTGGGGGCCCAGCGGTATCGGCTTCGTCAACTTCGGCACCGTGGAGCGCTTCGTCGCCGAGCGCGAGATCGTCACCCACGGCCTCGGCGCGCGCGGCTTCAACCAGTACGACGGCACGGTGAAGGACATCCGCTTCAAGTCGATCGAGACCTTCGGCGACGGTTCCATCGGCATCCAGGTGAGCAAGCCGGTCGGCACCATCACGGTGGACGAGGGCATCACCACGCACGGTTCGGTCGGCAACACCCTGGTCAAGGGCGTCAACATGCAGCTGCCGGCCGAGGCTTTCAGCGTCAAGCCTGGCGGCGTGGTCGAGAAGCTGGTGGTGCAGGGCGACCTCGTCACCCATGGCGCCAAGGTCACGACCTACGCCGTCGAAGGCGGCAAGGTCGGCGCGGTCGACATCAGGGGCCGGGTGCTCGCGCACGGCCAGGATGCCAACGCCGTGCTGGTCGCCGCCAAGGGCTCCACGCCGCTGACCAACGTGCGCGCCAGCGCGGCGGCCGGTAAGGCCTTGGTCGTGGACGATGGCGAGGTTACCGATCGGACCGGCTGGTCGGGTTAGCGTCGCCGGCCCCCGCCTGCACCGCCTTCGCAGTAGTCAGTTGGCGAACTGCTCCGTACGGCGGTGGGCTGAGCAGGAGTGGCGGTCTTGTGCCGGACTTCCGGTGCCCGCTGATGGATCAACTTTAGGCAGACTCAATAACCCGCGGCGAGCCCGGCGGGGCGCCTGGGATCGTTCGCGCCTTCCAGCAGGCCGGTTTCGGGATCGACCATGATCGCCTCGTCGGCGCCGATCGATCGCCGCGTCTTGAACGTGTAGCCCATAGCTTCCAGCGTCTTCCGGGTCTGCGGCGTGACCAGGCCGGGCTCGACGTACACCACGTCGGGATACCACTGGTGGTGCATGCGCGGCGCGTCGATCGCCTGCTGCACGTTCATGCCGTAGTCGATCACGTTGACGATGCTCTCCATCGTGGTCGAGATGATGGTGGCGCTGCCGGGGCTGCCGGTGATCAGGAACGGCTTGCCGTCGCGCAGCACGATGGTGGGCGTCATCGAGCTGAGCGGGCGCTTGCCCGGCTCGATCTGGTTGATCACGCCCTGCACCAGCCCGGCGCCGTTCGCCTCGCCGGGCTTGCCGGTGAGGTCGTCCATCTCGTCGTTGAGGAAGAAGCCGGTGTCGCCGGCGATCTGCCGGATGCCGAACAGGTAGTTGATGGTGTAGGTCACCGCGACGGCGGTGCCGTCCTTGTCCATCACCGAGTAGTGCGTGGTGTGGTCGCCTTCAGGCGGGCCCAGGCTGCCCTGGACCTCGGACGAGGGCGTGGCCTTGTCGGGCTGGATGGTGGCGCGCAGCTTGTCCAGGTGCCCGGCCGAGAGCAGCCGGTCGATCGGGTTGTGCACGAAGGCGGGGTCGCCGAGGTAGGTGTTGCGGTCGGCGAAGGCGCGGCGCTCCGCCTCGACCAGGTAGTGCAGGCTCCTGGGCGATCCGTAGCCCCATTGGCCCAGCGCGTAGGGCTCGACCAGCTTGAGGATCATGCACACGGTGACGCCGCCGGAACTGGGCGGCGGCGCGGACACGACGGTGTAGCCACGGTAGTCGCACTGCACCGGCTTGTCCCACTGCACGGTGTAGTCGGCGAAGTCCTGCATCGAGAGGATGCCGTGGTTGGCCCGGCTCGCCGCGACCAGCTTGCGCGCGATCGGCCCCTTGTAGAACGCGTCGGTGCCGCCCTTGGAGATCAGTTCCAGTGTGTGCGCCAGCTGCGTCTGCACCAGGCGCTGGCCGGCTACGTACGGCTTGCCGTGGTCGAGGAAGATCGCCGCCACGTTCGGGTGCTTGGCGAAGTCCTTCACGCTGTCGTCGAGGATGTCCACGTCGCCCTGTTCGAGCACGTAGCCTTGCTTCGCCAGCTTGATCGCCGGCGCGATGACTTGCTGCAGCGGCATCGTGCCGTATTTCTTCAGCGCCTCGTCCAGTCCCATCACCGTGCCGGGCACGCCCACGCCGAGCCAGGTGTCGGTGCTGAGTCCCGGGATCAGGTTGCCCTTGGCGTCCTGGAACATCGTCGGCGTGGCTTTCAGCGGGGCCTTCTCGCGGAAGTCGAGGAAGACGTTGCGGCCGTCCCTGAAGTGGATGGTCATGAAGCCGCCACCGCCGATGTTGCCGCAGCAGGGATGCACCACGGCCTCGGCGTAGCCGACCGCCACCGCGGCATCGATGGCATTGCCACCCTGCTTGAGGATGTCCAGCCCGACCAGGGTGGCCAGGTGCTGCGCACTGACCACCATGCCGTGCTTCGCGGTGACCGGTCTGGCCTTGGCCAGCGCCGCCTGGGTGGCGGCGGGTGCGCTGGCAATCGCGGGAGCCTTCGGGGCGGCATCGCGGGCGTGCAGCGGCAGGCAGCATGCGGCGATGGCCGCGGCCAGCAGGTGGCGTCGCCACCCCGGAAGCGGGCGATGCCTGTGCGCTGTGCAGCTCGGTCTTGTCGGGGCTCGCGTCGTGTCGCGGTCGGACATTCGCTGGGTCTCCACGCCATGTCCGGGCAGCATAGTCACAGCCACGGTGACCGCTCCAATGAAAAGACGGGCACAAGTCATAACCGGCGATTGCGGGCGCGCCGCTGCCATGGGCCGGTAGGAGCGCACCCCCGGACTTGATCCGGGGGTGCGCTTCTGCAGGGGGGCGGCCTATTCCGCCGGAATGCCCGCATCGCGCAGGCGCTGGCGCAGGCGGTCGAGCTTGTCGCCGTAGCGCGCGCTGCGTGCGGT
>Ga0157370_10007297_pt1 | contig 12062 bp, 13 predicted proteins | sample C35metaG_FD_113463 | JGI IMG/M metagenome (GOLD analysis project Ga0157370, IMG submission 113463) | Corn rhizosphere microbial communities from Kellogg Biological Station, Michigan, USA - C3-5 metaG | ecosystem: Host-associated > Plants > Roots > Rhizosphere > Soil | place: USA: Michigan... | reverse complement strand
TTTTCCAGACGGGTATTGTCGTTATCGGCAGCTCCTCCCTTGTTCTGTCTTGTAATACTTCCTTTCCAGTCTGTAATTTCCGTTTCATCGGCATTGTAGACCGGTTTTATTTTATATCCTAAAGCCAATCTGGTTTCTTTATCATTTCTGAAATTGTACATGGCAGAAGCATAGATCTTGTTTTTGGAATTGAATTCATAATCCATATTAAGATCAAAACTGTGTCTGATACGATGTTCATTATAATAACGCACACCCATTTTGCTTACATAAACGGTTTGTGCAAGATCGTTCGCCTGGCTCCATACAGGTTCTATATTATCTGAACCGAAATTGTTGTTGTTATAAGAAAAACTGAATACTGCCCCCAATTTTTTATCTAAAAATCGGTTTCCATAGACAAATCCGGCGGTGTAATTTCCTTTTTCACGAATGGGATTATACCCTCCAGCAACTGTTGCTGAAATTCTCTGTCCGTTCGGTGAGGCTCTGGTAATAAGGTTTACAGAACCTCCGATGGCATCCGCATCCATATCAGGAGTTAGTGTTTTGTTGACTTCAATAGTAGAAATCATATCAGAAGGAATCAAATCCATCTGTACATTACGGTTATCTCCTTCAGCAGACGGAATTCTGTCACCGTTCAGGGTAACCGAGTTAAGATTGGGAGCAAGCCCTCTGATGATAAGATTTCTGGCTTCTCCCTGATCATTCTGTATCGTGACTCCCGGAACACGCTTCAAAGCATCCCCGATATTGGCATCAGGAAAACGCCCGATTTGATCCGAAGAAATCACATTGGTAATATTGGCGTTATTTTTCTGCTTGTTTAAAGCTCTTGCCTGATTCTTTAATGTAGCTCCGGAGACTACAACTTCTGCAATAGATGTTTCTTTTTTATCGAATACGATATTCTGGCGGGTATTTTTTTCAGGTTCTACTGTTACATTATATTCGTGTATACCGTAACCAAGATAATCAATTTTCATGGTATAACTTCCTGGAGGAACATTCAGGAAAACAAAGTTTCCATGTTCATCAGATGTTGTATAGATATTTCCCGGGTTTAGGGAAATTTTAGCTCCCGGCAGGGCTATTTTCGAATCGTCGTTAATGTTTCCGGACAAAGAACCGGTCTGTGCATAGAAAAAAATAGAGGCACAAAACAAAACAGAGGTAAAAATTTTCTTCACTTTTCCTTTTTTAGATAAAAATCACAACGAAATTAAACATCTGTTTGGGAAAGGAGTTAAAGAGAAAATTAAGGTTTTCTTAAGAATTGTTAATAAAAGGGATTTTATAAAGATAAAAGATGTTGTTATTAAGATTCAATAGAGGGCTTTAGCCCAAATTTATCACATGATGGTTTTAAATAAATCCTCGTGCATAATAAAGCTGAACAACAAAGAAAAGTACTGTGAAAAACCATACAACATAAGGATGATAACTGAAATTATTCTTCAAAATATAGTGCAGTGCTTTGAAAAGCTTAAATATACCAATGATTCCAGCAATAATAAAAACAAGAAAGACGAGAAAAAACAGATAGTCTCTTGTTCCATATTCACTCACCTTGCCCAAACGATCCAGATAAGCTTCTACATTCAAAGTTTGTCCCAAAAACATAGCTGAACTGATCAATATAAAAAATGGAGTAGAGGTATACACGGTAGTATAAATGAATGAAAATAATAATGTTCTGAAAGTAACAGTATTTATCTTCTCTTTTTTATACCATAATAAAGCAACACTGAATAGTACGGCAGTAATATTATTCATCAGGAAAATAAATAAAGCTTTTTCAACCATACTAAGCCCCTTGATCTTCGAGATAATATTGTGTTCACCACCATAGTCCATTAAAAGGACAGAGATAATGACAGAGGTATAAACGGAAAGCTTAATAGGAGAAAGATAATCCTGAAAACGTTCAGTTTCTTCTTTTTCCATCTCGTGTACAGAAAGATCATAGCAGCGGCGGGGATCCTGAAATAATTTGAAAATGGTTACCGGAACCAATAATATTTCAATAATAATCTGCAGGCACAGCTTCTCAAAGCTATCGATCAACTTTTCAAACATATACACGGGTATTAGGAAACGTACTATGCAATTTAATTAAATTTTAAACGATATTTTAAAAAACAAAGCCTACAAATAAAAAAGAGTGGATGATTTTCATAAATCACCCACTCTTTGCTTGTATTAGAATTGCCTCCTGTTATTTAGGAAGTCCTCTTTTTAATGCATTATTCGCTATTTCTACTGCTTTTCTTTCTTTCCAGTCCATATACCTTTTTTTGTATCGTCCTTTCATGAAGTTATCAAAGTTACGCTGAACAGCAAGATTCCAAAGAGAATGTGCTTTTACAGCCCAGCTTTTGTCCCACGCGCGTAAAGAAATAGAGAAAGAACCGTCCAGATATTTCATCCAGTGCCACCAGCCGGTAGGCATAAACAAAGTATCTCCGTGCTCAAGGAAACATTCGATACCCTCAATACCATCCAATGCCGGGAATTTTTCAAAATCCGGATTGGCAATATCATAATCTTCCAGTGCATAAGTAGCATACGGAAGTTTGTAAAGTCTTGATTTCCATTTGTATTCAAATAATAGAACATGCTTTCTTCCATTGAAGTGGGTATGGAAGATATGTGGCATATCAATATCATAATGAAGGAAAGTTACAGAGCCTTTACCTCCGAAAAACATGCTTGGATATTTATCTAAAAATCCTCCCATCAGATTCTTTGGCGGAACATAATCGTCCAGAAGTTTGGGTGCAAATTTTATAGGATCAAAGAAAAATATTCTTAGATCAGTAGGCTCGCGCTGAATAAGATCAACGTAGTCACGAAATGGCATTTTCGTTGTTGGAGTATTGATAGGAGCGGCAGGATCTGCTTTGGAACTGTCGTAAAGGGGAACTTCAACGTCTCCTACTACTTCTTTCATATACTCCATCGTCCATTTTTGGTAGGCAGGCCATTTTCTTGCCATATTCTTGATTACCACTGGCTTACATGGCTTTAGATATTTTTCACGGAAATCTTCTTGTGAAATATCATCTACAATATCAATTGGTTTAAGGATTATTCCCATTCGTTCAAATTATTAAGCTAAAGTATTAAATATTTGCGACAATAAAATGGAAAGAATTAAAATTATTTGGAATTGATATAAATAAATAATAAACCCAAGATTGTGATCTTTTTTTGTTAGAGTTATTAGGATAGATTTTTAGTTTTTATTCTTTTAAAATGTACTGTGTTTATACGGTAAAAAGACTGTTGTGAAATACAATAATTGTATGTATCATTGTTACTGTTAAAAATAATCATGAAACGTTTTACCACTATTATTTTCTCACTTGTATTTGCAAGTGCTTTTTCACAGAAATCGGCCAAAATTTTTACTTCAGATATTGATAATTTTTGGGTGGCTTATGACAGCATTCAAAAGACAGACAATCACTCCCAAAAACTGGATCTGATAAAAAGATTGTATACCGATAAAGCTACAAAAGGCTTAAAAGCTTTTATGAAAGCCAGAAATTATAATGATAGTGTATATGTAAAAGTCATTGATAAATATCCTAAATTCTGGAATTCCATCAGACCCAATACTTTGACCATAAAAACCAAAACCAATGAACTGGAAGCCAGTGTTGTCAAGCTAAAAGAAATATATCCTGAACTCAAAGATGCTGAAATGTATTTTACTATTGGCGGGCTGAATTCCGGAGGAACGGTGAGTGATAATATGGTGCTGGTAGGAGCTGAACTTGCCACAGGACTTTCGTCTACAGAGGTGTCAGAATTCAAAGACGAATGGCTGAAAGGCGTTTTTGCAATGCAGTCTCTGGATAATATCGTTTCTCTGAATATCCATGAATATATCCATACCCAGCAAACTGGCAACCGCAGAAGGGTTTTAAATCAATCTATAAAAGAAGGATCGTGCGACCTGATTGCTGAACTTGTGATGAATAAACCTCTGGAAAGGAAATATTTATCTTATGGAACTGCTCATGCAGATAAAGTGAAAGATCAGTTTAAAAAAGAAATGTTCACCGGAAATTTTGCCAACTGGCTTTATAATGGAAGAGATAAAGGAGAAAGTGCAGATTTAGGATATTACGTAGGATATGAGATCAGTAAATTGTATTATCAGAATGCTAAAAATAAAAAACAGGCCATCAAAGATATCATTGAATTGAATTATAACAGTGATAAAGCTGTTGAAAATTTCCTTACCCAATCAACGTTTTTTAAAGAAAAGACGAGTGATCTGATGAAGGAATACCGTAAGAAATCACCGGATGTAGTAAAAATAGATCCTGTAAACGGTTCTGTAGGTGTAAACCCTGATACAAAAGAAATACGAATTACTTTTTCTAAAGAGATGTTGCCGGAATATTATTCTTTCAATCTTTCTGAAAAAGGAAAAGATTACATGCCAATTACCAAAGTTATTGGGATGGAAAACAATAATAAAACGTTGGTTTTGGGTGTAAATCTTAAGCCTAATAAAGAATATGAATTTGTACTCACTAATAAAAGTTTCAGATCTAAAGAAGGCTATTCTCTTAAAAATGAGAAACTTCTTATAAAGTTTAAAACCAGGGATAAATAATTTGATGGTAAATGAGTGATAACCAGCTTTTATATACAGCTTCCATAGTTTGTTTTCTGCTTATTATGGTATCTTTCAGACATAGTAGAAAATTTGGTGTTATCAATATGATATTGTTCTGTTTATACAATTCAATATTATATTATCAGTTAATATTTGATAGCAGTGGAGGAACAGGACTTGTATGGTGGTTTTTTCTACTTTTTATATCAGGGGGACACATGCTGGCACTCTTGATTTACTTTGTAATAATAACTATTATTAAAGATGGTCACAAAAATAAGGATTTGAAGTAAGGATTTATCTCTGGAAAGGTTTTAGAGCAATTGTTTATGTATTTTGCAGATATGAAGAAAAATATTCTAAAAGTGTTCATCATAAACATCATGATATTGTCTTTGACAGCCTATATTCTTGGGCTTACAGATTCTGCCTTCAGACAGGTTTATCCATCAGAAAATGGGATTTCCTATCTGATGAATTCCATGAAATATTTTGTGCTTTGGGTTTTGCCTTACTGGTGGCTGATTATTATGGGAGGAGCTGTGTTGCTGACCCTTTTGTATTATATTCTAAGAAAAATAAAACTTTAACAATTGGAATCAAACCTGTTCAATGATTTTTTATTAAATTACTTCTTCAAACTAATAACTTATTTATTATGAAAAATTTAAAGAAAATCGCGAGACAAAGTTTAAAAACAATCACAGGAGGTCGTCCGCCAGCAGAGAGTGAATGTATAGCATGTGGATGTCCAACTTCAACCTGTTATTATAAAAACGGAAATGGCGGCGGTGGCGGCTGTGCTGATATCAGATGTGCATAATCATTTTCTATAAACAAACCTTCCATTATCGGAAGGTTTTATTTTTTTGTTAAAATGTAAAAGTTGTATATTTCGTCTTTAATAACCTTACCTTTTTCGAAAGTATAACGGTAAAAACGATTTCTATGCCTGAATTTTTCCATGATAAAAGATTGTATTATACTCCCATTGAATTCGCTTTAAGTCATATCGGAGGAACTTGGAAAATGCCCATCCTGTGGAGATTACAGGAAAAACCTCTTCGTTTTAGTGAACTTAAAAAAGATATTCCTCATATTACTGATAAAATGCTGACCAGCCAGCTGCGCGAATTGGAAGCTAAAGACATGGTTCATCGTGAAGTATTTCCCGTAGTTCCGCCAAAAGTGGAGTATAGTCTTACAGAAAAAGGGAAAAAAGCAATTCCTGTAATTGAAACCATTATGAACTTTGGGTATGATTTGATCAAAGATGAAGGAATAGTCTTTCCGCCCAAAGAATGATCAGTGGATATTTCTCCATTAAATAAAGCTTTTTTCATAACTTCACCATAAAATTGATTCAACAGTATGAAGTTGAAATTAGGGATATTAGACCAGTCGCCTACAACGATGGGCGGCAGTGCAGCATCTGCATTGGAAAACAGTATCAATCTTGCTTTATTAGCTGAAGAAACAGGTTTTCACAGTATTATGTATTCTGAACATCATGGTGTAGAAGCTTATGGAAGTTCCAGCCCTGAACTGTTATCAGCCATTATACTGAGCAAAACAAATCGAATTAAAGTAGGAACAGCCGGCATTATGATGCGAAATTATTCTGCCTATAAAATTGCGGAATGGGCCAAAATGCTGTCAACCCTCTATCCTGAACGTTTTATTCTCGGACTGGGAAAAGCTCCGGGAGGATTAAAAGATGCTGTAATGGCTCTGAATAATCATAAACCCGTTGTTCTATCCAATATGGAAACAAAACTGGAAGAGATTATTCAATTCATCAGGGATGAAGAAGGCGTGTATGACGGACTGATTGCACAACCTGCTCAGGTAAAGAACATCCCTGAAATCATGTGGCTGGGCTCGGGTATGACTTCTGCAAAAGAAGCTGCAAAACATGGGATAGGTTACTCTTTTGCTGCCTTTATGAATGGTGAAAATGGAATGGAAAATACAAAAGCTTATCTCAGAGAATTCGATGATACTCAATATTTTTCCCAGTCTTCTTTACAGGTAGCAGTGGCAGTATCAGTGGCAGATACTCTTGAACAAGCCAAAAGGAATGCCTATGGCATGGCTTATCAGTTTTTACAATCCCGTCAGTTAGCCAGTCCCAATGCTGTTCTTTCTCCTGAAGCCGTTGAGCAAAAAATTCTGGGTACTCAGGATGAAAAAGAGTTTTTTACAATTTTAGACAGAATTATCTTGGAAACACCACAATCTGTTGATCAGAGATTACAGCAGGTTTCAGAAAAATACAATACGGACGATCTTCTGATATTATGCAATATGCATCGTGAGGAAGATCGTATCAACACCTATAAAAGTATCATTAAAAATAATAAATAGCCCTGTAGAATATCCAAAGGTTCTGCTGTACAACGGGCTGTGTTTAAAAATAAGTCAAGCCCATGAAGCAGGATATTTTAACATTATATAGTATTACGGGTGGTCCCGGAGCAGGAAAGACTACATTACTGGATGAATTAAACAAAAACGGAATGATAACTGTTCCGGAAGAAGGCAGAAAAATCATAAAAGAACAAATGGAGTCTGGTGGAGAAGGGCTTCCATGGATGAATAAGGAGCTTTTTGCCCATCTGATGTTTGAAGAATCCGCAAAAACTTACCGGAAAATAAATCAGATGATCCATTCAGAACCTATTTTCTTCGACCGTGGAATATTGGATACGCTGGGTTATATGAGGCTTGAAAATATTCCTATTCCGGAATTAATGAAAACGAAAGCCAGAGAAATGGTTTATCACCATAATGTTTTTATTCTTCCCTCATGGAAAAAGATTTATGAAAATGATTCTGAAAGACAGCAAACCTTTGAAAAAGCAATACTTACCTTTGAATGTATGAAAAGAATTTATCAGGAATATGGATACAATATCGTAGAAGTTCCGAAAGCTGCAGTAGAAAACAGAGTACGCTTCATCCTTGATACTATTTCATATAATAATTAGATTAATTATCTCATCATCTATCAATTATCATTTATAGCATGAATCATCTTCCTTTTGAAAAAGAACTTATTGAACTGGCTGACAAAGACCTGTCTGTCAGAGAAAAGCTGTTAAAAGCTGGGGAATTATCCGGAGGCTATCATCCCGAGATGGAAAGTATTCATAAAGCTAATGCCCAGCGCCTTCGGGAAATTATATTGGAAATCGGTTATCCTACCATCTCGAAAGTGGGTGAAAAAGCAAGCAATGCAGCCTGGCTGATTATCCAGCATGCTATTGGTGAACCTGAATTTATGAAAGAATTCTGTATCATAATGGAAGAGAGTGGCAGTGATATTAATCCTGCTAATAAAGCCTATTTGTACGATAGGATTCAGGTTTTTCAAAGCAAGCCACAGAAATACGGAACACAGCTGACTGCTGAAAGAACCATCTATCCTGTTGAAAATAAAGAAAATTTAAACGAAGAACGTGAAAAGGTAAATCTTCCGGCATTATCAAAGGCTGAGATTCATAAAATTCCGGAACCTGAAGAGATTCCGGAAATAGACAGCAAAGATGCTGAGTATATGGTCTGGAGGAAAAAAGTAGGATGGATTTAATTCTTCATTTTTTACTATTACCCGCTTATCTTTCTCATCATCATTTCCAAAGGTCCCTGCTTGAATTTTTTTCCCCAGAATTTACTGAAGTAAATACTCAAAATAAAGAATCCTATTGAATACAGGAAAATACCAAGTGGAGATACCCAGGTTTTATGACTCATTAAATCTGTATAATTTTCACCCTGTAATAAAGCAAATACAACCATTCCGATGCTTAGATGAGATACATAATGAGTGAGTGTCATTTGTCCGGCCCTGGCAAGGTCTGCGGTCCACTTTTTTTCAGAAATATACTGACTGATAAACATAAAACCCGCAATAAGCATCATCCCAAAACCTATTGTATTCAGGATAAAAGGTAATACTGGAGGAATATAATCTGCATTGATGAATTCTCGCGTTTCGGTACTGATATCCATGAAGGTGCTTGCGTAACGGAACCCTTCTACCATAAGATATATTATCAATCCAATGCTGAAGATCATTTGTTGAGTCTGCTTAAGTGCCCAATCCAGTCTTCCAAGATAAAGTCCGATAGCAAAATAAGCAAACCATGGCAGTATAGAGTTCCAGCCATTGTAAAATGTATTTCTGAGAAATCCGGAAACGGTATAGAAGTCTCTGTATTCAAGGGTGGAAAAATTCCATCCTGTTTCGAATGGGATAATCAGTAACAGCAAATGAAACAAAATAATGGCAATGGCTGCTGTTATCAGATAATATTTTTTATCCATGAATACCAGTAATGCACCTATACTCATGTAACCGCCATAGAAATGAAGAATATCAGCTGGCCACCAGAGACAAAACAGTATTCCGAATAGAAAAAGAAAAGCCGCTCTTTTGAGAATCGTATTGCGAAGCATTTTTCTGTCTTTCGAAGTATATTCCTGAAGACGATTGGTCATCAGTGCTACTCCCATACCAGCAAGAATTACAAACACCGTACTGGAATGCCCGCTGAAAAGGACCAGCAATTTTCCAAGAGTGGAATGATCATCATGATTTCCGAAGACCATATTGAAGTTTACGATAAACATTCCGAAAATAGCATAAGCCCGTGCCAGATCGAATCCGATGATTCTTTTTTTCATACTGAATAATTATTTTCAGCAAAAGTCAACAATAGGATCGGGCATTCCTTTGACAAAAGTCAAAAAATAAAAGGGAGTAGGATAAGGGAAGAGAAAAGTAAGAGAAGTTCTCTTGAAATGACAGTATTCTTATTAAAAAATTGAACAAAGAAAATTTCTATTTAAACTTCCAGCTTCCATCTTACTCATCCTTCTTCAAAACTTCACGTACTTCAATGTTTCCTCCGATTTTAAAGATAGGATTTCCTTTAGCCATTTCTACTGCTTCATCAATAGATTCTGCCCTTACGATAATATATCCGCTGATGAACTCTTTGATCTCAGTATAAGGTCCGTCCGTTATAATATTGTCTGGTTTGACAGTTTTGGCAGCTCCGGGAGTAGCTAAAAGAGTGTTTCCTGTATCCACCAGCTTATTTTGAGCGGCAATGTTTCCCAGCCAATTCATACGTTCCCGGATCTGTTCTGGCGAAGGTTTTAAATCAGAAATGCCTTTAAGTCTAAATATTAATGCAAATTCTTTCATAATAAGATTCGTTTATGTAATAAAATGACGATTGGGAGGTCAAAATGGGGACAGGCTCTTATTTTTATTTTGTTAAAACCTAAATTCTGGCTCTTATTCTGCTCAGGGTTTCTAGTGAAACACCCAGATAAGAAGCAATGTGTGTCAGTTTCAGATGATGAAAATACTCCGGAGATTTTTTCAAAAGACTTTCATAACGTTCTCTGGCACTCATTGTATGGAAATCAAAAAGCCTGTCTTCCAGCCAAATGGTATATAATTCCGTTAATAATATATCATATTCCATCAGTTGTGGAAAGTCTTTTTTTACAGTTTCAAATGATGTATAATCAACGGTTTCAATAGTTACATCTGTCAGACATTCGATCACTTCTTTGCTTGGTTTTTGGTAGAGATAGCTTTTAAAAGAAAGCGCAATATCATCCTGAAAGAAAAACTCAGTTGTTATTTCCTTTTTATCAGAGAAGAAAAACTTACGGGCAACCCCTTTGATAATTAGAAAACTTTTTCTGCATATCTCATTTTGCTGCAGCAGGATTTCTCCTTTCCGGACTTGCTTTACTGTTGTAATTGTGTCAAGAGCATCAATAGTTTCCTTGCTGAAACGGGATACCAGCGCCTGAATTTTTTCAATGTGTTCCGTCATGTTGGAATTTTATATTTCAAACTTATCCAATTTTAGCAGAACGGCAAAAATTCTGGTAGCTGATTGAAATACCTCATTTTTTAGGGTAAAAACTTATTTTAATCTTGTAATAATGGTCTGGGATCAAACAAAACTTTTAAGGTATGAATCTTTCCATCTTTAATCTGATACCATCCGGCAGCTTCTATCTCTTTTTCTCCCATGTCAATGGTATACCAGAAACATACATCTTCACCGGACGTGAAAGCTTTCAGAATTTTATACTTAAACTTCATCTGCTTCATATCTGTGATATAAACAGAAGCACCTTCTCTTTTTCCCAATACTCCGATAAATTTAAAATCAGGATCAAGACAGCTTTCTGCCTTGTCAAAATTTTCTTCATTTAAATATTGGATAAACTGTTCTGCTGTATTTTGGCCTTTATTGTTCATAAGTCTTATTTTAATTGTTAAATACAAATTTAGCTGATCACATATCATTTCATCTGTGATTGTAATCACAAAATGATTTATAATTTTTACTATTTTAAACCAGGAATTCTGCCTTTAGCATAAGCAATCTGCTCTTTTTCCTTTTCCTGATCCGGATTGTTTTTAAGGTACAGCTGATAGTAAATTGCAGCATTTTTGGGCTGTTTCAGGTTGAGATCATACAGAAGTCCCAAACGATAATAAATAATATTACTGGTACCAAAAGTTAATCCTCTTTTATAAGCCGTCACCGCATCATTATATTGATTTTTGGCTTCATAAATGCCTGCCAGAGCGGCATAATAGAGTGTGGTATGATCTGAAATAGCTTCATCAATAGTCTTTTGCGCATAGATGGTAGCGTTGTTATAATCTTTCAGTTCGCGATAGCTTAATGCCATGAAATATAAGGTGCCTTCATTTTGTACTCCCATATCTTCCAGCATCTTATAAAGGCTGATACATTTCTGATAATCTTTTAGATAAAAATAAGCCTGTCCCATATCATTCATTACATTCACATCGGAATGATTTTTCAGAAGCTTTTCACCAATTTCAATTACTTCCGGATATTTAGCCAGCTGATTGGCAACCGGCAATAAAGCCTGTTGTAAAGTGAAATTTTCTGTATCAGAAGCAATGGCTGTTTTTAATACATCATAAGCTGGTTTAAATTGTTTCAGACCGCTGTAGGTCAGAGAAAGATCATAGGCTACATCGGGATCTTTGGTGTTCAGGATATTGGCTTTTTTCAGATAATTGAGTTTGGATTCAGGAGTGTCTGCATAGGCAGCAAGCTGTTTATAAGCACTGAAATTGAGACTATCCAGCTGAATGATCTGCTGCAGATATTCCTTGGCATTGGAGGCATTACCACGCCTGGAATTAATACTGGCCAGACTGAATAAAGTAGGCAGATTGTTCGGTTGGATGGTATTGATTTTCTGATAATTTTTCTCTGCTTCCGGCAGTTTACCGGCCATCATATTACAGTACGCTATTTGCGAAAGGGCTTTTATATCCTGTGTATCTCCTGGATATATACTCTGAAGATATTGGGCAGCATCGGCATAACGTTGTGTCTCATAA